>WBZU01000010.1_pt1 | contig 338894 bp, 303 predicted proteins | sample 5204311 | NCBI WGS metagenome assembly WBZU01 (sample SAMN12344359, study PRJNA552823) | activated sludge metagenome | biome: Activated sludge suspended growth; feature: Nitrification reactor; material: Wastewater; isolation source: activated sludge from nitrification reactor of wastewater...
CAGCCGCGGCCGCTTCAACCCGCGCGGCGTCAAGCGCAAGATGAGCAACTTCAACGTCCGCCATCGCGGTGAAACACTGCATCGGCGACATCAGCCAACACCGTGCTTGCGTATCTGAACAGTATTGCGGCTAGACTGGCCGCCCCCAACCGAAGAGGATGTCGTTCATGCGCAAGCTGCTGCTGCTGACCCTGGGCCTGGCCGCCGCCGGCGCCGCCGCTGCGCAGGCCTGGCCGACCAAGCCGATCCGGGCGGTGGTGCCCTTCGCCGCCGGCAGCGCCACCGACCAGATCGGCCGCGCGTTTGCCGAGAAGATGGCGGCCACGCTCGGCCAGCCGGTGGTGATCGACAACAAGCCCGGTGCCAACGGCATGCTCGGCGCCGAGGCGGTGGCCGCCGCCGCGCCCGACGGCTACACGATCCTGATCGGCACCAACAGCACCAACGCGGCGCTGAAGTTCCTGCTGAAGAAGCTGCCCTACGACCAGGACAAGGCCTTCGTGCCGGTGGCCTTCATCGGCTCGGTGCCGCTGATGGTGGCGGTCAACAACGACGTGCCGGCGAAGACCCTGAAGGAGCTGGTCGAGCTGGCGCGCGCCAAGCCCGGGCAGGTGAGCGTGGCCTACGCCACCACCTCGCAACAGGTGTCGTCGGAGATGTTGGCGAGCATGGCCGGCGTCAAGTTCAACATGATCCCGTACAAGAGCGGCCCGGCGGCGATGACCGACCTGATCGGCGGCCAGGTCAACGTGTTCACCGCCGACTTCGGCGTGACCGTGCCGCAGCTCAAGGCCGGCAAGATCCGCGGGCTGGCGGTGACCTCGACCCAGCGCTCGAAGGCGGTGCCCGAGGTGCCCACCGTGAACGAGGCGCTGGGGCTGAAGGACTACGAGCTGATCGCCTACTTCGCGGTGTTCGCGCCGGCGGGCACGCCGAGCGAGATCGTCGCCAGGCTGAACCAGGCGGTCAACGCCGCGGCCGCTGCCAAGGATCTGCAGGACAAGTTCGAGTCGATCGGCTTCGCGATCGAGCCCGGCACCCCCGAGCAACTGGCCGCGCGCAACCGGGCCGAGACCGAGAAGTGGGGCAAAGCGATCCGCGACGCGAAGATCGAGCCGCAGTAGCGCCGGGCGGTGCCGCCATGCCGGTGATCGAAGTCCGCCACCCGCTGGTGCGCCACAAGGTCGGGCTGCTGCGCGAGCATGACATCTCGACCAAGAAGTTCCGCGAGCTCACCGGCGAGCTGGCGCGGCTGCTGGCCTACGAGGCCACTGCCGACTTCCCGCTCGAGGGCGCGACGGTGCAGGGCTGGGCCGGGCCGGCCGAAGTCGAGCGCATTGCCGGGCGCAAGGTCACGGTGGTGCCGATCCTGCGCGCCGGCATCGGCATGCTCGACGGCGTGCTCGACCTGATCCCCAACGCCAAGGTCAGCGTGGTCGGCATCAGCCGCAACCACCGCACGCTCGAGCCCGAGCCCTACTTCGAGCGCTTCGTCGGCCACCTGGACGAGCGCTGTGCGCTCGTCATTGACCCGATGCTCGCCACCGGCGGCTCGATGCTGGCCACCGTCGAGTTGCTGAAGCGCCGCGGCTGCCGCGACATCCGTGCGCTGGTGCTGGTGGCCGCGCCCGAGGGCATCGCCGCGCTCGAGCAGGCGCACCCCGACGTGCGCTGCTGGACGGCGGCAATCGACGATCGCCTGGACGCGCACGGCTACATCATTTCCGGCCTGGGCGATGCCGGCGACAAGATCTTCGGCACGAAGTGAGTGCCGCAGCCGCACCCGTCGCCGCCCGGCCGGCGCCGAGCCGCCCGATGAAGCAGTCAGGCAGAACGGCCCTTGCGGCCTGAACCCGAACCCGAGGACCGACGATGAGATGGCCGTCGCTGATGCCGATGCTGGCTGCGCTGCTGCTCGCAGCCTGCGCGAGCGTGACCAACCCGGTCAGCGGCAAGCGCGAGCTCACCGTGATGGACGAGCGCGCCGAGATCGCCGCGGGCGCCAAGGCGCACCGCGAAGTGCTCGCCGAGTACGGCGTGGTTGGCGACGCGGCGCTGCAGGCCTACGTCGACGGCGTCGGCCAGAAGCTGGCCGCGGCTTCGCACCGCCCGAACCTGAAGTGGACCTTCACGGTGCTCGACAGCCCCGAGGTCAACGCCTTCGCGCTGCCGGGCGGCTACGTCTACGTGACGCGCGGCATCATGGCCTACCTCGACAGCGAGGCCGACCTGGCCGGCGTGCTCGGGCACGAGATCGGCCACGTCACCGCGCGCCACGGCGCCGCCGGGGCCACGCGCCAGGCGGGCGCCGGGGCGGCGGTCGTCGGCGCGACGCTGCTGGGCGCGATCGTCGAGGCCACCACCGGCATCCCCGGCCTGGCGCAGGCGGCGGGCGGCCTGGCCGAAGTCGGCGCCGCCGGGCTGATCGCCAGCTACAGCCGCGAGCAGGAGCTGCAGGCCGACCAGCTGGGCGCCCAGTACCTGGCGCGCGTGCACTTCAACCCGGGCAACATGGTCGACGTGATCCAACTGCTGGGCGACCAGGAGCGCTTCGCCGCCGAGGCCGCCCGGGCCGCCGGGCGCGCGCCGCCGGCCTCGGGCGGCTGGCTGGCCTCGCACCCCAGCAGCGACCAGCGGCTGCAGCAGATCCGCACGACCGCGCAGCAGTTGCTGGCGCAACAGCCCGGCGGCTGGGCCGACGATGGCCGCGGCCGCTATCTTCAGTCGATCGACGGCATGACCTTCGGCGACGGCCGCGCGCAGGGCGTGGTGCGCGGGCGCAACTTCTTCCACGAGCCGCTGGGCATCGCGATCACCGCGCCGCAGGGCTGGCGCATCGTCAACGCCAGCGACTCGGTCGCGCTGATCAACGCCAAGGGCGACGCCGGGCTGGTGCTGCGGCTGGTGCCGCCCGAGGTCGTGCGCAAGGCCGGCGGCTCGCACGAAGCGGTGCTGCGCCAGGCGCTGGGCGCCACCGACGGCCGGATCGAGCGGCTCACGCTCGGCGGCGGGCTGCAGGCCACCCATTTCGTCGGCCGCCGGCGCGACGCCCGGGGCAACATCCGGCCGCTGGACGCGACCATCGCCAGCGGCCCGCGCGGCGAACTGTTCCTGCTCGGCCGCGTGGCGGGCAGCGCCGCCGCGCTGGAGCGCGCGCAGCCGCTGCTGCGCGAGGCCGAGCTGAGCTTTCGGCCGCTGGCCGGCGCCGAGATCGCGGCCGCGCGCCCGTGGCGGATCGACCTGGTGCCGCTGCCCGCCGGCGGCTTCGCCCAACTGGCGCGCAACACGCCGCTGATCGAACTGCCCGAGCAGCAGCTGCGGCTGCTCAACGGCGTCTACGGCCGCCAGGCGGCGCCGCCGGTGGGGTCCGAGGTCAAGGTGGTGCGCTAGCGTCGGCTGCGCGCATGCGCCGGCCGGCCCACAGGCTCAGGCCGATCGCCGCCAGCAGCGACGCGAGCCCCGCGGCGTGCAGCGGGCCGAAGCCGGCGGCGGCGATGATCGCGCCGCCGATGCCGGCGCCGGCGAACTGGCCGGCGTACATCGCCGAGCTGTTCAGCGAGATCAGCGCGGTGGCCAGCGCCGGCGCGGCCAGCGCGAGCCGCGCCTGCTGCGCCGAATTCGACGCGAAGCAGCCCAGCGCCCAGGGCGCGATCACGAGCATCGCGCTGCCCAGGCCGGCGGCGGCCGGCCAGGCCAGCAGCGACAGCGCGATGCCGGCGAGCGACACCGTCACGGCGCGCGCCGCGCCGCTGCGGCCGATCACGTGTGTCAGCACCACGTTGCCGACGACGCCGAGCGCGCCGAACCACAGGAACAGCGCGCCGATCCGGTTGGCGCCCCAGCCCAGCTGCTGGGCGAAGTAGGGCGTGAAATAGCTGAACAGCACGAACTGGCCGGCGCTGCTGAAGGCGGTGACCAGCACGACCGCCACCAGCACCGGCTGGCGCGCGATGCCGTGCCAGTCGGCCATCGACATCGGCGCCGGGCGGATGCCCGCCGGCAGCGCGCGCGCCACCGCCAGCGCCGCGCCCAGCGCGAGCAGCGCCACCGCGGCGAAGGCCCAGCGCCAGCCCAGCACTTCGCCGATCCAGGCCGACGCCGGCAGGCCGAGCACCGAGGCGACCGACCAGCCCAGCAGGATGAAGGTGATCGCCTCGCCGCGGCTGGCGGCCGGCGCGAGCGCGGCGATCGCCGATGCCGCCTGCGGCGTGAAGGCCGCCGCGCCCAGCAGCGTCAGGCAGCGCACGGCGAGCAGCGCCGTGAAATCCGGCATCAACGCGCACAGCGCCTGGCCGGCGGCGGTCCACAGCAGCGCCAGCACCAGCAGCCGGCGCCGGTCGGCGCCCGACAGCAGCCCGGCCAGCAGCGGCGAGGCGATCGCCATCACCACCGCGCCGGCGCCGATCAACTGGCCGGCCAGCGCCACCGACACCTGCAGCGAGCGGACGATGTCGTTGAGCACGCCGGCGGCCGACATCACCGCGCAGCCGATCGCGAAGTTGCCGCCGAGCAGCGCCCAGCGCGCGTGCGCGGCGGCCGTGCTCAGCGCAGCACCTTCAGCGCGGCCGGGTTGACGATGTTCGTCGGCTGGTTGGCGATGTAGTTCAGCACGTTGTCGAAGGCCGCGCTGAACGACAGCTCGTAGGAATCCTGCTCGACGTAGCCGATGTGCGGCGTGCACACCGCGTTCTCCAGCCGCAGCAGCGGGTGGCCCTGCAGGATCGGCTCGGTCTCGAACACGTCGGTCGCCGCCAGGCCCGGGCGGCCGCGGTTCAGCGCCGACACCAGCGCGTGCTCCTGCACCAGCTCGGCGCGCGAGGTGTTGACGAACAGCGCCGTGGGCTTCATCAGCGACAGCGCGTCGAGCGTGACGATGCCGCGCGTGGCCTCGTTCAGCCGCAGGTGCACGCTGAGCACGTCGCAGCCGGCGAAGAAGCGCTCGCACGATTCGGCGGCGTCGTAGCCGTCGGCACGGGCGCGCTCGCGCGACGCCTCGCTGCCCCAGACCTGCACCTGCATGCCGAAGGCGCGGCCATAGCCGGCCACCAGCCGGCCGATACGGCCGTAGCCCCAGATGCCGAGCGTGCGGCCGCGCAGCACCTGGCCGATGCCGAAGTTCGGCGGCATCGACGCCGCCTTCAGCCCGGACTGCTGCCAGGCGCCGTGCTTGAGGTTGCCGATGTACTGCGGCAGCCGCCGCATGCTGGCCATGATCAGCGCCCAGGTCAGCTCGGCCGGCGCGATCGGCGAGCTCACGCCTTCGGCCACCGCGATGCCCATCCGGGTGCAGGTGTCGACGTCGATGTGCGCGCCGACGCGGCCGGTCTGGCTGATCAGCTTGAGCTTGGGCAGCTTCTCCAGCAACTGGCGCGGGAAGTGGGTGCGCTCGCGGATCAGCACCAGCACGTCGGCGTCGCGCAGGCGCACCGACAGCTGGCCGATGCCCTTGACCGTGTTGGTGAACACCTTCGCGTTCAACTTCTCGAGCTTGTGCGCGCACTCGAGCTTGCGGACCGCGTCCTGGTAGTCGTCGAGGATGATGATGTTCATGGCTGCCGGGCATTGTGCCAACCCGGCGCGGTGCACGGGCCGCGTGGGCGCGCGGCCGCCGGCCGCGCCCGCAACGGCGGCGTGAAGCTGCGGGTTCAGAGGAGCGGCGTGAAGCCGCAGGCTCAGAACAGCGGCCTGAAGCCGCGGGCTCGGACCAGCGGCGTGAAGCCCCGCCGTCAGAACAGCGGCGTGAAGCCGCTGAGGGCGCTGCGCGGCGGGAACAGCGTGTGCAGGCCGCGCTGCAACTCGGCGCGGCCGGCCGTGTCGGGCAGCAATTCGAACACCAGCCCGCGCAGCAGCCACAGGTCGGCCGGCTCGGCGGCCTGGCGCACCTGATGGCGCAGCCAGTCGGCGCGGCTGCCGCACGCGCCCTCCAGCACCAGCAGATAGGTCTGCTTCAGGTTCACGAAGGCCCGCCGCGCGGCCAGGCGCGCGTGCTGGCCCTGCGCCAGGTGGTCGGCCGCATGGCCGACCACGTCGCGTTCGAGGTGGTGGCGCGGCGCGCCGCTCATGACAGCAGCGGCACGAAGCCCGAGCGCGGCGCGCGTGTCGGGAAGTGGCAGTTCAGCCGCGCCAGGCGCTGCTCGGCTTCGGACTGGCTGTGGCTGCGGGCGACGACGTTGAAGACCTCGGCGCGCAGGTGCCACAGGTCGCGCAGCGAATGGGCATGGCCGATGCGGTCGGCCAGCGTGCCGGCGGCCGGGTCGGCGACGTCGGCGAGCGTGTCGAGGAAGGCGCGGCGCACCGGCGGCAGGCGGTGCACCGGCGGCGACGAATGCCATGCGCCCGGCGCCAGCAGCCAGCACCACATCCGCTGCCAGGCCGATCGCGGTGCCTGGCGCAGCGACGGCGGGCAAACCTCCTCGCGCCAACCGATGCGCGAGGCCAGGGTCTCGCGGTAGCGGGGGCGAAGCAGCAGGCTGAAAGTAGGCATGGCTGTGACTTCGGACACGTCGGTGGGAACTTGAGCCATTGTTCGGCGCTGCCCGGCGTGCAAAAGCCCGAACAACGGGCGCCGGGCCCGGCACTTCGGCTGCAGTGCCGGTGCGGCGCGTCGTCTGGCGTTGCACCGCGTTGCGGGAAGCGCAGCCGCGCGCTTCAGCGCTCCTTGGCCTCGACCGCGGGGCAGGCCGTCGTCGGGGTCAACAGGCGCTCGGCCGGCGATGGCCGCACGATGCCGTGCCTCGGTGCCGGCGCGGCCCTCGAGCGGCGACGCGGGCATTGCGCAGCGCAAGCGCAGGGCCGCACACGGCCCGAACGGGCGCGGGCCGGGCGATGCCCAGCCCTGACGATCTCAGACGACGCAGTTGCGGCCGAGCTGCTTGGCGGCGTAGAGCGCGCGGTCGGCCTCGCGCCACGCGGCTTCCCAGCGGTCGAGTGACGCGAATTCGCGCGACAGGCCGACGCTGACCGTGCACTGCACCGGCTGCGCGCCCGGCTGCGGCAGCGCGATGCGCAAGGCGCCGATATCGGCGCGCAGACGCTCGGCCAGCGCATGTGCGGCGGCCTCGCCGCCGACGCAGCCGATCACGAATTCCTCGCCGCCGACTCGGGCGACGAAGTCGCCGGCGCGCACGTGGTCCGCGAGCGTGCCGGCCACGGCCTCGAGTACGCGGTCGCCGATGCCGTGCCCGTGCTCGTCGTTGATGCGCTTGAAGTGGTCGACGTCGACCTGCAGCAGCGTGACCGGCTGCACCGGGCGCCGTGCGAAATGCTGCTCGAGCCGGTCGTCCAGGCCGTTGCGGTTGAGCAGCCGCGTCAGCGCGTCGCGACTGGCCAGGTCGGCGAGCCGGGCCTGCAGCCGCAGGAACACCATCCACAGCAGGTTCAGCGACTGCAGGACCACCGCCAGCGTCGCGTACAGGTAGTACACCGTGCCCGACGTGGTGCCGTACATCGAGCCGATGCCGTCCTGCACGATCGTCGCGCCGCGCAGCAGCGTCAGCACGCCGAGGGTGCCGATCAACGGCGCGGCGACCCGCATCGGCGCGCGCACCACCGGGTCGTCGCCGCGCAGCAGCGAGCGCAGCGCCGTCGCGCCGAACGCGAGCCAGACCGCACCGAGGGTGAAGTTCAGCAGCGCGTAGCGGCCCTGCAAGCCCCAGCTCCACAGCGCGACGGCCAGCGCCGCGGTGTAGGCCGCAGTGCCGGCCGCCACGCTGCGCCAGGCACGCGACGGGCGCCCCAGGAACTGGCGCAACCCGACCAGGAACATCGCTGCCGCGGCCACCATCATCAGGTCGCACACCGGCGACAGCAGCGTCGGTGCGTGCAGCCCTTCGGCCAGGCGCACCAGGTACGCGCCGCCGAACACGACCGCGGCTGCCGACCACATCCCGAGCCCGCTGCCCGCGGGCATCCTGCGCTGGATCAAATAGAACAGCCCGCCCGAGCAGATCATGTTGATCCCGAGCAGCAAGACGAGGGTCGTGGTGTCCATGGCGGCGGCGCGCAGTCTGCCAGATCGATCCCGGTTGCGGCCTGCCGATCAGCTTGCAGGCGTTCAGCCGCAGGCAGCATTGCACGGCTGGTGCGGCCCGATCGCTTTCATGGGCGGCCTTGGCGGCGGTGCGACGGGTGCTCAGGGCGCCGCTGAGTCCGGCCAGCGTCGGCCGACCCCGGCCGAGCCTGGCGCGAAAGGCAGTGCACCGCTTCAGCGCGGTCTTGCCGCCGCGCCGCCGGCATTCGCGCTGGAGCCGGTGCCGGCGCCGATCCCGGCGTACATCCGCTTGCGCTGCGGCGTGTAGTGCCACCACGGGGCCGGTGCGGCGCCGCGCATGAAGTCGCACGCGGCCATGAAGGTGTCGAGCACGCAGGGATCCTGGCGGCGGCCGGTGGCGCTGCACAGCGCCTGGTACAGCGCCAGCGGGTCGCGGCCCTGCAGCTCGGCCGGATGCCGGATGCCGATGCGCCGCAGATCGGCCGCCAGCGCCGGGCCGATGTTGGGCAACTGCTCCAGCTCGCGGCAATCGGCCGCGCCGGCAGCCTTGGGCCACTTCAGCAGCTGCGCCATCGCTACATCAGCATCGTGTTGCGGATCAGCCCCACGCCGATGCCTTCGAGTGTGAAGCTCTCGTCGTCGGGCGCGACGACGATCGTCTGGAAATCGGGGTTCTCGGGGATCAGCTCGACGCCGGCCCTGGTGCGGCGAAAGCGCTTGACGGTGACTTCGTCGCCCAGCCGCGCCACCACGATCTGGCCGTTCTTGGCTTCGCGCGAGCGCTGCACCGCGAGCAGGTCGCCGTCGAGGATGCCGGCGTCGCGCATGCTCATGCCGCGCACCTTGAGCAGGTAGTCGGGCCGGCGCTGGAACAGGCCCGCTTCCATCAGGTAGGTCTGGTCCACGTGCTCCTGGGCGAGGATCGGCGAGCCGGCTGCCACCCGGCCCACCAGCGGCAGGCTCAGCTGCGCCAGGCTGGGCAGCGGCAGCGTGTACTGCTTGCCGACCTGGCTGAAGCGCGACGCGTGCAGCGCGCGCAGTGTGTCAGACTGCAAGCGGATGCCGCGCGAGGTGCCGCCGACCAGTTCGATCACGCCCTTGCGCGCCAGCGCCTGCAGGTGCTCTTCGGCGGCGTTGGCCGAGCGGAAGCCGAGTTCGGCGGCGATCTCGGCGCGGGTGGGCGGCGCGCCGGTGCGCTCGATCGCGCTTTCGATCAGGTCGAGCACCTGCTGCTGCCGGTCGGTGAGCTTGGGGCTGTCGATCATTGCGCGGCCAGCCAGGCAAGGGCTGAGGGTTTATCCAGTAGTTGGATTTTCATACAGGTTGCAGACAAATGCAAAGCCCCGATCCGCTCGTCGTGGTGCTGGCAACCGGCGGCACGATCGCCGGGCTGGCCGACAAGGCCGGCGACAACACCGGCTACCGCGCGGGCCAGGTCGGCATCGCCGAGCTGCTGGCGGCGCTGCCTGCCTCGATGCGGCTGCGCGTCGAGGCCGAACAGGTGGCGCAGATCGACAGCAAGGACGCCGACTTCGCGTTCTGGCAGCGCCTGGCGCAGCGCGTGGCGGCGCAGCTGGCGCGCGCCGAGGTGCGCGGCGTCGTCGTCACCCACGGCACCGACACGCTCGAAGAGACCGCCTACTTGCTGCACCGCGTGCTGGCGCCGGCCAAGCCGGTGGTGTTGAGCGCAGCGATGCGGCCGGCCAATGCGCTGTCGGCCGACGGCCCGCAGAACCTGCTCGACGCGCTGGCGCTGGCCGCGCATGCCGGCGCGCGCGGCGTGCTGGCGACGATGGCGGGCCGCGTCTTCAGCGCGCCGGGCCTGCGCAAGGCGCACAGCCGGCGGCTCGACGCGCTGGATGCCGGCGATGCCGGGCCGCTGGGCCGCATCGACGACGGGCGGCTGAGCCGCTGGCGTCCATGGCCCGAGGCCGAGCCGCTGGGGCTGGCGGCGGTTGCGCGCGCACCGGCGCAGTGGCCGCGCGTCGAGATCGTGCTCAGCCACGCCGGCGCCGACGGTGCGGTGGTCGATGCGCTGCTGGCGCAGCCGCCACGCGTGGCCGGGCTGATCGTGGCCGGCACCGGCAACGGCACGATCCACCAGCGGCTGGAAGCGGCGCTGCGGCGGGCGCTGGCGGCCGGCGTGGCGGTGCGGCGCAGCACGCGCTGTGCGGGCGGCGGCGTGGTGGACGGCGTGGTGGACGGTGTGGGGGACGGTGTGGGGGACGGTGTGGGGGACGGTGTGGGGGACGGTGTGGCGGCCGGCACCGATGACGCGCTGCCGTCGGCCGGCGAGCTGACGCCGGTGCAGGCGCGGATCGAACTGCTGCTCGAGCTGCTGGCCGCCGGCCGCACCCGCTGACGGCCGCGGCTTGCGCCGGGTGCCCCGCCGCGTGCGGAAGGGGCCGGTCGTCAGCGCGGCCGGAACGCGGCCAGCGAATCGAGGTGGCCTTCGCCGCGGGCGATCGCCGCGTCGTACACCGCCGCCACCGCCGGCATCACCGCGAGCGGGAAGCCGTGCGCTGCTGCCTCCTCGATCATCAGGCGCACGTCCTTGCGCGCCATCGAGATTTCGAACGACGGCGGCTCGTAGGGGCCGGCGGCGATCTTCGCCGCGCGCGCCGGCAGCACCGAGCCGGGATTGAAGTGCGCGAACAGGCCCACCGCGTCGGCCGGCGCGATGCCGCAGGCCTGCGCCAGCCGCGTCACGTCGCCGAGCACGCCGGCCAGCCCGATCAGCGTGAGGTTGCCGAAGAGCTTGAAGGCGGCCGCGCGCTCGGGCGCGTCGCCCAGCCGGATCACCTTGCCGGTCATCGCCTGCAGCGCCGGCTCGAGGGCGTCGCACAGCTGCGGGTCGCCCGACAGCAGCATCAGCCCGGTGCCTTCGTGGGCGTTGGACGGCGCCATGAAGACGGGCGCGTGCACGAAGCGGCGGCCGCGCGCGCGCCAGCGCTCGGCGCGCTCGCGCGTCGGCGTGGGCGCGGTGGTGGTGTGGTCGACGATCGTCACCGCGGCGCCGATGGAGCCGGCCAGCGGCTCGAGCACGGCGTCGACCGACGCATCGTCGGCGAGCGACAGGTGGATGCGCTCGGCGCCGGCCACCGCGGCCGCCGCGTCGGCAAAGGCCTTGGCGCCCTTGGCCTGCAGCGCCTGCGCGCGTGCAGGGTTGCGGTTCCAGACCCGCAGGTGGTGGCCCTGGTCGAGCAGGCGGCAGACGAAGCCGCTGCCCATCAGGCCGGTGCCGAGGAAGGCGATGGTGCTCATCGGGTGCTCCAGTCTTGTGCGTGGGTTTGGCAAGTGCGGCGGCCGCGCATCAGGCCGCCGGCTGCAGGCGCAGTGCCGGCATCAGGAAGTCAGGCGTGCCGCCGTCGGCGCGGGCCGCCTGCGCATGGCGTGCGGCCAGCGCGTGCAGCGCCGCGGTGTCGACGCGGCCGACCAGGCGCGGCAGCTCGGAGTAGCGCACGCCCTGCGCCACCAGCCAGTCGATGCAGGTGTTGCGCAGCGCCTCCCAGTCGAGCGCAGCCGTCTGCGGCAGGCCGGCGTCGAGCGCCGCGCTGACGATCGCCGACGCGATGTCGGCCTGCGACCACGGGTTGCCGGCCGCGTCCCGCAGGATCGGCTCGTCGGCCGGCAGCCCCGGCGCCAGGGTCTGCGGCAGCCAGGCCGGCATCGGCAACTGCCGCGCCCAGGCGCCGCCGATCTGCAGCTGCAGGCGGTCGGAGTCGAAATCCTGCGTGCGCAGCGCCAGTGCCTCGGGTATCGACAGGCCCATCAGCCCTGCCGCGCACACCAGGCGCGCCGGGCCGGCGCAAGCCGCGAGCAGCGCTGCGGCTTCGGGCTGCTCGAGCAGGTGCAGCGGCGCCGGCAGTGCGGCATAGGCGTCGATCGGCGACGGCAGGGGTGCCGGCCGGTCGGCCGCATCGGGCAGAGCGCGGCGCGCGGCCTGCCAGTCGGGGCTCAGCACCACCGTGGCCGAGGGTGCGACTTCGGGTGCCGGCGGCCGGTTGAACAGCTCGACGACGCCGGTCGTCGCCAGCGCCAGCAGCGTGGCCGCGACCAGCACGATGACGGCGTCGCGCACGCGGTCGGGCCGCGCCGGCGCGCCCGGCACCGTGGCGGCTTCGATCACGGCGACGCCGGCCACGCGCCGCTGCTCGTCGGCCTCGAGCCGCGTGACCCGTTCGAGCAGGTCGCGGCGCGCCTTGTCGACCTGCGCCAGGTCTTCCTCGTACACCTTGGCTTCGCCCATGCGCTGCGTCGTCTTCAGCAGCTCGGGCCGCGCGACGCGCGCCTGCTCGCGCAGGCGCTCCACCTGCGCGCGGGCGCTGTCGAAGTCCTCCTGAGCCGACTGCAGCGCGGCCTGCTGGCTGACGACGCGCTGCTCGGCGATCTGGCGCTCGAGCTCGGCCAGGCGCGATCGCATCGCACGCGCCTGCGGATCCTTCGCGAGGAAGTCGGGCGTCCAGCCGCGCTCCAGCTCCTTGAGCTCTTCGCGCAACTGGCTGGCGCGCGTCTCGAGCACGGTCAGCGTCGGATCGGCGCGCACCTGCGTGCTGACCTTGCCCTGGGCCGCGGCTTCGCGGATCGCACGCAGCCGCGCTTCGGCCGCGGACTCCTTCTCGACCGCGACGTTCAGCGCCTGGTTCACGCGCTTCAACTGGGCGACGGCTTCGTTGTCGTCGCGCTCGGCGAGCACGCCCGCATGCTGGCGGAAGTTCTCGAGCCGCGCGCGGCGCTCGGCCGCGGTGCGGTCCAGCCGCGCCAGCTCCTGGCGCGCGGCCTGGAGCTGGGCATCGGCCTCGCCGGCCTGGCGGCTCGCGAGCTCCTGGCGCACCACGTCGGGCAGCGCGTTCAGCGCATCGGCCAGCAGGCCCGGATCGGGGCCGGTGGCCTGCACCTCGACCACCTCGGTGCCGGCGACCGGCCGCACCTGCAGCATCGCCTGCAGCCGGCCGGCCGGATCGTCGCCGAGCTTGGCCGCCGGTACCCCTTGTGCGAGCAGCGCGTCGGCCAGCCGCGCGAGCAGCGGCCGGCTGTTCAACAACTGCAGCTTGTTGTCATACGCGCTCGAAGCCGAGCGGCCGGCGCGGCCGACCTCGGGCAGGGTGGCCTGCAGCCGGGTCTGCGCGAGGTACTCGGGCGCTCGGCTGAAGTTCCAGATCTGGCCGATGACCAGTGCGGCGACGAAGGTCGCGGCGAAGACCAGCAGGCGGCGGCGGTTGCCGCGCCGGGCCACCGCCGCCGGCTGCGCATCGGCACTGCTGCCGGCACCGGGGCCTGGGAGCATTTCGATCGGCTTCACCGATGGCGGCCTGGGCGTCGGCCCGAAGTCAAAGGGGGGCGATTGTGCGGCCGCCCGGGCGCTGGCGCATCACCCTGTTCTGGGCAGGCCGGCAGGCGGCGCGCAGGCGCGCCGCGCCGTTGCCGCTACATCCCGGCGTAGTTCGGCCCGCCGCCGCCTTCGGGCGTGACCCAGACGATGTTCTGGGTCGGGTCCTTGATGTCGCAGGTCTTGCAGTGCACGCAGTTCTGCGCGTTGATCACCAGCTGCGGCCCGCCGTCCTTGTCGACGAACTCGTACACGCCGGCCGGGCAGTAGCGGCTCTCGGGGCCGGCGTACTTGGCGAGGTTGACGGCCACCGGCACCGCCGGATCCTTCAGCGTCAGGTGCGGCGGCTGGTTCTCTTCGTGGTTGGTGTTGCTGATGAACACCGAACTCAGCCGGTCGAAGGTCAGCGTGCCGTCGGGCTTGGGGTAGCGGATCGGCGCCACCTGGCCGGCGGCGTGCAGGCGCACGTTGTCCGGCTCCTTGCGGTGGACCGTCCACGGCGGGCTCTTGATGCCGAGCCGGGGCAGCAGCCAATGCTCGACGCCGGTCATCAGCGCGCCGACCGTGTTGCCCTGCTTGAACCACTGCTTGAAGTTGCGGCTGGCGTTGAGCTCCGCGTGCAGCCAGCTGCGCTCGAACGCGGCCGGGTAGGCGTCGAGCTCGTCGCCGGCGCGGCCGGCCTGCAGCGCCTCGACGATCGCCTCGGCACACATCATGCCGGTCTTGATCGCCGCGTGGCTGCCCTTGATGCGCGACGCGTTCAGCGTGCCGGCGTCGCAGCCGACCAGCGCACCGCCCGGGAACACCAGCTTGGGCAGGCTCAGCAGGCCGCCGGCGGTGATCGCGCGCGCGCCGTAGCCGATGCGCTTGCCGCCTTCGATGTGCGCGCGGATCGCGGGGTGCGTCTTCCAGCGCTGCATCTCCTCGAAGGGGCTGAGCCACGGGTTCTGGTAGTCCAGCCCGGTGACGAAGCCCAGCGTGATGCGGTTGCCTTCCAGGTGGTACAGGAAGCCGCCACCGTAGGTCTGCTCGTCCATCGGCCAGCCGGCGGTGTGCACCACCAGACCCGGCCTGGCGAGCGCGTCGGGCACCTCCCACAGCTCCTTGACGCCGATCGCGTAGCTCTGCGGATCGCGCCCGGCATCGAGCGCGAAGCGCGCGATCAGCTGCTTGCCCAGGTGCCCGCGCGCGCCTTCGGCGAACACCGTGTACTTGGCCGTAAGCTCCATGCCGAGCTGGAAGTTGTCGGTCGGCTCGCCGTCCTTGCCGATCCCGAGGTTGCCGGTGGCCACGCCGCGCACCCGGCCCTCGTCGGTGTACAGCACCTCGGCGGCCGCGAAGCCGGGGAAGATCTCGACGCCCAGGCCTTCGGCCTGCTCGGCCAGCCACTTGGTCACGGTGCCCAGCGCGACCACGTAGTTGCCGGCGTTGTGGAAGCAGCCCGGCACCAGCCAGTCGGGGGTGCGCATCGCGCCGTCGGCGCTCAGGAACAGCACCTGGTCGCCGGTGACCGGCTGGTTCAGCGGCGCGCCGCGCGCCTGCCAGTCGGGCAGCAGCTCGGTCAGCGCGCGCGGGTCCATCACCGCGCCCGACAGGATGTGCGCACCCGGCTCCGAACCTTTCTCGAGCACGACCACCGTCGCATCGGCATTCAGCTGCTTCAGGCGGATCGCGGTGGCCAACCCCGCCGGGCCGCCGCCGACCACGACCACGTCGTATTCCATCGATTCGCGCGGGCCGTAGGTCTCGAGGATCTGCTGCGGGGTCATCGGCGTTCTCCGGTGGGGGTGCCCCGACGATTCTAGCCCGCGAGAATGTGAAAAAGCACGATCGTGCTATTTTGCTGGGCCGTACGGGCCGGCACCCCGTCGCACCCGGCAATGCGCACGATCGCGCGTGCTATCGTGCCCGCGCCTGCGGTATTGAAAGCGCCCCCGGCGCCGGGCTGCGCCCAGCCCGTCCCCCGCGGGGGCGAGGAAACTCGGGGCGGTCCGGCGTTTCGTCGAGAGGAAGGGACTGTTGCATGAGTTATTCGATCGACCTGTCCGGCCGCGTCGCGCTGATCACCGGCGCGTCCAGCGGGCTGGGTGCGCATTTCGCGCGCACGCTGGCCGGCGCCGGTGCGGCGGTGGCGCTGGCCGCGCGGCGCATCGAGCGGCTGAAGACGCTGCGCGCCGAGATCGAGGCCGGCGGCGGCGATGCGCACGTGGTCGAACTCGACGTCACCGACCACGACAGCATCCGCGCGGCGGTCGCGCATGTCGAGACCGAGATGGGCACGATCGACATCCTGGTCAACAACTCGGGCGTCAGCACCACGCAGCGGCTGGTCGACGTCACGCCCGAGGACTACGACTTCGTGACGGACACCAACACGCGCGGCGCCTTCTTCGTCGCGCAGGAGGTGGGCAAGCGCATGATCGCGCGCAGCCGCGGCGCGGCGCCGGGCACCTTCATCGGCGGGCGCATCGTCAACATCGCGTCGATCGCCGGCCAGCGCGTGCTGTCGCAGATCGGCGTGTACGCGATGAGCAAGGCGGCGGTGATCCACATGACGCGCGCGATGGCGCTGGAGTGGGGCCGCTTCGGCATCAACGTGAACGCGCTGTGCCCGGGTTACATCGACACCGAGATCAACCACCACCACTGGCAGACCGAGGCCGGTGCCAAGCTTGTCGCCACGCTGCCGCGCAAGCGCGTGGGCCGGCCGCAGGATCTGGACTTGGCGCTGCTGATGCTGTGCGCCAACGAGAGCGGCTTCGTCAACGGCGCGGTGGTCAACGCCGACGACGGCTACGCGCTCTGACGGCGGCGCACGTGGCGATCCGGGCCCTGACTCCGCTGGAGGCGCGCGTGCTCGGCGTGCTCGTCGAGAAGCAGGCGACGGTGCCCGACACCTACCCGCTGTCGCTGAACGCGCTGGTGGCCGGCTGCAACCAGAAAACCGCGCGCGACCCGGTCGTCAACGCCACCGACGCCGAGGTGCTGACCGCCATCGACGGCCTGAAGAGCCTGAGCCTGGTGTTCGAAGGCAGCGGCAGCCGCGTGGTGCGCTTCGAGCACAACCTCGGCCGCGTCTATCGGGTGCCCGCCGGTGCGCAGGCGCTGCTGGCGACGCTGCTGCTGCGCGGCGCGCAGACCTCGGCCGAGCTGCGGCTGCACAGCGAGCGGCTGTACAAGTTCGCCGACATCTCGTCGGTCGAGGGCTTCCTCGACGAACTCGCGGCACGCGACCCGCCGCTGGCGCTGCGGCTGCCGCGCGCGCCGGGCGCGCGCGAGGCGCGCTGGGCGCACCTGCTGTGCGGCGAGGTGGCGGCCGACGTCGGCGCGGCGCCGGCAGGCGAGGCCGGCGTGTCGGCCGGCGAGATCGCCGCGCTGAAGGCCGAGCAGGCACGGCTGGCCGGGCAGCTCGAGCGCCTGCAGCAGTGGGCGCAGCGCGTCGGCGCCGAACTCGGCATCGAGCCGCCCTGAAGCGGAGCACGCCACATGCGTTTCGACATCCCCGAACAGAAGAAGCTGGTGCACGAGATGCGGATGCCCATCCGCTGGGGCGACATGGACGCGATGGGTCATGTCAACAACACGCTGTACTTCCGCTACATGGAAGTCATCCGCATCGACTGGCTGCACAGCGTGGGCGGCCCGCCCGACATGCAGGGCGAAGGATTCGTCATCGTCAACGCCTTCTGCAACTTCATCCGCCAGCTCGCCTATCCCGGCGAAGTGCTGGCCCGGATGTATGCCGCCAACCCGGGGCGCAGCAGTTTCGACACCTACGTCACGCTGGAGCGCAGCGACGAACCCGGCGTGTTCCATGCCACCGGCGGCGCGACGACGGTGTGGCTGAACATCCCGCAGGGCAAGACGGTGCCGATGCCCGACTGGCTGCGCCGGCGCATCACATGAGCACAGATGCCGGCTCCGAGCCGCGTCGCGCCTGGGTGCGCGAGGCCGTGCGCCGCATCGACGCCGACTTCCAGCGCTCGAGCGACACCCACCTGATCCCGCTGCCGCTGCCCGGCTTCCCGGGCGTCGACCTGTACCTGAAGGACGAATCCAGCCACCCCACCGGCAGCCTGAAGCACCGGCTGGCGCGCAGCCTGTTCCTGCACGCGCTGTGCAACGGCTGGCTGCACGCAGGCAGCACCGTGGTCGAGGCCTCGAGCGGCTCCACCGCGATCAGCGAAGCCTACTTCGCGCGCCTGCTCGGGCTGCCCTTCGTCGCGGTGATGCCGCGCGGCACCAGCCCGCAGAAGATCGCCGCGATCGAGTTCCACGGCGGCCGCTGCCGTCTGGTCGACGATCCGATGCAGGTCTACGCCGAGAGCCAGCGGCTGGCCGTCGAGCTAAACGGCCACTACATGGACCAGTTCACCCAGGCCGAACGCGCAACCGACTGGCGCGCCAACAACAACATCGCCGAGAGCATGTACGCGCAGATGCGCCAGGAGCGCCACCCGTGCCCGGCGTGGATCGTCGCCAGCGCCGGCACCGGCGGCACGCTGGCGACGATCGGCCGCTTCGTCGCCTACCGCCGCCACCCGACGCGGGTGTGCGGCGTCGATGCCGAGCATTCGGTGTTCTTCGACCACTACCTCAGCCGCGATCCGGATCTGCGGCTGGACCGCGGCTCGCGCATCGAGGGCATCGGGCGGCCGCGGGTCGAGGCCTCGTTCATCCCCGGCGTGCTCGACGCGATGATCCAGGTGCCCGACCGCTGGAGCCTGGCGGCGATGCACAGCCTGAGTGCGCGCCTGGGCCGGCCGGTGGGCGGCTCGACCGGCACCAACCTGGTGGCCGCGCTCGCCTGCGCGCAGGACCTGGCCGATCGCGGGCAGGGCGGTTCGGTGGGCACGCTGCTGTGCGACGACGGCCAGCGCTACCGCCACAGCTATTTCGACGATGCCTGGCTGCGCGCCAACGACCTGGAATGCGCGGCCGAGCGCGCCGCCTTCGATGCGCTGATCGACCGCGGCGAGTGGCCGGCCGCACTGCGCAGCGCCTGGCGCGCGGCCGGCGACCTCGCGCCCGCGGCCTGAGCGGCGGCTTGACACCCGCTGCCGGTGCGGCTGCCGGCGCGGCAGCCGCGTGCAGGCCCGTCAGCGCGTCAGCAGCTTGTGCACCAGCTCCGGCGTGGTCGCGGCGCCCGTCTTGCGCATCAGGCGCGCGCGGTACACGTCCACCGTGCGCGGGCTGATCGCCAGCCGCCGCCCGATCAGCTTGCTGGTCAACCCGTCGATCAGCAGCGCGGCGATCTCGCGTTCGCGCGGGGTCAGCTCCACCCGCAGCCGGCGGCGCGACGACAGGTCCTCGAAGGCCCAGATGCCGGCCGCGTGCGGGCGCACCGGGTCGAGCGCGCGCCCCGACACGTGGCACCAGAACAGCTCGCCCGCCTGCGCGCCGCCCAGGCGCTTCATCACGCGGTCATCGGCGTACCAGCCCCGCGCGTCAAGCTGCACGGCGATGCGCTCGCCGGTGCGCTCGAATTCGCCGGTGCTCGGGTACAGCTGCTCGAAGCTGCGGCCCACCAGTTGCGCGCGGTCGGCGCCGAAGATCGCCAGCGCCAGCGCGTTGGCGTCGGTGACCAGGCGCTCGCGCGACAGCATCAGCCCGATCGGCGCCTGCTCGAAAGCGGTGCGGTAGTCCAGCGGCGGCAGTGCGGCAGGGCCGGCGGACGGCGGGCCGGGATCACGGGCGCTCATGGCGGGCGGCGGCTTCGGCCAACGACGCGGGCAGGGTAATGAATTCTACGTACTGGCTGCGTCGCGGCTTAGGCAGTACGCTGCGCGCCTTTGCGGCGAAGCGGCCGCGTGACCGGCGATCGCGGCGACGGAGGCAGGCGGCATGAGAAAGATCTATCCAAGCGCGGCCGACGCGCTCGAGGGCATCGTCAAGGACGGCCAGTTGATGGCGGTGGGCGGCTTCGGGCTGTGCGGCATCCCCGAGGCGCTGATCGCCGCGCTGCGCGACAGCGGCGTCAAGGGCTTGACGGTGATCTCCAACAACGCCGGCGTCGACGGCTTCGGCCTGGGCCAACTGCTCGACACGCGCCAGATCAAGAAGATGATCTCGAGCTACGTCGGCGAGAACAAGGAGTTCGAGCGCCAGTACCTGGCCGGCGAGCTGGAGCTGGAATTCACGCCGCAGGGCACGCTGGCCGAGAAGCTGCGCGCCGGCGGCGCCGGCATCCCGGCCTTCTTCACGCGTACCGGCGTGGGCACGCTGGTGGCCGAGGGCAAGGAGACGCGCGACTTCGACGGCCACACCTACGTGATGGAACGCAGCCTGGTGCCCGACGTGTCGCTGGGCAAGGCCTGGAAGGCCGACGAGTCCGGCAACCTGATCTTCCGCCGCACGGCGCGCAACTTCAACCCGGCGGTGATCATGGCGGGCAAGCTCAGCGTGGTCGAGGTCGAGCAGATCGTGCCCACCGGCAGCCTGGACCCCGACGCGATCCACCTGCCCGGCATCTACGTGCACCGGCTGGTGCTCAACGCCACGCCCGAGAAGCGCATCGAGAAGCGCACGACCCAGCAGAACCCGAAGGGAGCTTGACATGGCCTGGACCCAAGACCAGATGGCCGAGCGTGCGGCCCAGGAACTGCAGGACGGCTTCTACGTGAACCTGGGCATCGGCATCCCGACCCTGGTGGCCAACTTCGTGCCGAAGGACATCGAGGTCTGGCTGCAAAGCGAGAACGGCATGCTCGGCATCGGCCCGTTCCCCGACGACAGCGAAGTCGACGCCGACCTGATCAACGCCGGCAAGCAGACGGTGACGACGCTGCCGGGCTCGAGCATCTTCGGCAGCCACGACAGCTTCGCGATGATCCGCGGCGGCAAGATCAACCTGTCGATCCTCGGCGCGATGCAGGTCAGCGAACACGGCGACCTGGCCAACTGGATGATCCCGGGCAAGATGGTCAAGGGCATGGGCGGCGCAATGGACCTGGTCGGGGGCGTGAAGAGCGTCGTCGTGCTGATGGAGCATGTCGCCAGGAAGAAGGACGGCGGCTTCGACCTGAAGATCCTGCCCAAGTGCACGCTGCCGCTGACCGGCGTGGGCGTGGTCGACCGCATCATCACCGACCTGGCCGTGCTCGATGTCACGCCGCATGGCCTGAGGGTGGTCGAGATGGCGCCCGGCGTCACCCGCGACGAGCTGCAGTCCAAGACCGGCGTGCAGCTGCTGTAGCGCCGGCGCCGCCGCGCCCGAAGCGGCGCGCCGCGGCGTCGCACGGATGTCACGATCCGGCGGCATAGTGCCGCCGCGCGGGGCGTGCTTGCGGCCGGGTCGCGGTATCGTCCCTGCGGCTGCGGGGTTGCAGGCCTTCGGGCGGTGTGCGAGCCTGCGGTCCGTGGCATAACCATCCCCTCACGGGGCAGGGCGGGCGCGATGTCGGAACTGGGCCAGAGTCTGGAGCGCATGTCGTTCATGCAGTTGCTGCTGCTGCTGGCCTTCGTCGGTAGCTACGTGCTGTCGCTGGGCGCGATGCTCGGCAGCCGCTGGCGGCGGCGCACGGCGCTGGCTGCGCTGTTGCTGGCGGTGGGTTTCGCCGCGAGCGTCGACCCGTGGGTGCACGGCGCAATGCTGGTGGTTTTCGTCGTGGCCGCGCTCGGCTCCTTCGTCGTCGCCAGCTGGCTGTTGGCGCGGCTGCTGGTGCCGGGCGGGGCAGCGCAGGCGGTTGCCGACGACACTGCCTTGAGCCTGCCGGCGTCGCTGGGGCCGGCTTCGCAGCTGCCCGTCGATTCGCAGCCGGTGCCCATGCACGCACCCAAGCGCGCGAAGCTCGCTGCGCGCCGCGCGCAGGGCTGAAGCGGTCGCGGGTGCCGAGCGCGGGCGCCGATGGCCCGCGTCAGCCGCGCACGAACAGCGTCACCAGCGGCTCGTCGCCGACCTGGCGGCTGCAGTGGCCGTGCCGTGCCGGGTCGAAACTTTCGCCCGGGGGCAGCGTGTCGGCCGAGTAGAAGTGGCTGCCAGGGCCGAAGCGACGGCTGCTGCCGTCCTGCAGGCCGATCTCCATCACGCCTTGCAGGATGAACACCCACTGCGGCGCGCCGGTGCAGTGGAAGTCGCTGCGAAAGCCCACCGGGCTTTCGCGCAGCTGCAGCCCGCCGCTGGGCATCAGCGCCGACAGCCTGGCCTGCGGCGTGCCCTGGTCGAGCGCGATCGCCTCCTCGCGCCAGCGCGCGCGGCCGTCGGGGCCGGTCTCGAGGATCAGCCGGGTGAATGCGGTCATGGATCGGTCCTGCTGCACGGCCATCGCGTCGTCAGCGCCCGCTCCAGCGCGGCGCGCGCTTGCCCAGGAAGGCGGCGATGCCTTCGCGGCTGTCGTCGGACGCGCGCACCGCTGCGGCTGCCTCGGCGCTGAGCTGCCACGCCAGCGCCTGCGCCGCGTCGATCGAGCGGTTGATCACGCCCAGGCTCTCGCGCACGGCCACCGGGCTGTTGGCGCAGATCGACTCGGCGAGCGCCAGCGCGGTGGGCAGCACCTCGTTGTCGTCGCACAGGCGGTTGACCAGGCCGAGCGCGTGCGCGCGCGCGGCGTCGATCGGCTCGCCGGTCAGCGCCAACTCGCGCGCCAGGTTCGGCGGCAGCGCGTGCGCGGCGCGGAACACGCCGCCGTACAGCGCGAACAAGCCGCGCTTGACCTCCGGCAGCGCGAAGCGCGCGCTGCGCGCGGCGACCACCAGGTCGCAGGCCAGCACCATCTCGAAGCCGCCGCCGTAGGCCAGGCCGTTGACCGCGGCGACGAGCGGCTTGCGCCGCGCGCGCCGCACCAGGCCGTAGGGGCCGCCGCGCTCGGTGCTGTTGCGGTCGGGGTCGGCCAGGTCGCTGCCGGCGCTGAAGGCGCGGCCGGCGCCGGTGAGCACGCCGACCCAGATGGCGTCGTCGTCCTCGAGCCGGTTCATCGCCGCGTCCAGCCCGAGCGTCATCGCGTGATCCATCGCGTTGAGCTTGGCGTCGCGGTCGAGCCGCACGACGAGCACGCGGCCCTGCACTTCGGTGGTCACCGGCATGTCCGATGCCCCGTCAGTACCCGGGCGGCGGCTGGAAGCCGCCGATCAGCCCGGCCAGTTCGCCGGCCAGCCAGATCGTGCTGCGGTCGGCCATCTCCGGCCCGACGATCTGCACGCCCACCGGCAGGCCTTCGGGCGACAGGCCGCCCGGCGCGATCGTCGCCGGCAGGAAGGCTGCGGTCGCCAGCCCGGCCCAGAACAGCTGGTCGAAGTACGGCAGCTCGGCGCCGTTGACGCGCAGCCTGCGCGCCGGCATCGGCTCGCTGTGGTCGTGCTCGAAGGCGGGGGTCGCGGTGATCGGCATCAGCAGCAGGTCGTGCCGGCCGAAGAAGTCGTGCCAGGCCCAGCGCAACTGCTCGCGCTGCTGCTGGGCGACGAAGACGTCGCGGAAGCTGGCGGTGGCGGCGCGCAGCATCTGCGCGTGGGGCCCATCGTCGTCGGCCGCCAGGCGGGCGCGCTCCTCGGCGAGGCGCTCGTAGTCGGGGCGGCGCGCCGCCATCACGGCCTGCAGCAGCCGGCCATAGACCGCGTGGGCCTGCGCCGGGTCGAAGGCCGGCCGCGCGCGGAAGTCCAGCTTCGCGCCGGCCTTGGCGAGCGCGCGCGCCGCCGCTTCGACCCGGGCCTTGACCGTGTCGTCGACCGGCGCGATCGGCTCGTCGAGCCACACCGCGACGCGCAGCCCTTTCAGCGACTTGGGCGGCGGCGGCAGCGCGTAGACCAGGCCGCGCGCATTGAGCGCGTCGGGGCCGGCGGTGACCTTCAACGCCAGCGCCAGGTCGGCCGCGCTGCGCGCGAGCGGGCCCACCACCGACAGGTCCATCTCCGCGCCAGGCGCGGGCACCAGGCTGTGGCCGCGCTTGGGCACGATGCACCAGGTGGGCTTGTGGCCGTAGACGCCGCAGTAGGCCGCCGGGTTGCGGATGCTGCCGCCGATGTCGCTGCCGAACTCGAGCGCGCTCAGGCCCGCGGCCACCGCCGCGGCGCTGCCGCCCGACGAGCCGCCGGGCGCGCGCGCCAGGTCCCAGGGGTTGCGGCTGGTGCCGTAGACCGCGTTGTACGACTGGAAGTCGGCCAGGTTCAGCGGCACGTTGGTCTTGCCGAAGACCACCGCGCCGGCGGCCTTCAGCCGCTGCACCGCGAGCGCGTCCTGTTCGGCCGCATGATCCTTGCGCGCCGGGTGGCCCCAGGTGGTCGGCTGCCCGCCGAGGTCGAAGGATTCCTTGACGGTCATCGGCAGCCCGTGCAGCGGCCCCCACAGCTCGCCCTTGGCGCGCGCACGGTCGGCGGCGCGCGCGCGCTTCAGCGCGGCCGCGCGGTCGTCCACCACCAGCGCGTTGAGCGCCGGGTTGAAGCGGTCGACGCGGTCGAGGTAGGCGCGCAGCAACTCGACGGCGCCGATGCGGCCGCTGCGCAGCGCAGCGGCGAGCGTGGCGGCGGAGCCGAAGGGGAAGGCTCTGGGCAAGGCAGCTGCGGTCATGGCGTGCGCTCCGGGCGAAGCCGCGAGCATGCACCAGATCGGCTGCGAATCCGGCATCGGCGTTGCCCCGGGCTTACCCGACCCACTCGCTATAGTCGGCGGCGACGCGGCGCATGCGTGCCGCAGGAGGGCAGGCGATGGACGGGCAGCCGGCACAGGTGGTCGTGGTAGGCGGCGGGCATGCGGCCGCCGCTTTCGTCAACAGCGTGCGCCGCGCCGGCTATGCCGGCCGGCTGGTGCTGGTCAGCAACGAGCCGGCGCTGCCGTACTACCGGCCGCCGCTGTCGAAGAAGTACCTGGCCGAGGGCCAGAGCGTCGAACAGATCCTGATCCGCCCGCCGGCCTGGTACGACGAGCAGCAGGTGCAGGTGCGGCTGCGCACGCAGGTCGCGGCGATCGACCGGGCGGCGCACGCGGTGGCGCTGGCCGACGGCGGGCGCATCGCCTACGACCGGCTGGTGCTGGCCACCGGCGCCCAGCCGCGCCGGCTGCCGGCGGCGATCGGCGGCGATCTGGACGGCGTGCTGCAGATGCGCCACCTGGCCGACGCCGACGCGTTGGCCCCGCAGCTGCAGCCGGGGCGGCGGCTGGTGGTGATCGGCGGCGGCTACATCGGGCTCGAGGTCGCGGCGGTCGCCGCGACCCGGGGGCTGCAGGTCGCGCTGGTCGAGGCGGCGCCGCGCATCCTGCAGCGCGTGGCGGCGGCAGCTACCGCCGACCACTTCCGTGCGCTGCACCGCGCGCACGGCGTCGAGCTGATCGAAGGCGTCGCGCCGGCGCGGCTGCTGGCCGACGGCCATCGGGTGCGCGCCGTGCTGCTGGCCGACGGGCGCGAGCTCGCCGCCGATGCGGTGCTGGTAGGCATCGGCGTGCAGCCCAACGTCGAACTGGCCGCCGCTGCCGGCCTCGCGGTGGACGACGGCATCTGCGTCGACCCTTGCGCGCGCACCAGCGACCCGCACATCCTCGCGGCCGGCGACTGCACGAGCTTCGAGTACCGCGGCCAGCGGGTGCGGCTCGAGTCGGTGCAGAACGCCAACGACCAGGCGGCCGTCGCCGCGCACACCGTGGCCGGCGATCCCAAGCCCTACGCGGCGCTGCCGTGGTTCTGGTCCGACCAGTACGACACCAAGCTGCAGATCGCCGGGCTGCACCTCGGCTGCGACGATGCGCTGCTGCGGCCGGGCAAGAGCGAGCGCAGCCGTTCGGTGTGGTACTGGCGCGGCGACGAGCTGCTGGCGGTCGATGCGATCAACGACCCGGCGGCATTCGCCACCGCCAAGGCGCTGCTCGCCGCCGGCCGCAGCGTGCCCAAGGCGGCGGTGCTCGACCCGGCGGCGTCGTTCAAGGACTGGCTGGCCTGAGGGTGCCGCAGGCAGCCGGCAGCGATCCGCCCCATGATCTCGGAGCCCACGATGGATGACGATGGACTGACGCCGGCTGCGGTGCAGCAGGCTGCCGAACGGCTGGCCGGGCAGGTGGTGCGCACGCCCTGCCTGCACTCGCGCACGCTGTCGGCGCTGTGCGGCTGCGAGGTCTACCTGAAGTTCGAGAACCACCAGTTCACCGCGTCGTTCAAGGAGCGAGGCGCGCTGAACAAGATGGCGCAGCTCAGCGCCGGCGAGCGCGCGCGCGGCGTGCTCGCGGTGTCGGCCGGCAACCACGCGCAGGGCGTGGCCTACCACGCGCAGCGCATGGGGGTGCCGGCGGTGATCGTGATGCCCCGCTTCGCCCCCGCGGTCAAGGTGGAGAACACGCGCCGCTTCGGCGTCGAGGTGGTGCTGTACGGCGACACCTTCGACGAGGCGCGGCTGCACGGCCTGGCGCTGGCGCAAACGCGCGGGCTGACGGTGGTGCATCCCTACGACGACCTGGCGGTGGCGGCCGGGCAGGGCACGATCGCGCTCGAGATGCTGGCCGAGGCGCCGCAGCTGCAGGCGCTGGTGGTGCCGGTGGGCGGCGGCGGCCTGATCGCCGGCATCGCCGTGGCGGCGCGCGCGCTGCGGCCCGACATCGAGGTCTACGGCGTGCAGGCCGAGCGCTTCCCGGCGGTATGGAATGCGCTGCACGACGGGCAGCGCGAATGCGCGCAGGCGACGGTGGCCGACGGCATCGCCGTCAAGTCGCCGGGCGAGCTGACGATGCCGCTGATCCGGCGCTGGGTGCGCGACGTGCTGCTGGCCGGCGAGGACGATCTCGAGCGCGCGATCCTGCTGCTGCTCGAGATCGAGAAGACGGTGGTCGAGGGCGCCGGCGCGGCCGGGCTGGCGGCGCTGCTGCAGCATCGCGATCGCTTCGCCGGGCGGCATGTCGGCCTGGTGCTGAGCGGCGGCAACATCGAGCCGCTGCTGCTGGCCGAGATCGTGCACCGCGGCATGGTCAAGTCCGGCCGGCTGGTGCGGCTGCGCTTCGACGTGCGCGACGTGCCCGGCGCGCTGGCCGAGGTGGCGGCGGCGCTGGGCCGGCTCGGCGCCAACATCGACGAGGTGCAGCACCAGCGCGCGTTCACGCTGCTGTCGGTGGAGCGCGCGCTGATCGACGTGGTGGTGCAGACGCGCGGCGACGCGCATGTGCAGCAGCTGCTCGATTCGATGCGCGCCGACGGCTACCGCGTCGAGCGGGTCGATTCGGTGCGATGACGCCGGCCGCGTCGCCGCCGGCGGGGCCGGACGGCGCGCCGCCGGCACCCGGCGTGCACGCCGCCAAGCAGGCGCGCAGCCGCGCCAAGCAGCAGGCGCTGCTGCAGGCCGGTCGGCGGCTGCTGGCCGCGCACGACCTGGCGGCGTTGTCGGTCGCGCAGATCGCGCGCGAGGCCGGCGTCGCGGTCGGCACCTTCTACGCGCGCTTCGCCGACAAGGACGCGTGGCTGGCCGAGCTGCTGCAGCAGGTGGGCGGCGAAGTCGCCGCCGAGTTCCGGCTGCTGCTGGCGGGCGCGCGTTTCGCGCGCGCGCCGGCCGCGCGCCAGGTGGACCTGGTGGTCGGCCTGCTGGTCGAGGTGCACCGCCGCCACCGCGGGCTGATGCGCGCGGCGCTCGGCGACGCCGCGCAGGCGTCGCGTTTCGGCCTGCCGCTGCACGGCCTGGGCGAGCACATCGCCGATGCGGTGCACGCGGCGCTGGCCGCGCCGCCGGTGCCGCGCGCGCGCATCGGCATCGCGCTGCAGCTGGTGTATGGCGTGCTCGTGAACGCGGTGCTGCGCGACCCCGGGCCGCTGCGGCTCGACGACCCGCGCCTGCCGCGCGAGCTGGCCGGCGCCTTCCGCTGCGCGGCGCGGATCGCGGGCTGAAGGCCGGCGCTCAGCCGGGGATGCGCACCGGCAGCGAGCGGATCCCGCGCACGAAGTTCGACCGCAGCCGCTGCGGCGGCCCCATCACCTCGATCGCGTCGAAGCGCTTCAGGATCTCTTCCCACAGCACGCGCAGCTGCAACTCGGCCAGCCGGTTGCCGACGCAGCGGTGGATGCCGAAGCCGAAGCTCAGGTGCTGGCGCGCGCGCGCCCGGTCGATCACCAGCTCGTCGGCGCGGTCGATCACCTGCTCGTCGCGGTTGCCCGACAGGTACCACATCACCACCTTGTCGCCCTTCAGGATCTGCTTGCCGCCGAGCTCGGCGTCGCGCAGCGCGGTGCGGCGCATCATCGGCAGCGGCGTCTGCCAGCGGATGATCTCCGGCACCGCGCTGTCCAGCAGCGTCGGGTCGGCCTTGAGCTTGGCCCACTCGCCCGGATGGCGGTGGAACGCGAGCACGCCGCCGCTCATCGAGTTGCGGGTGGTGTCGTTGCCGCCGACGATCAGCAGCACCAGGTTGCCCAGCCGCTCGAGCGGGCCCAGGTCGCGCGTGGCCGGGTCGTGCGCCAGCATCGACACCAGGTCGTTGCGGGGCGGCGCGCCGGCACGCTCGTTCCACAGCGCGGTGAAGCGGGCGAACATCTTGCCCAGTTCGGCCAGGCGCGCCTCCTGCGATTCGACGACGTGGTCGACCTCGGGCACCGAGGTCGCGACGTCGGACCACCAGGTCAGCAGATGCCGCTCCTCGAGCGGGAAGTCGAACAGCGTCGCGAGCATCAGCGTCGTCAGCTCGGTCGCGACCCGCGGCACCCAGTCGAAGACTTCGCCGCGCGGCAGGCCGTCGAGCACCCGCGCGGTGCGCTCGCGGATCAGCGGCTCGAACGCGGCCAGGTTGCGCGGTGCCACGATCGGGCTGACCGCCTTGCGCTGCTCGTCGTGCCGGGGCGGGTCCATCGCGATGAACATGTGCAGCCGCTGTTCGAGCGTGGGCGCGTCGTACAGCGCGATGCCGCCCTGGCGGTAGTCCGACGAGTACAGGCCGTGGCTCGTGTCCACCTGCATGATGTCGTGGTACTTCGTCACCGACCAGAAGCGGCCGTAGAACGGGTTCTCGGTCAGGTGCACCGGGTCGTCGCGCCGCAGCCGCTCGAAGTAGTGGCCGACGGTGTCTTCCTCGAACAGCCGCGGCTTGCTGACGTCGATCGCGTCGATCGGCATCGAGAAGGCCTCTGCGCGGGCCAGGGCCTGCAGCTCGGCGTCGTGGGCAACGGGCGGGTTCATCGCAGGCCTTTCGCTCAATGCTGCCCGTCGGGCAGCCGCAGCACGATGCCGTCGAGCGCATCGGTCATCGGGATCTGGCACGCCAGCCGCGAGTTGGGCTGCGCCGCCGCGGCGAAGCCGAGCATGCTGGCTTCCATCTCGCCGCGGCTGCCGGTGCGCGCCAGCCAGGCCGGGTCCACATAGACATGGCAGGTCGCGCAGGCGCAGGCGCCGCCGCAGTCGGCGTCGATGCCGGGCACGCCGTGGTCGACGGCGGCGCGCATCAGCGAGGCGCCGGCCTGCGCGTCGACCGCGTGCACGGTACCGTCGAACTCGATGAAGGTGACTCTGGGCATGGGGCTCCCCGGCTGACCGGCAGCCGCGGCGGCGGCCGCGGGCCGGCGGCATCATAGGCAAACCCGAATCTGCATTCAAGTTCGGGGCCGTGCGCGCGGGGCGCCGGCCGGGATCGGCGGCGCGTGTCCCGGCGGCGGGCAGCTTGCGCGACGGGCACGCGACGGGTGCGCTGCGCGCCGGCCTACACTGGCCGGGCCACGACGATGGAGCTTTCATGCACCCTTCGCACCATGCCCGGCGCACGCCCGACAAGCCCGCCTACCGGATGGCCGGCAGCGGCCGCGTCGTGACCTATGGCGAACTCGAGGACGCATCGAACCGGCTCGCGCAACTGTTTCGCCGCCTGGGCCTGCGCGCGGGCGACCGGATCGCGCTGATGCTCGAGAACCACCCGCGCTGGTTCGAGATCTGCTGGGCGGCGCAGCGCTCGGGGCTGGTCTACACGGCGATCAGCAGCCGGCTGACCGCTGCCGAGGCCGCCTATATCGTGAACGACTGCGGCGCCCAGGCGTTCGTGACCTCCACCGCGCTGGCTGCACAGGCTGCGGAGCTCGCGCCGCTGGCGCCGAAGCTGCGCATCCGGCTGATGCTCGACGGCACGCTGCCCGGCTGGGACGCCTACGAGGCGGCGGTGGCGGCGATGCCGGCCGAGCCGGTCGCCGACGAGACCGCCGGCGGCGACATGCTGTATTCGTCGGGCACCACCGGCCGGCCCAAGGGCGTGTACCTGCCGCCGGAGTCGCCCGACATCGACTTCGCCAACGCGCTGGTCAGGATCTGCGCCGGGCCCTTCGGCATGGGCGCGGACACCGTCTACCTGTCGCCCGGGCCGCTGTACCACGCGGCGCCGCTGCGCTTCGCGATGACCGTGATGCGCCTGGGCGGCACGGTGGTCGTGATGGAGCACTTCGACGCGGCGTGGTTCCTGGAGTTGGTCGCGCGCTGGCGCGTCACCCACACCCAGGTGGTGCCGACGATGTTCGTGCGCATGCTAAAGCTGCCCGATGCGCAGCGGCACGCGCACGACCTGTCCAGCCTGCGCTGCGCGATCCACGCCGCCGCGCCCTGCCCGGTGCCGGTGAAGGAGCAGATCATCGCGTGGTGGGGGCCGATCGTGTGGGAGTACTACGCCGGCACCGAGGGCATGGGCATGACGCTGGTGAATTCCGCCGACTGGCTCGCGCACAAGGGCACGGTCGGGCGCGCGGTGGTCGGCGTGCTCAAGATCTGCGACGACGAAGGCCGCGAGCTGCCGCCGGGCGAGCACGGCGGCGTGTACTTCGCCGACGGCAAGGCCTTCGAGTACTGGAACGACCCGGCCAAGACGGCCGCCGGCCGCAACGCGCAGGGCTGGGCCACGCTCGGCGACATCGGCTATGTGGACGCCGAAGGCTTCCTGTACCTGAGCGACCGCAAGGCCTTCATGATCATCTCTGGCGGCGTGAACATCTACCCGCAAGAGGCCGAGAACCTGCTGGTCACGCACCCGAAGGTGCTCGACGTGGCCGTGTTCGGCGTGCCCAACGAGGAATTCGGCGAGGAGGTCAAGGCCGTGGTGCAGCCGCGCGACCTGGCCGAGGCCGGCCCGGCGCTGGAACACGAGCTGATCGCCTTCTGCCGCGAGCACCTGGCGGCGATCAAGTGCCCGCGCTCGATCGATTTCGAGGCCGAGTTGCCGCGCCACCCGACCGGCAAGCTCTACAAACGCCTGTTGCGCGACCGCTACTGGGCGGGGCACGCGAGCCGGCTGCTGTAGGCCGGCCCTGCGCCGGCCGACGGCGTGGCGGCGCGGCGAGCCGCGGCTGCGCCGGTCTCGTGACGGCCGATCAGCGCTTGGCGCGGCCGAAGCGCAGCAGCCGGCCGAGGAAGTCGGATTCGGGCCGCGCTGCCGGGTGCGAGCGCATCACCATCAGCCCGCCGATCATGTACAGCGCGTTGAGCAGCCGCGCGGCGCGCTCGGCCGTCATGCCGGGCCAGCGCGCGATCTCGCGCAGCGACGCCGATTCGCTGCGCAGGCGCTCGGCGGCGGCACCCACCGCGCCGGGCGCGTCCGGCCGGTGATCCTTGGACAGCAGCACCCGGTAGGCCGCCGGGCCGCCGATCTCGCGCAGCAGCGTCGTGCGCGGGCCGATCAGCGCCAGGTTCCACAGCAGCGGCTTGAGCTCGTGGTAGTGCTCGGTGCGGCCGATGCGCTCGTGCATCCAGTGCCCGGGCGGCCGCAGCCCCGGCGGGTCGCAGGACAGCAGCACCGACTGCGCCAGCGACTGCGGCTTCGCGCGCGCCAACGCGCGCGGCGAGTGATACAGGCCTTCGAGCGGGAAGACGGTGAGCGGCCAGACCAGGTCTTCGTAGCGCAGGCACAGCAGCGCCGACTGGCGATGGCGCAGGCAGGCCGCCAGCACCTCGAGCACGTCGTGGCTCTCGCGCTGCAGGTCGAGCTGGCGCAGGTCGGACACCAGCGTCGTCGGCAGCACCGTGTTCTCGCCCAACTGGGCAAAGGCGGTGGAACTGCGCTCCAGCCGCATGCGCTCGTAGGCGCTCAGGCGCCAGAGCGTGGAGTCTTCGAATTGCTGCATAGCGCCGTCCGCCCACCGGTTTCCCGGCATTTTGCCGAAGGCCACAAGTCTGGCCGCGGAATTCGGCCGGCGCAACCCCCAGCCGATGGCGAAAACCCGGGGTGAGGCTCGGCGCGGGTCGAAGCCCGCCGCCCGAGGGCGGCGGCGCGGACGGGCCCCGCAGGCGCTGCTGCGATCCGGCCGGGCCGCGCATGTGGCAGGATCCGGAGCCGGCCCGGCACAATGGGCCGGCAGCGTGCGCGTAAGCTCCGTCTGCGCGCCCGCACGACCCGGTTCATACTCGCCGGGCGCAGCAGGAGACGATCCATGGCACCGACACCCGCCGACGAACTGGGTATTGCACCGCGCGACGGCCTGTCGCAGGTGCGGGGCGCCAGCGACGTCGAACTGTGGAACTGGACGATCCCGGCGCTGCTGGCGCGCACGGCCGCGCGCTTCGGCGACCGGCCGGCGCTGTGCTTCCGCGAAGCCGGCGTGCGCTGGACCTGGCGCGAGTTCGCGGCCGAGGTCGACGCGCTCGCCGCCGGGCTGCTGCAGCTGGGCCTGCAGCGCGGCGACCGGCTCGGCATCTGGGCGCCGAACCGGCCCGAGTGGGTGCTCACCCAGTTCGCCACCGCGCGCATCGGCGTGATCCTGGTCAACATCAACCCGGCCTACCGGCTGGCGGAGCTGGAATACGCGCTCGACGCCTCCGGCTGCAGCGCGATCATCAGCGCCGAACGGCTGAAGAGTTCGATGTACCTCGAGATGCTGCAGCGGCTGGCGCCCGAGCTGGCGCACAGCGAGCCCGGCGCGCTGAAGGCCGACAAGCTGCCGGCGCTGCGATGGGTGATCCGCATGGGCGACGCACGCACGCCCGGCATGCTGAACTACGGCGAACTGCTGGCGCGCGGCCGCGCCGCCTACGACCCGGCGGCGCTGGATGCGATCAGCGCGGCGCTCGACTGCTTCGACCCGATCAACATCCAGTTCACCAGCGGCACCACCGGCAGCCCGAAGGGCGCGACGCTGACGCACCACAACGTCGTCAACAACGCGCGCTTCATCGCCGAGGCGATGCGCTTCAGCGAAGCCGACTCGCTGTGCATCCCGGTGCCGCTGTACCACTGCTTCGGCATGGTGCTGGCGGTGCTGGCCTGCACCTGCACCGGCGCGCGCATGGTCTTCCCCGGCGAATCCTTCGAGCCGCTGGCCACGTTGCAGGCGGTGGCCGAGGAGCGCTGCACCGCCCTGCACGGCGTGCCGACGATGTTCATCGCCGAGCTGGACCATCCGCAGTTCGGCGAATTCGACCTGAGCTGCCTGCGCACCGGCATCATGGCCGGCTCGCCTTGCCCGATCGAGACGATGAAGCGCGTGGTCGCGCAGATGAACATGCGCGAGGTCACGATCGCGTATGGCATGACCGAGACCTCGCCGGTGTCGTTCCAGAGCTCGACCGGCGATCCGCTCGAGCGCCGCGTATCGACGGTGGGCCGGATCCAGCCGCGGATCGAGGCCAAGGTGGTCGACGTGCTGACGGGCAAGGTCGTGCCCGTGGGCGAGAAGGGCGAGCTGCTGGTGCGCGGCTACTCGGTGATGCAGGGCTACTGGGGCGACGCGAAGCGCACGGCCGAGGCGATCAAGGACGGCTGGATGCACACCGGCGACCTGGCGACGATCGACGCCGACGGCTACTGCAACATCGTCGGCCGCGCCAAGGACATGCTGATCCGGGGCGGCGAGAACATCTACCCGCGCGAGATCGAGGAGTTCCTGTTCCGCCACCCCAAGGTGCAGTCGGTGCAGGTGTTCGGCGTGCCCGACGCCCGGTACGGCGAGGAAGTCTGCGCGTGGATCACGCTGAAGCCGGGCGAGGTCTGCACCGAGCAGGAGATCCGCGACTTTTGCCGCGACCAGATCGCCCACTACAAGGTGCCGCGCTACATCCGCTTCGTCGACGACATGCCGATGACGATCACCGGCAAGCTGCAGAAGTTCGTGATGCGCGAGAAGATGATCGAGGAACTGGGGCTGGCGGTGGCGAAGACGGCATGAGGGCCAGTTGACGCAGAGATCCAATGGCAACCCTGGCGCGTCCTGGAGAAAATTGCTGTGACAGACGAATGGTTCCAGAAGGAAGAGTACGCCTCCTTGCGGAAGGAAGTCGAAAGTTGCATGTCTGATCTGGGCGCGCTCGAGAAGGCCGTCGTCGGCGGTATAGCTGTGATCTTTGCCTGGGTAGCGAAGGATGGCGCCAGCGCCGGTGTTGTCGCATTGGTTGCGTGGCTCACTCCCAGTGTCATTGCGCTCTACGGCGGGCTCAAGGCGAAAGCCATTGCGTCGCACCTGGCTGTACTCAGCGGGTACCTGCGCACGATCGAGGACGCTCAGCTTCCTGAAGGCGCCAAAGTGGAAGGGTGGGAGAAGTACTCCGAGAGAACTAGCCCAGGAAAGAGGACTCGGCTCGCAAAGCAGACCTGGATTGGACTCTTGGTTCTGACCGTTATCACAGGTGTATTCGGCTTTGCTACGAGCATCTGTGGTGCGGCCTGACTCCCCCCTCTTCAGCGACTTCGTTTGGCTGCGTGGGGACGTCGCTCCGGAGTCTGCAGAGTCCGCCGGCAGCACCTTTCTCCGGACCCGGGAGCATCAATATGACTGACGTGGTGGTTGACCTGGCTCAGCGCGGGCGCGCCTTGAAGGCCAGGGATCGCGATGCCGCCGCCCGCATGCCTTTGCGGCCGAGCAGATCGCACTGCTGGAGCCGACTCGCCCGGCCGCCCCATCAAGACCGAAGGCCGGGTGCTGCCGCGGAGCCTATTGACGGAGGCGACATTTGTCCATACATTTGAGCGGCCGTGCACATCGAGTGGGACCCGAACAAGGCTGCTGCGAATCTTCGCGATCACGGCGTTGCGTTCAGCGAAGCGGCCACAGTCTTGATCGATGACCTGGCCCTCACGCGCGAAGACCCGGACTCGTTTGGAGAACAGCGTTTTGTCACCCTTGGAATGAGCTCGACGGGTGCGATGCTTGTGCTGGTCTACACGCATCGCGAGCCTGACATCTACCGCATCATCTCCGCATGGAAGGCGAACAAGCCGCAAAGGAAGCAGTATGAAAAAGGTCAGCGCTGAGCCGTATCGCGACATCGACTTCTCGAAGGCCAAGCGAGGGGCCGTGATTCCAACGGAGCCTGGCAAGACCAAGATATCCATTCGTCTCGACACGGCCGTCATCGAGTACTTTCGCCGGCAGGTCGAGGAGTCCGGAGGGGGGAGCTACCAGACGCTCATCAACGAAGCGCTGGTCGCGTTCATCGGCCAGAAGGCGGTCCTCGATGCAGTGCGTCAAGTTGTACGGGAGGAGTTGAGGGCGCCTCGACCGGCTTCGCGACCACCGAAGTCCAAGAGCGTTGTTGCCTGAAGCTCGGCGCATCACCGGCAGCATTGCACGCCGCATGCCACTTCACTTTGCAGGAACAGGAGCGATCGAGATGTCCACCCCCCTTCCCGGCCTGAACTTCGCCCTCGGCGAAACCATCGACATGCTGCGCGACAGCGTGCAGGTCTTTGCCGCCGAGCAGATCGCGCCGCGCGCCGGCGACATCGACCGCGACAACCAGTTCCCGCCCGACCTGTGGCGCAAGCTCGGCGAGCTCGGCCTGCACGGCATGACGGTCGGCGAAGAGTACGGCGGCACGCAGCTCGGCTACCTGGCGCACATGATCGCGATGGAGGAGGTGTCGCGCGCCTCGGCCGCGGTGGGCCTGAGCTACGGCGCGCATTCCAACCTGTGCGTCAACCAGATCCACCGCAACGGCAGCCCGGCGCAGAAGGCCAAGTACCTGCCCAAGCTGGTCAGCGGCGAGCACGTGGGCGCACTGGCGATGAGCGAGCCCAACGCCGGCTCCGACGTGGTCAGCATGAAGCTGCGCGCCGACCTGAAGGGCGACCGCTGGGTGCTCAACGGAGCCAAGATGTGGATCACCAACGGCGGCGACGCCGACACGCTGGTGATCTACGCCAAGACCGACCTCAATGCCGGCGCCGGCGGCATGACCGCCTTCATCGTCGAGAAGGGCTTCAAGGGCCTGAGCGCCGGCAGCAAGCTCGACAAGCTGGGCATGCGCGGCAGCAACACCTGGCCGCTGTTCTTCGACGACTGCGAGGTGCCGGTCGAGAACGTGCTGGGCGGCGAAGGCAAGGGCGTGAAGGTGCTGATGAGCGGGCTGGACTACGAGCGCGCGGTGCTGTCGGGCGGGCCGCTGGGCATCATGGCGGCGTGCATGGACGTCGTGCTGCCCTACGTGCACGAGCGCAAGCAGTTCGGCCAGAGCATCGGCGAATTCCAGCTGATGCAGGGCAAGCTGGCCGACATGTACAGCACCTGGTCGGCGTGCCGCGCCTACGTGTATGCGGTGGGCCAGGCCTGCGACCGCGGCGACCACGCGCGCACGCTGCGCAAGGACGCCGCCGGCGCCATCCTCTATTCGGCCGAGAAAGCCACCTGGATGGCCGGCGAGGCGATCCAGGCGCTGGGCGGCAACGGCTACATCAACGAGTTCCCCGCCGGCCGGCTGTGGCGCGACGCCAAGCTGTACGAGATCGGCGCGGGCACGTCGGAGATCCGTCGCATGCTGATCGGGCGCGAGCTGTACGCCGAGTCGATGTAGGCCGCGCCGCCACGAGGACCTCCTATGTCGATCCTGAAGACCCAGATCAATCCTCGCTCCGAGGAATTCCGCGCCAACGCGGCGCGGATGCGCACGCTGGTCGACGACCTGCACACGCAGGCGTCCGCGGCTGCGCTCGGCGGCGGCGAAGCGGCGCGTGCCAAGCACACCGCCCGAGGCAAACTGTTGCCGCGCGAGCGCGTCGAGCACCTGCTCGACGCCGACACACCCTTCCTCGAGGTCGGCCAGCTCGCGGCGCACGGCATGTACGGCGGCGAGGCGCCGTCGGCCGGCGTGATCACCGGCATCGGCCGGGTGATGGGGCGCGAGTGCATGATCGTCGCCAACGACGCCACCGTGAAGGGCGGCACCTACTACCCGCTGACGGTCAAAAAGCACCTGCGCGCGCAGGAGATCGCGCTGCAGAACCACCTGCCGTGCATCTACCTGGTCGATTCGGGCGGCGCCTTCCTGCCGCGCCAGGACGAAGTCTTCCCCGACCGCGAGCATTTCGGCCGCATCTTCTACAACCAGGCCAACCTGAGCGCGCTCGGCATCCCGCAGGTGGCGGTGGTGATGGGCTCGTGCACGGCGGGCGGCGCCTACGTGCCGGCGATGAGCGACGAGACCGTGATCGTGCGCGACCAGGGCACGATCTTCCTCGGCGGCCCGCCGCTGGTGAAGGCGGCGATCGGCGAGGTGGTCAGCGCCGAGGATCTGGGCGGCGGCGACGTGCACACCCGGCTGTCGGGCGTGGCCGACCACCTGGCCGAGAACGACCGCCACGCGTTGCTGATCGCCCGGCGCATCGTCGCCAGCTTCAACCGCCGCAAGCCCGAGACGGTGACGCTCGAGCCGGTGGAGGAGCCGCGCTACGACCCGGCCGAGCTGCACGGCGTGATCCCGACCGACACGCGCCGGCCCTACGACGTGCGCGAGGTGATCGCGCGCGTGGTGGACGGCTCGCGGCTCGACGAGTTCAAGGCGCGTTACGGCACCACGCTCATTACCGGCTTCGCGCGGCTGCACGGCATGCCGCTGGGGATCGTCGCCAACAACGGCATCCTGTTCGGCGAGAGCGCGCAAAAAGGCGCCCACTTCATCGAGCTGTGCGCGCAGCGCGGCATCCCGCTGCTGTTCCTGCAGAACATCACCGGCTTCATGGTCGGCCGCAAGTACGAGAACGCGGGCATCGCCAAGGACGGCGCCAAGATGGTCACCGCGGTGGCCACCGCGCAGGTGCCCAAGCTCACGCTGATCATCGGCGGCAGCTTCGGCGCCGGCAACTACGGCATGTGCGGCCGCGCCTACAGCCCGCGCTTCCTGTGGATGTGGCCGAACGCGCGCGTCAGCGTGATGGGCGGCGAGCAGGCGGCCAGCGTGCTGGCCACCGTCAAGCGCGACGGCATCGAGGCGCGCGGCGGCCAGTGGTCGGCGCAGGAGGAGGCCGCGTTCCGCCAGCCGATCCTCGACCAGTACGAGCACCAGGGCCACCCGTACTACTCGACCGCCAGGCTCTGGGACGACGGCGTGATCGACCCGGCCGACACGCGCCGGGTGCTGGGCTTGAGCCTGTCGGCCTGCCTGAACGCGCCGATCCCGCCGGTGCCGCGTTTCGGCATCTTCCGCATGTGAGGCGAGGGCGCGATGTTCCAGAAGATCCTGATTGCCGACCGCGGCGACAACCGCCGGCAGGCGGTTGCGGCGAAGGCTCGCGCCGGCGCAGCCGGGGTGGTGCCGCAGCCAGATGGCCGTACGAGCGCAGCGAGCGGCGATCGAGCCGCGGGGTGACGCAATGTTCCAGAAGATCCTGATTGCCAACCGCGGCGACAACCGCCGGCAGGCGGTTGCGGCGAAGGCTCGCGCCGGCGCAGCCGGGGCGGTGCCGCAGCCAGATGGCCGTACGAGCGCAGCGAGCGGCGATCGAGCCGCGGGGTGAAGCAATGTTCCAGAAGATCCTGATTGCCAACCGCGGCGAGATCGCCGTGCGCATCGCCAGCACCGCGCGCCGCCTGGGCGTGCAGACGGTGGCGGTGTATTCCGACGCCGATGCCGACGCGCGCCACGTGCATGCCTGCGACGAGGCCGTGCACGTGGGCGGGAACGCGCCGCGCGACAGCTACCTGCGCTGGGAGCGCATCATCGCCGCGGCGCAGGCCGCCGGCGCGCAGGCGATCCACCCGGGCTACGGCTTCCTGTCGGAGAACGCCGACTTCGCACAGGCCTGCGCCGACGCCGGGCTGGTGTTCATCGGCCCGCCGGCCGGCGCGATCCGCGACATGGGCAGCAAGGCCGCGGCCAAGGCGTTGATGGGCCGGGCCGGCGTGCCGCTGGTGCCCGGCTACCACGGCGCCGACAACGACGCGGCGCTGCTCGCGCGCGAGGCCGGCGCGATCGGCTACCCGGTGCTGATCAAGGCCAGCGCCGGCGGCGGCGGCCGCGGCATGCGCCGCGTGGAGAAGGCCGAAGACTTTGCGGACGCGCTCGCCAGCTGCCGGCGCGAGGCCAAGGCCGCCTTCGGCGACGACCATGTGCTCGTCGAGCGCTACGTGACCCGGCCGCGGCACATCGAGATCCAGGTGTTCTGCGACGCCCACGGCAACGCGGTCTACCTGTTCGAGCGCGATTGCTCGGTGCAGCGCCGCCACCAGAAGGTGCTCGAGGAGGCACCCGCGCCGGGGCTGAGCGCCAAGCGCCGCGCCGAGATGGGCGCGGCCGCGGTGGCCGCGGCGCGCGCGGTCGGCTACGTGGGTGCGGGCACGGTGGAGTTCATCGCCGAGGAGCGCGACGACGGCGACATCCGCTTCTACTTCATGGAGATGAACACCCGGCTGCAGGTCGAGCACCCGGTGACCGAGGCGATCACCGGCCACGACCTGGTCGAGTGGCAGCTGCGCGTGGCCGGCGGCGAGCGGCTGCCGGTGCAGCAGGACGAGCTGGCGATCCGCGGCCACGCGATCGAGGCGCGGATCTGTGCCGAGAACCCGGACGCCGACTTCCTGCCGGCCACCGGCACGCTGCAGGTGATGCGCTGGCCGGCGCACGTGGCCTTCGAGCGCAGCGAGTTGCTGCCGCGCGTGGACACCGGCTTCGGCGAAGGCGACGCGATCAGCCCGTACTACGACTCGATGATCGCCAAGCTGATCGTCTGGGGCGCCGACCGCGCGCAGGCGCTGGCGCGGCTCGACGCCGCGCTGCGCGACACCCACATCGTCGGGCTGCACACCAACGTCGCCTTCCTGCGGCGCGTGGTGCAGTCGCATGCCTTCGCCACCGCCGACCTGGACACGGCGCTGATCGAGCGCGAGCGCGCGGCGCTGTTCGGCCAGGGCGGGCTGCCGCTGCCGCTGGCGGCTGCCGGGGCCGTGGCCCACCTCCTGGCGGCCGAGGCGACGCTGGAAGACGCCGACCCTTGGAGCCGGCGCGACGGCTGGCGGCTGACCGGCGGCGCCACCCGCCGCTTCGAGCTCGACGTCGGCGGCACCCACCACCCGGCGGCGCTCGAGCGGCTGCACGACGGCGGCGTCGTGATGGTGCTGGGCGGCGAGCCCTGTGCGCTGAGCACGCGCGCGCTCGGCGGCCACCGCTACGACGTGGTGCTGGGCGGCCACCGCCACGGGCTGACGGTGTACGCGGCCGGCGACAGGCTCGCCGTCTTCGGCGCCGCCGGCAGCGCACTGGTCGGCGAGCACGACCTGATCGCCCGGGCCGGCGACGCCGCTGCCGCTGACAGCGGTCGCCTGGAGGCGCCGATGCCGGGCAAGGTGTTGTCGATCGCGGTCAAGCCCGGCGAGCAAGTCAGCCGCGGCCAGCCGCTGGCGGTGATGGAGGCAATGAAGATGGAACACACGATCCACGCGCCGCGCGACGGCGTGGTCGCCGAGCTGCTGTACGCGGTCGGCGACCAGGTGGCCGAAGGCGCCGAGCTGCTGCGGCTGGAGGCCTCGGCGTGAGCGCGCTGCCCGATCGCGTGCAGCTCGTCGAGGTGGGCCCGCGCGACGGGCTGCAGAACGAGGCGCAGCCGGTGGCCAGCGCGACCAAGGTCGAGCTGGTGCAGCGGCTGCAGGCCGCCGGCTGCCGCGAGATCGAAGTCACCAGCTACGTCAGCCCGAAGTGGGTGCCGCAGATGGCCGACAACCACGCGGTGATGCAGGCGCTGCAGCGCCGGCCCGGCGTGCGCTATTCGGTGCTGACGCCGAACCTGAAGGGGCTGGAAGCCGCGCTCGCCGACGCGCCCGACGAGATCGTCGTGTTCGGTGCGGCCAGCGAGGCCTTCAGCCGGCGCAACATCAACTGCGGCATCGAAGAGAGCATCGAGCGCTTCCGCCCGGTGGTGCAGGCGGCGCTGGCTGCGGGCGTCAAGGTGCGCTGCGCGATCTCGTGCGCGGTCGGCTGCCCGTACCAGGGCGAGGTGTCGGCCGACGAGGTCGAGCGCGTGGTGCGGCTGATGAAGGCGATCGGCGTGCAGCACTGCGGCGTCGCCGACACCATCGGCGTGGGCACGCCGCGCAAGGTGCAGGCGGCGATGGAGCGCGCGCTGCGCCACTTCCCGATCGAAGAGGTCAGCGGCCATTTCCACGACACCTACGGCCAGGCGCTGGCCAACATCTACGCCTGCCTGGAGCTGGGCATCGACCACTTCGACACCAGCGTCGCCGGCCTGGGCGGCTGCCCCTATGCGAAGGGCGCCACCGGCAACGTCGCCACCGAAGACGTGGTGTTCCTGCTGCACGGCCTGGGCATCGCCACCGGCATCGACCTGGATGCGCTGGTCGACACCGCCGGCTGGATCAGCGGCCAGCTCGGGCGCCAGCCGGTGTCGAGGGTAGCGCGCGCGCTGCTGGCCAAGCGGGCAGGGTAGCCGGCCGGCGCGTGCGGCGGGCGTCGGGTGCGGCCTGCCGGGGCCGAACGGCATCGATGCGGCAGCGGCTGCCGGCTTGGCCGCATCCCCGATGCGGGCGCAGGCCTGACCGCCCCGGGCCATCGCGATCATCGTGCCCGACGCAGCCGGCGGCGGTACCGACGCGCTGGCGCGCATGCAGGCCGAGAGAATCGGCCCGAAGCTCGGCCAGAACGTGCTCGTCCAGTATGAAACCGGTGCGGGCGGCATTCTCGGTATCGACGCCGTCGGCAAGTCGACGCGCGCCGGCCGCGCACATCGCCGCCGTGCCGCTGCCGCACGGCTGACAGCGCCGCGCATCCGCCCAAAACGTCACGCGCCGCGGCCGCGCTTCGGCCGAATGGCCGATGCCCGCGTACACAGGGGATCCGAAGAATGGCCTGCACTGAGCGTGCCGGCCGGCGGCTGACCACGCACAGAGACCCGGATGTCTGCCGGCGCAGCCATCCCCTTCACTGCGAACCCGAGCGCCCAGCACATGAAACTGAAACCCCTCCACCTCCTCCTGGCCAGCAGCGGCCTCGCCTCGGCCATGCTCGCCGGCTGCGGCGGCGACGGCAGCGACACTGCAGCGGCGCCGCCGGCGCAGACCGCCACCATCCGCAGCACCGTCGTCGACGGTGCGATCGGCAACGCGCTGGTGTGCCTGGACCTCAACTCGAACGGCGCCTGCGACAGCGGCGAGCCGAGTGCGCGCACCGACGCCGACGGCAATTCGACGCTGGTCGTCGCCAAGGCCGACGCGGGCAAGTACCCGATCCTCGCCATCGTCGGCACCGACGCGGTCGACAAGGACAACGGCCAGGTCACGGTGGGCTTCACGCTCAAGGCGCCGGCCGACGCGAGTGCGGTCGTCAGCCCGCTGAGCACGCTGGTGCAGGCGCACATCGAGGCCAGCCAGCTGAGCACCGCCGCGGCCGAAGCCGCGGTCAAGGAGCAACTCGGCCTGAGCAGCTCGCTGCTGGCCGACTTCACCCAGGCCAGCGACGACGCCAGCAAGTTCGCCGCCACCGTCGCGCGCCTGATCGTCATCACCAAGCAGACCCAGATCACCGACACGGCAGGCGCCACCGGTACCGGCGGTGCCGCGCTGACGCCGGCCGAGATCGACGCCGCCGTCAACACCCGGCTGCTGCAACTGCTGCCCTCGATCTTGCAGGCCGCCGCCGACCCGGCGGTGCAGGCGGCCGGCAGCGCCGCCGACAAGGAAGCGGCGCTGCGCACGGCCGCCCGGGCGGTGGCCGCCGAGGCCGGCCTGAGCAAGGACAACCTCGGCGCGGTCGTCGCCGCCCAGAGCCAGCCGGTGACGGCCGACGCGACCAGCAACGGCGCCGGCGCCACGCTGCGCTGGTTCTCGTTCACCGACCGCGACAACTTCATGCTGCGCGCCTACCGCAGCAGCGCCGCCCAGGCCGTGGTCGACGCCAGCGGCATGCGCCACTTCGACGAATACCGCGAGCGCGCGATCAACGGCGTGGTCAGCGTGTGGAATCCGGACCCAGAGGACAACGGCGCCGCCTGGCTGCGCAACCAGGTCTACTGGACCGGCAGCGAATGGTTCGACTGCCCGACCACCTTCGTGCATGAAGCGACGCCCTGGAACGCCGCCGGCGAGTCCGAATCGCTGTACTGCAAGGCCTACAAGTCGAAGAGCAAGCGCACGGCGCGCGACATCTCCGGCGTGAAGATGATCGACCTGGTCAAGGAGATCCGCGCCTATCCGCTGTTCGACAACGCCGGCAGCTATGCCAGCTGGGGCCCGAACCCGGCCGATGCCACCATCGTCGCGGCGCTCGGCGACAAGAGCTTCCCGGCCGGCTCCAGGCTGTACTACCTGTCGGGTGTTCCGCTGGCCAACCCCGACGGCTACGGCAGCACCGCCAACGACCTGGCGAAGGTCGTCACGGCCGCCATCGCCAGCGGCGATGCGACGGCCTGCGTCGGCTACACCGCGGCCAACGTGGCCAACTACCAGAGCGATGCGGCGACGCTGGACGAGGTGATTGCCCGCGCCCCCGGCCTGCCCTGCAGTTACGCCGCCAATGGCAGCACCGGCCCGCGCAACGAAGCCTGGGGCGGCAGCACGATCAACGTCGGCGACCTGAACGTGGCAGCCTTCGAGGTACCGTCCTCCTACTACAGGAACAACGTGCGGCGCATCCGTGCGGCCTTCGGCAGCGGCAGCACCGTGACCTACCTGTCGTGCCTGGCGCGCGCCAGCGACAACTCGGCGCGCAACTGCAATGCCATCGGTACAGGCAGCTACAGCATCGACAGCGTCGGCGACGCACGGGTGCTGCGGCTGGCCAACGTGCCGGCCGCTGCGGCGAGCCTGAACTACAGCCGCATCCTGGTGGAGCGTGGCGGCAAGGTCTACTACGGTTTCCGCGACAAGCTCACGCCGACCCATCAGCTGCGCCTGAACGGCGACGGTGCCGATGCCCTGCTGGCGGCGCTCGGCCTGAACTGAAGCACCGCGCGTACCTTTGCGCTCCGCGAGGCCCGCAGGCGCTGCGGGCCTTTTTCGTGGCGGCGCGGTGATACCGTCGATCCATGCCGCTTCTGAAATCCTTGCGCCTGTCGTGCCGGCCGTTGTGGCGCGCGTGCTGCGTGGGCGCGTTCGCCGTGCTGCTGGGCGCCTCACCGGTGCATGCCGAGCCACAGACCATCGTGCTCGCCAGGGCGGAGTTCAGCGACATCGATGCCGGCGGCGCGCCGCAACAAGTCAGCCTGCCCGACACCTGGGCGCGGCGCGGCGCGCCGAACCACGGCCACGGCCGCTACCGCCTGCACTTTGCGCTGGACCAGGTGCCGACGCAGCCGTGGGCGCTGTCGCTGGCGCGGGTCAGTTCGTCGCGCCGCGTGTTCCTCAACGGCGTGCTGATCGAGGAGGAGAACCCCGGCGGCCGGCGCAATCCCGAGCCCGACCTGATCATGCTGCCGACGCAGCTGCTGGCCGCCGGGCCCAACTCGCTGGAGATCGAGCTGCGCTACCGCGCCCGCGCCGGCCTGTCGCAGGCGGTGCTCGGCCCGGCCTCGGCGCTGCAGGCCGAAGACCGGCGGCGCACGCTGTTCGAGCGCGAGCTGCCGCGCTCGCTGAACGTGGGCATGGCCATGGTCGCCGCGCTGATGCTGCTGATCCGCCTGCGCCGGCCCGGCGAAACCACGATCGCGCTGTTCGGCGCGCTGGCGCTGCTGGGCTCGCTGCGCAACTACAGCTACTTCAGCGACGTGAGCCTGGTGCGCTCGGCGCTGTCGGACTGGCTGTACTTCAGCGCGCAGATCTGGACGGCGGCGCTGTTCGTCGCCTTCGCGCGCAGCATCGGCGCGCCGGGCCCGCAGCAGCACGGCACGCGGCAGCGCGGCACGCGGCTGCTGCTCGCGTTGGCGCTGGGGCTGCCGCTGCTTGCGGCGATGGCGCTGCCGCTGGGCCTGTTGCCGGCGATGCGCACTGCCGCCTACCCGCTGCTGCTGGTGGCGGGCGCCGTCGCCGTGGGGTTGCTGTGGCGCGGCGGACGGGAGCACGGCGCGGTGCTGAACGGCGCGCTGGCGCTGAGCTTCGCTGCGGTGATTGCCGCCGGCGTGCACGACTATCTGTTCCAGCAAGGCCTGCTGCCATTGACCGGCCGATTCTGGATGCCCTACGTTATGCCGCTGGCGCTGGGCGGCTACGCGCTGCTGCTGCTGAACCGCTTCGTCGGCGCGCTCGGCGAGGTCGAGGTGCTGCGCGACACGCTCGAAGCGCAGGTGGCGCAGCGCACGCAGGCGCTGGAAGTGGCGGTGGCCGCGAAGACCCGCTTCCTCGCCGCGGCCAGCCACGACCTGCGCCAGCCGGCCGTCGCCATCGGGCTGATGATCGGCCTGGTGCGCGAGCGCACGCTGGCGAGCGACGTGCGCCCGCTGATCGAGCGCGCCCACCAGGCCGTCGGCTCGCTCGAAAGCCTGCTGCAGGGCCTGCTCGATCTGTCGCGGCTCGATTCGGGCACGGTGCAGCCGCGCATCGCCGCCGTGCCGCTGCAGGCGGTGTTCGATGCCATCCACAGCCACGAGGCCGAGTTGGCTGCGGCCAAGGGCCTGCGCCTGCGCTTTCGCGCGCAAGACCTGGTGCTGCAGTGCGATGCGCAGCTGCTCGAACAGCTGCTGCGCAACCTGGTCGCCAACGCGCTGCGCTACACCGAGCGCGGCGGCGTGCTGGTCTGCGCGCGCCCGCGCGGCCGCCACCAGGTGCTGGTCCAGGTCTGGGACACCGGCATCGGCATCCAGGCGCAGCAGCAGGCCGAGGTCTTCGACGAATTCGTGCAGGGCCACAACCCGGGGCGCGACAGCCGGCTCGGCCTGGGCCTGGGGCTGGCGCTGGTGAAGCGCTGCGCGGTGCTGCTGGGCACCCACGTGCAGCTGCGTTCGGTGCCGGGCCACGGCTCGTGTTTCGGCGTGCTGCTGCCGCGGCTGGAGCGCCGCGCGGTGGCGCGCGCGAGCGAGCCGGCCACGGCCGCGCAGCCGCTGTCGGGCCGGCGGCTGCTGGTCGTCGATGACGATGCCGCGGTGCGCCAGGCGCTGGCCGCACGGCTGGTGGCCTGGGGCGCGAGCGTTACCGCCTGCGACGGGCTGCAAGGCGTGCGCGACTGGCTCGATGCCGGCCATGCGCGGCCCGACATGCTGCTGACCGACCAGCAACTCGGCGCCGGCAACGGGCTGCAGGTAATCGCGGCCGTGCACGAGCGGCATGGCGCGGTGCCGGCGCTGCTGGTCACCGGCAACACCGCGCCGGCCGAGATCGCGCGCTTCGCGGCCAGCGGCGTGCCCTTGCTGCACAAGCCCTTCAGGGCCGAGGCGCTGCTGGCGGCGATCGAGAGGGCCGCAGTTCCGGGCTGAATGGGGTCAGCCGGGCGGACTCGCAGCCGGGCCGAGCTGCAGCCCCAGGCGCGCCGCTGCGACTACCGCCTGCGTGCGCGAGCTGGCGCCGAGCCGGCGAAAGATCGAGGCCAGATGCGTCTTGACGGTCGATTCCGACAGCTCGAGCTCGCGGCAGATGAGCTTGTTCGGCTTGCCTTCGATCAGCAGGCGCAGCACGTCGGTCTGGCGCGGCGTCAGGCCCGCCACGGCGTCGGCGTCGGCGGCATCCGAGTCCACGCCGGCGCGCGGCGCCAGCAACACCGCCGGCGGCAGGTACACGCCGCCCGCCAGCACCGTGCGCAGCGCCTGCTGCATCAGGCCGCTGCGCGCGGTCTTGGGGATGAAACCGGCGGCGCCGGCATCGATCGCGGCGAGCACGGTGTCGGGTGCGTCGTCGGCCGAGAGCACCACGATCTTCAGCTGCGGCGCGTGCTCGCGCAGGCGCCGCAGGCCGCTGGCGCCGCTGCTGTCGGGCAGCGCCAGGTCGAGCAGCAGCAGTTCGGTGTCGGGGTGCGCCTGCAATTGATCCAGAGCCTCGGCGAGGTCGCCGGCCTGAAGCAGTTGCAGCTGGGCAAAGCCCTGTGTGATCAGCATCGCCAGGCCTTCGCGAAACAGGCCGTGGTCGTCAACCAGAAGTGTCTTCATCCGCCGTCGGGCATCGTCCTTTGCTCGCCTTCGGGGCAGGGCGCGAGGCGGCGATTCTGGCATTGCCGGCCGGGTGCGGCCGGGCGGCCGCGCACCGGGTATCCATGCCGGACCGCGACAGGCGGGTGCTGGCGGCGCGCGCCTCAGCGCTGCTGCTGCACCGCCTCGCCCAGCGTGATCACCGCCATCGCGTAGTAGCTCGACCAGTTGTAGCGGGTCAGCGCGTAGAAATTCTGCGTACCGGCGACGAAGCTCGGCGCGGCGGCGCCGTTTTGCAGCTCCACCAGCGCCAGCGGGCCATCGTGCATGCGGCCGGCGGCGTCGAGCTCGGCGCCGTGCGCGGCCATCTGCTCGGCGCTGAAGCTGGGCACGATGTCGGGCACCAGCAGCGTCGCGCGTTCGCTGGCGTCGCTGGGCGCGGCGACGCCGTAGGTGATCGGCATGCCGCGCTGCCAGCCGTGCGCCGCCAGGAAGTTGGCGACGCTGCCGATCACGTCGGCGGCGCTGCCGCTCAGGTCGACGCGGCCGTCGCCGTCGTAGTCGAGCGCGTAGCGGTTGATGCTGCTGGGCATGAACTGCGGCAGCCCCATCGCGCCGGCGTAGGAGCCGCGCGGCGCGCTGCAGTCGGCCGGCTCGTGCCGGCACAGCAGCAAGAAGGCGGCGAGCTCGTCGCGGAAGAAGGCGCTGCGGTCGCGCCGGCCGGCCGGGAAGTCGAAGGCCAGCGTCGCCAGCACGTCGAGCACGCGGAAGTTGCCGGTGTGGCGGCCGTAGAAGGTCTCGACGCCGATGATGCCGGCGATCACCGCCGCGGGCACGCCGAACTCGGCCTGCGCGCGCTCGAGCCAGGCCGCGTGCTGGTTCCAGAAGCGCACGCCGGCGGCGATGCGCTGCGGCTCGACGAAGCGGTCGCGATACGCGGCCCAGTTCTTCGCGGTGCCGGCCGGCGGCGGCATCATCAGCCGCTGCGCGGCCGGTTGCAGCCGCGCCTGCGCGAGCTGCGCGCTCACCCAGGCCAGCGGCAGTTCGTGCTGCTGCGCGACCACGGCCGCGAAGCTGCGCACGTCGTCGCGCTGCGCATAGGGCGAAGGGGTTGCGGCCTCGGATGCCGCCGCCTTGGCCGGATGGGCGCGTGTCTTGCGCGCGGCCAGCGCGTCGCTGCCGGCCGCAGCGGCCAGCGCGACCGACAGGATCAACGGGGCAGCGCGCATGCGGCCGATTATCGACGCCCGACTTCGGCCGCCGCGGCCTCGATATGGCGCCACCAGGTGCGCTCGGCACGCACGCGGCCGCGGCTGCCGTAGCGCGCGGCATCGACCGCCTCGAGCGCGGCGGCCAGCGGCTCGCCGGCAGCGCCGAGCCGCTGGCGCACGTGCTGCGCGCGCGTGCGCGGCGGCTCGTGCGGCGCCACCGGCACCTGCAGCTGCGCCAGCCGCACGGCCACGCGCTGCTGCAGCCGCTGCCACGGATCCTGCCGCCAGCGGTCCCACAGCGCCCAGCCGGCGCCGGCCAGGCTGCCGGCGCACAGCAGCAGGATCAGCGCATAGCTCAGGTCCTGCCAGCTGGGCGCGTCGACGCCGAGGTTTTCGAGCAGGCGGAACTGCTGTGCACGCGAATAGTTCAGCACCCACTGGTTCCAGCTGTTGTTCAGCTGCTCGACCCAGCGCCGCATCTCGGCCAGCAGCTGCGGGTTGACGCTGCCGATCGCGCCGGCCACCAGCCCCGGCCGCGGCACCAGGCTGCGGCCGCGCAGGATGCGGTCGGGCGCCACCGCGGCGGTGGGGTCGATGCGGACCCAGCCTTCGCCCGGCTGCCAGAACTCGGCCCAGGCGTGGGCGTTGCTCTGGCGCACGATCCAGTAGTCGTCCACCGGCGCGGCGTCCGCCCCCTGGTAGCCGGTGACCACGCGCGCCGGCACGCCCAGCGCGCGCATCACGACGACGAAGGCCGACGCGAAGTGCTCGCAAAAGCCCAGCCGGCGGTCGAGCCAGAACTCGTCGATCGCGTCGCGGCCGTAGTCGCCCGGCTCGAGGGTGTAGCTGAAGCCGGCCTCGCGGATGTGGGCGAGCACGGCCTCGGCCAGCGCGCGCGCGTCGGCGCCGGCATGGGCCGGGTCGCGCTGCAGCGCCGCCGCCCATTGCAGCGTGCGCGGGTTGTAGCCGGGCGGCAGCGCGACGTCGTCGTGCAGTGCCGGGGTCGGCGTGCGCGCGCCGTGGCGGTGCTGCAGCCAGGCCGAAGCCTCGAAGCGCAGCCGCTCGGCCACCGGCAGGTCGGTCTGCCACTGCAGGTCGGCGCGCTGCGTCGGCGCCAGGCCTTCGATCGACGGCGCCGCATCGGCGCGCGCCGGGGTCAGCTCGAGCAGCGGCAGCAGCGCGAGCCGGCTCGGCTCGAGCGTCATCTCGTAGCGCAGCGGCGCGCCGATCAGTACCAGCTCGTCGGCGGGCGGCGCCGCACCGGGCCGCTCGGGCCGGCGCGTCCATTCGCGGCCGTTGAATTCCGCCAGCACCGGGCCGCGGAAGTACAGCGCCTGCTGCGGCGGCGCCGGGCCGAGGAAGCGCACGCGCAGCGCGATGCTGTCGTCCAGCGCCAGGCCGGCGATGCCGCCGAGCTGCATCGAACCCGACAGCCCGGTCTTGCCGGCGGCGTCGTTCGGGATGCCCCACAGCGGGCCGACGCGCGGGAACAGCAGGAACAGCGCCACCATCAGCGGCGCCCCCAGCACCGCGGCGCGGGCGGCCACTGCCGCGGCCCGCTTCAGCGGCGGCGTGCCCACCGGCATGTGCGCCAGCACCAGCGCGGTCAGCAGCCCCCACACCGACAGCAGCATCGCCAGCGCCACCGGCAGCGACTGGTCGTACAGGAAGTTGGTCAGCACCAGGAAGAAGCCGAGCAGCAGCACCACCATCGCGTCGCGGCGCGCGCGCAGCTCGAGCGTCTTCAGCGCCATCAGCACCACCAGCATCGTGACGCCCGCTTCCTTGCCGAACAGCGTGCTCTCGGTCCACAGCGTCAGCCCGATCGCGATGCCGAGCACGGCGATCACCGCCCAGCGGTTGGGCAGCGGTGCGCTGGCCAGCGCCAGCCAGCCGCGCCAGGCGAGCATCAGTGCGGTCAACGCGGTGCACCACGGCGCGAGATGGCCCACGTGCGGCAACACCGTCCAGCCGATCACCGCCAGCTGGAACAGCGTGTCGCGCGCATCGCGCGGCAGGTGGCGCCAGCCCGGCCACGCGGGCAGGCCGATCGCGCGCAGCGTCAGCGTTGCCACAGCGCCAGCGCCTTCAGCAGCGCGCGCCGGTGCGGCTCGCCGCGCGCGCATTCGATCTGCAGCCCCGGCAGCCGCAGCCCGACCAGCAGGTCCTCCCGGCCGGCCTCGAGCACCCAGGCCGACAGGCGCGCCAGGCGAGCCTCGGCGTCGCCGGCGCCGGCGGCGTCGTGCCAGTCGAGCCGCAACTCGCGGTTGCCGTCGGCCAGCGTGTCGCGGCTGACCAGTTCGCCCACGCGCGCCGCCTTCTTCCACAGCACCCGGCGCAGGCTGTCGCCGCGCCGCCAGGCACGCACGCCGTCGAGTTCGGCGCCGGCGCCCGGCTGCGCCTGGCGCAGATCGGCGCCGACCGATCGCGCCGGCGGCAGCGGCGGCGTCGGCCTCTCGGGCGCCGGCCACGCCAGCACGTCGCTGGCCGGCCGCCAGATCGACCAGGCGCGGAACAGGCCGAAGGGGAAGCGGGTCTCGACCACCAGCGGCGGCACTTCGTGCCAGCCGCGCCGACGCGGCACCACCGCCAGCCGCGCGCTCGCCTGACCCTCGGCGGGCACGTCGCACCAGGCGTTGCGCCGATCGCCGCGCGGCTTGCGGCGGCGGTCGTGGCGCGGGTCGGCGAAGCGCAGGCCGATGCCGTGGCGCGTGCCGCGCGGGCTGTCGAGCACGATCTCCAGCAGCGCCGGCTCGCCGGCGAACACCGGTGCCGGCGCGCGCAGGTGCAGCGTCAGGCCGCGCAGCGTGCCGTGCGTCAGCTGGATCGACACCAGCCCGGCGCCGGCCAGCAGGAAGGTCAGCACGTAGCCGAGGTTGAGCTGGTAGTTGATCGATGCGAGCAGCATCACCAGCAGCGTCAGCGCGAACACCAGCCCGCCGCGGGTGGGCAGGATGTAGATGTTGCGCTGGGTCAGCGTCGAGCTGTCGGTGCGCGGGTGGCGATCGAGCCACCAGTTGCGCAGCCGCCGCCGCGGCCGGCGCGCGGCCGCGGCGGGCACGGTGCGGCCGAGGGCAGGGGCGTGCACGGCGGCGCGGGCCGGGTTCAGGGGATCGGCGTCGCCTCGATCAGCGCGCGCACCTGCTCGATCGCGCCGCGGCCGGCACCGCCCACGGGCTGCAGGCGGTGGGCGATCGCCTGCGGCAGGATCGCCTGCACGTCGTCGGGCGCCACGTAGTCGCGCCGCGCCATCAGCGCACGCGACTTGGCCGCGCGCAGCACGGCGATGCCGGCGCGCGGGCTCAGGCCTTCGACGAACCACTGGCCCGAACGGGTCGCGTGGATCAGCGTCTGCAGGTAGTCCAGCAGCGGCTCGGACGCGCGCACCGCGCGCACCGCCGCCTGCGCCTGCTGCAGTTGCGCAGGCGCCATCACCGGCTCGAGGCGCGTGATCAACTCGCGCCGATCCTCGCCGGCCAGCAGGCTGCGCTCGGCGGCGCGGTCGGGATAGCCCAGCGTGATGCGCAGCAAGAAGCGGTCGAGCTGCGACTCGGGCAGCGGGTAGGTGCCGAGCTGCTCGCTCGGGTTCTGGGTGGCGATCACGAAGAAGGGCCGCGGCAGCGGGTGGGTCTGGTTGTCGACCGACACCTGATGCTCCTCCATCGCCTCGAGCAGCGCGCTCTGCGTCTTGGGGCCGGCGCGGTTGATCTCGTCGGCCAGCAGCAGTTGCGCGAACACCGGCCCGGGGTGGAACACGAAGCTCTCGCTGCTGCGCTCGAACACGCTGACGCCGAGCAGGTCCGACGGCATCAGGTCGGCGGTGAACTGCACGCGCGAGAACTTCAGCCCCAGGCACACGGCCAGCGCATGGGCCAGCGTGGTCTTGCCGACGCCGGGCACGTCCTCGATCAGCAGGTGCCCGCCGGCCAGCAGGCAGGCCACGCAATCCTCGATCTGTGCCCGCTTGCCGACGATCACGCGGGCGATCTGGTCGACGAGGGCCTCGATCGAGCGCGCTACACTGGAATCCATCGCGCCGACCTTACCCGAATTCGGCGCGCCGGCCCCTCATGAGCACCGCCTACTACACCCACGCCGAGTGCCGTTTGCACGATATGGGCGAAGGCCACCCGGAGTGCCCGCAGCGCCTGGACGCCATCGCCGACCACCTGCGCGCCACCGGTCTGGACATCGCGCTGGACTACCAGGATGCGCCGCTGGCGACCGAGGCGCAGATCGAACGCGCGCACGCGGCCGGCTACGTGCTCGACATCCTCGACCGCATGCGGCGCGTGCGCGGGCTGGGCGAGCACCACGCGGTCGACCCCGACACGGTGCTCGCGCCGGGCACGCTGCTGGCGGCGCTGCGCTCGGCCGGCGCAGCGGTTGCCGCAACCGACGCGGTGATCGGCGGGCGTGCCACGAATGCGTTCTGCGCGGTGCGCCCGCCCGGCCACCACGCGGAACGCGCGCAGGCGATGGGCTTTTGCTTCTTCAACAACGTCGCCATCGCCGCGCGCCACGCGCTCGACGAACACGGGCTGCGGCGGGTGGCGATCATCGACTTCGACGTGCACCACGGCAACGGCACCGAAGACATCGTCGCCGGCGACGAGCGCATCCTGATGTGCAGCTTCTACCAGGACCAGCTGTATCCGTTCAGCGGCGGCGTGCCCAAGGGCACGAACATGGTCAACCTGCCGGTGCCGGCCTACACCCGCGGCGGCGCGGTCCGCGAGCTGATCGAGATGATGTGGATGCCGCGGCTCGAGGAATACAAGCCGCAGATGCTGTTCATCTCGGCCGGCTTCGACGCGCACCGCGAGGACGACCTCGGCCAGCTCGGGCTGGTCGAGGCCGACTACGAGTGGATCACGCAGCGGCTGATGAGCGTGGCCGAGCGCCACGCGCAGGGGCGGATCGTCTCCTGCCTCGAGGGCGGCTACAACCTGAGCGCGCTGGCGCGCAGCGTGGCGGCGCACCTGCGGGTGCTCGCGCAGGTCTGAGAGGCTGAGAGGCTTTCGGCCATGCCCGCCTTGCACGCCGGAACACGCCGGCTCGTCGTTGCAAGTGCTCGCCATAGCCCGAGCGATGGCTGCGCCTTGCGCCTGGATCCGACGCGTTCCGGCGCGCCTTTCGGGCACGGCCGAAAGCCTCTCAGCCTCTGAGCGCGCCCGGCGCTGCGCCGCGTGGCCCGCGGCCAGCCGCCGATCCGCAGCCCGGCCGGCGCCATGCCGGCGGGCATGACTTTCAGGCCCGCATCGGCGGGACCCGGTCCGGTGCGGGCCGGCATGGTGGAACGAGAACATGAAAGACCTGAAGTCGCTCCAGCAACTGTTGAGCGCGCTGACGCTGCAGGCGGCCGTGCTCGAACTGGCGGTGCTGGCGGCGTCGCTGGTGCTGGCGTACGGCCTGGTGTGGGGGATGCGCGGCCGGCGCGAGCGGCCGCCGGGCGTGTGGTTCGGTGCCCGGGTCTACGACGGCGTGCTGTTCCCGCTGGCGGCGCTGCTGGTCGGCGTGGCGGGGCGCTGGGCGCTGAAGGATCTGCTGCCGCTGCGCCTGCTGGGGCTGGCGGTGCCGATCCTGCTCAGCCTGGTGCTGATCCGCGTCAGCGTCCAGGTGCTGCACACCGCCTTCCCGCAATCGGTGCTGGTGCGGCGCCTGGAGCGCAGCGTGTCCTGGCTGGTCTGGATCGGCCTGGTGCTGTGGCTGACCGGCCTGCTGCCGCTGCTGATCGAGGAGATGGAAGGGGTGAAGTGGAGCGTCGGCGGCACCTCCATCTCGCTGCTGATGATGGTGCAGGGCGCACTCAGTGCGGGTGCGGTGATGCTGGCCGTGCTGTGGGTGTCGGCGGCGATCGAGGCCCAGCTGCTCAAGGGCGCGATCGGCGCGAACGTGTCGGCACGCAAGATGGCGGCGAACGCCACGCGCGTGCTGCTGCTGACGATAGGCGTGCTGGTGGCGCTGTCGGCGGTCGGCATTCCGATCAGCGCGCTGTCGGTGTTCGGCGGCGCGATCGGCGTGGGCATCGGCCTGGGCCTGCAGCGGCTGGCCGCCAACTACGTGAGCGGCTTCGTGATCCTGGCCGAGCATTCGCTGCGCATCGGCGACCTGGTGCGGGTCGACGGCTTCGAAGGCCACATCACCGACATCAAGCCGCGCTACACCGTGCTGCGCGGCACCGGCGGCCGCGAGTCGATCGTGCCGAACGACATGCTGATCACGCAGCGGGTCGAGAACCTGGCGTTGACCGACCGCAACATGTCGGTGAGCACGGTGGTGCAGGTCGCCTACGGCACCGACCTCGATGCCTTGATCCCGCAGATCACCGCGATGGCCGCGGGCGTGCCGCGCGTGCTGGCGCGGCCGGCGCCGGGCGTGCAGCTGTCGGCCTTTGCCGCCGACGGCCTGGAGCTGACGCTGAGCTTCTGGATCGCCGACCCGGAGAACGGCCAGGGCAACGTGCGTTCGGCGGTGAACCTCGCGCTGCTGCGGCTGCTGAACGAGCGCGGCATCGAGATCCCGTTCCCGCAGCGCGTGATGCATCCGCTGCCGGCGGCGCCGGCGCAGCCGGGGCCCGCGCTCGAAGACCCGGCCTGAGAGGCCGACTTCAGGCGACGGCGACCGGGATCTTGCCGATTCTCGCCTGCCACTCGCGCGGCCCGGTCTGGTGCACGCTGGTGCCGTCGGAGGCCACGGCCACCGTCACCGGCATGTCCTTGACCTCGAACTCGTAGATCGCCTCCATGCCCAGGTCGGCGAAGCCGACGACCCTGGCCGAGCGGATGGCCTTGGCGACCAGGTAGGCCGCGCCGCCCACCGCCATCAGGTAGGCGCTTCGGTGCTTGCGGATCGCCTCGATGCCTGCGGGCCCGCGCTCGGCCTTGCCGATCATGCCGATCAGTCCGGTTTCGCTGAGCATCATCTCGGTGAACTTGTCCATGCGCGTCGCGGTCGTCGGGCCGGCCGGGCCCACCACCTCGTCGCGCACCGGGTCGACCGGGCCGACGTAGTAGATCACGCGGTTGCTGAAGTCCACCGGCAGCTTCTCTCCCTTGGCCAGCATGTCCTGGATGCGCTTGTGCGCGGCGTCGCGGCCGGTCAGCATCTTGCCGTTGAGCAGCAGCGTCTGCCCCGGCTGCCAGCCGGCGACCTCTTCGCGCGTCAGCGTGTCCAGATCGACCTTGCGGCTCTTGCGGTAGTCGGGTTGCCAGTGCACGTCGGGCCACAGGTCCAGGCTCGGCGGGTCGATGTAGGCCGGGCCGCTGCCGTCGAGCACGAAGTGCGCGTGGCGCGTGGCCGCGCAGTTGGGGATCATCGCCACCGGCTTGCTCGCCGCGTGCGTCGGGTACATCGCGATCTTCACGTCGAGCACCGTGGTCAGCCCGCCCAGGCCCTGCGCGCCGATGCCCAGCGCGTTGATCTGGTCGCACAACTCGATGCGCAGTTCCTCGGTCTTGTTCTTCGGGCCGCGCGCCTTCAGGTCGAACATGTCGATCGGATCCATCAGGGATTCCTTGGCCATCAGCATCGCCTTCTCGGCGGTGCCGCCGATGCCGATGCCGAGCATGCCCGGCGGGCACCAGCCGGCGCCCATCGTCGGCACCGTCTTGAGCACCCAGTCGACCAGGTTGTCGCTCGGGTTGAGCATGACGAACTTGCTCTTGTTCTCGCTGCCGCCGCCCTTGGCCGCCACCTGCACATCGACGGTGTTGCCCGGCACCACCGTCATGTGCACGACGGCCGGCGTGTTGTCCCGGGTGTTCTTGCGCTCGAACTGCGGGTCGGCCACGACCGACGCGCGCAGCAGGTTGTCGGGGTTCAGGTAGCCGCGGCGCACGCCTTCGTTGACGGCGTCCTCGATCGAGCCGCTGAAGCCTTCGAAGCGCACGTCCATGCCGATCCGCAGGAACACGTTGACGATGCCGGTGTCCTGGCAGATCGGGCGGTGGCCCTCGGCGCACATGCGGCTGTTGGTCAGGATCTGCGCGATCGCGTCCTTGGCCGCCGGGCTGGCCTCGCCTTCGTAGGCGCGCGCCAGGTGCGCGATGTAGTCGGCCGGGTGGTAGTAGCTGATGTATTGCAGCGCGGCGGCGACGGATTCGATCAGGTCGGCTTGGCGGATCACGGTGCTCATGGCGGGTCCCTCGGTCGGCGGGTGGCGGGGCGGCGGGGCCAGTTTACCCAGCGGGCTTGCGCAGGCTTGACGGTACGGGCTTGGCGGGCGCGCGGCCGGCTCCGGGCGTCTGCGGACGCTGCGGCGGCTGCGTGCCGCGGCTGCGGCGTACGCAGGCAGCGGCGCGAGTAAGGCCTCCGTCAGAGCCTGCGCTTACCTTTGCGCCCCATCGGAAAATCGGCATCCGGCAGCAGCAACTTCCCCAGGAGACACCCAGCATGAGCAGCCCCCAAGCCCCCGCCACGACCGGCCTGTATCCGCCGCCCGAGAACATCGTGAAGGGCGCCTACGTGTCGAGCATGGCCGCCTACGAGGCACTGTGCAAGCAGGCCGACGAGGACTACGAGGGCTACTGGGCCCGGCATGCGCGCGAGCTCGTCAGCTGGAAGAAGCCCTTCACCCAGGTGCTCGACACCAGCAACGCGCCGTTCTTCAAGTGGTTCGAGGACGGCACGCTGAACGTGTCGTACAACTGCCTGGACCGCAACGTCGAAGCCGGCAAGGGCGACAAGGTCGCGATCATCTTCGAGGCCGATGACGGCAAGGTCACCAAGGCCACCTACGCCGACCTGCTGGAGCGCACCTGCCGGCTGGCCAACGCGCTCAAGGCGCGCGGCGTCAAGAAGGGCGACCGCGTGCTGATCTACCTGCCGATGAGCATCGAAGGCGTGGTCGCGATGCAGGCCTGCGCGCGCATCGGCGCCACGCACTCGGTGGTGTTCGGCGGCTTCTCGGCGCAGTCGGTGCGCGACCGCGTGCAGGACGCCGGCGCGGTGATGGTCATCACCGCCGACGAGCAGATGCGCGGCGGCAAGGCGCTGCCGCTGAAGGCGATCGTCGACGACGCGTTCGCGATGGGCGGGTGCGAGTCGGTCAAGGACGTGGTCGTGTACCGGCGCACCGGCGGCAAGGTCGCCTGGGACGCGGCGCGCGACCGCTGGCTGCACGAGCTGACGGCCGGTGCCGCCACCACCTGCGAGCCCGAGTGGGTCGGCGCCGAGCATCCGCTGTTCCTGCTGTACACCAGCGGCTCCACCGGCAAGCCCAAGGGCGTGCAGCACTCCACCGGCGGCTACCTGGTGCAGGCGGCGCTGAGCACGAAGTGGACCTTCGACCTGAAGGACGACGACGTCTTCTGGTGCACCGCCGACATCGGCTGGGTCACCGGCCACACCTACATCACCTACGGCCCGCTGGCGCTGGGCGGCACCGAGATCGTGTTCGAGAGCGTGCCCACCTACCCGGACGCAGGGCGCTTCTGGAAGATGATCGAGCGCCACAAGGTCACGGTGTTCTACACCGCGCCGACGGCGATCCGCAGCCTGATCAAGGCGGCCGAATCCAACGAAGCGGTGCACCCGAAGCGCTACGACCTGTCGAGCCTGCGCATCCTGGGCTCGGTGGGCGAGCCGATCAACCCGGCCGCCTGGGAGTGGTACCACGCCAACGTCGGCGGCGGCCGCTGCCCGATCGTCGACACCTGGTGGCAGACCGAGACCGGCGCCCACATGATCAACCCGCTGCCGGGCGCGACCCCGCTGGTGCCGGGCTCGTGCACGCTGCCGCTGCCCGGCATCGCCGCGGCGATCGTCGACGAAACCGGCAACGAGGTGCCCAACGGGCAGGGCGGAATCCTGGTGGTGAAGAAGCCCTGGCCGAGCATGATCCGCACGATCTGGGGCGACCCGGAGCGCTACGAGAAGAGCTACTTCCCGCCCGAGCTGAACGGCCTGTATCTGGCCGGCGACGGCGCCAGCCGCGACGCGACCACCGGCTACTTCACGATCACCGGCCGCATTGACGACGTGCTCAACGTGTCGGGCCACCGCATGGGCACGATGGAGATCGAGAGCGCGCTGGTGTCGTGCACCGAACTGGTGGCCGAGGCCGCGGTCGTGGGCCGGCCGGACGAGACCACCGGCGAGGCGGTGTGCGCGTTCGTCGTGCTGAAGCGCCCGCGCCCGACCGGCGAAGAGGCAAAGAAGATCGCCAACGAACTGCGCAACTGGGTGGCCAAGGAGATCGGGCCGATCGCCAAGCCCAAGGACATCCGCTTCGGCGAGAACCTGCCCAAGACGCGCTCAGGCAAGATCATGCGGCGGCTGCTGCGCTCGCTGGCCAAGGGCGAGTCCATCACCCAGGACACCAGCACGCTGGAGAACCCGGCGATCCTTGATCAGTTGACGCAGGCCAACTGATCGAGCCGGACCGAGCGGGGCGGGGGCAAAGGCCCCCTCGGGCCGGCACGACACGCGGCGCCAGGTGCGCCGCGTGCCTTATTTCAGCGACAGGATCCAGTTCGCCAACTGCTTGGCCTCGGCCGCGCTGACGCCGGGGTTGGCCGGCATCGGCACCTGACCCCAGGCACCGACGCCGCCCTTCATGATCTTGTCGGCCAGCCTGTCGGCGGCGTCCTTCTGGCCCGCATACTTGGCGGCGATGTCCTTGTAGGCCGGCCCCACGACCTTCTTGTCGACCGTATGGCAGGCCAGGCAGTTCTTCTTCTGGGCCAGGTCGGGGCCGGCCGTCGCCGGAAGGGCGACCGCGGCGGCCGCGGCGATCAGCAGTGAGGCAGGGCGCACAATCATGACTTCCTTGGCGGCCATGCCCGCGACGGCGGGCTTGCAAGGCTCGGGCGCATTGTAGAAGTGCAGGTTGGCGCGCCGGCCGCATCGGCTCGGCGCGGCGCGAGGGGGCATCGATGGCATTCCTGCTGCTGGGCATCGTGTTGCTGGTGTTGAAGATCGCCGGCCTCGGCGCGGTGGCCGGCTGGTCGTGGTGGATCGTGCTCGCCCCCTTCGCGCTGGCGGTCGCGTGGTGGGGCCTTTCCGACAAGCTCGGGCTGACGCAGCGCCGGGCGATGGAGCAGATGGAGCGCAAGAAGGACTCGCGCCGGCAACGCAACCTGGAGGCGCTGGGCCTCGGGCAGCGCCGCGAGCGCAAGGCCCGGCACGCGAAGGATTTCCAGGCCTCGCAAACCCAGCGGCGCGTCGTCAAGGATCCGACCCACGCAGACTGACCGGCGCGTCGGCGCGGTCTGGGCCGTCGGGCCGTCGGGCGGGGAGCCGCCGGGCCCGGCGTCAATCGAACTGGTCGAGCACCGCGCCGCTGCTGGCGCTGCTGGCGTTCTTGGCGAACTTGGCGAGCACGCCGCGCGTGTAGCGCGGCGCAGGCGGCTGCCATGCCTGGCGCCGGCGCTCGAGTTCGGCGTCGTCGACGTCCAGTTGCAGCAGCAGCCGGTGCGCGTCGATCGTGATCGAGTCGCCCTCGCGCACCAGCGCGATCGTGCCGCCCGCGTAGGCCTCGGGCGCCACGTGGCCGACCACCATGCCCCAGGTGCCGCCGGAAAAGCGCCCGTCGGTGACCAGACCCACGCTCTCGCCCAGGCCCTGGCCGATCAGCGCGCTGGTCGGTGCCAGCATCTCGGGCATGCCCGGGCCGCCCTTCGGGCCCAGGTAGCGCAGCACCATCACGTCGCCGGCCTTGATTCTCTGCCCCATGATCGCCGCCAGCGCGCTCTGCTCGTCGTCGAACACGCGCGCCGGGCCGGTGATCACCGGGTTCTTCAGGCCGGTGATCTTGGCCACGCTGCCCTCGGGGCTCAGGTTGCCCTTCAGGATCGCCAGGTGGCCGTGCGCATACAGCGGGTTCGAGACCGGGCGGATCACCGGGTTGCCGGGCTGCAGGTCGGGCACCTCGGCCAGGTTCTGCGCCACCGTCTTGCCGGTGATCGTCATGCAGTCGCCGTGCAGCAGGCCGGCCTTCAGCAACTCCTTCATCACCACCGGGATGCCGCCGGCGCGGTGCAGGTCGATCGCCAGGTACTGGCCGCTGGGCTTGAGGTCGCACAGCACCGGCGTGCGCTCGCGCACGCGCTCGAAGTCGTCGATGCTCCAGTCGACGCCCGCGGCATGCGCGATCGCCAGGAAGTGCAGCACCGCGTTGGTCGAGCCGCCGATCGCCATCACCACGGCGACCGCGTTCTCGAGCGCCTGCCGGGTGACGATGTCGCGCGGCTTCAGATCGGCCTTGACCGCGTCGACCAGCACCTGCGCGGCGCGCTCGACCATGCCGACGATCTCGCCCTCGACGTTGGCCATCGTCGATGCGTGCGGCAGGCTCAGCCCCAGCGCCTCGAAGGCCGAGCTCATCGTGTTGGCGGTGTACATGCCGCCGCACGAGCCGCTGCCCGGGATCGCGTGGCATTCGATGCCGCAGAAGTCCTCCTCGTTCATCTTGCCGGCACTGAACTGGCCCACCGCCTCGAACACGCTGACGATGTTCAGGTCCTGCCCCTTCCAGCGGCCCGGCAGGATGGTGCCGCCGTAGATGAAGATCGACGGCACGTTGGCGCGCAGCATGCCCATCATGCCGCCGGGCATGTTCTTGTCGCAGCCGCCGATCACCATCACGCCGTCCATCCACTGGCCGCCGACGCAGGTCTCGACGCAGTCGGCGATCACCTCGCGCGACACCAGGCTGTACTTCATGCCCTCGGTGCCCATCGCCATGCCGTCGCTGATCGTCGGCGTGCCGAAGACCTGCGCGTTGGCGCCGGCCTCCTTCAACCCGGCCGCTGCGGCGTCGGCCAGGCGCTGCAGGCCGGAGTTGCAGGGCGTGATCGTGCTGTGGCCGTTGGCCACGCCGATCATCGGCTTGCGGAAGTCGCTCTCGGTGTAGCCCAGCGCGTAGTACATCGAGCGGTTGGGCGCGCGCGCCACGCCTTCGGTGATGTGCTTCGAGCGGCGGTTGATGCTCATGGTCCAGGGCCTCCGGATCGGGCAAAGGCGGAAGTATCGCCGCTGCGCCGCGCGGCACTGCGGCGCAGGGCGACAATCGCCGGCCTGAAGGAGGCAGGCGGACCCGATGCTCGTGCACCCCCAATTCAACCCGGTGGCGCTGTCGCTCGGCCCGGTGCAGATCCACTGGTACGGGCTGACCTATCTGGCGGCATTCGGCCTGTTCCTGCTGCTGGCCGCGCGGCGCGTGCGCTATCCGTGGCTGGCCGAGCAGGGCTGGACGCGACGCGACGTCGAAGACCTGCTGTTCTTCGGCGTGGTCGGCGTGATCCTGGGCGGGCGGCTCGGCTACGTGCTGTTCTACAAGCCGGGCTACTACCTCGCGCACCCGCTCGAGATCCTGGCCGTCTGGCAGGGCGGCATGGCGTTCCACGGCGGGCTGCTGGGCGTGCTGGCGGCGGTGGCGCTGTATGCGCTGCGCCGCGGCCGGCCGTTCCTGCAGGTCACCGACCTGATCGCGCCCTGCGTGCCCGTCGGGCTGGCGGCCGGGCGCATCGGCAACTTCATCAACGGCGAGTTGTGGGGCCGGGCGGCAGACCCGGCGCTGCCGTGGGCGATGGTGTTCCCGCAGTCGGGCAGCATGATCCCGCGGCACCCGTCGCAGCTGTACCAGTTCGCGCTCGAAGGCATGCTGCTGTTTGGGCTGCTGTGGTGGTATGCGCGCCGGCCGCGCGCCACCGGCCAGGTGTCGGGCGCCTTCCTGTTCGGCTACGGCGTGCTGCGCTTCGCCGCCGAATACTTCCGCGAGCCCGATGCCTTCCTCGGCCTGCGGGCGCTGGGCTTCAGCCAGGGGCAGTGGCTGAGCCTGCCGATGATCGCGGCCGGCGCGCTGATGTGGGCCTGGGCGGCGCGCCGCGGCCGCGTAGCATCGGCGGCATGAGACAGATCTTCCTCGACACCGAGACCACGGGGCTGGACCCCGACAACGGCGACCGCATCGTCGAGATCGGCTGCATCGAGATGGTGGCGCGGCGGCTCACCGGCAACCACCGCCACTACTACCTGAACCCGCAGCGCGCCAGCCACCCCGATGCGCTGCGCGTGCACGGGCTGAGCGAGGAGTTCCTCGCCGACAAGCCGCTGTTCGCGCAGATCGCGCAGGAGCTGCTGGAATTCGTCGCCGGCGCCGAGCTGGTGATCCACAACGCCGCCTTCGACCTCGGCTTCCTCGACCACGAGCTGCAGCGCTGCGGCCGCGCGCCGCTGGCCGGGCAGGTGGCGCGTGTCACCGACAGCCTGCAACTGGCGCGCGAGCTGTACCCCGGCAAGAGCAACTCGCTGGACGCGCTGTGCCGGCGGCTCGAGGTCGACAACTCGGGCCGCGCGCTGCACGGCGCGCTGCTCGACGCCGGGCTGCTGGCCGAGGTCTACATCGGCATGACGCGCGGCCAGGGCTCGCTGGTGATCGACGCCGCCGACGCCGCCGATCCCGAGCTGCAATCGGAGGTGCCGGACCTGGCGGCCTTCGCGCTGCCGGTGCCCGAGCCCTCGGCCGACGAGCTGGCGGCGCACCGCGCGGTGCTGGCCGACATCGACCGGGCCAGCCGCGGCAAGCTGCTGTGGCAGGCCGATCTGGCATAATCCTGCGCTTTCCGCAACGTGCAAGCTTGACCACCACGTAGCGCAGCAGCACGGTGCCGGGCGGTTAGCTCAGCGGTAGAGCACTGTCTTCACACGGCAGGGGTCACTGGTTCGATCCCAGTACCGCCCACCACTCCCCTCCAGCACCCGGCGCAGCCGCGCGGGCCGATCCGGCCCGATGCAGCGCGCAGCCGATGGGCAGCGCGGCTGCAGCGGCTGCCGCAGCGGGTGTCGCATCGCCCGCCCATCAAGACGCCCGCCCACCAAGACAGCGGGATCCTGGGCAGGCTGGCGCCGCCCGCGCTGCCGCGCTCGATCCCGCTCGATCCCGCTTGAACCCCGTTCGCGCCGGCGGCACCGGGCGCCGCCATGCGCTACGCTGCCGGGCATGGTCAACCTGCCGAATGCGATCACGCTGCTGCGCATTGCGCTCGTGCCGGCGATCGCGCTGCAGCTGCTGCAGCGCCAGTACGGCGTGGCGTTCCTGCTGTTCGTCGGCTCGGCGCTGTCCGACTTCGCCGACGGGGTGATCGCGCGGGCGCTGGACCAGCGCACGCGCTTCGGGGCGGTGGCCGATCCGCTGGCCGACAAGCTGACGATGCTGACCGTGACCGTGCTGCTCGCGTGGCTGCAGGCCCTGCCCTGGTGGTTCGCGCTGGCCGTCGTCGTGCGCGACGCGGTGATCGTCGGCGGCGCGCTGGCGTACCACTGGCTGGTCGGGCCGGTGCCGATGGCGCCGAGCCGCGTCTCCAAGCTCAACACGGCGCTCGAGTTCCTGTTCCTGCTGGCGGTGCTCGCCACCGAGGCCGGCCACGTCGACGACGGCGCGTGGCGCGCCGTGCTGCTGGCGGCCACGCTGGCGACGATCGGCATTTCGGGCGTGCAGTACGTGCGGGTGTGGAGCCGCAAGGCGGCCAGCGCGCGGCGCGCGGCCTGACCGGCCTGTCCGCCGCGTGCCGAGGCGTCTGCACGAACATGCGCCGCACGCTGCCGCCGGCCGGATCGGGCTGCAGCGGGCATCGGCATCGACGAGCGGCGCCGTCTGGGGCGCACCAGCGAGCGTGGCGGAACGCTTCAGAAGGCTCTCATCCCGCTGCCGCCTCGGGGCCGATCGCCCGCCGCGCCGCGTCGCGCAGCCGCACCGCGGCGCCGAAGACCTGGCCGTCGTCGGCCGCATCGGCCAGCGGCGGATGGAACTGCAGGCCGAGCGCCGCGCGCCGCGGCCGCCAGCGGCCGTCGGGCAGCAGGTCGCGGGTGCCGCGCAGGGTGACCGGCACGACCGGCACGCCGGCGCGGACGGCGACGAGGAAGGCGCCCATGTGGAAGGGCAGCCGGCCGGCGGCGGCGGTGAAGGTGCCTTCGGGGAACACGATCAGCGACTGCCCTTGCGCGACCGCCTCGACCAGCCGCGCGGCGGCGGCGACGCCCTGCGGCGCGTCGAAGCGCTCGACGAAGGCCGCGCCCAGCCGCGTCAGCCCGACGCGCGTGACGAACGAGCGCAGCAGCTCGATCTTGGCGACGAAGGTGAAGGGCCGCGGCAGCGCCGCCGTCAGCACGATGCCGTCGAGGTAGCTGGCGTGGTTGGCGACGAGCACGCAGGGGCCTTCGGGCAGCTGCTCGATGCCGCGCACGCTCAATCGCGTCGCGGTCAGCGCGAACAAGGCGCGCGCCGCGCCATGGGCGATGCGCCAGGCAGCCCGGGGCCGGCGCGTCAGCGCGCTCGAAACCCAGGCCAGCGGCGCGAGCACGGCGAACACCGCCAGCGCCCAGGCCGCCCATAGCCCTGCCGCAGCCTGGCGCGCCCGGGCGCGCAGCGCCTGCGCCCAGGCGCCGGCCGCGAGCCGCAGCACCTGCCGCCAGGCCGCGGGCGCGGCGCCGCCGATCCGCCCCGACTCGTAGAGCGCGCGGCACGCCGAGCGCCGGATCTTGCCGCTCGAGGTCTTCAGCACGGTGTGCGGCGGCGCGAGTTCGATGCGGTCGGCCGGCTCGCCGATCACCGCGGTCACCGCGCCGGCAATGCGCGCGCGCAGCGCGGCGAGCGCAGCAGCGCCGGCGGGACGCACTTCGGCCAGGACGACCAGGCGCTCGGTGCCCGATCCCGGGTCGGCGCTGCCGAAGACGGCGACGCAGCCCTTGCGCACGCCGTCGAGCGCGCCGACCGCTTCCTCGATCTCCTCGGGGTACAGGTTGCGCCCGCCGCGGATCACGATGTCCTTGACCCGGCCGGTGACGAAGATGTCGCCGTCGGCGCGGTACGCGCGGTCGCCGGTGTCGAGCCAGCCGTCGCGGAACAGCTGCTCGGTCTGCGCCGGGTTGCGGTAGTAGCCGCGGGTCGCCGAAGGCCCGCGGAATTCGAGCCGGCCCTCGATGCGCTCGGCGTCGATGGCGCTGCCGTGCTCGTCGACGATGCGCACCTCATGCCCGGGAAGCGGCCGCCCGCAGCCGACGAAGCGCAGCGCGGTGGCGTCGCCGGCCGGCGCCGGCAGCGCGCGCCGCTCGGCGACGAAAGGCGCGCGCCGGATCGTATCGACCGGCGCGGTCCGGCCGAGCGGCGGGAACAGCAGCCCGACGCAGGCTTCGGCCAGCCCGTACACCGGCGCCATGGCTTCGGGGCGCAGCCCGCAACGCGCAAAGCGCTCGGCGAAGCGCTGGATCGTCTCGGGGCGCACCGCTTCGGCGCCGTTGAACGCCAGCCGCCAGCTGCGCAGATCGATCCCGGCCAGATCGGCATCGGCGATCCGCCGCAGGCACAGCTCGTAGGCGAAATTGGGCGCCGCCGACAGCGTGCCGCCGTACCGATGGATCGCCTGCAGCCAGCGCTGCGGCCGCGCGAGGAAGGCCAGCGGCGACATCACCACGCTCGGGAAGCCGACCACCATCGCGGCCAGCCAGGCGCCGATCAGCCCCATGTCGTGGTACAGCGGCAGCCAGCTGACGAACACGTCGTCGGCCGTCGCGCCGGCGGCCTGCGCCATCGCGCGGATGTTGGCCAGCAGGTTGGCATGCGTCAGCGCCACGCCCTTGGGGTTGCCGGTGCTGCCCGAGGTGTACTGGATGAAGGCGATGTCGTCGGCGTGCACCGCCACCGGCTGCGGCCTGGCGCCGGCCAGCGCCAGCTTGTCGGGCGAGCTGATGTGCTTCAGCCCCGGCACCCGCGCCTGCAGCAGCCGCGCGACCAGCGCCGCCTCGGGCACGGTGACCAGCATCGAGACCTGCGCGTTGGCCAGGATGCCGGCGTGGCGCAGCACATGGTCTTCGAGCTGCGACGCGCGTGCCGGCGGGTAGATCGGCACCGGCACCGCGCCGGCGCGCAGCACGCCGAGGTAGACGCCGAAGTAGTCGGGCGCGGTCGGCAGCATCAGCGCCACGGTCTGCCGCGGCCGGATGCCGGCATGCTGCAAGCCGGCGGCGACCGCGTCGGCGGCTTCGGCGAGCCGGCGCCAGCTCAGCCGATGCTCGAGTTCGTCGACCAGGCACACGACCTGCACCCGGTCGGGCTGCGCGCGCAGGTGGCGGTCGAGTGCGTCGAGCAGCGTCGTCGCCTCGGCAAGGGCATTGCCGACCGTTGCGTCGGCGACCGGTGCACCGCCGGCTGGTGCACCGCCGGCTGGTGCGTCACCGGCGCTTGCGTCCCCGATCAGCGGCGCTGCGGCCGCCGGCGCGACGATCGCCGCTGCCGGACCATCTGCCGGGCCAGGTGCCGGCGCGGGCGCGCGCGCCGGCCGCGCGCAGCGCAGCGCGTCGAACAGGTCGGACACGGTCTCGGCGCGCTGCAGCGTGTCCTCGGGCAGCATGACGCCGAGTGTCTGCTCGATGCGCGCGAGCAACTCGGTCCGCGCCAGGCTGTCGAGGCCGAGGTCGCGGTCGAGCCGGCTTCCCGGCAGCACCGGCGGCAGCCCCGGCGCGTCGGCGTGCAGGTCGCGCAGCGTCGCCTCGACCTGCTCGATCACGGCCGCTTCGTGGTCCCGCTGCTTCGCTGCCGTCGGCACGTTGCCCATCACCCGCAATGACGCACGGCCCGATCATGGACCCTTCGCCGGCGATTGCGCGCCGATGCCGGCATCGCCGCAAGCGCAGCGGCCGGCCGAGGCGTGTGCCGATCGGCGACAATCCGCGGCTGTACCCCCGATGCCGATGAACCTGGTCGAAGCCATCGAAGCCTTCAACCGCAGCGCGCAACCGAAGATCGAGTTGCGCAGCGCGGCCGACGGCCGGCTGCATGCGCGGCTGCCGCGGCTCGGGCGCGAGATCGTGGTGCGCGGCAGCGGCAGCGTGCCCGCGGCCCCCAGCTCGCACGACCTGGCCGCGCTGTGCGAAGAGGCGCAGCTCGCGATCGCGCCGGGCATGGCGCTGCTCGAGGCGGGGCTGGCCGCGATCGGCAAGGTCGCGCGCGACGCCGAGGGCGAGATCGCCTGATCGGCGCGCGTCAGCGGCGGCTCGCGCCGGCGCGTGCGGCGCGATCGGCCATGCCGGCCTGCCATGCCGGCCTGCGATGGCTGCCGCGGATGGCCGGCGGCATCGCGCCGCTGCTTCGGCCGCCGGGCCGGCCGCTGCGAGCGGCGGGCCTCAGGGCGGTGCCGGGGTCGCCTCGGGCAGGCCGATCACGCCGTCGGCACGCAGCGCGTCGATCTCGGCTGCGGTGTGGCCCAGCGTCTGCAGCAGTTCGCGGGTGTGTTCGCCCAGCGCCGGCGGGCCGGCGCGCACCGGCAGCCGCTGGCCGTCCAGCGCCAGCGGCAGCAGCGCGACCCGGGTGTCGATTGCGCGTGCGGCGCCGCTCGCGTCGGCCGGCACGTGCAGCGGCGCCAGCCCGCCGGTGGCGGCCAGGTGCGGGTCGTCGAACAGGTCCTGCGGGCGCGTGATCGGCGCGAAGGGCAGGCCTTCGGCCTCGAAGACCGCGGCGATCTCGGCCGCGCGGCGGCCGGCCAGCCGCGCGCGCAGCGCCGGCAGCAGCGCCTCGCGCGCCTGCACGCGCAGGTTGTTGGTGGCCAGGGCCGGGTCGGCCGCCAGGTCGTCGAAGCCGAAGGCGCGGCAGAACAGCGTCCACTGCGTGTCGGACACGACCGCCAGGAAGATCTGCTCGCCGCCGGCGACGGTGAACACGTCGTAGATCCCCCACGGCGAGATGCGGCTGGGCATCGGCGCGGCCGGCTGGCCGGTGACCGCGTACTGCATCATGTGCTGCGCCGACAGCAGCACGGTGTTCTCGAACAGCGCGCTGCCGACCCGGCGGCCGCGGCCGGTGGCGTGGCGCTCGGCCAGCGCGGCGAGCACGCCGATCGCGCCGAACATGCCGCCCATGATGTCGTTGACGCTCGCGCCGGCGCGCAGCGGCCGGCCTTCGGGCCCGGTCATGTAGGCCAGCCCGCCCATCATCTGCACCACTTCGTCGAGCGCGGTGCGGTGGTCGTAGGGGCCGGGCAGGAAGCCCTTGTGCGACACGTGGATCAGCCGCGGGTTGCGCTGCATCAGCGTGTCGGCGCCCAGGCCCAGGCGCTCCATCGCGCCGGCCTTGAAGTTCTCGCTGAACACGTCAGCGCCGGCGGCGAGCGCGAGCACGATGTCGCGGCCGCGCGGATCGCGCGTGTTCACCGCCAGGCTCTTCTTGTTGCGGTTGAACATCGCGAAGAAGCCGGCACCGGCGCCGAGCAGCCGGCGGGTGTTGTCGCCGGCCAGCGGCTCGACCTTGATCACCTCCGCGCCCAGGTCGCCCAGGATCAGCCCGCAGGTCGGCCCCATCACCATGTGGGTGAACTCGAGCACGCGCAGGCCGGCCAGCGGCAGTTGCGGCTGCGGCGCCGCCGCCGCGAGCGCGTGTTCGCTGCTTGTCGCCTGATCGTCCATCGCGTCGAAGCCCGGCTGTGCAGGCCATTCTAGGCAGCCGCCCGCGCGCAGCGGCGCTCCTAGAATCGCGCGCCTGCCATGCTCGCCCGCTGCCGATGACCTCCGACCGCCTGGCGGTGCTGCCCCAATACCTGCTGCCCAAGCGGCTGCTGACCACGCTCGCCGGCCGCGCCGCGGCCGCGCGCGCCGGCGCGGCCACCACGCGCGTGATCCGCTGGTTCGTCGCGCGCTACGGCGTGAACATGGCCGAGGCGGCCGACCCCGACATCGGCGCCTATGCCAGCTTCAACGATTTCTTCACGCGTGCGCTCGCGCCCGGCGCGCGCCCGCTCGCGCAGGCCGATCTGCTGTGCCCGGTGGACGGCGCGATCAGCCGCTTCGGCGCGATCGACGGCGACCGCATCGTCCAGGCCAAGGGCCATCACTACACGACGCGCGCGCTCGTCGGCGGCGACGCCGCGCTGGCCGCGGCCTTCGACGGCGGCTGGTTCGCGACGCTGTACCTGAGCCCGAAGGACTACCACCGCATCCACATGCCCTGCGCCGGGCGACTGCGGCGGATGATCCACGTGCCCGGTGCGCTGTTCTCGGTGAACCCGGTCACCGCGCGCGGCGTGCCCGGGCTGTTCGCACGCAACGAGCGCGTGGTCTGCGTGTTCGACGGCGCCGCCGGGCCCTTCGTGATGGTGCTGGTGGGCGCGACCATCGTCGGCAGCATGGCCACCGTCTGGCACGGCGTGGTCAACCCGCCGCGGCCGGGCCGCTTGCGCGAGTGGCGCTACGACGATGCGCCGGTGGATCTGGCGCAGGGCGCCGAGATGGGGCGCTTCCTGCTGGGCTCGACCGTGGTGCTGCTGCTGCCGCCGGGGCCGCTGCGCTTCAGCCCGGCGTGGGCGCCGGGCGGCGCGATCCGCATGGGCGAGGCGATGGCGGCCCGCGGCTGACGCGGCGCGCAGCTCGGCGGGCCGGCTGCGGGCGCTGCCCGCCGGTACGCGCCGCTGCCGCGGCGCCCGCGGGCCTTCACTCGGGCAGCCGCCCCAGCGCGAACATGACCTCCAGCACCGGGTTGGGCGCGCCCATCGCGCCGAACCAGCGGTTGTAGATCTCGGGCAGCGCGGCGCTGCGGTAGATCTGCGCGAGCGCCGAATCGACCGCCTGCTGCAGCTGCCAGTCGCCGCGCGGCAGCACGATCGCGTAGGGCTCGTACGACAGCGCGTCGGCCAGCAGCGCCATCGCCTTCGGATCCTTGGCCTTCGCGGCCAGCCCGACCAGCAGCACGCGGTCGCTGGCGAGTGCGTCGATCTGCCCGGCCTCGAGCTGCGCCAGGCCGTCGTCGCGGTTCTTGACCGGCACCACGGTCGCGGTGACCACCTTCGACTTCAACGCCTCGGCCAGCGCGCGCTCGTTGCTGGTGCCCGGGATCACGCCGATCTTCTGGTTGGCCAGGTCGATCAGCGACTTGGCCGGGTTGGCCGCACGCACCAGCAGGCCGGTGCCGTCGACGAAGGTCAGCGACGAGAAGCCGACTTCGTTCATGCGGCCGAGCGTCACGCTGGTCGCGCCGCACTCCATGTCGGCGCCGCCGCCGGCCACCGTCTGCAGCCGGTTCTGCGTCGTCACCGCGACCCACTTCACCTGCAGCGGCACCACGTTCACGCGCTTTTCGATCAGCCCGATCACGCTGCGGCACAGGTCCACCGTGTAGCCGGCGGGCTTGTGGTCGGCATCCTCGAACGAGAAGGGCAGCGCGTCGGTGCGGTAGGCGACCGTGATCGCGCGGGTCTCGGCGATTCTCTTCAGCCGGCCTTCGAGCGGGGGGGTGGCCTGGGCCAGGGCCAGTGCCGGTGCCAGGCACAGCGCGGCGAGCAGGGCGAGCGGACGGGTCATGGAACGGGTCTTCGCGGTTGGCGGCGGGCGGGATGCCCGCGCGAGGGCCGCGCATTCTAGGAGCCTAGGCGGCAGGAACCGGCGCGGGTACCGACTTCCGCCGCCCAGGCTCCTCGGGGGCCTGGGCGCCCGTCAGCGGGATGGCAGCGCGGGTGCTGCGCTGGCGTCCAGCCGGTTGTGGCCGCGCGACTCGCGCAGCGCGATCCAGATGGTCGCCGCGAAGATCACCGCGCCGCCGATCAGCGTGCTGCGGCTGGGCAGGTCGGCGAACATCAGCCAGCCGATCAGCGTGGCCCAGATCAGGTCGAGGAACTTCACCGACTGCGTGGCCGAGATGTCGGCCACGCTGAACGAGCGCGTCAGGCAGTAGTGGCCCAGGCTGCCGAGCACGCCGCACAACGCGAAGCCGGCCCATTGCCACGCGCTCGGCCACTGCCAGCCGGGCAGCGCCATCGGCAGGCTGAGCAGCGCCACCGTCAGCGACTGCCACACCAGGATCGTGCCGGTGGTTTCGTAGCGCGTCAGGCCCTTGGTCAGCAGGAACGAACCGGCGAACAGCGGCGCCGAGGCCAGCATCACCAGGTGGTACCAGCCGCCGCTGCCGCCGAGCTTGGGGCCGACGACGATCAGCACGCCGGCGAAGCCGATGCCGGCCGCGAGCCAGCGCTCCCAGCGCATCGGCTCGCGCAGGAACAGCCCGGCGCCGAGCATGATGAAGATCGGCGCGGTGAAGCCGATCGCCGTCATGTCGGCCAGCGGGATCTTCGGCAGCGCCACGAACCACAGCGCCAGGCCGACGGTGTGGAAGGCGCCGCGCAGGAACTGGCCGCCCACGTTCTTCGGCCGGTAGGCGGCCGGCCCGTGGTGCCACACCAGCGGCAGCAGCACGGCCAGCCCGAACAGGTAACGCAGGAACTGCGCCTGGAAGGCGTCCATGTGCAGCGCCAGAGCGCGCATCAGCGCGTTGAGCACGCTGAACACCAGGCCGGCGCCGCCCGACCACAGCAGCCCGCGGCTGGTCGGGCTCAGGCGGTTCCAGCGTTCGCGCCAGCCCGGGGCCGGGGCCACGACCGGCGCGGCGGCCACGCCGGCAGCCGGGGCGGTGTGGCTGTTGGGGATGGTGATCGCGGGGGCGGCGGCAGGGTCCGCCAGGCGGATCGGCACGCGCACGACGGCGTCGGCGCAGGGAGGAGGCATGCTCGGATCATCGCACCCCGGGCTTAAAGTTGTCTGTCACCGCGGCGTCGGCCGCAAACGAAGAGGCCCCCATCGAAGCGCAGCATTCGTCGCCGCCCTGCCGGCTGGCGCCGCAGCGGTTGCGCCGGCGGCTGCGTGGCGCGCCGGCACTCGCGGTCGCGTGCGCCGGGCTGCTGGCGGCCGAAGCAGCGGTCGGCGCGCGGCCGATGGCCACCGACGACACCGGGGTCGCCGCTGCCGGCAGTTGCCAGGTCGAGGCCTGGACCGATCGCGTCCGGGGCGATCGGGCGGTCACGGCGGTGCCGGCCTGCGGCCTGACCGACGAAGTCGAAGTCGATATCGGCCTCGGACGCCTGCGCGTGGACGGCGTGGCCGGCAGCGCTGCGGCATTGACCTTGAAGTGGGTGCCGACGGCCGCCGCGGTGTCGACCGCGGTGGGCGACCTGCGCTTCGGTGCGGCCGCCGTCGCGGCGGCGGCGCGCGCATCGGGTGGCGGCTGGCGCGGCGATGCCGTGGGCTTCGAGGCACTGGGCTCGCTCGCACCACGGCCGGATCTCAACTTGTACCTGAACCTGTACGTGCTTCGCGAGCGGGCCGACAGCGGCCGGGGCACCGGCGCACGGGCGGCGGTGGCCTGGTCGCCGAGCGAACGCTGGCTGCTGTTCGTCGAGGCGCTGGCGGCGCAAGGCAGCAAGCCGGTTGCCAACGCCGGCTTGCGCCACTGGCTGGTGCCGGATCGGTTCGGCCTGGACCTGGTGGCCACGCGCACGCCGGCCGGCACCGGCCTGAGCCTGGGATTCGGCTGGTACGGCCTGTCCTGGCGTTGAGGGCGCCGCCGTGGTGCCCGCAGGCGTTGCGCCGCGCTGCGGCAAGGGCGGGGCGGCACGGATGCGTCGGCCTGCGCCGCCGGTGCGCGCCACGGTGCCGGCCGCCGCGCAGCGGCAGCGGCTTTCAGGGCGCCAGGATCGTCAACTGCGAGTTGCGGTAGCGCGCCTGGCGGTAATCGACGTGCGCGCCTGCGGGCAGCACGTCGTCGCGCTTGTGGATCACGATCAGCCGGCCGTCGGGATGTGCGGCCAGCCAGGCAGCGCCGCCGCCGGGCGCCACCTCCTCGATCGGCCGGCGCAGCCGCCCGGCCAGGTGCCACTGGCCGTGGTAGTCGCCGACGATCGCCAGCGGCCGGCCTTCGGCCTGGTATTGCGCGAGCCTGGCTGCCGTCTGCGCGACATCCTGCGGCTCGCGCAGCAGGCGGTCGGCCGCGCCCAGGCCGAGCGCGTAAGCCAGCACCATCGCGGTGGCGATCGCGCGCACGTCGGCGAGCGCAGTGCGCGGGCGCAGCGCGAGCAGCGGCACGCCGACCAGCGCGATCGCGGCGCCGGCCAGCCGCAGGGTCAGCAGATCCTGGCTGCCACCGCCGAGCAGCAGGGCCAGCCGCGGCGCTGCCGCCGCCACGGCCGTACCGGCGAGCACCAGGCCCAGCGCCGGCAGCAGCAGGTCGATGCGCCGCCCGCCCCCGCCCGCGCCCGCATCCCCGCCCGCTCCCGCCAGCGCGCGCGCCGCCAGCAGCGCGAAGGGCAGGAACTGCGGCAGCAGGTAGTGCCAGCGCTTGCCGCTGATCAGGCTGAAGGCGAGCAGGCAGCTGACGCACACGAACAGCATCAGCCGCACGCCGGGCTCGGCCAGCCAGCCGCCGGCGAAGGCTGCGCGCAGCGCGCGCCACAGCCGCGGCCACGGCAGCCAGGGCAGCAGCATCAGCGGCAGCCACGCGAAGTAGAACCACCAGGCTGCGCGGTGCGCGAAGCTGCTGGCCATGCGCCCGGCGGTCTGGCCCCAGAAGATCGCGTTGCGGTATTCGGGGCCGCCGGCGATCGCGGCCGGAATGGCCCAGGCCAGGATCAGCGCCGCGCCGCCCAGCAGCGCCAGGCCGACGCCGGCGTACCAGCGTCGCCACGCATGGGGCGGCGATGGCGCGCCGGGCCGCGCGCCGGGTGCCCGGCCGGCCGCCCACCACGGGGCTGCCAGCGCCGCCGGCAGCAGGTGCAGCAGCGCGACCGGCCCCTTCGCGTACAGCGCGCCGCCCAGGCCCAGCGCCAGCAGCACGAAGCCGCGCGCGCCGCCGTCCTGGTGCGCGGCCACCAGCCCGAGCAGGCCGAGGGCGACGAAGAACGCCAGCATCGCGTCGAACATCAGCGCCGTCGCGAAATAGGCGAACAGCAGGCTCGCCAGCAGCACGTAGGGCGTGATCGCCGCCACCGCCGGCTGCTGCGGCCACAGCCGCCGCGCCAGGCGCACGCCGAGCAGCAGCGTGCCGCCGGCGAACAGCGGCGAGATCAGCCGCGGCCACCAGTCGTTGACGCCGACGAGCGCCCAGCCGGCGTGGATCAGCCAGAACAGCAGCGGCGGCTTGTGGTGGTAGGCCTCGCCGTTGCGAAACGGCACCAGGAAGTCGCCGCGCGTCCACATCTCCCACGCGACGCCGGCATAGCGCGTCTCGTCCACCGGCAGCAGCGGGCGCGCCAGTGCGACGGCGGTCAGCAGCGCCAGCAGCAGCGCGAGCCGGATCGCGTCGCGCGGCGAAAGGCGGTCGTTCACGCGTCGTGCGGATCCGGCGGCGCCAGCCGCTCGGCGGCGCGCCGCTCGTGCCGGATCAGCCACAGGTTGCGGATGTAGACCACCAGCCCGAAGCCCTGGCCGAGCATGAACACCGGATCCTCGCGATAGGCGGCGTACAGGAACAGCGTCAGCCCGCCGCCCAGCGAGAAGTACCAGAACAGCACCGGCACCACGCTCTTGCGCTGGCGCTCGCTGGCGATCCACTGGATCAGGAAGCGCGCCGAGAACAGCGCCTGGCCGGCGAAGCCGATGCCCAGCACCAGCCACTCGGGCAGGCTGATCGCGTGGAAGCTCATGACTCGATCTCCGGATGGGTCATGCGCCGTGCGAGCCACATCACGCCGAACAGGTCGACGATGCCGACCCACAGCCGGTTGTGCACGCCGTACTTCGAGCGCCCCTGGGTGCGCGGCCGGTGGTTGACCGGAACCGACACGACCGCAGCGCCTTCGCGCAGGAACAGTGCCGGCAGGAAGCGGTGCAGGTGGTCGAAGAAGGGCAGCCGCAGGAAGGTGTCGCGCGCGAACACCTTCAGGCCGCAGCCGGTGTCGGGGGTGCGGTCGCCGAGCAGGCCACCGCGCACGCCGTTGGCCACGCGCGACGACAGCTTGCGCAGCGCGCTGTCGTGGCGCCGGTTGCGCCAGCCGGCCACCAGCTCGAGCCCGGGCGTGCGCTGCCCCGGGCCGACCGCGGCGAGCAGCGCCGGGATGTCGGCCGGGTCGTTCTGGCAATCGCCGTCGAGGGTGGCGATCCACGGGTGGCGCGCGGCGCGCACCGCGGTGGCCAGCGCGGTGCTCTGCCCGCAGGAGCGGCGGTGGCGGATCACGCGCAGCCGCGGGAAGCGCGCGCGTGCATCGGCCAGCCGCTGCGGCGTCGCGTCGGTGCTGCCGTCGTCGACGTAGATGACTTCGAAGTCGGCGCGGCCGTCGAGTGCGGCGTGGATCTCCTCGATCAGCGGCACGATGTTGTCGGCCTCGTTCTTCACGGGCACGACCACCGAGACGCAGCCGGCGTAGTCGGGGGTGGGGGTGAAGCTCATCGGGTGGGTGCCGGCGGCGCTGGCGGGCGCGGCCGCGGGCAAACCCGCAATTCTAGGCGGCCGGCCGGTGCGGGCGCGGCGCCCACGCCTGACCCTGCGCGCGCCGGGCCGCGCCGCGCGCGCCGGGCCGCCGCGTGCGCAGGCGCGGCGCCAGGCCCGCGCTCAGCCGTGGCGCCATGCCCGCGCTCGGCCGCAGTGCGCCGGCGGCGCTCAGCCGCGCGGCGGCAGCGGCGGCGGCGCCAGGTTCGGCCGCTCGGCGAGCGCCGGCTGCAGCGGCCGCGCCTGCCCGGCCAGCCGCAGCGCCTCGTCGAGCGCGGTGCGCAGCTGGCGGTCGACGCCGGCGGCCGCGTCCTGCGGCGCGTTGTCGACTTCGATCGTCGGGTCGGTGCCGTGGTTCTCGACGCCCCAGCCGACGTCGCGGAACCAGAACGAGTACTCGGGCTGCGTGGTCTCGGTGCCGTCGACCAGCTTCACCCGCGGCCAGATGCCGATCACGCCGCCCCAGGTGCGCGTGCCCACCAGCGGGCCCAGCCCCATCAGCTTGAAGCCGTGCGCGAAGATGTCGCCGTCGCTGCCCGCGTGTTCGTTGCACAGCGCCACCACCGCGCCGGCGGCCGACTCCTCGGGGTAGGGCAGGGTGCGGCCCCAGCGCGACACGTTGGCGCCGATGCGCTTGCGCGCCACCTTCTCGAGCAGCAGCTCCGACACGTGGCCGCCGCGGTTGAAGCGCAGGTCGACGATCAACGCGTCGCGGTCGCATTCGGTGCCGAAGTAGCGGTGGAACTCGGCGAAGCCGTCGGCCATCATGTCCGGCAGGTGCAGGTAGCCGACGCGGCCGGCCGATTCGCGGTGCACCCAGGCGCGGTTGTGCTCGACCCATTCGCGGTAGCGCGCCGGCTGCTCGTCGGCCAGCGTGGTCACGAGCACGTCGCGCGTCGTCGCCGCCGCGCCGTGGCCGTGCGCCAGCGTCAGTTCGACCTTCGCGCCCGCCTGGTTGACCAGCAGCGCCTGCGGCGGCCGCGCCGGCGACACGCGCTGGCCGTTGACGGCGACGATGCGCTCGCCCACGCGCGCCTCGACGCCGACCGCGTTCAGCGGCGAATCGGCCTGCGCGTCCCAGGCGTCGCCGCACACGATCCGGGCGATCTCCCAGGAGCCGTCGTCGGGCGCGAGGCGCAGTTCGGCGGCCAGCTGCCCGAGCCCGAGCGCCGGCGGCTTGCGGTGGTCGCCGTCGTATTCGTAGGCGTGCGAGGTGCCGAGCTCGCCCTGCAGCTCCCAGATCAGGTCGGACAGCTCGGCGCGGGTGGCGACCTTCGGCAGCAGCGGCTCGTAGCGGCGCAGCATCGCCGGCCAGTCCACGCCCGACATGTCGGCCACCCAGAAGCGGTCGCGCTGCAGCCGCCAGACCTCGTGCAGCATCTGGCGCCACTCGAGCGGCGGATCGACCGACACGCGCACGCGCTGCAGGTCGATCCAGCCGGTCTTGCGCGACGGCGCATCGGCGTCGCCGGCACCCTCGCGGCGGTCGTCGCGGTGGTCCACCGCGATCGCGCGCAGCCGCTTGCCGTCGCGCAGCAGCAGCGTGTGGCCGTCGGCGGCGATCTCGAAGTCGTCGGCCTTGGGCGCCAGTTCCTGCGTGCGGCGGGTCTCGAAGTCGAAGACCTCGAGCCGGCCCGACGCGTCCTTGTGGCCGCCGCGGCCCTGCTGGCCTTCGATCGGCAGCACCGTCCACAGCACCTTGCCGCCGGCCGCGGCGGCGAGCTTGCCGAAGCGGCTCTCGGGCACCGGGAAGGCCGCCACGCGCTGCGCGATGCCGTCCAGGTCCACCTGCAGCGGCGCCGGCGCGGCGGATGCCGCGTCGGATGCGGGCTCGGGCACCGGGGCGGGTGCCGGGCCGGGCGCTGGGCCGGGTGCCGGGCCGGGTGCCGGGCCGGGTGCCGGGCCGGACGCCGGGCTCTTGTCGGCTTCCTTCAGGCCGCTGGGTTCGGGCTCGAAGGGCGGCTTGCCGCCGGTGCGCAGCGCCAGCAGGTACGGGCGCGCGGCGCGCGGGAAGCTCATCTCGAACTGCACGCTGTCGTACACCGGGTCGAAGGTGCGCAGCGACAGGAAGTACAGCCAGCGGCCTTCGGGGTCGAAGGCGGGGCTGTAGTCGCGGAACTCGGGCTGCGTCACCAATGCGCTGCGCCGCGTGGCCGGCTCATGCAGCTTGATCGCGCGCTGGCGCGGCCCGGTCTGGAAGCTGTAGGCCAGCCAGCTGCCGTCGGCCGACCAGGCCAGATCCTCGCAGCAGCCGGCATCGCTGCGGTCGGCGACGTACAGGCTGCCGTCGGCGGCGTCGCCGACGATCAGCTCGTTGCGGTGGTTGGCGAGCGCGAAGCGCGTGCCCGCGGGCGCTGCCCGCATCTGCTGCACGTGGCCCGGGTCGGCGTCGAGCACGCGCACGCCGCCGGCCACGCGCAGCTCGATCCGCTCCTCGCCCGACGCGTCGCCGACCACGAGCAGCGCCGCGCCGTCGGCCAGCCACTGGCCGTGGCGAAAGCGCACGCCGTCGGCCGCGCCGTGCTGGCGCACGCCGCCTTCCCACAGCGCCATCGTGTAGAGCTTGCCGCGCACGTCGAGCGCGACGCTGTGGCCTTCGGGGTGCAGCCTTGCTGCGGCCAGGTGCTCGTCGGCCGGCACGAAGCGCCGGGCCGCCTGCATGCGCGGGCTGGGCACCTGCAGCTCGATCGGCCGGCTCGCCTGCGCCGCCGGGTCGTAAAGCCACAGCCGGGCGCCGCACTGGTAGACGATGCGCCGGCCGTCAGTCTGCGCATGGCGCGCGTAGTAGTCGGCGTGGTCGGTGTGGCGGCGCGCGTCGCTGCCGTCGGGCCGGCACGAATACAGGTTGCCGATGCCCTCGCCGTCGCACAGGAAGTAGACGCGCCCGCCGAGCCACATCGGGCAGCTGAGGTTGCCGGCGAGCTCGTGCATCCGGCGAAAGCGGCCGTCGCCGGCCGCGTCGATCCACAGGTGGCCGGCGGTGCCGCCGCGGTAGCGCTTCCAACGCGCCGGGTCGGCGGTGTTGCGGCCGATCACGCACGCGCCGCCGGGGCCGAAGGCCAGGTGGTTGACCGGGCCCAGGTTCAGCGGCTCGGGCATGCCGCCGGCCGGGTCGAGCGTGAACGCGTGGTAGTGGCGCACGAAGGGCTGGCCCCAGGTGCTGACGAATACGATGCGGCCGTCGGGCGTCCAGCCGCGCACCGCGGTGTCGGCGGCCAGCCAGGTGAGCCGGCGCGCTGGGCCGCCTTCGGCCGGCATCAGCCAGACTTCGGCGTGCTGCTCGTCACGGCCGACGTAGGCCAGCCAGCGGCCGTCGGGCGACAGGCAGGGCGCCGACACTTCGCCGAGCCCCGCGGTCAGCCGCTGCGCGCGGCCGCCGGCGCTGCCGGCGCGCCACAGGTCGTCGTCGCTGACGAAGACCAGCGCATCGCCCTGCAGCGTCGGCTGGCTGAGGTAGGCACTGTCGATCATGGGAAGGGCCCTGGTTGCCGGCAGCAGGGCAGTATGCCCCGCGGCCGCGGGGCCGGTGCCGCCGCGGCTTGGTGCTACCGTGCGGCCCGGCCGGCCGGACGCCCGGGCCATCGCCGCCCGGACCGCCACCACGGGCGCCGAGCACGGCTGCGGCGGCCCCGCATTTCCCCGACGACGACCTGGAGAACACGATGAACTACCGCTGTGCGCACCGCTGGACCTTCACCAAGTGGGGAGGCGCGCTGAACGAGACGAGCGACGAGCTCGCGCCCCCGGCCGGTGCCGAGGTCACGGTGCGCGTCACCCATTGCGGCATGTGCCACTCCGACCTGCACATCCAGGCCGGCGGCTTCGACATGGGCGGCGGCAAGCTGTCGTCGCTGGAGCGCGCCGGCACCGCGCTGCCGGTGACGATGGGCCACGAGATCGGCGGCGAGGTGGTCGAGGTCGGCCCCGAGGCGCAGGGCGTGAAGGTGGGCGACCGGGTCATCGTCTACCCGTGGCTGGGCTGCGGCCGGTGCCCGACCTGCGAGCGCGGCGACGAGCACCTGTGCGTGCGCGCGATGCGCAACCTGGGCATGCAGCTGCCGGGCGGCTATGCCGACCTGGTGCGCGTGCCGCATGCGAAGTACCTGGTGCCGATCGGCACCCTCGACCCGGCGCGCGCCGCCACCTTCGCCTGTGCCGGCATCACCGCCTACGGCGCGATCACGAAGCTCGATCCGATGGAAGCGGACGACTTCGTCGCAGTGATCGGCTGCGGCGGCGTGGGCATGACGGCGGTGGCGCTGCTGTCGGCCACCCGCAAGGCCAAGGTCGTCGCCATCGATCCCGACCCGGCCAAGCGCGAAGCCGCGCTCGCCTACGGCGCGGCGCTGGCCTTCGACCCGGGCGAGCCCGACGCGGCCAGGACGATCGGCAAGGCCTGTGCGATGAACATCGCCGGCGCGGTCGACTTCGTCGGCAGCGAATCCAGCTCGGCGCTCGGCGTCAACCTGGTGCGGCGCACCGGGCAGGTGGTGATCGTCGGCCTGTTCGGCGGCGAGCTGCGCATGCCGCTGCCGCTGTTCCCGCTGAAGTCGCTGCGGCTGACGGGCTCCTACGTCGCCGGCCTGAACGAGCTGCGCGAGCTGGTGGCGCTGGCGCAGCGCGTGGCGCTGCCGCAGACCCCGATCGAGCTGCGGCCGATGGCCGGCGTCAACCAGGCGCTGGGCGACCTGGCGCAGGGCCGCGTCGTCGGCCGCGTGGTGCTGCAGCCCTGAGCGTCGCCGCAACCTCGGGCGCTGCGGCCAGCGTGTCGCAGCCGCTGCTCGACGGCCCGATCCTGCGCACGCTGCTGCGGCTGGCGGCGCCCAACGTGATGGCCACGTCGATGGCCGTGCTCGTGGGGCTGGCCGAGACCTTCTACGTCGGCCGGCTGGGCGTGGTGCCGCTGGCGGCGCTGGGGCTGGTGTTCCCGTTCGCGATGCTGACCGGGATGCTGTCGGCCGGCGCGATGGGCGGCGGCGTCGCCTCGGCGGTGTCGCGCGCGCTCGGTGCCGGCAACGATGCGCGCGCGCAGTCGGTGGCGCTGCACGCGCTGCTGATCGGCACGCTCGGCGGCGTGCTGTATTCGCTGCTGTTCCTGGCGGTGAAGGCGCCGCTGTTCACGCTGCTGGGCGGGCGCGGCGAGGTGCTGCGCGAGGCGCTGGGCTATGCGGCGGTGCTGTTCTCGGGCGCGCTCGCCGTGTGGCTGTTCAACACGCTGGCGTCGATCATCCGCGGCACCGGCAACATGCGCGTGCCCTCGGCGGCGCTGGTCGGCGCGGCGCTGCTGCAGATCGGCCTGGGCGGCGCGCTCGGGCTGGGGCTGGCCGGCGCGCCGCGGCTGGGCATGCCCGGCGTGGCGCTCGGGCAGATCTTGGCGCAGTCGGCCGGTGCGGTGGCGCTGCTGGCGTACCTGCGCAGCGGCTCCGGGCGGCTGCGGCTGGCGCTGCGCGGCACGCCGATCCGGCGCGAGCTGTTCGGCGACATCCTGCGGGTGGGCGCGGTCGCGTGCCTGTCGCCGCTGCAGTCGGTGACGACGATGGTGCTGATGGCCGGCTTCGTCGCGCAGCTGGGCGTGCTGCCGCTGGCCGGCTTCGCGATCGGCCAGCGGCTGGAGTTCCTGATGACCACGGTGGCCTTCGGCTTCGGCCTGGCTTCGGTGCCGATGGTCGGCATGGCGATCGGCGCCGGCCGGGTGGCGCGTGCGCGCCGGGTGGCGTGGACGGCCGGTGCCGTGACCGCGTCGCTGGTGAGCGTGGTCGGCGTGGTGGTGGCGCTGGTCCCCGACCTGTGGGTGGCGATCTTCACGCGCGACGACGCGGTGCTGGGCTACGGCCGGCAGTACCTGCGCTGGGCCGGCCCGGGTTTCGGCTTCTTCGGGCTGGGGCTGACGCTGTACTTCGCGTCGCAGGGGGCGGGGCGCATGGCCGGGCCGGTGCTGGCCGCGACGATGCGCCTGCTGGTGGTGGCCGCGGGCGGCAGCCTGCTGCTCGCGCACGGCGCCGAGCCCTGGCAGCTGTTCGCGCTGGCCGCGGCGGCGATGCTGATGTACGGCGGCACCTGCGCACTGGCGATGAAGGTGGACCGCTGGGGCGCAGCGCGCTGAAGGGCGCCGGGGCGAGCCCGGTGTGCCGGGCGGCCGCCGGGGCCTTCGGCACCGATGCAAGAATCGCGCAACACGAGGAGGTATCGCATGGCGGCCCAAGCAGCTGCGGACACACTGGCCTTGCAGCGCCTGTACCACTGGGAGCGAAGCGCTCCCGACCGGATCGCGTTCACGCAGCCGCTGGGCGGCGGCGCGGTGCGCGACTACAGCTGGCGCGAGGTCGTCGACCAGACGCGGCGCATGGCCGCGCACCTGCAGGCGCAGGGCATCGCGCGCGGCGACCGCGTCGCCATCCTGGCCAAGAACACCGCGCACTGGATGCTCAGCGACTACGCCATCCTGATGGCCGGCGGCGTGTCGGTGCCGCTGTACCCGACGCTGGCGCCGACCACGATCCGCCAGATCCTCGAGCATTCGGGCGCGAAGCTGCTGTTCGTCGGCAAGCTCGACGGCTGGGAGCACATGAAGCCCGGCGTGCCTGCAGGCCTGCCCTGCATCGCCCACCCGCTCGCGCCCGACGACGCGAAGAACAGCTGCCCGCGCTGGGACGACATCGTCGCCCGGACCGCGCCGCTGGCGGGCGCGCCGGTGCGCCCGGCCGACGAGCTGGCGACGATCATCTACACCTCCGGCACCACCGGCATGCCCAAGGGCGTGATGCACACCTTCGGCACCCTGGCTTTCGCGGTGCAGACCGGGCTGACGCGCATACCGCTGAACGAAGGCTCGCGCCTGCTCAGCTACCTGCCGCTGTCGCACGTGGTGGAGCGCGCGCTGGTCGAGTTCGGCCAGCTGGGCACGGGCTTTCGCGTGTACTTCGCCGACAGCCTGGAGACCTTCACCGCCGACATGCAGCGCGCGCGGCCGACGGTGTTCTTCAGCGTGCCGCGGCTGTGGGTCAAGTTCCAGCACGGAGTGCTGCACAAGATGCCGCAGAAGAAGCTGGACCTGCTGCTGAAGCTGCCGATCGTCAGCGGCATCGTCAGGAAGAAGATCCTCGACACGCTGGGACTGGACCAGTGCCGCATGGCCATCAGCGGCGCCGCGCCGATCCCGGCCGATCTGCTGCGCTGGTACGCGCGCATCGGGCTGAAGATCGCCGAAGGCTACGGCCTGACCGAGAACTGCGCGCTCAGCCACATCACCGTGCCGGGCGAGGACATCGGCACCGTCGGCCAGACCTACGACGGCGTGCATTGCCGCCTCGACCCGGACAGCGGCGAGATCCTGGTCAAGAGCGCGGCCACGATGACCGGCTACTACCTGCAGCCCGAAGCCACCGAGGCCACCTTCACCAGCGACGGCTTCCTGCGCACCGGCGACAAGGGCACGATCGACGCGCGCGGCACGCTGAAGATCACCGGCCGCGTCAAGGACCTGTTCAAGACCAGCAAGGGCAAGTACGTGGCGCCCGCGCCGATCGAGGACAAGCTGGTCATGCAGCAGGCGGTGGAAGCGGTGTGCGTGGCCGGTGCCAACCTGGGCCAGCCGCTGGCGCTGGTGATGCTCAACCCCGAGTCGATGGCGCAGGCCGCCACCGACGCCGGCCGGCGCGAGCTGGAAGCGTCGCTGGCCGAGCATCTGAAGCAGGTCAACCGCACGCTGGACCCGCACGAGCAGCTCGAGTGCCTGGTGGTCACCGAAGAGCCGTGGACGGTGGACAACGACCTGATCACGCCGACCTTCAAGGTCAAGCGCAACAAGATGGACGACCGCTTCGCCGCGCAGTACGAGCCGTGGCAGCGGATGCGGCGCGAGGTGATCTGGCACAAGGGCTGAAGCAGCCTGGGCGGCGGCCCGCGTCCGCTGGGTGACAACCGCGCGCCGCGGCGATGGCGCAGAATGGCCGCGCGCGCCGCGCGGGCGGCGCATCCGAAGGAGACTGGCGACATGGGCATGCTCGACGGCCGATCGATCATCGTCACCGGCGCCGGACGCGGCATCGGCCGCGACATCGCACTGCTGGCCGCGGCCGAAGGCGCGAGCGTGGTGGTCAACGACCCCGGCGTGTCCGCGTCGGGCTCGGGCCACGACGACGGCCCAGCCGCGCAGGTGGCGGGCGAGATCCGCGCGGCCGGCGGCCAGGCGGTGGCCAACACCGACAGCGTGGCCGAGTGGGAATCGGCCAACCGCATCATCAAGACGGCCACCGATGCCTTCGGCACGCTGTACGCGGTGGTCAACAACGCCGGCATCCTGCGCGACCGCATCTTCCACAACATGTCGGTGGACGAGTGGCGCGCGGTGATCGACGTGCACCTGAACGGCAGCTTCTACATGGCGCGCGCCGCGGCCCCGATCTTCCGCAGCGAGGAGCGCGGCGCCTTCGTGCACATGACTTCCACGTCGGGGCTGATCGGCAACTTCGGCCAGGCCAATTACGCGGCGGCCAAGCTCGGCATCGTCGGCCTGTCCAAGTCGATCGCGCTGGACATGGCGCGCTTCAACGTGCGCAGCAACTGCATCAGCCCGTTCGCGTGGAGCCGGCTGATCGGCACGATCCCCAGCGACACGCCCGAGCAGCAGGCGCGGCTGGCGCGCATGCAGGCGATGGAGACGGCCAAGATCGCGCCGCTGGCGGTGTACCTGCTCGCCGATGCGGCGCGCGAGGTCAGCGGCCAGATCTTCGCGGTGCGCGCCAACGAGATCTTCCTGATGGGCCAGAGCCGGCCGATCCGCTCGGTGCACCGTGCCGAGGGCTGGACGCCGCAGACGATCGCGTCGCAGGCGATCCCGGCGATGAAGGCGCAGTTCTATCCGCTGGACCGCTCGGCCGACGTCTTCAACTGGGACCCGATCTGATGGCGGCCGGCAGGAGCAGCGCAGCCCGCCGCGGCCAGCAGGGCTGCGGCCCGAGGCCGCAGGCTGGGCGGATTCCGCGCGGCCTTCGCCGGTACGGCGTCGGGATTGGAGTTGATGTGTGGTGCTTGGTTTCGCTGTCGGTTCGCGGTCCGTTACAGCCGCTCGTCTTTTCACCGCATGCGGCTTGTCCGACGCGAAAACGTGGCGCGCGGGGCCGCCGACGGGGTGGCCAACTCCGTTCAGCCAAATTCTTATTCACTCCGTTGGCCACCCCGCCGTCGGCCCAGGCGGTGGTACGCCGAGGCCGTTGGTCGTGCGCAGACCGGCGCATGCATTCGACGGCAAAGCGCGCCGGCGGTGCCGGCAAAGCCGGCAAGGGGGTGGCCGACGGAGCGAATAAGAATTTGGCTGAGCGTAGTCGGCCACCCCCTTGTCGGCTTTGCCTCGACGGCCTCGAAGCGCAACAAGGAACAGTGGCCCTTGCGAAAGGCAACACAGGGCCGACGGCGGTTGTTGGTCGCTCGGCGTTTCGCGGACGGGGCCCGGAAGCAGCCGGGGTCACGCCCGCCCATACCGTGCGCGCTTCGGCCGGCAGGCGCCCGCATTGCGTGGCGGATCTCGGCACTGCGCACCACGCGGCTCCTTTTCAGGGATCGATTCGATGAGCACTTCCGACTTCGGCATCCTGGCCTGCGGTGCCTACCTGCCGCGCTCGCGCCTGCAGCGTCCGGTCGTCTACGCCGCCAATGCCTGGTTCGCGCCGGGGCTCAAAGGGTTGGCCAAGGGTGAACGCGCGATCGCCAACTGGGACGAAGACAGCATCACGATGGGCGTGGAAGCGGCGCGCGACTGCCTCGGCGCGCGCGACCGCGCCGGCGTCGCCCGGCTGGTGCTGGCGTCCAGCAGCCTGCCCTTCGACGACCGGCTCAACGCCGGCGTCGTCGCCAACGCGCTGATGCTGCCGTCGAACCTGCGTGCGCTCGACTTCGCCGGCAGCCAGCGCGCGGGCAGCAGCGCGCTGATCGACGCGCTCGACGGCGGCGCAGCGCCGACGCTGGTGGTGGCCGCCGATGCGCGCAAGGCCAAGGCCGGCAGCACGCAGGAGCTGCACTACGGCGACGGTGCCGCAGCCGTGCTCGTGGGCAGCGGCGCGCCGATCGCCACGCTGCTGGCCGCGCACAGCGAGACCGTGGATTTCGTCCACCAGTACCGCATGCACGACCGCGCGCACGACTACACCTGGGAAGAGCGCTGGATCCGCGACGAGGGCTACCTGAAGATCGTGCCGCGTGCGATCGACACGGTGCTGAAGAAGGCCGGCGTGGAAGCCGGCGCGGTCGCGCACTTCTGCCTGCCGGGCACGCTCGCGCGCATCCAGGCGGCGGTGGCCAAGCGCTGCGGCCTGCCCGACGCGAGCGTGCGCGACGCGCTGGCATCGGTGTGCGGCGACACCGGCGTCGCGCACCCGTTGCTGCTGCTGGGCGCGGCGCTCGAGGCGGCGAAGCCGGGCGAGCTGATCCTGCTGGCGGCTTTCGGCGAGGGCTGCGACGCGCTGCTGTTGCGCGCGACCGATGCGGTCGCCACCGCGCCGCGGCCGGCGGCCGGCGTGGCGGGCGCGCTCGCGCGCCGGCGCGAGGACGGCAACTACCTGCGCTGGCTGTCGTTCAACGGCGTGCTCGAGCTGGAGCGCGGCATGCGCGCCGAGCCCGACAAGCCGACGCCGCTGACGGTGCTGTACCGCAACCGCGACATGATCCAGGGGCTGATCGGCGGCAAGTGCCGCGCCTGCGGCACGGTGCAGTACCCGCGCCAGCGCTACTGCGTGAACCCCGAGTGCAACGCGCTCGACAGCCAGGACGATTACCCGTTCGCCGAGCGCAGCGGCAGCGTGATGTCCTACACCGCCGATTCGCTGACCTACAGCCCCGACCCGCCGACCTGGTTCGGCATGGTGCAGTTCGACGGCGGCGGGCGGATGCTGCTGGACTTCACCGAAGTCGAGGCGGGCTCGATCGACGTCGGCCTGCCGATGCGGATGGTGTTCCGCATCAAGGACCAGGATCCGCTGCGCGGGTTCCAGCGGTATTTCTGGAAGGCGACACCGGCCTGAGAAGGAGCAAGACATGGCAACCGGCATCAAGGACAAGGTCGTCATCCTCGGCATGGGCTGCTCGAAGTTCGGGGAGCGCTGGGACTGCAATGCGCAGGACCTGATGGTCGAGGCCTTCGAGGAGGCGCTCACCGACGCGGGCATCGAGCGCCGGCAGATCGACGCCGCCTGGCTCGGCACCGCGATCGAGGAGCAGCACCTCGGCAAGTCGGCGGTGCCGCTGGCGATGACGCTGCGGCTGCCGTACATCCCGGTGACGCGCGTCGAAAACTACTGCGCCACCGGTACCGAGGCGCTGCGCGGCGCGGTCTACGCGGTGGCCTCGGGCGCGGCCGACATCGCGCTGGCGCTCGGCGTCGAGAAGCTCAAGGACACCGGCTACGGCGGCCTGCCGCAGCGCGGCCGCGGCGCGTTGAACGACTTGTTCTGGCCGAACCTGTCGGCGCCGGGCTCGTTCGCCCAGCTCGCCGCCGCCTACCGTGCCAAGCACGGCGCCGACAAGACGGACCTGAAGCGCGCGATGGCCCACATCTCGGTCAAGAGCCACGACAACGGCTCGAAGAATCCGAAAGCGCACCTGCGCAACAAGATCACCGAGGACGACGTGCTGCGCGCGCCGATGATCGCCGAGCCGCTGGGGCTGTACGACTGCTGCGGCGTCAGCGACGGCAGCGCCTGCGCCATCGTCACCACGCCCGACATCGCGCGCGGCCTGGGCAAGCGCGACCTGGTGGCGGTCAAGGCGCTGCAGGTGGCGGTGTCCAACGGCGAGGAAGTGCAGTTCGACCGCTGGGACGGCTCCTACTTCGCGACCACGCGCATCGCCGCCGCGCGCGCCTACAAGGAAGCCGGCATCACCAGGCCGCGCGAGCAGGTGTCGCTAGTGGACGTGCACGACTGCTTTTCGGTCACCGAACTGGTGACGATGGAGGACCTGCAGCTGTCGCCCGAAGGCACGGCGATCCGCGACGTGCTCGACGGCTTCTACGACGCCGGCGGCCCGGTGCCGTGCCAGATCGACGGCGGCCTGAAGTGCTTCGGCCACCCGATCGGTGCGTCGGGGCTGCGCATGGTCTACGAGATGTACCTGCAGTTGCAGGGCCGTGCCGGCCAGCGCCAGCTCGGCTCGCCGACCTGGGGCGTGACGCACAACCTGGGCGGCTTCCCCAGCCAGAACGTCGCCGCGATCTCGGTGATCGGCGCGTATGGCGCCTGAGCGCCCCGAGGCCCAGCCCGTCGCCCGGCGCGGCTCCCGTGGCAGCCGCAGATCTCGAGGCGGCCCTCGTTTCTCGCGAGCCCGGCATACGCTTGCAGCGCTGTGAGGCAACTGCAATGAAGCCCCGTCCTTCGCTGCCGGCTTGCGCCCCTGTCCTGTCTCTCGGAACGTCTGCTGTTCGTCGTTGCGTTTCGAGGCCGTTGAGGCAAAGCCGCCGAGGGGGTGGCCGGCTGCGTTCAGCCAAATTCTTATTCACTCCGCCGGCCACCCCCTCGGCGGCTTTGCCGGCACCGCCAGCGCGCTTCTTCAGCAAACACCCACTGCGTCGAGCAGCGCGCGAACAGCGGTGTCGGCACACCACCGCCCGGGCCGACGGCGGGGTGGCCAACGGAGTGAATAAGAATTTGGCTGAACGGAGTTGGCCACCCCGTCGGCGGCCCCGTGTGCCAAGAATAGACGCACGGAAGGCTGCTTTTGGCGCAGCAACGAAGGACCGCAACGGGCCGATACCAGTCGATGCTGCCAAGCGTTGCATGGCGCGTTGCATGGCGCGCAGGTCGCGCGAAGCGCGGTGGAGAAGCTGACATGCTCGCGCCGCTGGAGCTGAGCCGGATCCACGACGATGCCGAGGCCATGCGCCCCGCGCTGCGCGCCTTCCTCGACCAGGCGCTCGCCGGCCGGCTTACCGACCGGCTGGCGCGCTCGTGGATGGGCTTCGACGCCGACTTCAGCCGCGCGCTCGCGCGCCAGGGCTGGGTCGGGCTGACGCTGCCGGCGCAGTACGGCGGCGGCGGCAAGGATGCCTTCCACCGCTTCGTGCTGGCGGAGGAACTGCTGGCGCGCGGCGCGCCGGTGTCGGCGCACTGGATCGCCGACCGGCAGAGCGGCCCGCTGATCTTGAAGTACGGCAGCGATGCGCAGCGTGCGTTCTTCCTGCCGAAAATCTGCGCGAGCGAGGTGTTCTTCTGCATCGGGATGAGCGAGCCGCAAAGCGGCTCCGACCTGGCCGGGCTGCGCACCCGCGCCGTGCGCAGCGCCGACGGCTGGCGGCTGAGCGGCCAGAAGATCTGGACCACCAACGCCCACCGTGCGCACTACATGATCGCGCTGGTGCGCACCAGCGGCACGCCCGAAGACCGCCACAAGGGCCTGTCGCAGATGATCGTCGACCTGTCGCTGCCCGGCATCACGGTGCGCACGATCGGCGACCTGACCGGCGACGCGCACTTCAACGAAGTGTTCTTCGACGATGTGGCGCTGCCGGCCGACGCCCTCGTCGGCGAAGAGGGCGCCGGCTGGGCGCAGGTCACGGCCGAGCTGGCCTTCGAGCGCAGCGGCCCCGAGCGCATCTACGGCAGCATCGTATTGTTCGATGCCTGGGTCGAGTACCTGCGCGCCCTGCCGCGCGCGAGCGACGCCGAGCTGATGCTGGCCGGCAGGCTGCTCGCCCACCTGGCGCCGTTGCGCGAGATGTCGCTGGCATTGAGCGCGCGCCTGGCCGCCGGCGCCAGCCCGGTGATCGAGGCGGCACTGGTCAAGGACCTGGGCACCGAGTTCGAGCAGGCGCTGCCCAACCGGCTGGCCGATGCGCTGTACGCCGAGCCCGACGCGGCGCCGCCCGAGATGCTGCTGCGCACGCTGCACTACGTGCTGCAGATCTGCCCGACCTTCTCGCTGCGCGGCGGCACGCGCGAAATCCTGCGCGGCGTGATTGCGCGCGGGCTGGGGCTGCGCTGATGGACGCGGTGCTGACGTCATCCTTCGAGCGGCTGCTGCAGGGCTTGTGCAGCCCGGCGCGCGTGCGCGCGGTCGAGCGCAGCGCCGACGCGGCGGCGCTGTGGGCCGAGATCGAAGCCTCGGGCTACCTGGAGCTGCTCGTCCCGGGCGAGGGCGGCGCGGGCCTGCGCGAAGCCTTCCCGCTGTGGCTGGCCTGCGGCTGGCACCTGCTGCCGGTGCCGCTGGCGCAGACGATGTGGGCGCGCGGCCTGCTCGGTGCCGCGGCGCCGCCGGGGCCGATCGCGATCGCGCCCGGCGTGCAGGCCACGGCCGACGGCGCGCTGCGCTGCGCCGGCGTGCCCTTCGGCGCGGTCGCACAGGCGCTGCTGCTGCGCACGCCCGAAGGCCATGTGGTCTGCTTGCCGCTGGCCGGGCAGGGCGTGCAGCGCAGCGGCGTGCACGCCAGCCTGCAGGCCGACATCGGCGTGCGCATCCCGCCTTCGGCCGCGGCGCGCCTGCCGGGCGGAACCGACCTGCAGGCCGGCGGCGCGCTGATCACCGCCACGCTGATGGCCGGCGCGCTGCAGCGGCTGCTGACGATGACGCTGCAATATGCGAACGACCGCGCGCAGTTCGGCAAGCCGATCGGCAAGTTCCAGGCAGTGCAGCAGCAGCTGGCGGTGCTGGCCGAGCAGGCCTTCGCCGCGCGCATGGCGGCCGAGATCGGCTGCGCCGAAGCCGGTGTCGTGCCGCAGCGGCTGCGCGCCGCGGTGGCCAAGGCGCGCGCGGCCGAGGCCGCCGAGAAAGCGGTGGCGATCGCGCACGCGGTGCACGGCGCGATCGGTGCCACCGAGGAATTCGACCTGCAGCTGGTCACGCGCCGGCTGCAAGAGTGGCGCGGCGACCATGGCGCCGCGTCGTACTGGCATGGGCAGCTGGGCCGCGCGCTGATCGGCGCGGCCGGCCAGGCGGCCATGCCCTTCCTGCTCGAGCATCTGCTGCCCGGCGCTGCCGCACGCACCGACCCGACGACATGAACGCTTTCGCCCGACGCCTTGGCCTGGACTTCCCGCTGATCCAGGCGCCGATGGCCGGCGTGCAGGCGCACGCACTCGCGCTGGCCGTCAGCGAAGCCGGCGCGCTCGGCTCGCTGCCGGCGGCGATGCTCGCGCCCGCTGCGCTGCGCGCCGAGTTGCAGGCGATGCGCACGCAGACCCGGCGGCCGTGGGCGCTGAACTTCTTCTGCCACGCCGAAGCGCCGCCCGACGACGCGGCCGACGCCGCGTGGCGCGACGCACTGCGCCCGTACTACGACGAGCTCGGTGCCGACGCGTCGAAGATCACGGCGGCCTCGCGCGCGCCCTTCGGCGACGACGCCGCGGCGCTGGTCGAGGAATTCCGCCCGCCGGTCGTCAGCTTCCACTTCGGGTTGCCGGCCGCGCCGCTGCTCGAGCGCGTGCGCCGCAGCGGCGCCTTCGTGATCAGCTCGGCGACCACCGTCGACGAAGCGCGCTGGCTCGAAGCGCATGGCGCCGACGCGGTGATCGCGCAGGGGCTCGAGGCGGGCGGGCATCGCGGCCACTTCCTCAGCGACGACCTGAGCCGCCAGCTCGGCAGCTTCGCGCTGCTGCCGCAAGTCAGGCGCGCGGTGCGCGTGCCGGTGGTCGCCTGCGGCGGCATCGCCGACGCGGCCGGGGTGGCCGCGGCGATGGCGCTGGGCGCCGACGGCGTGCAGGTGGGCACCGCCTACCTGCTGTGCCCCGAGGCCACGACCAGCGCAGTGCACCGCGCCGCACTGCAAAGCGAAGCGGCGGCGCACACGGCCGTGACCAACGTGTTCACCGGCCGCGCGGCGCGCAGCATCGTCAACCGCGCGGTGCGCGAGCTCGAGCCGCTGCGCGCGGCGCCGCATCCGGCCTTTCCGCGCGCCGCCGCCGCGTGGGGGCCGCTGCGCGCCGCCGCCGAAGCGCGCGCCAGCGGCGACTTCTCGCCGCTGTGGTCGGGGCAGAACAACAGCGGCTGCCGGGCAGTGCCGGCGGCCGAGCAGACGCGCGCGCTGTGCCGCGGTTTCGAAGCGGGGACCGATCGATGAGCGACTTCCTGAAGTTCGAGCGCGACGGCGCCGTCGTCACGCTGACGATGAACGCGCCCGAGGTGCGCAACGCGCTGACCGGCAACACCGCGGTCGACGAATTCCTGGCGGCGATCGAGCGCATCAACGCCGACGCGTCGGTGCGCGTCGTGATCCTCACCGGCGCCGGCAGCGCCTTCTCGTCGGGCGGCAACGTGCGCGACATGAAGCGCTTCACCACCGACGAGACGAGCCCGGCGCAGATCGCGCACTGGTACCGCACCGGCATCCAGCGGCTGCCGCTGGCGATGCAGCGGCTCGAGGTGCCGAGCATCGCCGCGGTCAACGGCCCGGCGGTCGGTGCCGGCTGCGACCTGGCCTGCATGTGCGACCTGCGCATCGCCTCGACGAAGGCCAGCTTCGCCGAGAGCTTCATCCGCGTCGGCCTGATCCCGGGCGACGGCGGCGCCTGGCTGCTGCCGCGCGCGGTGGGCCTGGCCAAGGCGATGGAGATGAGCTTCACCGGCGACCCGGTGCCGGCCGACGAAGCGCTGCGCTGCGGGCTGGTGTCGCGCGTGGTGGCGCCCGAGGCGCTGATGGCCGAGGCGCGCGCGCTGGCCGCGCGCATTGCGCGCAACCCGGGGCAGATCCTGCGCTGCTCCAAGCGGCTGATCCGCGAAGGCCAGCAGCAGTCGCTGCCGTCGCTGCTGGAGCTGTCGGCCGCGCTGCAGGTGCTGGCGCACAAGTCGCCCGCGCACGCCGAGGCGGTGGACGCCTTCATCGCCAAGCGCGAGCCGAACTTCGGCGACAGCTGACAGTTGACAGCGCCGCCAGGGCCGCGCGGCGCCCGGCTCGGCCCCGCAACCGGCGGCAGCCCGGGAGCCGGCGCTTCTGGCCTGGCCATCGGGCGGGCCGGCAGGTTGATCTGGACGGTGAAGGCGCCGCTGCTGCGCGCTTGGAGCCTGGGCAGCCCCGCCGAGAATGGCTGCATGTCCGAGCTTGCGCCTGCGTGCCTGCTGCTGGCCGCGTCCTTGTTGTTGGCCGCGTGCGGCGGGCCGCAGGTGCGCAGCCTGGCCAACGGCTCGGGCCCGCCGGCTTTCGAGTTGCGGGCCGATTCGCCCGCGGCGCTGCATGCGCAGGCCGAGCGGCTGTGCGCCGGCGGCTACACCGTGCTGCGCGGCGCGGTCGCGGGCACTGCCGCTGCCGACGACGATGCCGCGGGTCGATGGCTGATCGCCGGCGGCCAGTGGATCAGCGGCATGCCGGCCAACGTCGCCCAGGCGACGATCGTCTGCCGCGGCTGAAGTCCGGGGCCAGGCGCCGCTGGGGGCGCTGAGACAATCGCCGAATGAACGAATGGATGGTACCCGCGCTGCTTGCGCTGGCGATCGGTCTGCTGCTGTGGCTGGCGCTGCGCCGGCCCGACGACCGCGCGCTGCAGGCGCTGCAGCGCCGGCTGCAGGACGACGCCGCGCAACATGGCCGCGAACTGCGCCATGAGCTGCAGGACGGTGCGCGCGCCACGCGCCAGGAGCTGGCGGCCGCGCTGAACCTGCAGCAGCAGGCGTTGCTCGCGCAACTGGGCGACGCGACGCGTACGCAGAACGAACAGATCGACACCTTCCGCACCCAGCTGGCGGCGCTGCAGCAGCAGCTCGCCGGTGCGTTGCAGGCGCAGACCCAGGCGCAGGCCGAACAGGGCCTGCGCGCGCGCGACCTGCAGGATGCGGCGCTGAAGCGGCTGGCCGATGCGCTGGGCGAGCAGTTGCGCGCGCTGACCGAGGCGAGCGAGCGCCGGCTCGCCGACGTGCGCAGCGCGGTCGAGGGCCGGCTGGCGGCGCTGCAGGAAGGCAACGAGCGCAAGCTCGAGCAGATGCGCGCGACGGTCGACGAGAAGCTGCACGCGACGCTGGAGCAGCGGCTGGGCGAGAGCTTCCGCCAGGTGGCGGAGCGGCTGCAGCAGGTGCACGAGGGCCTGGGCGACATGCGCAACCTGGCGCGCGACGTGGGCACGCTCAACAAGGTGCTGACCAACGTCAAGACGCGCGGCATCTTCGGCGAGGTGCAGCTGGCCGGGCTGCTCGAACAGGTGTTCACGCCCGAGCAATACGCGGCCAACGTGGCGACGGTGCCGGGCAGCGCCGAGCGCGTGGAGTTCGCGATCCGCCTGCCCGGCCGCGCCGAGGGCGGCGCGCCGCTGTGGCTGCCGATCGACGCAAAGTTTCCGCGCGAGGACTACGAGCGGCTGCTCGACGCGCACGAGCGCGCCGACGCCGCGGCGATGGAGGCTGCGGCGCGCGCGATCGAGGCGCGGCTGCGGGCCGAGGCGCGCAGCATCCGCGACAAGTACGTGGCGCCGCCGCACACCACCGACTTCGCGATCCTGTTCCTGCCCACCGAGGGCTTGTATGCCGAGGCGCTGCGCCGCCCCGGGCTGGTGCAGGCGCTGCAGCGCGACTTCAAGGTGATGCTGGCCGGGCCGACCACGCTGCTGGCCACGCTGAACAGCTTGCAGATGGGCTTTCGCACGCTGGCGCTGGAAAAGCGCAGCGCCGAGGTCTGGGAGGTGCTGGGTGCGGTCAAGACCGAGTTCGGCCGCTTCGGCGACTACCTGAGCACCGCCACCGCGCAGGCCGAGCGCGTGGTCGAGACGCTGGGCAAGGCCGGCACGCGCACCCGCCAGATGAACCGTGCGCTGCGCGGGGTCGAGGCGCTGCCCGAGACCCAGGCGCAGGCATTGCTGGGGGCCGGCGGCGAAGAGCTCGGCGGCAACGGCGACGCAGCGGCTGCCGACGAGCCCGGCACACTGCAGCGCGGCTGAATCTGCGGCGGTAACGGCGCTGCCCTTGCCGCGGCGGCCAGGCCAGCCCGGGAATCAGAAGCGGATGCTCGAAGCCGGCTTCGGCTGGCTCTGCGGCCCGGGCGCCGATGCTGCGCCCGGCGGTGCCGTCGGGGCTGCGGCCGTGACCGCCTTGCGCTCGACCAGCGGCGTTGCCGCCGGTGCCGCCCAGCCCTTGGGCAGGCGCGACTCGCGCGGGTAGCCGGCCGCGTCCAGATAGCTGCCCCACTGCACCGGCTCGAAGCCGGACAGCGCCTGCGCGCCGATCGTCACGGCCGGCACGGTGCGCGCGCCGGTCGCCCGCTCCAGCGCGGCGGCGTCGTCGGCCGTGGTGCCGACGATGCGCTCCGTGTAGGGAACGCCGCGCTGTTTCAGCAGCTGCCGGCCGGCATCGCAGGGTGTGCACTCGGGCGACGCGTACAGCATGACCGGGAAGCGCTGGGCGGTCTTCTGCAGCTCGGGCGGCAGCGGGCTGGCTGCCGGGGCATCCGCGGCGCCGCCGGGGCCGAGCGGCGTGACCCGCAGCGTGGCATCGGCCGGCGGCCGGTCGGTGTACGTGACCTTGCCGTCGGGGCCGACTACCTTGTATTGCGCCAGCGCGGCGGTGCCGGCGGCGGCGAGCAGGATCGCCAGCGGCAGCCGGCGCATGGCAGGCCGTGGGTCAGCGGCGGGAGGACGGCGCATCGTCGAACCTTAGCGCGGTGCGCGCCGCGCGCCCACGGCCGACCGGGCCGGTGCGTGAACAAGTTGCGCCGCAGCGGCGCGGCCGCACGCCAAGCCGCTCATCGCGCGCTGCGCTCGGCCGCCTCGACCGTGTTGACCAGCAGCATCGCGCGGGTCATCGGGCCTACCCCGCCGGGCACCGGGGTGATCCAGCCCGCCACCTCGCGCACCGCGGCGAAGTCCGTGTCGCCGCAGAGCCTGCCGGCTTCGTCCTGGTTCATGCCCACGTCGATCACCACCGCGCCGGGCTTGACCATGTCGGCGGTGATCGTGCGCCGGCGCCCGACCGCCGCCACCAGGATGTCGGCCTGGCGCGTGAAGGTGGCCAAGTCGGGCGTGGCGCTGTGGCACACGGTGACGGTGGCGTCGGCCTGCAGCAGCATCAGCGCCATCGGCTTGCCGACGATGTTGCTGCGCCCCACCACCACCGCGTGCCGGCCGCGCGGGGCGATGCCCGCGGCCTGCAGCAATCGCATGCAGCCGTACGGCGTGCAGGGCCTGAAGCCGGGCAGCCCGACCATCAGCGCGCCGGCGCTTTGCACGTGGAAGCCGTCGGCGTCCTTGGACGGCGAGATCGCGGCGATCACGAGGTTCGGGTCGATGTGCCTGGGCAGCGGCAACTGCACCAGGATGCCGTGGATCGACGGGTCGGCGTTCAGCTGCGCGATGCGCGCCAGCAGCGCCGCCTGCGGCAGGTCGGCCGCGAAACGGTCGAGCACGAAGCGCATGCCCACGCTTTCGCAGTCGCTGCCCTTGTGGCGCACGTAGGTCTGCGAAGCGGGGTTGTCGCCGACCAGGATCACCGCCAGCGCCGGCTGCAGGCCGCGTGCGCGCAGTGCGGCGACGCGCTGCGCGACTTCGGCGCGCACATCGGCCGCCAGGGCCTTGCCGTCGAGGATGCGGGCAGTCATGGGGGCGGGGGCAGGGCGCTGGCGCCAGCGGGTCCGGCGGCGGACGGCTTCACGGATTCTCAGGCCTTGCCTTGCGCGCCGAGCGCGATCTTCAGCAGGTCGGCCACGGTGTTGGCGTTGAGCTTCTCCATGATGTTGGCGCGGTGCGCCTCCACCGTCTTGATGCTGATGCCCAGGTCGTCGGCGATCTGCTTGTTCAGCCGCCCGGCCACGATGCGTTCGAGCACCTGCGCCTCGCGCGTGGTCAGCCGGCTCAGCAGCGCATCGCGGCTGGCCTGCTCCTGGTGCTGGCTGAACGCGGCGCCGGCCTGCTCGAGCATGCGCTCGACCAGGCCGAGCAGTTCTTCTTCCTTGAAGGGCTTCTCGATGAAATCCATCGCGCCCTTCTTCATCGTGCTCACCGCCATCGGCACGTCGCCGTGGCCGGTGATGAACACGATCGGCAGCGGGCTCTTGCGCTCGAGCAGCCGGTCCTGCAGTTCCAGGCCGCCCATGCCGTCCATGCGGATGTCGGCGATCAGGCAGGCCACTTCGCGCGGATCCAGGCGCGACAGGAAGGATTCCGAGGACTCGAAACACTTGACGCGATAGTCCTTGCCTTCGAGCAGCCACTGCAGCGAGTCGCGCACGGCTTCGTCGTCGTCGACGACGTAGACCGTGCCTTTCTTCGGGATCAGGCTCATTCAGGACGCGACGGTGGGGTTGGGATCGGGCGCGTGCGGCACGGCTTCGGGTGGGGGCGCGGTGTCGGCGCGATGCCCGGGCTCTACCGGCAGCGTGAAGGAGAAGCGGCAGCCGACGACGGTCTGGTCATTGTAGAGATTGTCGGCCCGCATCCGGCCGCGGTGCGATTCGACGATCGAGCGGCACAGGTTCAGGCCGATGCCCATGCCTTCGGCCTTGGTCGAGAAGAAGGCCTCGTACAGCCTCTCGATCACTTCCTGCGGCAGCCCCGGGCCCATGTCGGAGACGCTGAACTCGATCACGCCGCCCTCGTCGGGCGTGTGGCGCGGCACCACCCGCAGCTCGATGTTGCGCCGCGCCGCCGGCAGGTTGGCGACGTCGATCGCCTCGGCCGAGTTGCGCAGCAGGTTCAGCAGCACCTGCTCGATCAGGATCGGATCCACGCGCAGCGGCGGCAGCCGCTGCGCGACGTAGGTCTGCAGCGCCACGCTGCGCCTGCGCAGCTCGATGCCGGCGAGCTCGACCGCGTCCTCGACGATCTGGCGCGCCTGGGCGACCTGCCGCTGCGGCTCGCTCTTGCGCACGAAGGCGCGGATGCGCCGGATCACCTGCGCGGCACGCTCGGCCTGGCGCGCGGTCTTGCGCAGCGCGGCCGTGAGCTCGAGCTTGTCGATCGTGCCGGCGTCCACGCGCGACACCATGCCGTTGCAGTAGTTGGTGATCGCGGTCAGCGGCTGGTTCAGCTCGTGCGCGACGGAAGAGGCCATCTCGCCCATCGTCACCAGCCGGCTCGCGACCTGGGCCTTCTCGGCCTGGCGCGCGGCCTGCGCCTCGGCCCGCACGCGCGCGGTGATGTCGGTGGCGATCAGCATCTGCGCGAGGCTGCCGTCGGTCCACTGCAGGTAGCGCGCACGCACGTCGAACCACTTCTGCAGTGGCGCGACCAGGATCTCGTGCGACTGGGCGCGGGCGACCGCGAGCTGCTCGGTCGGCAATCCGGCCAGGCTGTCGCTCAGCTCCTCGATGTCGGGCAGGCGGCCGGTGTCGGGCGCCTGGCCGGCCAGCAGCGTGTGGCCGGCGGCATCGGCGCCGAACCACAGCCGGTACGAGCGGTTCGCGAACAGCAGCTCGCCCTGCGGCACCGACAGCACCGACACCGATGCGTCCAGGCCCTCGAGCACGGTGGTGAAGCGCTCGTGCGACGCCGACAGCTGGTCGCGGATGCGCTTGGCCTCGGTGATGTTGGTCATCGACGTCATCCAGCCGGTCTGCTGGCCGCGCGGGTCGATCAGCGGCGACACGTACATGCGGGCGTCGAACTGCGAGCCGTCCCGGCGCATCACCCGCACCTCGGTGCCGCCGGCCGGGCTGCGGCCGCCCAGCACCTGCTGCAGCAGCCGGGTGTTTTCGTCGATCCGGTCCTGCGGCCAGTACGGGTGCGGGATCGGGTGCCCGACCAGCACGTCTTCCGAGAAGCCGGTCATCGCACAGAACGCGGCGTTGACGTAGGTGATCCGCCCGTCGAGGTCCATCGCGCGCATGCCGGTGAGCATCGAGTTCTCCATCGCGCGGCGGAAGTTGGTCTCCTGCACCAGTGCCGCCTGGATCTGCGCGCGCCGGCGCAGGTGGCGCCAGTTGCCCAGCAGCATCCACACGGTCAGCACCGACAGCGCCGCCACCATCCAGAACAGCGTGTTGCTGATCAGCCCGATCGAGGTGCGGTAGCCCGCGCTGCTCAGCAGCATGCCGTCGCCGGCCGGCGCCAGCGGCAGCTCGTAGACCAGCGGCGCGCGCCGGGTCTCGGTGCGGCCCGGCATCGGCGTGACGGTGCTCGCCAGCAGCCGGCCGTCGTCGTCGACGACGGCGATGCGGTGCCGCGCGGCGATGTCGGGCGGCACGTAGCGGCGCAGCAGCGATTCGATCGAATACTCGACCTGCAGCGTGCCGAGAAAGGTATTGCGCGCAACCAGCGGTACCTGCACCTGAAAGGCGGCGGCACCGCTCTCGTCGACGTAGGCGCGCGAATAGACCGGCTGGCGCAGCTCGCGGGCGCGCTCGAAGCTGCGCCGCGCCGGGTCGAGGCCGCCGGCCGACGGTTCGTCCGGGTCGGCGGCGTCGGCGCCGCGGACGTACCCGGCGCGCACGCTGGGCGCCCAACGGCCGGCCTTGCGCCTGCGCCCGGCGTCGAACCAGGCCATCTGCGTGATCGCCGGGCGCTCGCGCATGAAGGCTTCGGCCTGGGCCAGGAACTCGTCGGCGCCGATCTCGCGCCGCGCCAGCTCGTTGGCCATGCGCATCAGCTGTTCCTGGTTCTCGATCAGCGCGAGCCGCAGCTGCTGCTGCACGACGACGGTGTCGCGCTTCAGCGATTCCCGGTCGCGCTCGACTTCCTCGTTGCGCAAGTACCAGAAGGCCGCGATGATCGCCGCCAGGAACAGCAGCACCGACACGAGCGGCCCGAGCGTGACGAAGCGGTCCTGCCGCGCCGCCGGCTGCAGGATCCACCAGCGCCCCGCCCAATGCCGCAGCCGTGACCACGAGGCGCCAGTGGTGGTAGTCGGGCCTGCTGACATGCGCGAAGATTATCCGGGTCGCCATCGAGATGGCGTTTCAGATAGTGGGTTTACGCCGCGCCATTTGAAATTGCAAATTGGATGTGTGACACTATTGCACCCGCCGGTGCACCATCGCCCGCCGGCTGACGACCGCGCCGAACAAGCCCAGAAGGAGACCTGCATGTCCGCATTGCCCGACACCCGCATCGCCCCCGCCGCGAACGACCCCGATGCCCAGGAAACACGCGAATGGCTCGATGCGCTGGCCGGCGTGATCCAGGCCGAAGGACCCGAGCGCGCGCACCACCTGCTCGAGCAGCTGCTCGAGCAGGCGCGCCAGTCGGGCATCGACCTGCCGTTCTCGGCCACCACCGGCTACGTCAACACGATCGAGCCGCACAACGAGGAGCGTAGCCCCGGCAACCTCGAGCTCGAAGGCCGGCTGCGCGCCTACATGCGCTGGAACGCGATGGCGATGGTGGTCAAGGCCAACCGCCTGCATCCGGCCGACGGCGGCGACCTCGGCGGCCACATCGCATCCTTCGCGTCGCTGGCGCACATGCTCGCCGCCGGCTTCAACCATTTCTGGCATGCCGAGAGCGAAGGCCACGGCGGCGACCTGCTGTACCTGCAGGGCCACAGCGCGCCGGGCATCTATGCGCGCGCCTACATGGAAGGGCGGATCACCGAGGAGCAACTGCTCAACTTCCGCCAGGAAGTCGACGGCAAGGGCCTGTCGAGCTACCCGCACCCCGACCTGATGCCCGAGTTCTGGCAGTTCCCGGTGGTGTCGATGGGCCTGGGCCCGCTGATGGCGATTTACCAGGCGCGCTTCCTCAAGTACCTGCACGCGCGCGGCATCGCCGACACCGCCAACCGCAAGGTCTGGGTCTTCCTGGGCGACGGCGAGATGGACGAGCCGGAATCGCTGGGCGCCATCGGCCTGGCCGCACGCGAGAAGCTCGACAACCTGATCTTCGTGATCAACTGCAACCTGCAGCGTTTGGACGGCCCGGTGCGCGGCAACGGCAAGATCGTGCAGGAGCTCGAGGGCACCTTCCGCGGCGCCGGCTGGAACGTGATCAAGCTGCTGTGGGGCAGCAACTGGGATCCGCTGCTGGCGCGCGACAAGGACGGCGCGCTGCGCAAGATCATGATGGACACGCTCGACGGCGACTACCAGGGCTTCAGGGCCTGGGACGGCGCCTACGTGCGCCAGCACTTCTTCGGCCGCGACCCGCGCACGCTCGAGATGGTGGCCAAGATGAGCGACGACGACATCTGGGCGCTGCGCCGCGGCGGCCACGATGCCGCCAAGGTCTATGCCGCCTTCCACGCGGCCAACCAGCACAAGGGCCAGCCCACGGTGCTGCTGGTCAAGACGGTCAAGGGCTACGGCATGGGCGGCGCCGGCGAGGCCCGCAATATCGCGCACCAGGTCAAGAAGCTGACCGACGACGACATCCGCTACATGCGCGACCGCTTCAACATCCCGATCCCCGACAGCGAGCTGCCGAAGATCCCGTTCTACAAGCCGGCCGACGACACGCCGGCGATGCGTTACCTGCACGAGCGCCGCAAGGCGCTGGGCGGCTACCTGCCGCACCGCCGCACCAAGGCCGACGAGCATTTCACGGTGCCGTCGCTCGAGACCTTCAAGACGGTGACCGACGCCACCGCCGAGGGGCGCGAGATCAGCACCACCCAGGCCTTCGTGCGCTTCTTGACGCTGTTGCTGCGCGACAAGGCGCTGGGCCCGCGCCTGGTGCCGATCCTGGTGGACGAGGCGCGCACCTTCGGCATGGAAGGCCTGTTCCGCCAGATCGGCATCTACAACCCGGCCGGCCAGAAGTACACGCCCGTGGACAAGGCCGAGGTGATGTACTACCGCGAAGACAAGGCCGGGCAGATCCTGCAGGAAGGCATCAACGAGCCCGGCGGCATGGCCAGCTGGATCGCGGCGGCGACCAGCTACAGCAGCAACAACCGCATCATGGTGCCGTTCTACGTGTACTACTCGATGTTCGGTTTCCAGCGTTTCGGCGACCTCGCCTGGGCGGCCGGCGACATCCAGGCGCGCGGCTTCCTGTTGGGCGGCACCAGCGGCCGCACCACGCTCAACGGCGAGGGCCTGCAGCACGAGGACGGGCACAGCCACGTGCTGGCCAGTGTGATCCCGAACTGCGTCAGCTACGACCCGTCGTTCGCGCACGAGGTGGCGGTGATCCTGCACCACGGCCTGAAGCGCATGGTCGAGAAGCAGGACAACGTCTTCTACTACCTCACGCTGCTGAACGAGAACTACCCGATGCCGGGCCTGACCGCCGGCACCGAAGAGCAGATCCTGAAGGGCATGTACCTGCTCGAGAAGGGCGCCGCGCCGCAGGGCAAGGGCGCCAAGGCCGCGAGCGTCAACCTGCTGGGCTGCGGCTCGATCCTGCGCGAGTCGATCGCGGCGCGCCAGCTGCTGGCCAGCGACTGGGGCGTGTCGGCCAACGTGTGGAGCTGCCCGAGCTTCAACGAGCTCGCCCGCGACGGCCAGGACTGCGAGCGCTGGAACCTGCTGCACCCGACCGAGAAGCCGCGCGTGCCCTTCGTCGCGCAGCAGCTCGAGGCGCACCCCGGCCCGGTGGTCGCCTCGACCGACTACATCAAGAAGTTCACCGAGCAGATCCGCGCCTTCATCCCGAAGGGGCGCAGCTACCGCGTGCTCGGCACCGACGGTTTCGGCCGCAGTGATTTCCGCAGCAAGCTGCGCGAGCACTTCGAGATCAATCGCCACTACATCGTCGTCGCTGCGCTCAAGGCGCTGGCCGACGACGGCGTGCTGCCGGCGACGACGGCCGCCGAGGCGATCAAGAAGTACAAGATCGACACCGAGCGCCTGAACCCGCGCCTGGCCTGAACACCACGACAAGGAGAACAACATGGCCCTGGTGGAAGTCAAGGTTCCCGACATCGGCGACTTCAAGGATGTCGAAGTCATCGAGCTGCTGGTCAAACCCGGCGACACGGTGAAGGTCGAGCAGTCGCTGGCGACGGTGGAGTCGGACAAGGCGTCGATGGAGATCCCGTCGTCGCACGCCGGCGTGGTCAAGGAGCTGCGCATCAAGCTCGGCGACAAGGTGTCCGAGGGCTCGCTGCTGCTGGTGCTGGAAAGCGCCGGGGCGGCGGCTGCGCCCGCAGCGGCGCCTGCACCCGCGGCGCCTGCTGCCGCGGCTGCCGCAGCGCCCGCTGCCGCGCCGCCCGCGGCGGCCCCGGCGGCGGCCGGCGGCCCGGTCGAGGTGCGGGTGCCCGACATCGGCGACTTCGCCGACGTCGCCGTGATCGAGCTGCTGGTCAAGCCGGGCGACGCGATCGCGGTCGAGCAGAGCCTGATCACCGTCGAATCCGACAAGGCGTCGATGGAGATCCCGTCGGCGGTGGCCGGCGTGCTGCGTGAACTGAAGGTCCAGATCGGCGACAAGGTGTCGCAGGGTTCGCTGATCGCGATCATGGACGCGGCCGCGGCCGCGGGCGCACCCGCACCCGCACCCGCGGCGCCGGCCCCCGCTGCGGCGCCGTCTGCTGCGCCGTCTGCTGCGCCCGCTGCGGCGCCGGCCGCTGCCGTCCAGGCCGCGCCCGCTGCAGCACCGCACGACCCGACCGCCGCGCCGACCGGCAAGCTGCCGCACGCATCGCCGTCGGTGCGCAAGTACGCGCGCGAGCTGGGCGTGCCGCTGGACCAGGTCAAGGGTTCCGGGCCCAAGGGCCGGATCACCCAGGCCGACGTGCAGGGCTTCGTCAAGGGCGTGATGGCGGGCACGCAGGCCGCACCCCGCGGCGCTGCCGCGGCCGCACCGGGTGCAGCCGGTTTCCCCGGCCTGCTGCCCTGGCCGCAGGTGGATTTCACCAAGTTCGGCGAGATCGAGCGCCGGGACCTGTCGCGCATCAAGAAGATCAGCGGCGCCAACCTGCACCGCAACTGGGTGGTGATCCCGCACGTCACCAACCACGACGAGGCCGACATCACCGAACTGGAAGCCTTTCGCGTCCAGCTGAACAAGGAGAACGAGAAGAGCGGCACCAAGGTCACGATGCTCGCGTTCATGATCAAGGCCGCGGTGGCGGCACTGCAGAAGTTCCCGGAGTTCAACGCGTCGCTCGACGGCGAGCAGCTGGTGCTGAAGAAGTACTTCCACATCGGCTTTGCCGCCGACACGCCCAACGGCCTGGTCGTGCCGGTGATCAAGGACGCCGACCGCAAGGGCATCTTCCAGCTCAGCCAGGAGATGGGCGAGCTGGCGAAGAAGGCGCGCGACGGCAAGCTCGGCCCGAACGACATGGCCGGCGGCTGCTTCACGATCAGCTCGCTCGGCGGCATCGGCGGGCGCTACTTCACGCCGATCATCAACGCACCCGAAGTGGCGATCATGGGCGTGTGCCGCAGCAGCTTCGAGCCGCGATGGGACGGCAAGGGCTTCCACCCGCGATTGATCCTGCCGCTGAGCCTGAGCTGGGACCACCGCGTGATCGACGGCGCTGCCGCGGCGCGCTTCAACGTGTACTTCGCGTCGCTGCTGGCGGACTTCCGCCGCATCGCGCTCTGATCGGGGAGGACGGCGATGGCACTGATCGAAGTCAAGGTTCCCGACATCGGCGACTTCAAGGACGTCTCGGTGATCGAACTGCTGGTCAAGCCCGGCGATGCAGTCCAGGTCGAGCAGAGCCTGGTCACGGTGGAGTCCGACAAGGCGTCGATGGAAATCCCGTCGTCGGCGGCCGGGGTCGTCAAGGAGATGAAGGTCGCGCTCGGCGACAAGGTCAACGAGGGTTCGCTGATCCTGGTGCTGGAAGGCGTGGCGGCCGGCGCGCCGGCACCGGCGGCTGCGGCGGCGGCGCCGGCACCGGCGGCTGCGCCGGCTGCGGTCTCGGCGCCGGCAGCCGCGAGCTATGGCGGCGGCGCCGATCTCGAATGCGACATGCTGGTGCTCGGCGCCGGCCCGGGCGGCTATTCGGCCGCCTTCCGAGCCGCCGATCTGGGCCTGAAGACCGTGCTCGTCGAGCGCTACGCGACGCTCGGCGGCGTGTGCCTGAACGTCGGCTGCATCCCGAGCAAGGCGCTGCTGCACGTGGCCGCGGTGATGGACGAGGTCAAGCACTTCGTCGACCTGGGCGTCAGCTACGGCGCGCCCACCGTCGATGCGGCCAAGCTGCTGGCGCACAAGAACAAGGTCGTGGGCAAGCTCACCGGGGGCCTCGCCGCGATGGCCAAGATGCGCAAGGTCACGGTCGTGCGCGGCTACGGGGCCTTCGTCGACCCGCACCATGTCGCCGTCGAGGAAACGACCGGCAGCGGCCAGGACAAGACCGGCAAGACGCAGACCATCCGCTTCAAGCAATGCATCATCGCCGCCGGCTCGCAGGCGGTGCGGCTGCCCTTCCTGCCCGATGACCCGCGCATCGTCGACTCCACCGGCGCGCTCGAGCTGCGCCAGGTGCCCAAGCGCATGCTCATCGTCGGCGGCGGCATCATCGGCCTGGAGATGGGCACCGTGTATTCGACGCTCGGCGCGCGCCTGGACGTGGTCGAGATGATGGACGCGTTGATGCTCGGGGCCGACCGCGACCTGGTCAAGGTGTGGCAGAAGATGAACGCGCCGCGCTTCGACCAGATCCTGCTGAAGACCAAGACCGTGGGCGCCGAGGCGACCGCCGACGGCATCCGCGTCAAGTTCGAAGGCGCCGACGGCAAGGCCAGCGAAGGCCTGTACGACCTGGTGCTGCAGGCGGTGGGGCGCAGCCCCAACGGCAAGAAGATCGGGGCCGACAAGGCCGGCGTCGCCGTCGGCGACCGCGGCTTCATCCCGGTGGACAACCAGATGCGCACCAACGTGGCGCACATCTTCGCGATCGGCGACATCGTCGGCCAGCCGATGCTCGCCCACAAGGCGGTGCACGAGGCGCATGTGGCGGCCGAGGTCGCGGCCGGCCACAAGACCTTCTTCGACGCGCGCGTGATCCCGAGCGTGGCCTACACCGACCCCGAAGTGGCCTGGGTCGGCCTCACCGAGGACGACGCCAAGGCCAAGGGCGTCAAGGTGAAGAAGGGCCTGTTCCCGTGGACCGCATCGGGCCGCGCGATCGCCAACGGCCGCGACGAGGGTTTCACGAAGCTGCTGTTCGATGCCGATGGCGGCCACATCCTGGGCGGCGGCATCGTCGGCACCCACGCGGGCGACATGATCGGCGAAGTGGCGCTGGCGATCGAGATGGGCGCCGACGAGATCGACATCGGCAAGACGATCCACCCGCACCCGACGCTGGGCGAGAGCATCGGCATGGCGGCCGAAGCCGCACACGGCAGTTGCACCGACCTGCCGCCGCCGCGCAAGTAGCGCCGGCCGGCGCCGCCCCTCGCGGCGGCGCCGGCAGGGATCTCAGCCGATGTCTGCCAGGTGCAGCTCGAAGCGGTCGCGCGCGCGGTCGGCCCAGTAGTGGCGCAGCGTCTCGCGCACGGTGCGGAAGGCGATCGCCTCCCACGGCAACTCGTGCTCGCGGAACAGTTGCGCCTCGATCGTCTCCGGCCCTGGGTCGAAGCGGGTGTCGAGCAGCCGCGCGCGGTAGAACAGGTGCAGCTGGCCGACGCGCACCACGTTCAACACCGTGTACAGGCCTTCGAGCTCGATGCGCGCACCGGCTTCCTCGACGGTTTCGCGCACCGCGCCTTCGGCCGTCGATTCGCCCAGCTCGAGGAAGCCGGCGGGCAGCGTCCACAGCCCGTAGCGCGGCTCGATGTTGCGCCGGCACAGCAGCACCTGGTCGCCCCAGACCGGCACCGTGCCCACCACGTTGATCGGGTTCTCGTAGTGGATCTCGCCGCAGGCGGTGCAGACGGCGCGCTCGCGGTTGTCGCCGTCGGGCACGCGGTATTGCGTGGCCGCGCCGCAGACGCGGCAGTGCCGGATGCGGCGCTGTTCGAACATGCGCGGCAGTGTAGCGGCCGCATGGCATCATCGTCCGCCCGTATGGCCGCACCGGCCCTGGAGCCTCGATGAGCTTCGTCTTCACCCCGCCGCCCGTGCCGGCCGTGCCCACCGCGGGCGGCGGCTCGTTCCCGGTGCACCGGATCTACTGCGTCGGCCGCAACTACGCCGAGCATGCGCGCGAGATGGGTCACAGCGACCGCGATCCGCCGTTCTTCTTCATGAAGCCGGCCGACGCGGTGCTGCCGGTGGCCGAGGGCGCCGTCGGCGAGATGGCCTGGCCGGGGTTGACCGATGACCTGCACCACGAAGTCGAACTGGTGGTCGCGATCGGCAGCGGCGGCCGCGACATCCCGGTCGAACAGGCGGCGCAGCATGTCTGGGGTCATGCGGTCGGGCTGGACATGACACGGCGCGACCTGCAGGCGCAGATGAAGCGGCAGGGGCGGCCGTGGTGCATCGCCAAGGGCTTCGAGCAGTCGGCGCCGATCGGCCCGATCCACCCGGCCGCGCGCACCGGGGTGCTGCGCCGCGGTGCGATCACGCTGGCGGTCAACGGCGTGCAGCGCCAGCACGGCGACCTGGCCGACCTGGTCTGGAGCGTGGACGAGACCATCGCCGCGCTCAGCCGCGCCTGGCTGCTGCAGCCGGGCGACCTGATCTACACCGGCACGCCGGCCGGCGTTGGCGCGGTGCGGCGCGGCGACCTGATGGAAGCCGCGATCGAGGGGCTCGGCGGCCTGCGGGTGCGCGTCGTCTGAGGAAGGAGCTGTCGATGGAGCTGTTCAACTACTTCCGCTCGTCGGCTTCGTACCGGGTGCGCATCGCGCTCGCGCTGAAGGGCCTGCACTACGACTACCGCGCGGTGCAGCTGACCAAGAACGAGCAGATGGGCGAGTCCTACGCGGCCGTCTCCGCGTCGCGGCTGGTGCCGCTGCTGCGCGACGGCGAACAGGTGCTCACGCAGTCGCTGGCGATCATCGAGTACCTCGACGAGACCCATCCGCAGCCGCCGCTGCTGCCGGCCGACCCGGTGGGCCGCGCGCGCGTGCGCGCGCTGGCGCTGGACATCGCCTGCGAGATCCACCCGCTGAACAACCTGCGCGTGCTGCGCTACCTGGTGCATTCGCTGAAGGTCGGCGAGGAAGACAAGGACCGCTGGTACCGGCACTGGGTCGAGACCGGGCTGGAGACGGTCGAGCGCCAGCTGGCCGCGGCGCCGGCGCGCTATTGCCACGGCGACGCGCCGACGCTGGCCGACTGCGTGCTGGTGCCGCAGATCTTCAACGCGCAGCGCTTCGATTGCCGCACCGGGCACGTGCCCAACGTGATGCGCGTGTTCGAGGCCTGCATGCGGCTGCCGGCCTTCGAGCAGACCCGCCCCGAAGCCTGCCCCGATGCCTTCTGACGCGGCGCGTGATCCGCCGCTGCTGACGCCGGACTGGGCGGCGCCGCCGGGAGTCGGCGCGGCGATGAGCACGCGCAGCGGCGGCGTCAGCAGCGGGCCGTACCGCAGTGCCAACCTCGGCACGGCGGTGGGCGACGACCCGGCGGCGGTGGCCGAGAACCGGCGGCGCTTCGCCGCCGCGATCGGCGCGCGCCCGGTGTGGCTGCAGCAGGTGCACGGCGCGCAGGTACTGCGGGTCGGTGCCGCCGACGCCGATGCGCCGCCGCTGCCCGCCGATGCCGCCTGGACCGACGAGCCCGGCGTCGCCTGCACGGTGCAGGTCGCCGATTGCCTGCCGGTGCTGCTGGCCGCGCCGGGCGCGCGCGCAGTGGCGGCGGCACACGCCGGCTGGCGCGGCCTGGCCGGCGGCGTGGTCGAGGCCGCGCTGGCGGCGCTGTGCGGCGCTGCCGGCTGCGCGCCCGGCGAAATCGCGGCGTGGCTCGGGCCATGCATCGGGCCGCGGCGCTTCGAGGTCGGTGCCGACGTGCTCGAAGCCTTCGGCGTCGCGCCCGGCGGCGAAGACGGCAGCGCATTCCGGCCGTGCCCCGCACCCGGCGGCGAGATGCGCTGGCTGGCCGACTTGCCGCGGCTGGCACGCGAGCGGCTGGCGCGCGCCGGGGTGCGGCTCGTGGCCGGCGGACACTGGTGCACGGTCGAGGACGCGCAGCGCTTCTACTCGTACCGTCGTGATCGCGTCACCGGCCGCCAGGCGGCCGCCGTGTGGATCCGGGGCTGACGCGTCGTGTTGCCGAGTCGCTCTTGCGGGCAAGCGGCGGTCTTGTCAGACTGCCCTCAGCGGCTTGGCCGACAATGCGCGCCGCCGCCTGCTGCGCTGGGCTGCAGGGCCAGAACGAGGACATGGACATGACCGACAAGCATCCCCTTCTGCCGGACATCGGGGGCGGCCGGGTGACGGCGCTGATGGATGATGCGGTCAAGCGCCTGCAGGGCCTGAACCTGCCGGCCGACATGCTGATGCAGATCCAGCAGGACTACCTGCGCGATGCCGCGGCGCTGTGGAACGCAGGGCTGAACGGCAGCGCCGCGGCCGATCCGATCGCCGACCGACGCTTCTCCGGGAAGGACTGGGCCCAGAACCCGGCGGCCTCCTTCGCCGCCCGGCTGTACCTGCTGAACGCGCGGACGATGACGCGGCTGGCCGAGGCGGTGCAGGGCGACAAGAAGACCCGGGCGCGGGTGCGCTTCGGCGTGCAGCAATGGCTCGACGCGATTGCGCCGAGCAACTATCTGGCGCTCAACCCCGAGGCGCAGGCCAAGGCGTTGCAGACGCAGGGCCACAGCCTCGCGGCCGGCATGCAGCACCTGTTGGCCGATGCCCGCAAGGGGCACCTGTCGCAGACCGACGAAGAGGCCTTCGAGGTCGGGCGCAACGTCGCCGCGACCGAAGGCGCGGTGGTGTTCGAGAACGAACTGTTCCAGCTGATCGAATACAAGCCGCTGACCGAGAAGGTGCACGAACTGCCGATGCTGTTCGTGCCGCCGTGCATCAACAAGTTCTACATCATGGACTTGCAGCCGGCCAACTCGCTGATCCGCTGGACGGTCGAGCAGGGGCACCGGCTGTTCGTCGTCAGCTGGCGCAACCCCGACCAGTCGCTCGCCGACCGGACCTGGGACGACTACATCGAGCACGCCGCGATCCGCGCGATCGAGACCGTGCTCGCCGTCAGCGGGCGGCAGTCGTTGAACGTGCTCGGCTTCTGCGTCGGCGGCACGATCGTCGCCACTGCGCTGGGCGTGCTCGCGGCGCGCGGCCGGCAGCCGGCGGCGTCGGTGACGCTGCTGACCACGCTGCTGGACTTCGCCGACACCGGCGTGCTCGACTTGTTCATCGACGAGGCCGGCGTGCAGCTGCGCGAGATGACGATCGGCGCCGCGGCGCCCGGCGGCCCGAAGCTGCTCCAGGGCCAGGATCTGGCGACCACCTTCAGCTTCCTGCGGCCGAACGAGCTGGTGTGGAACTACGTGGTCGGCAACTACCTGAAGGGCGACTCGCCGCCGGCCTTCGACCTGCTGTACTGGAACGGCGACTCCACCAATCTGCCCGGCCCGATGTACTGCTGGTACCTGCGCCACACCTACCTGCAGAACGAGCTGAAGCTGCCCGGCAGGCTGACGGTGTGCGGCGAGAAGCTCGACCTCGGCGCGGTGCAGGCGCCGGTGTACCTCTACGCGTCGCGCGAGGACCACATCGTGCCCTGGAAGGCGGCCTACGGCTCCACGCAGATCATGAAGGGCCCCAAGCGCTTCGTGCTGGGTGCGTCGGGGCACATCGCCGGCGTGATCAACCCGCCGGCGGCGCGCAAGCGCAACTACTGGCACAACGACCGGCTGCCGCCCGATGCCGATGCCTGGCTCGCCGGCGCCACCGAGGTGCCGGGCAGCTGGTGGACCGACTGGGGCGGCTGGCTCGCACCGAAGTCGGGGCCGCTGGTCGTGGCGCCGGCCGGCTACGGCGGCCACGGCTTCAAGACGATCGAACCGGCGCCGGGCCGATACGTAAAGCAAAAGGCCTGAATCCGGCGGATACTTCCCCATAGGGGGACCGGGCCGGCGGTACGGTGCCGCCGGCGGGCCCCCGCAACACCCAGTGAAGGAGATGAGCATGGCACAGCGAGTGGCGTATGTGACGGGCGGCATGGGCGGTATCGGCGCGGCGATCTGCCGGCGGCTGCATCAGGCCGGCTTCAAGGTGATTGCCGGCTGCAGCCCCAGCCGCGACTGGCAGAAGTGGCTCGGCGAGCAGAAGGCCGAGGGCTTCGAGTTCCACGCGTCGGTGGCCAACGTCGCCGATTGGGACTCGACCGTGGAAGCCTTCGCCAAGGCGGCCGCCGAGCACGGCGCGATCGACGTGCTCGTCAACAACGCCGGCATCACGCGCGACCGGATGTTCATGAAGATGAGCCGCGAAGACTGGGACGCGGTGATCGACACCAACCTGAACAGCATGTTCAACGTCACCAAGCAGGTGGTGCCGGGCATGGTCGAGCGCGGCTGGGGCCGGATCATCCAGATCTCGTCGGTCAACGGCGTGAAGGGCCAGGCCGGCCAGACCAACTACTCGGCCGCCAAGGCGGGCACCCACGGCTTCACGATGGCGCTGGCGCAGGAGCTGGCGAACAAGGGCGTGACCGTCAACACCATCAGCCCCGGCTACATCGGCACCGACATGGTCCGCGCGATCAAGCCTGAAATCCTCGAGAAGATCGTCGCCGGCATCCCGGTCAAGCGCCTGGGCACGCCCGAGGAGATCGGCTCGATCACGGCCTGGCTGGCCAGCGACGACGCCGGCTTCACCACCGGCGCCAACTTCAGCTGCAACGGCGGCCTGCACATGGGCTGACGCGGATGCCGCGCGCGGGCCCGCTGCGGGGGGCGCGCGCGTCGAGCGGCCGGCGAGGGGCGCCATTGCGGCGCCCCTCTTGCGTTCTGCGGGTCGCCGGCGCGCGCGTGCGGCGCCGGCCGCGGCGCGCGCGGCCTCGCGTCGTGCGGCGCGAGCCGCGGGTGCCGTGCTCGACGCCGTGCGGCACTCGAGAAGGCCGGTGGATCGGCCGCCGCATCCTGGTGCCGACCGCGGCGATGGCCGAAGGTGTCGCGCCGGTCGGCAACGACGCCAGCGCGGCAAAGACGCTGCTGTTGCGTGCGGCACAGCGTGAGGCGCTGCACTAGTGCAGTGTTCCACTCTGTGCAGCACTTAAGAAAACCGATGGATTTGTCGTCCTGGCTAGGCGCAAACCGCAGCGATGCCCAGTGGCATCGCGAGGATTTGCAACGACGCCAGGGCGGCAAAGGCGCGGTTTTATGTGCTGCATAGCGTGGAACACTGCACTAGCATCGCCGGGCGATGCAGCAGCCGACCCCGGGAGACCCGCGCATGCCTTCGACGATCCGCATTCGATTCCGGCGGTGGCCTGCCGCGGCCGCTGCGCTGGCGCTGTCGAGCCTGCTGCAGGCGCAGACCGCAGCGCAAGGCGGGCTGTACATCGCCGGCGACGGCTTCAGCTTCCGCCAGGCGGCCGACCGCGGGCTCGCGCAGAACCCGGGCGGACAGCGCTTTTTCGTGCTGCTGCTGCCGCCGGAGACGGCTGCCGCGCTGCGCAGCGCCAACCCGGCGCAAGCGCGGTTGCGCGAGCGCGTGCAGGCCGGCAACGGCCAACTGCTGGTGTGCCGGCGCGATCTGGACCGCGCGCGCATCGGCACCGAGGCGCTGGCCGACGGCGTGGCCGCGGTGCGCGGCTTTGCGCCCGCGGGCAGCCCGCAATTGCCGCACGGCGAGCGCTACTTCCCCGACGAGGACCCGGCGCGCCTGCCGGCGTCCAACGAAGCGCTGCGCCGGCTGCGTTCCACCTGTTCGTGAGCGCCCGCAGGGCCGGGCAGTGCCCAGCCCGTACCCGGCGAGAATCGTCATGGAAGCTCGCGGTCGGCCGGCGTTCTCCTGCGGGCAGCCGCGGGCCTGGCAATGGCGCGGCGCCCCGGCGCTGCCGCAGCGCAGCAGCGTCGCCGGCGGGCGCTGCCGGCGGAATGCGCGATCATCGCGGCCCGCAGCGGCTTCGTGCGCAGCGGGCTCCTGCCGCCATACGCTTCGATGATGCCTGACGCACGGCCCGGCGCCCCCGGCTTGCCTGCACCGGCGCCGCGCCGGCGCTGGCTGGGCCGGTCGCTGACGCTGCTGCTGGTGATCGCGCTGGCGGCGGCCGCCTACGGGCTGGTGCAGCGTGCCGGGCAGCCGGCAGCGCCGCCGCCGGGCGCCGCCGCGCCACCCGGCGGCGGGGGAGGGGGCGCAGGCGGGGGCGGCGGCATCACGGTGGGGGTGGCGCGCGCCGGGCAGGGCGAGATTCCCGTCGTCGTCGATGCGCTGGGCACGGTGACGCCGCCGGTCACGGCCACGCTGGTGCCGCAGGTGTCGGGCCTGCTGACCGAGGTGCTGTTCACCGAAGGCCAGACGGTGCAGAAAGGGCAGGTGCTGGCGCGCATCGACCCGCGCCCCTACGAGCAGGCACTGGCGCAGGCCAAGGGGCAGCGGCTGCGCGACCAGGCGCTGCTGTCGGTGGCCCGCGTCACGCTGCAGCGCTACCAGACGCTGCTGGCGCAGGATTCGATCGCACGCCAGGACGTCGATACCCAGGCGGCGCTGGTGCAGCAGCTGCAGGGCACGGTCGAAGCGGACCAGGCAGTGGAGAAGGCGGCGCAGCTCAACCTGGACTTCGCGACGATCCGCGCGCCGATCGGCGGCGTGATCGGGCTGCGCACCGTCGATCCGGGCAACCTGGTGTCCAGCGGCAGCGCCGCCGGCATCGCGACGATCACCCAGATGGCGCCGATCGACGTGGTGTTCGCGATTGCGCAAGACCGCATCCCCGCCGTGCGCGCGGCGCAGCGCCGCGGCGCGCTGCCGGTGACGGCGCTGGACCGCGACCGCACGCAGACGCTGGCGCAGGGCACCTTCCTGACGCTGGACAACCAGGTCAACCCGGCCACCGGCACCGTGCGCGCGAAGGCGCGCTTCGCCAATGCCGACGGCCGGCTGTTCCCCAATCAGTTCGTCAACGCGCGGCTGCTGCTGGGGCACGACCGCGGCGTGGTCGTGCCGGTGACGGCGCTGCGCACCGGCCCGCAGGGCGACTACGTCTACGTGGTGGGCGACGACAGCGTCGCACACATGCGTGCGGTCGTGCGCGGCATCGCGTCGGCCGAGCAGGTGCTGATCAGCCGCGGCCTGCAGCCGGGCGAGCGCGTCGTCACCGAAGGCGGCGACCGCGTCAAGGACGGCGGCCGGGTCCAGGCTGCCGACCGCCCGGCGCGCGCCGGCACCGGCGCCGGCGCCGCGTCCGCGCCCGCGCCCGCGCCCGCGCCCGCGCCCGCGCCGCAGCCGGCGCGGTAGGCACGCCGCGATGCGCCACAGGCAGCCGCCGGCATGAACGTGTCGCGCGTGTTCATCCGGCGGCCGGTGGCGACGGCGCTGTTCATGGTCGCGATCGTGCTGGCCGGGCTGGTCGGCCTGCGCTTCCTGCCGCTGGCGGCGCTGCCGCAAGTGGACTACCCGACGATCCAGGTGCACACGCTGTACCCGGGCGGCAGCCCCGACGTGATGAGCCGCACCGTGACTGCGCCGCTGGAGCGCCAGTTCGGCCAGATGCCCGGCCTGCTGCGCATGAGCAGCACCAGCGCCGCGGGCGTGTCGGTGATCACGCTGCAGTTCGCGCTCGACCTGGGCATGGACGCCGCCGAGCAGCAGGTGCAGGCGGCGATGAACGCGGCCGCGTCGCTGCTGCCGGCCGACCTGCCGGCGCCGCCGGTCTACGCCAAGGTCAACCCGGCCGACGCGCCGATCCTGCAGCTGGCCGTCGGCTCCGACAGCCTGCCGCTGACCGAGGTGCAGAACCTGGTCAACACGCGGCTGGCGCTGAAGATCAGCCAGATCGGCGGCGTCGGCCTGGTGACGCTGGCCGGCGGCCAGCGCCCCGCCGTGCGCGTGCAGGCCAACCTCGAGGCGCTGGCGGCGATGGGGCTGGGGCTGGATTCGATCAGCAGCGCCATCAGCGCCGGCAACGCCAGCACCGCCAAGGGCAGCTTCGACGGGCCGAAGCGGCAATACAGCATCAACGCCAACGACCAGCTGGTCACGGCCGACGACTACCGCGAGCTGATCGTCGCCTACGTCAACGGCGCGCCGGTGCGGCTGAAGGACGTGGCGCGCGTGGTCGAAGGCGCCGAGAACCGCCGCCTTGGCGCGTGGGCCGGCATCAAGGGCGTGGCGCCCGCTGCGGCCGACGCGGGCGGCGGCGTGGCGCCGGCTGCGGTCGACGCCGGCGGCGGCGGTGCGGCGCCGCTGGTGCCGGCGATCATCGTCAACGTGCAGCGCCAGCCGGGCGCCAACGTGATCGCCACCGTCGATGCGATCAAGCGCCAGTTGCCGCTGCTGGCGCAGGACCTGCCGCACAGCGTGACGCTGCGCGTGCTCACCGACCGCACGCTGGGCATCCGCGCGTCGGTGGCGCACGTGCAGTCCGAGCTGGTGCTGGCGGTGGTGATGGTGGTGCTGGTGATCTTCGCGTTCCTGCACAGCCTGCGCGCCACGCTGATCGCGTCGATCGCGGTGCCGATCTCGCTGCTGGGCACGGCCGGCGCGATGTACCTGCTGGGCTATTCGCTGAACAACCTGAGCCTGATGGCGCTGACCATCGCCACCGGCTTCGTCGTCGACGATGCGATCGTGATGATCGAGAACATCTCGCGCCACCGCGAGATGGGCAAGGGCCCGCTGGCCGCGGCGCTGGATGGTGCGGGCGAGATCGGCTTCACGATCATCTCGCTGACGGTGTCGCTGATCGCGGTGCTGATCCCGCTGCTGTTCATGCAGGAGGTGATCGGCCGGCTGTTCCGCGAATTCGCGGTCACGCTGGCGATCACGATCCTGTTCTCGGCGCTGGTGTCGCTGACGCTGGTGCCGATGCTGTCGGCGCGCTGGCTGGAGCCGCTGGACGCGGTACACGGGCGCGTCGGCCGCTGGGTGCAGCCGCGCATGGACCGGCTGGTCGCGCACTACGACCGCGCGCTGCGCCGCGTGCTGGCGCACCAGCCGCTGACGCTGCTCGTGGCCGTGCTCACGCTGGCGCTGACGGTGCTGCTGTACGCGGTGATCCCGAAGGACCTGTTCCCGACGCAGAGCACCGGCCAGCTGCAGGGCCAGGTGCAGGCGGCGCCGGACGTGTCCTTCGAGCGCATGGCGGCGCTGCAGGGCGAGGTCGCGCGCCTGGTGCTGGCCGACCCGGCGGTGCGATCCGTCAGCTCGGTGGTCGGCGTGGACGCGGCGAACAACAGCGCGTTGTCGTCCGGGCGGCTGGTGATCAACCTCGTGCCGCGCACGCTCTTCGGCGACTCCGAGGCTGCGATCATGCAGCGGCTGCGACTGCAGGTCGCGCAGCAGGTGGCGGGCGTGTCGCTGTACCTGCAGCCCACGCAGGACCTGAGCATCGACTCCGGCACCGGCCCGACGCCGTACCGCTTCGACCTCGAAGGCGTCGACACGCTGCAGGTGGACGAATGGGCGCAGCGGCTGGTGCGTCGGCTGCAGGGCGTGCCCGAACTGCGCCACGCGACCACCGACGCCGGTGCCGCCGGGCCGTCGGCGATGGTGCGGGTGGACCGCGACACCGCTGCGCGCCTGGGGGTGACGGCCAGCGCGCTCGACAACGCGCTGTACAACGCCTTCGGCCAGCGGATCGTGTCGACGATCTTCACCGAGACCAACCAGTACCGCGTGATCCTCGAGGCGGCGCGTGCCGATGCGGCCGGGCTGCAGTCGCTGCGCGACCTGCCGATCCGCACCAGCGGCGGCGGCACGGCGCCGCTGGGCTCGTTCGCGCAGATCGTCGAGCAGCCTGCGCCGCTGCAGGTGCTGCGCGTCGGCCAGTACCCGGCGGCCACCGTCGGCTTCGACACGGCGCCGGGCGTCAGCCTGGGCGCGGCGGTGCAGGCGGTGCGCGCCGCCGCGCAGGCCGAAGGGCTGCCGGCGGCGATCACGCTGCGCTTCACCGGCGCCGCCGGCGCCTACCAGGGTGCGCTGTCGAACCAGCTGTGGCTGATGCTGGCGGCGGTGGTGTGCGTGTACATCGTGCTGGGCGTGCTGTACGAGAGCTTCGTGCATCCGCTGACGATCCTGTCCACGCTGCCGTCGGCCGGCATCGGCGCGCTGCTGGCGCTGATGCTGACCGGCCATGCGCTCGACGTGGTCGGCATCATCGGCCTGGTGCTGCTGATCGGCATCGTGAAGAAGAACGCGATCATGATGATCGACTTCGCGATCGAGGCCGAGCGCGGCAGGCTGCACACCGCGGGCGCGGGCCGGGCGGGCGGCGCGCCGGGCGCGCCGGGCGGGATGGTCGCCGCCACCGCGCCGCGCGTAGACCCGCAGCAGGCCATCCACCAGGCGGCGCTGCTGCGCTTCCGCCCGATCCTGATGACCACGCTGGCGGCGCTGGCCGCCGCCGTGCCGCTGGTGCTGAGCTGGGGCGAAGGCGCCGAGCTGCGCCGTCCGCTGGGCATCGTGATCTTCGGCGGGTTGCTGCTGTCGCAGTTGCTGACGCTGTTCACCACGCCGGTGATCTATTTGTGGTTCGACCGCATCGGCCGGCGCTCGAGATGAAGCGCTCGTTCCTTCCGTCAGATTTCGGCCCGAAGCGGCCTTCGGCCACTTCGGGCCAAGGCCCGTACACACGGCTCCCCCGAGCCCCCTCCGAGAGGGGGCTCCAGCATGACAGTCGGGCCGGCCTTGCGGCCGGCGCAGGCCTCCAGCGTGCAGCTGGCGCGAGGGAGACACCACGGTCCGTCGGCTGGCAGGCCGACTCGTCAATCGAACTGGAGCCCCCTCTCGGAGGGGGCTCGGGGGAGCGGTGCAAAAGGGCCGCCAGGCCCAAAGCGGCCTGCGGCCGCTTTGGGCCGACAGCAGCCGTCAACCCGCCGCAGCGCGGCACGCAACCGCGGGACGGCGGCCGGTGAACCTGTCGCGTCCCTTCATCGAGCGGCCGATCGGCACGATGCTGCTGACGCTGGGCGTGGCGCTGGCCGGCATCGCCGCCTACTTCGCGCTGCCGGTGGCGCGGCTGCCGACGGTCGACTACCCGGTGATCTTCGTCAACGCCAACATGGCCGGCGCCAGCCCGGCCGACATGGCGCGCACCGTGGCCACGCCGCTGGAGCGCACGCTGGGCGCCATCGCCGGCGTCAACGAGATGACCTCGAGCAGCCGCACCGGCTCGACGCGCGTGGTGCTGCAGTTCGACCTGAGCCGCAACATCGACAGCGCCGCGCGCGACGTGCAGGCGGCGATCAACGCCGCACGCATCGACCTGCCGGCCAACCTGCGCACCAACCCGACCTACCGCAAGGCCAACCCGGCGGCGCAGCCCTTCCTGATCCTGGCGCTGACCTCGAAGACGCGAACGCCCGGGCAGATCTACGACGCCGTCAACAACATCATCGGCCAGCGGCTGCTGCAGGTGCCGGGCGTGGGCGACGTGACGCTGGGCGGCGGCTCGCAGCCGGCGGTGCGCGTCGAGCTGAACCCCTACGCGCTGAACGAACTGGGCATCAGCGCCGACGACGTGCGCGCGGCGCTGCAGGCCAACAACGCCAACCGGCCCAAGGGCGTGGTCGAGTCGGGCGGCGCGGCCGACGGCCGCGCGCTGCAGGTGCTGACCCCGGCGCCGGGGCTGCGCGCGGCCGACTACCGCGACCTGATCGTGGCCGTGCGCAACCAGCAGGAGGTGCGGCTGTCGCAGGTGGCGCGCGTGATCGACAGCGTGCAGGACACGCGCACCCGCGGCATGTTCAACGGCCGGCCGGCGATCGTCGTCAACATCACGCAGCAGCCCGGCGCCAACCTGATCGCCACCGCCGACGCGATCGAGGCGCTGCTGCCGCAGCTGCGCGAGCAGTTGCCGCCCGACATCGAGCTGCAGGTGGCGATCGACCGCACCGGCTCGATCCGCGCATCGGTGCGCGAAGTCGAGATCACGCTGCTGATCGCGGTGCTGCTGGTGGTGCTGGTGGTGGGCCTGTTCCTGCGCAACCTGCGCGCGGCGGCGATCCCGGCGGTGGCCACGGTGGTGTCGCTGCTGGGCACGCTCGCGGTGATGGCCGCGCTCGGCTTCTCGCTGAACAACCTGACGCTGATGGCGCTGACCGTGGCCACCGGCTTCGTGGTCGACGACGCGATCGTCGTGATCGAGAACATCTCGCGCCACCTGGAGAGGGGCCGCCCGCGCCGCGAAGCCGCACTCGAGGGCGCGCGCGAAGTCGGCTTCACCGTGCTGACGATCAGCGTGTCGCTGGTGGCGGTGTTCATCCCGCTGCTGTTCATGGGCGAGCAGGTCGGGCGGCTGTTCCGCGAGTTCGCGGTCACGCTGTCGAGCGCGGTGCTGATCTCGCTCGTGATCTCGCTGACGACCACGCCGATGCTGTGCGCGCTGCTGCTGCCGGCGCGGCCGCAGCCGGGCGACGCGGCGCCGCCGCCGCGCCGCAGCCTGGCGGGCCGGCTGCGCGATCGCGTGGCGCGCGGCGCCGATGCCGGCGGCCGGCTGGTGCTGCGAGCCTATGCGCGCTCGCTCGACTGGGCGCTGGCCTCGCCGTGGCTGGTGGTGGGGGTGCTGCTGGCGGTGATCGGGCTGAACGCCTACCTGTTCGAGCACATCGCCAAGGGCTTCTTCCCCGACCAGGACAACGGCCAGATGTTCGGCGGCCTGCGCGCCGACCAGAGCATCTCGTCGGCGGCCCTGGCCGACAAGCTGCAGCAGGCGGTGGACATCATCCGCGCCGACCCGTCGGTGGGCACGGTGGTGGCGTTCACCGGCGGCAGCTCGGGCGGCTTCCTGTCGGTGGCGCTGAAGCCGGCGAGGCTGCGACCGCCGGGCGAGCGCACGCGCGCCGTGATCGACCGGCTGCGCCCGCAGCTGGCGCGGATCACCGGCCTGCGCGTGTTCCTGAGCCCGGCGCAGGAGCTGCGCATGAGCGGGCGCAGCAGCAATTCCACCTACCAGTACACGCTCAAGGCCGACAGCCAGGCCGACCTGAAGACCTGGACGGCCCGGCTGACCGCGCGTCTGAAGCAGGACGCGCGGCTGACCGACATCGACGACGACCAGAGCGACAACGCCGTCGAGACCTTCGTCGACGTCGATCGCCAGAAGGCGGCGGCGCTGGGCGTGTCGCTCGCCGCGATCGACGCCGCGCTGTACAACGCCTTCGGCCAGCGCCAGGTGGCCACGATGTACAGCGACCTGAACCAGTACACCGTGGTGCTGGAATGGGCGCCGCGCCATGCGCAGTCGCCGCAGGCGCTGCGCGACGTGTACGTGCCGGCCGGGCCGGCCGCCGCTGCCGCTGCGGGCGCCAGTGCCGCCAGCGCCGCCAGCGCGGCCGGCACCGGCGGCAGCGCGGCCAACCCCGGGCTGCGCAGCGCCTCCACCGGCCAGCCGATCTCGGTGACGCCGAGCCGCATGGTGCCGTTGTCGGCCTTCGCCACCTTCAGCGAGCGCGCGGTGCCGGTGGCCGTGTTCCACGACGGCGGCGAGCTGTCCAGCACGGTGTCCTTCGACCTGGCCGACGGCGTGTCGATCGACCAGGGGCGGCAGGCGGTGCTGGACGCGGTGGACGCGATCGGCATGCCCAACAACGTGCGCGGCGCGTTCTCGGGTGCGGCGGCGCAGGCGCAGCAGACGCAGTCGCAGCAGGGGCTGCTGATCCTGGCGGCGATCGTGGTGGTCTACATCGTGCTGGGCATGCTCTACGAGAGCCTGATCCACCCGGTCACGGTGCTGACCACGCTGCCGAGCGCGGGCTTCGGCGCGGTGCTGGCGCTGCTCGCGCTGCGCATGGAGTTCTCGATCATGGCGCTGATCGGCGTGTTCCTGCTGATCGGCATCGTCAAGAAGAACGCGATCCTGATCATCGACTTCGCGCTCGACGCCGAGCGCGCGCGCGGGCTGAGCGCGGTGCAGGCGGTGCGCGAAGCCTGCCTGCTGCGCTTTCGCCCGATCCTGATGACCACGCTGGCCGCGGGCCTGGGCGCGCTGCCGCTGGCGATCGGCTTCGGCCAGGGCTGGGAGCTGCGTCAGCCGCTGGGCGTGACCATCGTCGGCGGGCTGATCGCCAGCCAGCTGCTGACGCTGCTGACCACGCCGGTGGTCTACCTGCTGCTGGACCGGCTGCGCCGGCGCGGCCGTGACGAGGCGCTGCTGGCGCGTGCGGCGGCGTCGTGATGCCGAAGCCGCTGCGCCGCCGCGGTCAGCGCACCCAGTAGCCGCCCTGCAAGGCCCAGCCGCCGCCCGGCCGCGGCGCCCAGCGATGCGGCTCCCAGCGATGCCCCGGATACGGGCGTGCGTAGTAGCCGGGCACCCACGCATAGCGGCCGGCCCCCCAGTTCCACCAGCCGCCGATCCAGACGGCGCCGGGGTAGGGCAGCGCCGGTACCACCTGCACCGGCGGCGGGGGCGGCGGCAGCGGCGCGTAGACACCGTAGGCCGGCGGCGGGCCGGGTGCATAGACGCCATAGCCGGGCGGCGGGCCGGGGGCCGGCGCGACCACGCAGCCGGCGGCCAGCATGCCCACGGCCGGCAGCGCGCCGGCGCCGAACCATCGATGGGCAGCGATGCGCATGTGTCCTTCTCCTGCGGCGGACGCCGCCGCTGCACAACGGCCGCTGTCGGCGCTGCGACGACAGGCTTTACCGTTCTTTACGGCGCCGGCGGCTGCGGGCGGGCTGACCATAATCGTGCCCGCGCCAAGGGGCTGCCCTTGGCCGGTGCCGCACTTCAGGCCACCCTGCCCGCATGCTTGCCTCGTTCGTCCGCGCCGACCGTCTGCCCATTGCGCTGGCGCTGGCCGCGGCGCTGGCCGGATGCAGCTTCGTGCCGCCCGACCAGCCGCCCGCGGTGAAGCTGACGCCCGGCTGGAAGTCCGGCGATGCGCCCGCAGGCTGGGTCGATGCCGCCGCGGCGCAAGCATGGCAGGCCGGCCGCTGGTGGCAGCTGTTCGGCGATGCGCAGCTCGACGCGCTGGTCGCCCGGGTCGAGCTGGGCAACCAGAACCTGGCGCTGGCCGTGGCCAACGTGGCCCAGGCCGAAGCGCTGCTGCGCCAGGTGCAGGCGCAGCTGTGGCCGACGCTGGGCGCCGAGCTCGGCCAGCAGCGCGGCGGCCGCCCCACGCGCGGGTCGGCGTCGGTCGGCTTGACGGCATCGTGGGCGCCCGATGTCTGGGGCCGCGTGGGCGCCGCCGCCCAGGCGCAGGGCGCGCGGGTGCAGGCGAGCGAAGCCGACCTGGCGGCGGCGCGGCTGTCGGCGCAGGGCAGCCTGGCGCTGGCCTACTTCGGGCTGCGCGAGGCCGACGCCGAGGGCGCGCTGCTCGACGACATCATCGTCGGCTACCGGCGCGCGGCCGTGATCACCGCCAACCGCTACGACGCCGGCGTGGCCGCGCGCACCGATGTGCTGCAGGCGCAGGCCACGCTGGAGAACGCGCTGGCCAGCCGCGCCGCGATGCAGCGCAGCCGCGAAGCCTACGAGCACGCGATCGCGCTGCTGATCGGCGAGCCGCCGGCCGCGTTCGCACTGGCCGCCTCAGAGAACTGGGTGGCGGTGGTGCCGGCGGTGCCGCCGCTGCTGCCGTCGCAACTGCTGCTGCGCCGGCCCGACATCGCCGGCGCCGAACGTGCGGTTGCGGCGGCCAACGCGGCGATCGGGGTCGCGCGCAGCGCCTACTTCCCCAGCATCAACCTGGCGGCCGGCATCGGCGCGGGCGGCGGCACGCTCGCGCAGGTGGCGTCGGCACCCACGCTGGCCTGGTCGCTGGGCCTGGCGGTGGCGCAGACGCTGTTCGATGCCGGCGCACGCAGCGCCGCGGTCGACCAGGCGCGCGCCGCGCACGAAGCCGCGGCCGCCGCCTACCGCCAGACGGCGCTGACGGCCTTCACCCAGGTCGAGGACCAGCTCAGCGCGCTGGCCTGGCTGGACCTGCAGCTGGCGCACACGCGCGCCGCGGCCGACGCCGCCACCGGTGCCGAGGCGCGCATCATCAACAGCTACGCGGCCGGCCGGTCGGCCTACACCGACGTCGTCGTGGCGCAGGCGGCGGCGCTGTCGCAGCGGCGCAGCGCGCTGCAACTGCAGCTGCAACTGCAGCAGGCGGTGGTGGCGTTGATCCAGGCGCTGGGCGGCGGCTGGGAAACCCCGTGGCCGGTCGGGGCGGGCGGCGGGCCCGATGACGCCGCAGCGCCGGCGGCCCGGCCGGCGGGCTGAACCCGCGCCGCGGCGGCCGGGGCGGTGCCGGTGCGCACGGCCGGCTGACCCTGCATGGCGGCGGCCGCGGCCGGCGCGCTGCGCACGCCGCGCGCAGCCGATCGCAGCCTCTCAGGTGCCGGCCAGGAAGTACTTGATCACGCCCTTGGCGACGAAGCCGAGCATGCCGAAGCCCAGCGCCAGGAACAGCACGAAGGTGCCGAAGCGGCCGGCCTTCGATTCGCGCGCCAGCTGCCAGATGATGAACAGCATGTAGAGGATGAACGCGCCGACGCCGACCGTCAGGCCGAACCACGCGATCTGTTCTTCGTCGAAGCCGAACATCAGGCCGCCTGCGGCAAACCGCCCGCGCCCACCAGATCGCGGTAGGCGTGCCAGCTCGCATAGGCGAGCCACGGCACCGCGACGATCAGCCCGAGCATCGCGGTGCCCATGCCGACCAGGGTGATCGCCAGCAGCAGCGCACCCCACAGCGTCATCGGCCCGACGCTGGCGAGCACCGCGCGCCAGCTGGCCAGCACCGCGTCGAGGATGCCGACGCGCCGGTCCATCAGCAGCGGGATCGCGATCACGCTGGATGCGTAGACCGGCGCGGCCAGCACGCCGCCCAGCGCCAGCCAGCCCTCGAACAGCCAGCCCTGTTCGGCCAGCACGACGACGCGGATGAAGTCCAGCGGCTGGTGCACCGGCGCCGGCGCGAAGGCGCGGATCAGCGACGCCGAGGTCAGCACCCACGCGGTGCCGGCCGCGCACAGCAGCAGCCCGAACCCGACCAGCCGATGATCGCGCGGCCGCCAGGCGGCCAGTGCGGTGGCCAGCGTCGGCGCTTCGCCGCGCTCGAGCGCGCGCGCCACCGCGTACAGGCCGGTGGCGGCGATCGGCCCCATCACCAGGAAGCCGCTGAAGGCGCCGGCCAGCAGCCAGAAGTGGCTGCGCGCCACCGCCAGCAGCAGCAGCCCGAAGCCCGCGACGATCAGGCCGTGCGCCAGCGCGGGCGCGGGCGCGGCGAGCATGTCGTGCCAGCCGCGCGCCAGCCAGACGAACGGCTGCCTGAAGCCCACGCTGCGCATCGGCGGCATGGCGGTCGTGTCTGGGCGTGCAGGCATCGGGTTCGGGTCGGTTCGGGCCACGGCAGCGGCGCAGATTGTCGCCGCTGTGTGCCGATCGGGCTGCGGGCAGGGCGCTTGCCCGCCTGGCAGTGCGACTTTCGGGCCGCGCCCTCCTGGTGCCTGCGCGCGCGGCGGCCCGGCGGGCTTGTCAGGCCGCTGCGATCAGCCGTGCGGCGGCCGCGCGCAGCGTGGCCGGCGCGGCGTCGGGCAGCGCCAGCACCTCGGCCTGCGCCAGCCGGCGGAAATTGCCGCGCAGCGAGCGTTCGTACAGCGGGTCGTAGTGTTCGCGCATCAGCTGCGCGTACAGCGCCGGCCAGTCGCCGGCGCGCGCCAGCGCCTGCCAGCCGGCCACGGCCGCGCGGCCGCGCAGTTCGGCCAGCGGCTCCAGCAGCCGCCCGAAGGCGTCGGCGTCGGCCGCGAAGTGCGCATAGTCCTGCAGCAGCAGCGCGACGCGCGCTTCGAAGGGCGGCTCCAGCCGCAGGCAGTCGCCGTGCTCGCGCAGCTCCCCCAGCAGCGCCTCGGGCACGCGCAGCGCGCCGATGCGCCGGCTTTCGCTCTCCACGTACACCGGCCGCGCCGGGTCGAAGCCGCGCAGCGCCTGCCACAGCAGGTGCTCGAAGCGCTTCTGCGACGGCTGCGGCGCATCGGGCAGCGCACCCAGCACCGAGCCGCGGTGCCGGGCCAGGCCTTCGAGGTCCAGCACCTGCGCGCCCTGTGCCGCCAGCGCCTGCAGCAGCCGCGTCTTGCCGCTGCCGGTGCGGCCGCACAGCACACGGTACTGTTGCCGCGCCGGCAGGGTCTCGAGTTCGGTGCGCACCAGCGCGCGCCAGGCCTTGGAGCCGCCGGCCAGTTGCGCGCTGCGAAAGCCGATCTGGCCGAGGAACCAGGCGAGCGTGCCCGAGCGCTGGCCGCCGCGCCAGCAGTAGACCAGCGGCCGCCAGTCGCGCCCCTTGCCCGGCAGCTCGCGCTCGAGGTGCGCGGCGATGCGGCGCGCCGCCAGCGGCGCACCCACCCGGCGCGCCGCGAGCGCTCCGGACTGCTTGTACAGCGTGCCGACGAGCGCGCGCTCGGCGTCGTCGAGCACCGGCCAGTTGACGGCGCCGGGCAGGTGGTCGTCGGCGAACTCGGCGGGCGAGCGCGCGTCGATCACCGCGTCGAAGGCTTCGTCGCCGGCGGCGAGCGCGGCGGCGCTGACGATGCGCACGCTCATCGGGCGCCTGCCGCGGCTGCGGTGTGCAAGGTGCGCTTCACGGCGGCGTCACCGCGTCGAGCAGTTCGCTCTCGATCTGCAGCTGCAGCCGCGGCGAATCCAGCGCCGGGCCGTCGACCAGGAAGGAGTCTTCGACGCGCTCGCCCAGCGTGCTGATCTTCGCCAGGTGCAGGTTGATGTGGTGCCGCGCCAGCACCCGGGCGATCGCGTACAGCAGCCCCGAGCGGTCGCTCGCGCTGACCTGCAGCAGCCAGCGCTGCGCGCGTTCGTCGGGGTGCAGCGCCACCTGCGGCGGTGCCGGGAACGAGCGCACGCGGCGCGACACCCGCCCGCGCGACGGCTCGGGCAGCGGCCCGGTCGAGGCCAGCGCGACCGCGGCGTCGCGCTCGACCGCCGCGGCCAGATCGGCGTAGGCGTCGGCCTCGCCGTCGGGCAGCCGCAGGCTTTCGACCTGGAAGGTGTCGAGCGCCCAGCCGCTGCGGCTGGTGTGGATCTTGGCATCCTGGATGCTGAAGCCGGCGCCGTCGAAGTAGCCGCAGATGCGCGCGAACAGGTCGGGCATGTCGGGCGAATACACCAGCACCTGCAGCCCTTCGCCCACCGACGACAGCCGCGCGCGCACCACCGGCTCCTGCGTGTCGATCCGGCCGCACAGCGCGCGCGCGTGCCAGGCGATGTCGGCGGCGTCGTGGCGCGCGAAGTAGCCGACATCCAGCGTCTGCCACAGCGGCTCGGCGCAGCCGGCAGGCGCCGACTCGAGCGCCAGCAGCCGGCGCGCCTCGTGCTTGCGCGCCTCGATCTCGGCGTCGAGGTTGGGTTGCGCGCCGCCGAGCGCGCGCAGCGTCAGCCGGTACAGGTCTTCCAGCAGCTTGGCCTTCCACGCGTTCCACACCTTGGGGCTGGTGCCGCGCACGTCGGCCACCGTCAGCAGGTACAGCGCGTCCAGGCGCCGCGGCGTGCCCACCAGCCGCGCGAAGGCGTGGATCACGTCGGGGTCGCTCAAGTCCTGCTTCTGCGCGACCTGGGTCATCGTCAGGTGGCGGCGAACCAGGAACTCGAGCAGCTGGGTGTGGTCGCGGCCGATGCCGTGGTCGCGGCAGAAGCGCCGCACCTCGAGCGCGCCCAGCTCCGAGTGGTCGCCGCCGCGGCCCTTGGCGACGTCATGGAACAGCGCGGCCACGTACAGGATCCAGGGCTCGTCCCACTGGCTGGCCAGCTGCGAGCAGAACGGATACTCGTGCGCGTGCTCCGGCATGAAGAAGCGGCGCATGTTGCGCACCACCATCAGGATGTGCTGGTCCACGGTGTAGACGTGGAACAGGTCGTGCTGCATCCGCCCGACGATGCGGCGGAACACCCACAGGTAGCGGCCCAGCACCGAGGTCTGGTTCATCAGCCGCAGCGCGTGCGTGATGCCCTGCGGCTGGCGCAGGATGTCCATGAACAGTGCGCGGTTGGCCGGGTCGTGCCGCCAGCGCGCGTCCATCTGCGTGCGGGCGTTGTACAGCGCGCGCAGCGTGCGCGCCGACAGGCCGCGGATGCCCGGCGTGCGCTGGTACACGAGGAAGGTCTCGAGCACCGCGTTCGGGTGCTCGGCATAGACGCGGTCGTGGGCGACTTCGAGCATGCCGCCGCGGTCGAGGAACAGCGCGCTCACCGGCCGCATCGGCGCGGCTTCCGAGCCGCTGATGCGCTCCTCGATGTTGAGCATCAGGACCTGGTTCAGCTGCGTCACCGCCTTGGCCGCCCAGTAGTAGCGGTGCATCAGCACCTCGGAGGCGCGCTGGGTCCGCGTCGCCTGGCAGCCGATACTCTCGGCCACCGCGGTCTGCAGGTCGAACACGAGCCGGTCCTCGCGCCGGCCGGCGATCGCGTGCAGCCGTGCGCGCACCAGCCGCAGCGTGCCCTCGTGCCGCTGCAGCCGCCCGGCCTCGAAGGGCGTGACCAGCCCCTTGGCCGCCAGGTCGGCCCAGCTGCGCCCCAGGCCGGCGGCGCGCGCGACCCAGATCACCACCTGCAGGTCGCGCAGGCCGCCCGGGCTTTCCTTGCAGTTGGGCTCGAGCGCGTAGGGCGTGTCCTCGTACTTCACGTGGCGCTGGCGCATCTCCAGCGTCTTCGCGCGCAGGAAGGCCAGCGGGTCCATCACCGCCGCGGTCGCGTCGCACAGCGCCTGGAACAGCCGCTTCGATCCGCACAGCAGCCGCGCCTCGAGCAGCGCCGTCTGCACCGTCACGTCGGCGCGCGCCTGCTCGGCGCATTCGGCGACGCTGCGCACCGACGAACCGATCTCGATCCCGGTGTCCCAGCAGGCGTGCACGAAGGCTTCGACGCGCGCGCTCACGTCCTCGCCCGCGAGCCCCAGGTCGAGCTGCGGCTCGTCGGGCAGCAGCACCAGCACGTCGACGTCGGAATAGGGGAACAGCTCGGCGCGGCCGTAGCCGCCCACCGCCACCAGCGCCGCGCCCGGCGGCAGCGCCGCATGCTCCCACAGCGCGCACAGCGTCGCGTCGGCGTGGCGCGTCAGCGCCCGGATCAGCCGCGTGGCCGACAGCGCGGTCGCGCGCGTGCCGAGGAAGTGCGCCAGCAGTTCTGCCTTGCCGCTGCGGAACTGCTCGCGCAACGGCATCGGTCCGGCCGCGGGCGCGGCGGCGGTTCGGGGCAGGGCGGCCATGCGCAGCGCCCGCGGTGCCGCGCCTTCAGCCGCCGGCGAAGGCGGGCGGCGGCGGGCTGCCCGCCGACAGCGTCAGGATCTCGCAGCCGTCCGCGGTCACGGCGACGGTGTGCTCCCACTGCGCCGACAGCGAGCGGTCTTTCGTGACGATCGTCCAGCCGTCGCCCAGCTCGCGGATCTCGCGCCGGCCGGCGTTGACCATCGGCTCGATCGTGAACACCATGCCCGGCACCAGTTCGTCGAGCGTGCCCGGGCGCCCGTAGTGCAGCACCTGCGGCTCTTCGTGGAACTTGCGGCCGATGCCGTGGCCGCAGAACTCGCGCACCACCGAGTAGCCCTGCGATTCGGTGAAGCTCTGGATCGCATGGCCGATGTCGCCCAGCCGCGCGCCGGGGCGCACCTTGAGGATGCCGCGCCACATCGCCTCGTAGGTCAGCTGGCACAGCCGCTTCGCCTGGATCGAGCCTTCGCCGACGATGAACATCCGGCTGGTGTCGCCGTGCCAGCCGTCCTTGATCACCGTGATGTCGATGTTGACGATGTCGCCGCTCTTCAGCGGCCGCTCGTTCGGGATGCCGTGGCAGACCTGGTGGTTGATCGAGGTGCAGATCGACTTCGGGTAGGGCGCGTAGCCCGGCGGCGCATAGTGCAGCGGCGCCGGCACCGCGCCCTGCACGTTGACCATGTGGTCGTGCGCGATCTGGTCGAGGCGTTCGGTGCTGACGCCGGGCCGCACGTGTTCGGCGAGCAGGTCCAGGACTTCGGCGGCCAGGCGGCCGGCGATGCGCATCCCTTCCAGATCGGATGCGCTCTTGAGCGTGATGGGCATGGGTGCGAATTATCCCACCGGCCTTTGCGGGGCTCGCGCGGCAGGCCTTTGCCCGCGTGCCGCCTAGAATCGGCCATCCTGCGCGCGGCCGCAACTCTCGCCGGCCGCGGGCTTCGCGCCCCGCATCGAGCGCCGCACCCATGACCGCTTCGCACCTGCCCTGCCTGTTGTTCGAGGGCGGCAACGCCTTGTCGCCGTTCCGCGCCGCGGCGCTGCTCAAGCGGCTGCAGCAGCTGCAGCCGCGCATGGCCGGCATCGACGCACGCCATGTGCATTGGGTGCGCACGGGCGCAGCACTCGATGCCGCCGCCCATGACCGCCTGGCGGCACTGCTGCGCTATGGCGAGCCGGCTCCCGCCGCGGCCGACGGCGCGCTGGTGGTGGTGATGCCGCGGCTGGGGACGGTGTCGCCGTGGGCGAGCAAGGCCACCGACATCGCGCGCAACTGCGCGCTGCCGGTGCTGCGCATCGAACGCGTCACCGAATACCGGCTGCAGCTGCAGCGGCCGCTGCTGGGCGCGCCGCGAACGCTCGCCCCGGCCGAGCTGCAGGCCTGCGCCGCGCTGCTGCACGACCGGATGACCGAGAGCGTCGGCTTCGCGCGCGACGATGCGCGCCGCCTGTTCGACGAGCAGCCGGCGCCGCCGCTCGAGCACGTGGACCTGCTCGGCCGCGGCCGCGGCGCGCTGGTCGAGGCCGACCGCCGCTTCGGCCTGGCCTTGAGCGACGACGAGATCGACTACCTGGTCGAGGCCTTCGGCCGGCTGCAGCGCAACCCCAGCGACGTCGAGCTGATGATGTTCGCGCAGGCCAACAGCGAGCATTGCCGGCACAAGATCTTCAACGCGCGCTTCACGATCGACGGCGTGCAGCAGCCGCAGTCGATGTTCCAGATGATCCGCCACACGGAAGCCGTGTCGCCGCAGCGCACGATCGTCGCCTACGACGACAACGCGGCGGTGATGGAAGGCGGCCCGGTGCGCCGCTGGGCGCCGCTGGGCAGTGCCGGCGCGCCGGCCTACGGTGCGCGCGACGGCCTGGCCCACGTGCTGATGAAGGTCGAGACGCACAACCACCCGACGGCGATCTCGCCGCACCCGGGCGCGGCCACCGGCGCCGGCGGCGAGATCCGCGACGAAGGCGCGACCGGCCGCGGCGCGCGGCCCAAGGCGGGGCTGACCGGTTTCTCGGTGTCCAACCTGCACCTGCCCGGCACCGACGAGCCGTGGGAGCGCGCGCCGCTGGGCCGGCCCCTGCACATCGCGAGCGCGCTGCAGATCATGACCGAAGGCCCGCTCGGCGGCGCCGCCTTCAACAACGAATTCGGCCGGCCCAACCTGGGCGGCTATTTCCGCGTGTTCGAGATGGACGTGGCCGGCGTGCGCCGCGGCTACCACAAGCCGATCATGATCGCCGGCGGCGTCGGTGCGATCGACGCGAGCCAGGTGCACAAGCTGAAGTTCGCGCCCGGCACGCTGCTGGTGCAGCTCGGCGGCCCGGGCATGCGCATCGGCATGGGCGGCGGCGCCGCCAGCTCGATGGCGGCGGGCAGCAACGCCGCCGCGCTCGATTTCGATTCGGTGCAGCGCGGCAACCCCGAGATGCAGCGGCGCGCGCAGGAGGTCATCAACCACTGCGCGGCGCTGGGCGATGCCAACCCGATCCTGGCGATCCACGACGTCGGCGCCGGCGGGCTGAGCAACGCCTTTCCCGAGCTGGTCGACGGCGCCGGCCGCGGCGCGCGCTTCGACTTGGCGGCCGTGCCGCTCGAGGAAAGCGGCCTCGCGCCGAAGGAGATCTGGTGCAACGAAAGCCAGGAGCGCTACGTGCTGGCGCTGCAGCCCGAGGCGCTGCCGCTGTTCGACGCGATGGCCGTGCGCGAGCGCTGCCCCTATGCGGTGGTCGGCACGGCCGATGACACCGGCCGGCTGGTGCTCGAAGACGGCCCCGGCGGCGAGCGCGTCGTCGACATGCCGCTGGACGTGCTGCTCGGCAAGCCGCCGCGCATGCACCGCGTGGTGCAGCGCGTGGCGCGCACCGAGCCGCCGCTGGCGCTCACCGGCGTCAAGCTCGAGCAGGTCGCGTACGACGTGCTGCGCCATCCGACGGTGGCCAGCAAGCGCTTCCTGGTCACGATCGGCGACCGCAGCGTCGGCGGCCTGAGCCACCGCGACCCGATGGTCGGCCCCTGGCAGGTGCCGGTGGCCGACTGCGCGGTCACGCTGGCCGACTTCGAAGGGGTTCGCGGCGAGGCCTTCGCCATGGGCGAGCGCACGCCGCTGGCGAGCCTCGATGCGCCCGCGTCGGGGCGCATGGCGGTGGGCGAGGCGATCACCAACCTGCTGGCCGCGCCGATCACGCTCGAGCACGTGAAGCTCAGCTGCAACTGGATGGCGGCCTGCGGCGAGCCCGGCGAGGACGCGGCGCTGTACGACACGGTGCGCGCGGTGGCGCTCGAGCTGTGCCCGCAACTGGGCATCGGCGTGCCGGTGGGCAAGGATTCGCTGTCGATGCGCACCCGCTGGCAGGACGGCGGCGAGACGAAGCAGGTCATCGCGCCGGTGTCGCTGATCGTCAGCGCCTTCTGCGCGCTCGACGACGTGCGCGGCACCTTGACGCCGCAGCTGCAGCCGGGCGAGACCTCGCTGATCCTGGTCGACCTGGGCGCCGGGCGGATGCGCATGGCCGGCTCGATGCTCGCGCAGGTGCTGGGCCGCTTCGGCAGCGTCGAGCGCGACGGCGTGCCCGACCTGGACGATGCCGCATCGCTGCGGGCACTGGCGGCCGCCGTCAACGAGCTGCGCGCGGCCGGCGAGCTGCTCGCCTACCACGACCGCAGCGACGGCGGCCTGTGGGCCTGCATCTGCGAGATGGCCTTCGCCGGGCAGGTGGGCGTCAGCCTGAACATCGACCTGCTGGTGACCGAAAGCGACGGCATCGCCGACAGCCGCGCCGAGTACGGCGACTCCAAGAACTGGGCCGCGCAGATCGGCGAGCGGCGGCTGGAGCTGACGCTGCGCGCGCTGTTCAACGAGGAACTGGGCGTCGTGCTGCAGGTGCCGCGCGCGCGCCGTGATGCGGTGATCGGCGTGCTGCGCCGCCACGGCCTCGGGCGGATCAGCCACTCGATCGGCAGCACCCGGCCCGACCGCCGGATCGAGGTCTGGCGCGACGCGCGCCGCGTGTTCGGCGCGCCGATCCGCGATCTGCAGCAGGCCTGGGACGAAGTCAGCTGGCGGATCGCGCGCGAACGCGACCACCCGGACGGCGCCGATGCCGAGCATGCGGCGGCCGGCGCCGACGATGACGGCGGGCTGCACCTGCACTTGAGCTTCGACCCGGGCGAGGCGCCGGCCGTGCACCGCCGCCGGCCGCAGGCCGCGATCCTGCGCGAGCAGGGCGTCAACAGCCATGTCGAGCTCAGCCGCGCGATGGCCGCCGCCGGCTTCGACGCCTTCGACGTGCACATGAGCGACCTGCAGGCCGGCCGTGCGCGCCTCGACCAGTTCCAGGCCTTCGTCGCCGGCGGCGGTTTCTCCTACGGCGACACGCTCGGCGCCGGCGAGGGCTGGGCGCGCTCGATCCTGTTCAACCCGAAGCTGGCCGAACAGTTCGCCGCGTTCTTCGCGCGCCCCGACACGCTCGCGCTGGGCGTGTGCAACGGCTGCCAGATGATGGCGGCCCTGAGCGTGCTGATCCCCGGCGCGCAAGCCTGGCCGGCGTTCACCCGCAACAAGAGCGAGCAGTTCGAGGCGCGGCTGTCGCAGGTGGAGATCCTCGACAGCCCGAGCCTGTTCTTCAGCGGCATGGCCGGCAGCCGCATCCCGATCGCGGTGGCGCATGGCGAGGGCTATGCCGACTTCGCGCGCCGCGGCGACGCGGCCACGGTGCGGCGCGCGATGCGCTTCGTCGACCACGCGGGGCGGCCGACCGAAGCCTATCCGGCCAACCCGAACGGCAGCCCCGACGGATTGACCGCGGTGACCACGCCCGACGGCCGCTTCACTGCGCTGATGCCGCACCCGGAGCGCGTGGTGCGCAACCTGCAGATGAGCTGGACCACCGGCGCCGCCGATGCCGCGAGCCCCTGGATGCGGATGTTCCACAACGCGCGGCGCGCGCTGGGCGATTGAGCCCTCCGCGATGCCCGCCGCGCGCGTAGCATCGCGGTCGCCCACAGCTCAGGAGGAACCCACCGTGCGCATTCCCGCTGTCTTGACCCTCGCGCTGGCCGCGGCAGCAGCGCACGCGCAGCAGCCCGGCCCCGACCAATTCCGTGCGCGTACCGCTGCCGACCTGGCAAGGCTGTGCAGCACCGCCGCGGGGCAGCCCGACCAGGCGTCGGCCGTCGCCTTCTGCCATGGCGTGCTCGCAGGCGCCTACGGCTACTACGACGTGTCCGTGGCGGCGGCCGACCGCTTCGTCTGCCTGCCCAACCCGGGCCCGACGCGCAGCCAGATCGCCAGCGGCTTCGTCAGCTGGCTCAAGGCGCGGCCGCAGTACAACGACGGGCAGGCCGTCGACGTGCTGTTCCGCTACGCCGGCGAGACCTTCCCGTGCAAGCGCTGAGCCCCGCAACAGGAGCCTGAAGACATGGAACGCAACCTGATCATCGCCGCGGCGCTGGCCGGCGGCATCGCGCTCGGCGGCTGCACCAACATGAGCCAGAGCGAACAGGCCACCCTGAGCGGCGGCGCGATCGGCACCGCCGCCGGCGTTGCGGTCGGCGCGATCACCGGCGATTGGGCCTGGGCGGCCGGCGGCGCCGCCATCGGCGCGGCCACCGGCTATCTGGTCGACCGCGAGCGGCAGAAGCAGCAGGCGGCCGAGCAGGCGGCCTACGAGCGCGGCGTGCAGACCGGCAAGCAACAGGCGCAGCAGCCGAAATAGGCGCCCGCTGCGGCCGGGCGCCGCCTGTTCGCCGGGCGGCGCGTTGCTTGGGGCGGCCGGCGAGGGCCGGCCTGGGCGGCGCTGTCAGCCGCCGTCGCCGGCCGCACCCGCCGCGGCGGCTGCATCCGGCGCGATCACGCGCGTGAACGGCGCGAGCAACTGCACCAGTTGCCCATAGATCCGCGGGTTGCCGGCCACCACTTCGCGCTGGTGCAGGAAGTCGGCGTCGCCGCTGTAGTTGCCGATCAGCCCGCCGGCTTCGGTGACCAGCAGCGAGCCGGCGGCGACGTCCCAGGGCTGCAGGCCGGTCTCGAAGAAGCCGTCGTACCAGCCGGCGGCCACGTAGCACAGGTCCAGCGCCGCGGCGCCGGGGCGGCGCAGACCCGCGCAGTGCTGCATCACCTGTTCGAAGATCTTCAGGTAGCGCTGGAAGTTGTCGCCCTTGCGGAACGGGAAGCCGGTGCCGATCAACGCTTCGGCCAGCCGGGTGCGCTTGCTGACGCGCAGCCGCCGGTCGTTCAGGAACGCGCCGCGGCCCTTGGACGCATAGAACAGGTCGTTGCGCGCCGGGTCGTACACGACCGCCTGCTGCACCTGGCCGCGGTGCGCGAGCGCGATCGACACCGCGTAGGTCGGCAGGCCGTGGATGAAGTTGGTAGTGCCGTCCAGCGGATCGATGATCCACTGGTAGTCGCTCTTCGCCGCGCCGCGCGTACGGCCCGATTCCTCGGCCAGGATCGAATGGCCGGGATAGGCCTCGAGCAGCGTGTCGATGATCGCGCGCTCGCTGGCGTGGTCGACCTCGGTGACGAAGTCGTTCGGGTTCTTGGTGTGGACCTGCAGCCGCTCGATGTCGAGCGCGGCGCGGTTGATGATCGCGCCGGCCGCGCGTGCCGCCTTGACGGCGATGTTGAGCATCGGATGCAGGTTCTGGGACATGGCGGGCCGTCGGGGGCGCAGGCGCTGGCGGGGGGAAAGAACGGCGGCGGCGACAATGTCGCGGCGCGAAGTGCGAATTTTAGCTGCCGATGCCCGCCGCAACCCCACCGCAGGAGCCTGCGCCGGCCGCGCCGCCGCCGGGCGGCGGTACGCGCTTCGTGCTCGTCGGCACCAGCCATGCCGGCAACGTCGGCGCGGCCGCGCGCGCGATCAAGGTGATGGGCTTCTCCGATCTGGTGCTGGTGCAGCCGCGTTTCGCCGACGTGCTGGTGCGCGCCGAAACGCTGGCGATGGCCAGCGGCGCGGCCGACGTACTGGCGCGCGCCCGCGTGGCGGCAACGCTGGCCGATGCGCTGGCCGGCGCGCAGCAGGTGTGCGCGACCGCGATGACGCCGCGCGACTTCGGCCCGCCGACGCGCGCGCCGCGCGACCACTTGCCGGCGCTGGCCGCCGGCGCCGCCAGCGTGGCCTTCGTCTTCGGCCCCGAGCGCGTGGGCCTGGACAACGACGCGGTCTACCGCTGCCACACCTGCCTGAGCATCCCGACCGACCCGCGCTACGGTTCGCTGAACCTGGCGCAGGCGGTGCAGCTGATCGCCTACGAGTGGCGCCAGGCGCTCGGCGGCTTCGCGGTGCAGCCGCGCACCGCCGATCCGGTGCTGGCCGACGCGGCGGCGGTGCAGGGCGCACTCGCGCACTGGCAGCGGGTGCTCGTGGACATCGGCTTCCTGGATCCGGCGGCACCGAAGAAGTTGATGCCGCGGCTGAACCAGTTGCTCAACCGCGCGCAGCTCAGCCGCGAAGAGGTGCACATCCTGCGCGGCATCGCGCGCGCCGTCGAGCCGCGCGGCCGCAGCCGCGACGGCGGCTGACGGGTGCGGCCGGCGCGCCGACAGCGGCGGGCGGTGGCCCTTGCGGCCGCGCCGCGATCGAGGCCGGCGCGGGTGCGGCCGGCGTGGGCGCATGGCGGCGCATACACTGAGGGGCCGAACCGAACCAGACCGGCCCGTCCCATGTTCAGCCGCCTGCGCGAAGACATCGCCTGCATCCTCGAGCGCGACCCTGCCGCACGCTCGACCTGGGAGGTGCTGACCTGCTATCCGGGGCTGCATGCGCTGCAGCTGCACCGCTTGGCCCATTGGTGCTGGACCCGCGGGCTGCGCTGGACCGGGCGCTTCGTGTCGCACCTGGCGCGCTGGCTGACCGGCATCGAGATCCACCCCGGTGCGGTGATCGGCCGGCGCGTGTTCATCGACCACGGCATGGGCATCGTGATCGGCGAGACCGCCGAGATCGGCGACGAGTGCACGATCTACCAGGGCGTGACGCTGGGCGGCACCAGCCTGTACAAGGGTGTCAAGCGCCATCCGACGCTCGGCCGCGGCGTGGTGGTGTCGGCCGGCGCCAAGGTGCTCGGCGGCTTCACCGTCGGCGACGGTGCGCGCGTGGGCTCCAACGCGGTGCTGCTCAAGCCGGTGCCGCCGGGGGCGACCGCAGTCGGCATCCCGGCGCGCATCATCGAGGCCGAGGCCGACGCGGCGCGCGAGATGGCATCGGCGCGGATGGGCTTTTCGGCCTACGGCGTGACGCAGGGCGACGACCCGGTGTCGCTGGCGATGCGCGGGCTGATCGACAGCGCGTCGTCGCAGGAGCACCAGATCGCGCTGCTGTGGCAGGCGATCGAGCGGCTGTCCGCCGGTGCACGCGAGCTGCCGCTGCGCGAATGCGTGCCGCAGGATGCGCACACCACCGAGCGCTTCGACGCCGAGAGCCTGAACCGCCTGGTGAAGTGAGCGGCGCGGCGGGCGGCGGCTTGCGCACCCGCGGCGCGCACGCCGTCGCTCACGCATGCGGCCTGCCGCGGCCGCCGTTCAGGCGCGCGGCGCGCGCAACGCGCTCTTGGGCCTGAAGGCCTTGCACACCGACGGGTCGGTCTCGAGGTAGGGCCCGCCGATCAGGTCGATGCAATAGGGCACGGCGGCGAAGATGCCCGGCACCGGCGGCGTCTGCCCCGGCAGGCCCTGCAGCGTCTCGGCGATGGCCTTCGGCTGCCCGGGCAGGTTGATGATCAGCGCGCGGCCGCGGATCACCGCCACCTGGCGCGACAGGATCGCCGTGGGCACGAAGGCCAGGCTGATCTGGCGCATCTGCTCGCCGAAGCCGGGCATCGGCTTGTGCGCGACCGCCAGCGTGGCTTCGGGCGTGACGTCGCGCGGCGCCGGACCGGTGCCGCCGGTGGTCAGCACCAGGTCGCAGCCGGCGGTGTCGACCAGCTCGATCAGCGTCGCGCGGATCGTCGGCTCGTCGTCGGCGATCAGCCGCGGCTCCCACTGCACCGGGTTGCGCAGCGCGCGGCCGAGCCAATCCTGCAGCGCGGGGATGCCCTGGTCGGCATAGACGCCGCTGGATGCGCGGTCGCTGGTGGCGACCAGGCCGATGCGCACGGGGTCGAGGTCGTCGTCCATCACGGTGTCCCGGGTTCGGTGGCGGGTGCTGCGCCGCGCTCGTCGTCCGGCACAACGCCGTCGCCGCCGACATCGTCGAGCTCGCGGCGAAGCAGTTGATACAGCTCGCGGAAGGCGCGCGGATTGCGGTCGCCCGCAGGCTGCACAGCCGCCTGGCGCGCGCTGCGCAGCAGCCGGCGCAGTTGCGCGGCGTCGGTGGCCGGGTGCAGCTGCAGCCATTCGGTCAATGCGGCGTCGTCGGCCAGCAGCCGCCGGCGCCACTGCTCGGCCTGGTGCAGCCGCAGCGTGTCCTGCGCCGCCCCCAGCCGGGACGCTGCGACCGCGTCGCGCAGCGGTTCGGGGTCGACCGCGCGCATCAGCTTGCCCACGTACTGCAGCTGGCGCCGCCGGCCCTCGTGGCTGCGCGTGCGCCGGTATTCGCGCAGCGCATCGGCCAGCCCCTCGGGCAGCTCGAGGCGGGCCAGCCGCTCGTCCGGCAAGGCGGCGAGCGCCTCACCCAGGTGCTGCAGTTCGTGCGAGTCGCGCTTGCGCTGCGTCTTGCTCGGCGCGGCGGCGGCGTTCGGATCGGGGTCGGCGGGTTCGGGGCTGCGGCGCATCGGGTGCGGGTCGGCGGACGGCAACGGGAGCGTCGCTATCATAGGTTTCCCCCGTCAAGGCGGCCCGCAGGCCGCGCACACCATGCCCCGATCCGCTGCCGACCACGGTTTTGCCTACGCCCAGGAGCAGTTCCAGCAGATCGTCGAGGACTGCCTGCGCCTGGCGCGCGAAGCCGGGGCGAGCGACGCCGCGGTCGAGGTGTCCGAAGGGGCCGGCCTGTCGGTGTCGGTGCGCATGGGCGAGCTGGAAAACGTCGAGCGCAACCGCGACAAATCGGTGGGCATCACGGTGTACATGGGCCAGCGCCGCGGCAACGCCAGCAGCTCCGATTTTTCGCCGAGCTCGCTGCGGCAGATGGTGCGTGCAGCCTACGACATCGCGCGCTTCACGGCGCAAGACCCGGCCGCGGGCCTGCCCGACGCGGCCGACCTCGCCAACGCGGCCGAAGCGGCGCGCGATCTGGACTTGTTCCACCCGTGGGACATCGACGCTGCCGGCGCCGCCGAACTGGCGCGCCGCTGCGAGGCCGCGGCGCTGGCCACCGACCGGCGCATCACCAATTCCGAAGGCGCGGCGGTGTCGGCGCAGCAGTCGCACTTCCGGGCCGGCAACACTCTCGGCTTCCGCGGCGGCTATGCGAGTTCGCGCCACTCGTTGTCGGTCGCGCCGATCGCCGGCCGCGGCGCCGACATGCAGCGCGACGCCTGGTACAGCTCGATGCGCAACGCCGCCGAGCTGGCTGCGCCCGAAGCGGTGGGCCGCTACGCCGCCGAGCGTGCGCTCGCGCGCCTGAAGGCGCGCAAGGTGGCGACCTGCGAGGTGCCGGTGCTGTTCGAGGCGCCGGTGGCCGGCGGCCTGCTCGGCGCCTACGTGCAGGCCACCAGCGGCGGGTCGCTGTACCGCAAGGCGAGCTTCCTGCCCGACAGCCTGGGCACCCGGGTGCTGGCCGAGCACCTGGACATCGATGAAGACCCGCATCGGCTGCGCGGCAAGGCCAGTGCGCCTTTCGACGACGAAGGCGTGCGCACCGCGGCGCGCCGGGTGGTCGAGGGCGGCGTCGTGTGCAGCTACTTCCTGTCGAGCTATTCGGCGCGCAAGCTGGGGCTGCGCACCACCGGTCACGCCGGCGGCACCCAGAACCTGGTGCTCAGCAGCCGCCAGACCGCGCCCGGCGACGACCTGGACGCGATGCTGCGGCGGCTGCATCGAGGCCTGTTCGTGACCGAGCTGATGGGCCAGGGCGTCAACTACGTGACGGGCGACTATTCGCGCGGTGCGGCCGGCTTCTGGGTCGAGGGCGGGCGCATCGCGTTCCCGGTGCAGGAGGTGACGATCGCCGGCAACCTGAAGCAGATGCTGCGCGACATCGTCGCCATCGGCGCCGATGCCTATACGCAGGGTGCGAAGACCACCGGCTCGGTGCTGGTGGCCGGCATGACGCTGGCCGGCAGCTGACCCGTGCCGGCCGCGACAGGCCGGCACTGGCCGCATTGGCCGCCATCACTGGCCGCCACGGGCCGGCGCGCGGTGTCCCGGGCGAATCGCGGGTGCCAGCCGCGCCGTCGGACGGCGAGCCGGAGTGGCCTCTACCCCAGCGCCTGTGCTGCGAAGTACAGCTTGGTCGAGCGCGCGCCCGAGCGGCAGAACAGCAGCAGCGGGCGCGGCAGCTCGGCTGCGAGCGCGGCGAAGGCGGCGATCTCTTCGGGCGACTGGTAGTTGCCGGCCACCGGCAGGTAGCGGTAGACGAGCCCGGCTGCGATCGCCGCGGCCTCGATCCGGGCGCTCGTGGGTTGATCAGAGCCGCCTTCGAAATCGGGCCGGTTGTTGACCACGCTGCGGAATCCCTGGCGCGCGACTTCGGCCATCGCGTCGGGCGTGAGCTGCGGCGCGACGCAGATGTCGGCCGCGATCGGCGAAACGGTGAGGCTCATGGCTGCGGCGAATCGGCGCTCAAGCCGCGAGGCTGCGCTTGACGGCGGCCGACACGCGCGCCATCTCGGCCTGTGCGCCCAGCCTCGCCTTGGCCGCCGCCATGACCCGGCCCATGTCGGCCGGGCCGCCGGCGCCGAGCTCGGTGACCAGCGCGCGCACCGCGGCGTCGATCGCGGCGTCGTCCAGCCGCGGCGGCAGGTAGGCGCCGAGCACCTCGATCTCGCCCTGCTCCTTGTCGGCCAGGTCGTCGCGCCCGGCGCCGCGGAAGGCCTGCACCGAATCGCGCCGCTGCTTGATCAGCTTGTCGACGATGCCGACCACGGCGTCGTCGTCGAGTTCGATGCGCTCGTCGACTTCGCGCTGCTTGCACGCGGCCAGCAGCAGCCGGATCGTCGACAGGCGCGGCGCATCGCGGCTGCGCATCGCGTCCTTCATGTCGGCGGTGATGCGGTCCTTCAGGCTCATGGGGGCGGGCTCGGGTTGCAGGCCAGAACGCAGCGAGCCCGCCGCGGCAATGCCGGCGGGCTCGTGCGGACGCGGTTCGTGCGCGCGGCTCAGTACAGCTTCTTGGGCAGCTGCATGCTGCGCACGCGCTTGAAGTGGCGCTTGACCGCGGCTGCCTTCTTGCGCTTGCGCTCGGAGGTGGGCTTCTCGTAGAACTCGCGCGCCCGCAGTTCGGTCAGCAGCCCGAGCTTTTCGATGGTGCGCTTGAAGCGTCGCAGCGCGACGTCGAAAGGCTCGTTCTCTTTTACGCGGATCGTGGTCATGAAGTCTCGGGCTTGGTGGGGTACGTGGCGGGGCGGGTCCAGGTCCTGGCCGCATGCGCCGCCGCCGCGCTGCTGCGGACCATCGCCCGTTGCTTCCGATGCGGCAGGCTTGCTCCGGTCAGCTAACCGAGCATTATAGCGGTGAGGCCGCACATGCGCCACGCCGGCAGGCACGAGCCGCGGGTTGCGGGCCCCCAGCGGCCTGCGCGGAGCTTCGAGCTAGGGAGAAGGCCGCCAGCAGGCGGCTGGTTTCACGCCTGTGGGCGGGTGATCCAGCCGCACAATGCACGCTGCCCGCCCGCACTGCGCCGGCACTTCCTGCGACAGCCGCCAGCCCGCCCATGCCCGAACCGAACGACGCCGCCGACCCAGCCGCAGTGCCGGCCGACGCACTGGCTGCGCTGTGCTGCGGCTGGGCCGAGCGCCAGGGGCTGCTGCTGGCCGTGAAGGACGCGGGCGACGGCCGCTACCGTTACGTCAATGACGCGATGGCGCGTCTGCTGGGCCGCCCGCCCGGCGCGATCGTCGGCCGAACCGACGCCGAACTCGTCGAGCCGGCTTTGGCGACCGCCTGGCGGGCCGCAGAGCAGACCACGCTGGCCCAGCACCGGCCGCAGTCCAGCGAGCACCGTTTCGAGCGGGCCGGCCAGCGGCACGACTACCTGGTGTTGCGCGTGGCGGCGCCCGGTGCCGAAGGCGGGCCCGAGCTGATCTGCAGCTTGTGGGCCGACCAGGCGCCGCTGCGGCAGCGCGATGGGCAGTTGCGCGCCGCGCTGGAGCAACTCGAGCAGCAGCAGCGCGCCAACGAAGCGCTGCGGCTCGAGCTGGCCGATCAGGGGATGCGCGACGCCGCGACGGGCCTGTACACGCGCTCGCGCTTCGACGACCACCTGCGCCGCGAACTCGACCTGTCGGCACGCGAGCACCGTGAGTTCGCGATGGTGCTGATCGAGATCGATCCTTACGGCGATCGGCTGCAGGCGCTGGGCGCTGCGGGCCAGGCGCGGATCCTCGAGGCGATGGGCCGGCTGCTGCGCGGCAACACGCGTGCGATGGACGCGGCCTGCCGCCTCGACGCGCGCCGCTTCGGCGTGCTGCTGTCGGGCGTCGGCCTGGCGACCGCGCATGCACGCATGGAAGGGCTGCGGCGGCAATGCGCGGCGCAGATCGTGGTGCACGACGGCGAGGAGCTGGGCTTCAGCGTGTCGATGGGCGTGGCCAGCTACCCGCACACCGCCGGCTCGCCGGAGGAACTCCTCGCGGCCTGCGAGGGCGCGCTCGCCGAGGCGCAGCGCCGCGGCGGCAACCACCTGAGGTTGGCCGGCATCCGCTTCGAGCCGAAGTGAACGTCCCCGGCCTCGCAAAGCGCCCGGATCGGCGCGAGGGTGCGCTGGAGGTCCGGGGCAGCGCGCTGCCGGCCCGGACGCCGGAATCCCCGCTGCGTGCAGCCGGCCGGCTGCGCCGGCTGCGTGCTCAGCGGCCGAGCAGCGCCAGCACCGCCTGCCACTCGCCGGGCGCGACCGGCGTGATCGACAACCGGTTGCCCGGCGCCAGCACGCGCATCCCCGCCAGCGCCGGCACGCCGCGCATCTCGCGCAGCGGCAGCAGCCGCGTCTTGCGCTCGAGCGTGACGTCGACCTGCACCCAGCGCGGCTTGGCCGGCGTGGCCTTGGGGTCGAAGTAGCCGCTGGCCGGATCGAACTGCGTGGTGTCGGGCAGCGCCGGTCCGCTGATGCGCGCGAGGCCGGCCACGCCGGGCTCGGCGCAGGACGAGTGATAGAACAGCACGCCGTCGCCGACCTGCATCTCGTCGCGCATGAAGTTGCGCGCCTGGTAGTTGCGCACGCCGGTCCACGGCAGGGTGCGCGCGGGCGCGGCCGCGAGGTCGTCGATCGAAGCCTCGGCGGGCTCGCTCTTCATCAGCCAGTAGCGCGGCATCGCGGGCGGCAGGGCTCGGGGTGAAGGTGTCCGCCGCGTACCGGGAGCCGCATTCCCGAACCCTCAGGGAAGTTCAGGTGGGCGAGGTCAGCGAGGCATCGGGTTCGTCTGACGCGAGACGATCACACCAACCAGGCGATGTTCCAAGCCCTTGCTCAACGAGCATCGGTTCAGGGAAATCTAGACTCCCGCGAACGCAACGGACGCGGCCATTCTAGGCCCGGGGCGGTGCCGCCCGCGTGGTGCTTGTCACAGCAACTGGCCGTCGCGGCCGAGCGCGGCCTCGACGCGCCGGACCAACTGGTCGATGCGGGCATCGTCGGTGCCGGCAGCGGGGATCCCGGCGCCTTGCGCAACCGCCGTGGACGGCACCGGCCGCCCCGCCAATTGATAGGCCAGGTTCAGCGCAGCCAGCACGGCCATGCGCTCGCGCGCCTTGACTTTGCCCGCGTCGCGGATCGCGCTCATTTCGCGGTCGACCGCGGCCACCGCCGCGTGCAGCTGCGCTTCGCCGCCTTCGGGGCAGCGCAGCAGGTAGCTCTGCCCCAGGATCGTGACCTCGACCTGCTTCATGCGCCGCCCCCGTTGCTGCCGCGCTCCGGCAGGCGTTCGAGCAGCACGTCGATGCGCGCGCGCGCCGCAGCCAGCCGCGAGCGCAGGCTGTCGCGCTCGGCGGCCAGCGCCGTCAGCTGCTGCTCGAGCAGCCCGTTCGTGCGCTGCAACTCCTCGTGCCGCAGCACGAGGCGTTCGATGCGTTCGGCGAGGTCGTCGATCTTGGACATGGCACGGCCGGCGATTGTAGGTGCGCGCCCCGGCGGGGCCGGCGGCGATCAGCGCGGCTCGTCCTGGGGCGAGTCGCAATCGGCGCGCACCGCGCACTCGCGGCAATGCGGCCGGCGTGCGGTGCAGACATAGCGGCCGTGCAGGATCAGCCAGTGATGCGCATCGGTGCGGTAGCGCGGCGGCACCCGCGCCTCGAGCCCGGCCTCCACCGCCAGCGGCGTGCGCCCCGGCGCCAGGCCGGTGCGGTTGGCGACGCGGAACACGTGGGTGTCCACCGCGAAGGTCGGCTCGCCGAAGGCCACGTTCAGCACCACGTTGGCGGTCTTGCGGCCGACGCCGGGCAGCCGCTCCAGCGCCGCGCGCGAACGCGGCACCCGGCCGCCATGCTCGCGCACCAGGATGTCGCAGGTCGCGATCAGGTTGCGCGCCTTGCTGCGGTACAGGCCGATCGTGCGGATGTAGGGCTCGAGCCCCTCGACGCCCAGCGCGAGCATGCGCTGCGGCGTGCCGGCGACCGGGAACAGCCGACGGGTGGCGCGGTTGACACTGGCGTCGGTGGCTTGCGCCGACAGCAGCACCGCGGCGAGCAGTTCGAACACGCTGGCGTATTCCAGCTCGCTCAGCGGCTGCGGGTTCGCGGCCTGCAGCGTCGCGAAGAAGTGCTCGACCTGGGCTTCGTTCATGGCGTGCCGCGGCCGGCATCGGCGAGCGCGGCGCGCTGCCTGCGGGCACGCGCCACGGCGGCGTCGATGGCCGCGCGGTCGGGTGGCGGCGCGCCGGTCGGGGCCGGCGGCGCCTGTGCCGCCAACTCGGCAAGCTTGGTGCGCGCCGATGCGGCCAGCTGCTCGTCGTGCACGCGCCGTTCGCGCTCGGCGCGCAGGCGGTGCAGGGCGTAGCGCTCGCGTGCGGTGTCGGCCTGCGCAGCGCTCCACGCGGCCCAGCCGGTGCGCGTGCCGGTGGCCGGCACCAGCGCGATGCAGTCCACCGGGCAAGGGGCCACGCACAGCTCGCAGCCGGTGCACAGCTCGGCGATCACGGTGTGCATCCGCTTCGGCGCGCCGACGATGCAATCCACCGGGCAGGCCTGGATGCACAGCGTGCAGCCGATGCACCCGCTCTCGTCGATCACCGCCAGCAGGCGCGGGCCCTCGCAGCCATGCGCCGCGTCCAGCGGCAGCGCAGGCCTGCCGGTGATGGCCGCCAGGCGCTCGACGCCTTCGGCGCCGCCGGGCGCGCAGCGGTTGATCGGGGCCTCGCCGGCGGCGATCGCTTCGGCGTAGCTGCGGCAATCCGCCCAACCGCAGCGCGTGCACTGCGTCTGCGGCAGTGCCGCGTCGATCGCGGCGGCATCCGGGGCGGCAAGGCGGCTCACCGCCCGATCATGCCTCAGCGCGCGCGGCCCTTGCGGACGGGGACGCTGCGGTGCGCGCGCGCCAGCACTGCCTCGGGCGCGTGCGCTGCGCCGGGTATGCGCCGGACCGGCCGGTCGTAGGCGGCAATGAATTCGCGCAGGTGCGGATAGACGATCTCGCGCCAGCGCCGGCCCGAGAAGATGCCGTAGTGGCCGGCGCCTTCCACGTCGTAGTGGAAGTGCCGCTCCGGCACGATGCCGGTGCACAGCTCGTGCGCGGCGCTGGTCTGGCCGGCGCCGGAGATGTCGTCGAGTTCGCCCTCGATCGTCAGCAGCGCGGTGTCGCGGATGTCCTGCGGCCGCACCGGCGCGCCGTCCACCACCCAGGTGCCGTTGACCAGCGCGTAGTCCTGGAACACGGTCTTGATCGTGTCGAGGTAGTACTCGGCCGGCATGTCGAGCACCGCATTGTATTCGTCGTAGAAGCTGCGGTGCGCGCTGGCGTTTTCCTGGTCGCCGCGCACCAGGTCGAGGAAGAAGTCGTAGTGCGACTTCAGGTGCCGGTCGGGGTTCATCGCGACGAAGCCGGTGTGCTGCAGGAAGCCCGGATACACGCGCCGGCCGGCACCGGGATAGTTCGGCGGCACGCGATAGATCACGTTGGCCTCGAACCATTCATGGCTCTTGTTGGCGGCCAGGTTGTTGACCGAAGTCGGGCTGCGGCTCGCATCGATCGGCCCGCCCATCATCGTCATCGAGCGCGGTGTCGGCTCGCCGGCCGAGGCCATCAGCGACACGGCGGCCAGCACCGGCACCGTCGGCTGGCACACCGAGATCACGTGCGCGTCGGGCCCGACCAGGCGCAGGAATTCCTGCACGTAGGCCACGTAGTCGGCCAGGCGGAACTCGCCGGCCTGCGCCGGCACCATGCGCGCGTCGATCCAGTCGGTCAGGAAGACCTTGTGGTCCTGGAGCAGGCTCTTGACCGTGTCGCGCAGCAGCGTCGAGTGGTGGCCCGACAGCGGCGCGACCACCAGGACGGTGGGCTGCGACTTCATCGTCTCCAGCGCGGTCGGGTTGTCGGTGAAGCGCTTGAAGCGCACCAGCCGGCAGAAGGGCTTTTGCAGCGGCACCTGCAGCTGCACCGCGACTTCGACGCCGCCCACCGGCGCGCCGGTGATGCCGAACTCGGGCTTCTCGTAGTCCTTGGCCAGCCGGTGCATCAGGCCCAGCGCCGCCGACCAGCGCTGCGACATCGGCAGGTGCGCAAAAGGCGACAGCGGGTGGTTGTACAGCTTGGCCGATGCGCTCGCGAATTCGGCGAAAGGGGCCATCAGCGCGCGCTGGGTTTCGTACCACTGGTAGAGCATGGTCGGCGATCTCGGGTCGGGTGAGGCTGGCGTGCATCGGCGCAGGGCCGTCCGGGCCATGCGCATGGTGCAACGCACCATTATCGGACCAAGTCAAGATTGGCGTGGTGCCTTCCGGGGCAAAACCGTGCGCTCCCGGGCAAACACCAAGCCACGGTGTCGCCTCGGTGACGCCGTGGGTACCGGGCTGTCGGCGGCGGCCGCCAGCCCGGCCGGCCGCGAAGATCCTCAGGCGACCTGGGCGATCGCCTCGATGACCGGACCGAGGTTGCGCTCGTTGAGCGCGGCCACGCAGATGCGGCCGGAGTCCAGCCCGTAGACGCCGAACTCGTTGCGCAGGCGCTGCATCTGGGCCGCGCTCAGGCCCGAATAGCTGAACATGCCCTTTTGCTGCAGGATGAAGCCCATGTCGCGCTGCAGCCCCGCGGCGGCCAGGTGCTGCACCAGCAGCGCGCGCATGTGCTTGATGCGCTCGCGCATGCCGCCGAGTTCATCCTCCCACTGCCGGCGCAGCGCCGGCGTGGCCAGCACGGTGGCGACCAGTTGCGCGCCGTGCGTCGGCGGGTTGGAGTAGTTGGTGCGGATCAGCACCTTCAGCCGCGACAGCACGCGCGCCGCCTCGTCACGGTCGGCGCAGACCGCGCTCAAGGCGCCGACGCGCTCGCCGTACAGCGAGAAACTCTTCGAGAACGAGGTCGCGACCAGGAAGTCGACGCCCGCGGCCAGGAACTGCTGCACCACGGCGCCGTCCTCGGCGATGCCGTCGCCGAAGCCCTGGTAGGCCATGTCGAGGAAGGCGACCAACCCGCGCGCCTTGACCGCCTGCGCCACCTGGGCCCATTGCGCGGGCAGCAGATCGCAGCCGGTGGGGTTGTGGCAGCACGCATGCAGCACGACCACCGTGCCGGCCGGCGCCGCAGCGAGCGCGGCGAGCATCGCGTCGAAGCGCACGCCGTGGCTTGCCGCGTCGTAGTACGGATAGGCCTCGACCGTGAAGCCGGCCTGGGTGAACAGCGCGCGGTGGTTCTCCCAGCTCGGGTCGCTGATCAGCACCCTGGCGCGCGGGTTCAGGCCGTGGAGGAAGTCGGCGCCGACCTTGAGCCCGCCGGTGCCGCCGAGGGTCTGCACCGTGGCGACGCGGCCGGCGCCGAGCGCGGCGCTGTCGGCGCCGAAGACCAGTTCCTGCACCGCGCGGTCGTAGGCGGCGATGCCGTCGATCGGCAGGTAGCCCTTCGGCTTGGGCGCCGCGGCCAGCTGCTGCTCGGCGGCGAGCACGCACTGCAGGATCGGCAGCTTGCCGTGCTCGTCGAGGTACACGCCGACGCCGAGGTTGACCTTGGCCGGGTTCGGGTCGGCGTTGAAGGCCTCGGTCATGCCGAGGATTGGGTCGCGCGGGGCGAGTTCGACGGAGGCGAAGAGCGACATCGGGAAGCCCTGGATCGGTGGCTCGGGCCCGGCAGGACGGCGGGCCGGCGGCGGGCGCCGCACTGCGCTAACCTGCTCGGTTTGCGCAGCCGAATTCTAGCGGGAGGGGTCATGGCCGATCTGACCGAGGTGACGCGTGCCGCCGACGCGGCGGCCGCCGCGCGCGGCGAGTTCGTCGCGTTCCCGGGTTCGCCGTTCCAGCTGTTCCAGCCGTACCCCCCGGCCGGCGACCAGCCGGAGGCGATCGCGCGCCTGGTCGAGGGCGTGAACGACGGCCTGGCCTTCCAGACGCTGCTCGGCGTCACCGGCTCGGGCAAGACCTTCACGATGGCGAACGTCATCGCCCGGCTCGGCCGGCCGGCGATCGTGTTCGCGCCGAACAAGACGCTGGCCGCGCAGCTGTACAGCGAGTTCCGCGAGTTCTTCCCGAAGAACGCGGTCGAGTACTTCGTCAGCTACTACGACTACTACCAGCCCGAGGCCTACGTGCCGCAGCGCGACCTGTTCATCGAGAAGGACAGCTCGATCAACGAACACATCGAGCAGATGCGGCTGAGTGCGACCAAGAGCCTGCTGGAGCGGCGCGACGTGGTCATCGTCGCCAGCGTCAGCGCCATCTACGGCATCGGCAATCCGCAGGACTACCACCGCATGGTGATGACGCTGCGCGTCGGCGACAAGCTGGGCCAGCGCGACGTGATCGCGCAGCTGGTGCGCATGCAGTACCAGCGTAACGAGACCGACTTCGCGCGCGGCACCTTCCGCGTTCGCGGCGACACCATCGACGTCTTCCCGGCCGAACATTCGGAGCTGGCGCTGCGCATCGAGCTGTTCGACGACGAGGTCGAGGGCCTGCAGCTGCTGGACCCGCTCACCGGCCGCATCCGGCAGAAGATCCCGCGCTTCACCGTCTACCCGAGCAGCCACTACGTGACGCCGCGCGACCGCGTGCTCGCCGCGATCGACACCATCAAGCAGGAGCTGCGCGAGCGCCTGGACGAACTGGTCAAGGACGGCAAGCTGGTGGAGGCGCAGCGCCTGGAGCAGCGCACCCGCTTCGACCTGGAGATGCTGCAGGAGGTGGGCCACTGCAAGGGCATCGAGAACTACACCCGCCACTTGAGCGGCGCCGCGCCCGGCGAACCGCCGGCGACGCTGGTGGACTATCTGCCGGCCGATACGGTGATGTTCCTCGACGAGAGCCACGTCCTGATCGGCCAGTTCGGCGGCATGTTCAACGGCGACCGCGCACGCAAGACGGTGCTGGTGCAGTACGGCTTTCGGCTGCCGAGTGCGCTGGACAACCGGCCGCTGAAGTTCGAGGAGTTCGAGCGCAAGATGCGCCAGGCGGTGTTCGTGTCGGCGACGCCGGCCGACTACGAAGAGCAGCACGCCGGCCAGGTGGTGGAGCAACTGGTGCGGCCGACCGGCCTGGTCGACCCGGAGGTCGTCGTGCGCCCGGCCGCCACGCAGGTGGACGACGTGCTGCAGGAGATCCGCGACTGCGTGCAGCGCGGCGAGCGCGTGCTCATCACCACGCTGACCAAGCGCATGGCCGAGCAGCTGACCGAGTACCTGGCCGACAACGGCGTCAAGGTGCGCTACCTGCACTCGGACGTCGATACCGTCGAGCGCGTGGAGATCATCCGCGACCTGCGTCTGGGGCAGTTCGACGTGCTGGTGGGCATCAACCTGCTGCGCGAGGGGCTCGACATTCCCGAGGTCAGCCTGGTCGCGATCCTCGATGCCGACAAGGAAGGCTTCCTGCGCTCGGAGCGCTCGCTGATCCAGACGATCGGCCGCGCCGCGCGCCACCTGAACGGCCGCGCGATCCTGTACGCCGACCGGGTCACCGACTCGATGCAGCGCGCGCTCGGCGAAACCAACCGGCGCCGCGACAAGCAGACCGCGCACAACGCGCAGCACGGCATCACGCCGCGCAGCGTCGCCAAGCAGGTGCGCGAGCTGATCGACGGCGTGGTCTCCGACAAGACGGCGCGCGACGACCTGAAGGCCGCCCAGGCGGCGGCCGAGGTCGAGGGCTTGAGCGAGAAGGACCTGGGCAAGCGCATCAAGCTGCTGGAAAAGCAGATGCTCGAGCACGCGCGCAACCTGGAGTTCGAAAAGGCAGCGCGCGTGCGCGACCAGCTGGCGTTGCTGCGCGAGCAGGCCTTCGGCGCGGCCGGGCACGACCACCCCGATGCCCTGCCGGTGCGCGCCTGACGGAACTTCGACAGCCATACTCGACCAAATCAGTCGGGATCAGCTATACTTGAGCAAGTTGCGGGGTTTTTCGGTGCCGTGCGGGAGACGGGCGGTGTCGATGGCCGTCGGCCGACTCCCTTCTCGTTCATCTGGCGCGCCTGCGGGCGCAGGAGGAGATCACGATGCGTCTGACCACCAAGGGCCGTTTCGCCGTCACGGCGATGATCGATCTCGGGCTTCGCTCGCATACCGGGCCGGTGGCGCTGGCGGCGATCAGCCAGCGCCAGCAGATCTCGCTGTCGTACCTGGAGCAGTTGTTCGGCAGGCTGCGTCGGCACGAGCTGGTGGAGAGCACGCGCGGGCCGGGCGGCGGCTATTCGCTCGGGCGCAGCGCCGAGCAGATCAGCGTGGCCGACATCATCACGGCCGTGGACGAGCCGCTCGACGCGACCGCCTGCGGCGGCAAGGAGAACTGCATGGGGCCGGACGGTGGCCGCTGCATGACGCACGACCTGTGGACCAGCCTGAACGAGAAGATGATCGAGTACCTGAGCTCGATCTCGCTGAAGAAGCTGGTCGACGACCAGCTCGCCAAGGGCGTGTCGATCCAGGACACGCCGCTGAAGCGGGCGATCTCGCCGCAGCCGGTGGTGCGGCCGATCAAGGTCAACGCGCCGAATTCCGTCTTTGCGCTCGGCAGCGCGATGGCCAAGTGAATCCGGGACGGCGCGCGTGCCCGGCGTTGCGCCCCGGCCGGGCCGTCTGCCGCCGGCTGCCATGACAGCGCCGCCGCCGATCTATCTGGACTACGCCGCGACCACGCCCTGCGACCCGCGGGTCGTCGATGCGATGGTTCCGTGGCTGAGCGAGCACTTCGGCAACCCGTCGTCGCGCAGCCACGCGTGGGGCTGGCAGGCGCAGGAGGCGGTCGAACACGCGCGCGGGCAGGTGGCGGCGCTGATCGGCGCCGATCCGCGCGAGATCGTCTGGACCTCGGGCGCGACCGAATCGAACAACCTCGCGATCGTGGGGGCTGCCCGCTGCCGCGCCGCGCGCGGCCGGCACGTGGTCACCGTCGCGACCGAGCACCAGGCGGTGCTCGACCCGGTGCGCGCGTTGGGGAAGCAGGGCTTCGAGGCCACCGTGCTGCCGGTGCAGGGCAACGGCCTGCTCGACCTGGACCGCCTGCGCGACGCGCTGCGGCCGGACACGGTGCTGGCTTCGGTGATGCTGGTCAACAACGAGATCGGCGTGGTCCAGGACGTCGCGGCCATCGGGCGCCTGTGCCGCGAGCGCGGCATCCTGCTGCACGTCGATGCGGCGCAGGCTACCGGCAAGGTCGGGATCGACTGGGCCGCGTGGCCGGTCGACCTGATGAGCCTGACCGCGCACAAGTCCTACGGCCCCAAGGGCATCGGCGCGCTGGTCGTGCGGCGCGAGCCGCGCGTGCCGGTCGAGCCGCTGCTGCACGGCGGCGGCCAGGAGCGCGGCCTGCGCCCGGGCACGCTGCCGACCCACCAGATCGTCGGCATGGGCGCGGCCTTCGCGCTCGCCGGTGCCGAGATGGCGGTCGAGCGCGAGCGGATCCGCGCGCTGCGAGATCGGCTGCTGCGGGGGCTGTCGGCCATCGGCGGGCTCGTCGTCAACGGCGACCTCGAGCGGCGCGTGCCGCACAACCTGAACGTCGCCTTCGCCGGCGTGGACGGCGAGGCGCTGCTCACCGGCTGCACCGGGTTGGCGCTGTCGTCGGGATCGGCCTGCGCGTCCGGCAGCGCGGCGCCCAGCCACGTGTTGCGCGCGCTGGGCTGCAGCGACGAGCTCGCGCACGCGAGCCTGCGCATCACCATCGGCCGCTTCACCACCGAGGCCGAGATCGACGCCGCGCTGCTGATGCTGCGCGCCCAGGCCGCGCGGCGACGCGAACCGATGACCCATCTCGAATGAAGACCAAGGAGCACTGACCATGGCCGTAACCCTGACCGAAGCGGCTGCCCGCCACCTGGCGAACACGATCGTGCGCCGCGGCAAGGGCGTGGGTGTACGCCTGGGCGTGACGGCCACCGGCTGCTCGGGCCTGTCGTACAAGCTCGAGTACGCCGACGACGTGGCGCCGGACGATCTGGTGTTCGAGGATCACGGCGTCAAGCTGCTGGTGGAGCCGAAGAACCTGGCGTTCCTCGACGGCACCGAGCTGGACTACGTGCGCGAAGGCCTGAACGAAGGCTTCAAGTTCCGCAATCCGCGCGAGAAGGACCGCTGCGGCTGCGGCGAGTCGTTCCGCGTGTGACCGGCGCCGCGGTGCCGCAGTTGCGCGAAGGCGGCGAAGGCGGCGAAGGCGGCGAAGGCAAAGCGGCCGTGAACGTGCTGGGCATCGAGTCTTCGTGCGACGAGACCGGCGTCGCGCTGGTGCGTGCGGCGGCCGACGGCGTGCCGCGGCTGCTGGCGCAGGCGCTGCACACCCAGGCGGCGATGCACGCGGCCTATGGCGGCGTGGTGCCCGAGCTGGCCTCGCGCGACCACATCCGCCGCGTGCTGCCGCTGGCGCGGCAGGTGCTGGCCGAGGCCGGCACCGGCCTGGACGACATCGACCTGGTCGCCTACACGCGCGGCCCCGGGCTGGCCGGCGCCTTGCTGGTCGGCGCCGGCATCGCGGTGACGCTGGCCGCCGCGCTGCACCGGCCGGCCGTCGGCGTGCACCACCTCGAAGGCCACCTGCTGTCGCCCTTCCTGTCGGCCGACCCGCCGCGCTTTCCGTTCGTCGCGCTGCTCGTCTCGGGCGGCCACACCCAGCTGATGCGCGTCGAAGAAGTCGGCCGCTGCGAGTTGCTCGGCGAGACGATCGACGACGCTGCCGGCGAGGCCTTCGACAAGTCGGCCAAGCTGCTCGGGCTCGGCTACCCGGGCGGGCCGGCGCTGGCGCGGCTGGCGGCGCAGGGCTGCTGCGGCGCGTTTGCACTACCGCGGCCGCTGCTGCACAAGCCGAACCTCGACTTCTCCTTCGCCGGGCTGAAGACCGCGGTCGCGGTGCGCGTGGCGGCGCTGGGCAGCGGCGCCACCGAGGCGCAGCGCGCCGACATGGCGGCCAGCGTGCAGGCGGCGATCGTCGAGGTGCTGGTGGCCAAGGCGCTGCGCGCGCTGGCGCAGACCGGGCTCGACCGGCTGGTGGTGTCGGGCGGGGTCGGCGCCAACGCCGAGCTGCGCGCGCGGCTCGATGCCGCCTGCGCGGCGCGCGGCGCGCGCGTGCACTACCCCGAGCCGGCGCTGTGCACCGACAACGGCGCGATGATCGCGCTGGCCGCGGCGATGCGTTGGCAGCGCGGGCTGCTGCAGCCGCAGCCGGCCGCCTTCGACGTGCGCCCGCGCTGGCCGCTGCAGACGGCCTGAAGCGCCGGCCTGCGATCCCGACCCAACCCGATCCCGAACATGCGCGACCTGATCCGCCGCCTTCCCGCGTCCAAGATCCGCGAGGTCGCCAACGCCGGCATCGGCCGCGACGATGTGCTGGCCTTCTGGTTCGGCGAGAGCGACGCGGTCACGCCCGAGCCGGTGCGCCGCGCCGCCGCCGATTCGCTGGCGGCGGGCGAGACCTTCTACGCCCACAACCTCGGCCTGCCGGAGTTGCGCGAGGCGCTGGCGGCCTACACCGCGGCGCTGCATCCGGCGGTGGGCAGCGCGCGCATTGCGGTCACCTCGTCGGGCGTGAACGCGCTGATGCTCGCGATGCAACTGCTGCTCGACCCCGGCGACGAGGCGGTCGCGGTAGTGCCGCTGTGGCCCAACCTGGAAGCGCAGGCGCAGATCATGGGTGCGCGGCTGCGGCGGCTGGCGCTGCGGCCGCAGCAGGGGCGCTGGCGCCTCGACCTGGACGAGTTGCGCGCAAGCGTGACGCCCGCCACCCGCGTGCTGATCGTCAATGCGCCGAACAACCCGACCGGCTGGACGCTCACGCGTGCCGAGCAGCGTGCGATCCTCGAACACTGCCGGCACACCGGCACCTGGATCGTCGCCGACGAGGTCTACGAGCGGCTGTACTACGCGGGCGACGCCGCGGCGGCGCCGAGCTTCCTGGACCTCGCCGCTGCCGAAGACCGGCTGGTGGTGGTGCACAGCTTCTCCAAGAGCTTCCTGATGACCGGCTGGCGGCTGGGCTGGATGGTCGTGCCGCAAGGCGAACTCGAAGCGCTGGGCAAGCTGATCGAATTCAACACCTCGTGCGCGCCGGTGTTCGTGCAACGCGGCGGGCTCGCGGCGTTGCGCCTGGCCGATCAGACCGTGCCGGCGCTGGCCGCCCATCTGCGCGGCTGCCGCGACACGCTGGCCGCGGCGCTCGCCGGCCTTCCCGGCATCGAGGCGGCGGCGCCCGACGGCGGCATGTACCTGTTCCTGCGTGTCGCCGGGCAGCAGGATTCGCTGGCACTGGCGCGGCGCCTGGTGCGCGACCACGGCCTCGGGCTGGCGCCGGGCGCGGCCTTCGGCCCGGAGGGCGAAGGCTGGCTGCGCTGGTGCTTCGCCGCGCGCGACCCGCAGCGCCTGCTCGCCGGGGTGCAGCGGCTGCGCGGCGCGCTCGGCCTATAATCCGCCGGTTCGGCAGCCCGCGAGGGTGCGCCGGGCAGCACGCTGCGGGGCGGTTTCCCCTGCAAGCGCAAGTGAAACCGGAAACCGCCCCTGTTCCGATGCGGCGCGCGCACGCCATGCGCGCACCGGGCATGGCGGCTTCCACATCCTCTGGAACTCCCATGTCCCTCGCCCCCGCCCAGATCGCCGAGATCATCCAGGCCCACGCCCGTGGTGCCGCGGACACCGGCTCGCCGGAAGTCCAGGTCGCGCTGCTGACCGCGCGCATCAACCAGCTGACGCCGCATTTCAAGCAGCACCTGAAAGACCATCACGGCCGCCGCGGGCTGCTGAAGCTGGTCAATCAGCGCAAGCGCCTGCTGGCCTACCTGAAGGACAAGGACGCCGAGCGCTACACCGCGCTGATCGGCAAGCTCGGCCTGCGCAAGTAAGGCCACGACGAATGGCCGGCCATCCGTGCGAGGCAGGCGCCGCGGGCGCCGGTGGCCTCGGCATGGTCGGCCGGCAGCAGGGCGCCGGTCGGGCGCGTGCTTGTCATTCCAGCGCTGCCTGCCGTGCCGGCCGGCCGGGCCGCGCTGGAATGGCATGCCGCCGCGAAGACGCTCCTGCCGGTACCGGGCTCCACCGCGAGCGGGCCCGATCCGACTAGGAGACTGCATATGGGTCTGTTCAACAAGGTCACGAAGACCTTCCAATGGGGTGCAAACACCGTCACCCTCGAAACCGGCGAGATCGCGCGCCAGGCCGGCGGCGCGGTCGTCGTCAGCATGGACGACACCGTCGTGCTCGCCACCGTCGTCGCCGCGAAGAAGGCCAAGCCCGGCCAGGACTTCTTCCCGCTGACCGTCGACTACATCGAGAAGACCTACGCCGCCGGCAAGATCCCGGGCAGCTTCTTCAAGCGCGAAGGCAGGCCGAGCGAGCTCGAGACGCTGACCAGCCGCCTGATCGACCGCCCGATCCGCCCGCTGTTCCCGGACGGCTTCTTCAACGAAGTGCAGGTCGTCGTGCACGTGCTCAGCCTGAACCCGGAAGTGCCGGCCGACATCCCGGCGCTGATCGGCGCCAGCGCGGCACTGGCGATCAGCGGCATCCCGTTCAACGGGCCGATCGGCGCGGCGCGCGTCGGCTATGTCAACGGTGAATACGTGCTCAACCCGGGCCCGAGCCAGCGCGCGAACTCGCGCCTGGACCTGGTCGTCGCCGGCACCGAGGCTGCGGTGCTGATGGTCGAATCCGAAGCCGACATGCTCAGCGAAGACGTGATGCTCGGCGCGGTCGTCTTCGGCCACGAGCAGGGCAACGTCGCGGTCGCCGCGATCAACGAGCTGGTGCGCGATGCCGGCAAGCCCGAATGGGACTGGCAGGCGCCGGCCAAGGACGAGGCCTTCATCGCCAGGGTCGAGGCGCTCGGCGAGGAGCCGCTGCGCGCGGCTTACCAGATCCGCAGCAAGCAGGCGCGCACCCAGGCCTGCCGCGAGGCCTACGCCGCGGTGAACGCGGCGCTGCAGGCCGAAGGCGTCGAGTTCGACGCGGTCAAGGTCGAAGGCCTGCTGTTCGACATCGAGGCGCGCATCGTGCGCAGCCAGATCCTGGCCGGCGAGCCGCGCATCGACGGCCGCGACACGCGCACCGTGCGGCCGATCGAGATCCGCGCCGGCGTGCTGCCGCGCACCCACGGCTCGGCGCTGTTCACGCGCGGCGAGACGCAGGCGCTGGTGGTGGCCACGCTGGGCACCGAGCGCGACGCGCAGCGCATCGACGCGCTCGCCGGCGAGTACTCCGACGCCTTCCTGCTGCACTACAACATGCCGCCCTTCGCCACCGGCGAGACCGGCCGCGTCGGCAGCCCGAAGCGGCGCGAGATCGGCCACGGGCGCCTGGCCAAGCGCGCGCTGATCGCCGCGCTGCCGGCCAAGGACGAGTTCCCGTACACGCTGCGGCTGGTCAGCGAGATCACCGAGAGCAACGGCTCGTCGTCGATGGCCTCGGTGTGCGGCGGCTGCCTGGCGCTGATGGACGCCGGCGTGCCGATGAAGGCGCATGTGGCGGGCATCGCGATGGGGCTGATCAAGGACGGCAACCGCTTTGCGGTGCTGACCGACATCCTCGGCGACGAGGATCACCTCGGCGACATGGACTTCAAGGTGGCCGGCAGCACCAGCGGCGTGACCGCGCTGCAGATGGACATCAAGATCCAGGGCATCACGAAGGAGATCATGCAGGTCGCGCTGGCGCAGGCCAAGGAGGCGCGGCTGCACATCCTGGCGAAGATGCAGGAGGCGATGGGCGAGTCGCGCGCCGAGGTGTCGCAGTTCGCGCCGCGCCTGTACACGATGAAGATCAACCCGGAGAAGATCCGCGACGTGATCGGCAAGGGCGGCGCGACGATCCGCGCGCTCACCGAAGAGACCGGCTGCACGATCGACATCGGCGAGGACGGCACGATCACGATCGCGTCGACCGACGCCGAGCGCGCCGAGTTCGCGAAGAAGCGCATCACCGAGATCACCGCCGAGGCCGAGGTGGGCAAGGTCTACGAAGGCCCGGTCACCAAGATCCTGGACTTCGGCGCGCTCGTCAACATCCTGCCGGGCAAGGACGGGCTGCTGCACATCAGCCAGATCGCGCACCAGCGCGTCGAGAAGGTCGAGGACTTCCTGAAGGAAGGCCAGGTGGTCAAGGTCAAGGTGCTCGAGACCGACGACAAGGGCCGCATCAAGCTGTCGATGAAGGCGCTGCTCGACCGGCCCGAGGGCATGGAAGAAGAGCGCGAACGGCCGCCGCGGCGCGAGCGGGGCGACCGCTACGACCGCGGTGACCGCGGCGAGCGTGGCGAGCGTGGCGAGCGCCGCGAGCGGGCGCCGCGCGCCGAGCCGGCGGCCGAAGCCGCGCCGGCTGCAGCGGCCGGCGCCGACGCGCCATCACGCGACTGAAGGTGTCGCTGCGTTGCGCCGAGGCGCGGCGCGGCCGGGGAGCAAAGATGCAAGCGATCGAGATCACGCAACCGGGCGGGCCCGAAGTGCTGCGGCCGACGGCGCGGCCCGCGCCGGTGCCTGCGCCCGGCGAGTTGCTGATCGCAGTGGCGGCTTCGGGCGTGAACCGGCCCGACGTGCTGCAGCGCAAGGGCCTGTACCCGATGCCGCCGGGCGTGTCCGACCTGCCCGGGCTCGAGATCGCCGGCACCGTGGCGGCAGGCGCAGCCGAGGATCTGGCGGTGGCCGGGCTGAAGCTAGGCGACCGCGCATGTGCGCTGGTCGCCGGCGGCGGCTATGCCGAAGCCTGCGTGGCGCCGGCCGGACAATGCCTGCCGGTGCCCAAGGGCCTGACCGACGTCGAAGCCGCGGCGCTGCCCGAGACCTACTTCACCGTCTGGCAGAACGTGTTCCAGAACGCGCGGCTGCAGCCGGGTGAGACGCTGCTGGTGCAGGGCGGATCCAGCGGCATCGGCGTCGCGGCGATCCATCTGGCCAAGGCCTTCGGCGCGACCGTGATCGTCACCGCCGGCACCGACGCCAAGTGCGCCGCCTGCATCGCGCAAGGCGCCGACCACGCGATCAACTACAAGACGCAGGACTTCGTCGCCGAGGTCCGGCGCATCACCGCCGGGCGCGGCGTCGATGTCGTGCTCGACATGGTGGCCGGCGACTACGTGGCGCGCGAGATGCAGTGCCTGGCCGACGACGGCCGCATCGCGGTGATCGCGGTCCAGGGCGGGACCAAGGCCGAGCTCGATGTCGGCGCGTTGCTGCGCAAGCGCATCGCCATCATCGGCAGCACGCTGCGGCCGCGCACGGTCGCGTACAAGACGGTGATCGCGCGCGAGTTGCGCGCCCGGGTCTGGCCGCTGATCGAAGCCGGCCGCATCAGGCCCGTGATCCACCAGGTCTTCCCGGCGGCGCAGGCCGCGCAGGCGCACGCGCTGATGGAGTCGGGCGTGCACGTCGGCAAGATCGTGCTCGACTGGCGGCCCGCGGCATGAGCCCGCCGGGCCGCCCCAAGGGCGAATACCGCAGGGCGCAGCCCGAAGGTTTTCTGATGCACCCGCCGGGCCGCCCCAAAGGCGAATACCGCAGGACGCAGCCCGAAGGTATCCGAGCGAGCCCGCCGGGCCGCGCCCGGGCGCGAGTTCCGGCTCCAGCAGTCCGAAGGAGAGCCCCATGAACACCCGCCGCAAACTCGTCGCCGGCAACTGGAAGATGCACGGCAGCCGCGCGGCCAACGCGGCGCTTCTCGAGGGCCTGCTCGGCGCGCGCCCCTTCGGCGCCGACGTCGCGGTGTGCGTGCCGTTCCCGTATCTGGCCGACGTTGCCGTTCGGCTCGTCGGCAGCGGCGTCGGCTGGGGCGCGCAGGACTGCTCTGCGCATGCGCAGGGTGCCTACACCGGCGAGGTATCGGCGGCAATGCTGCAGGACCTGGGATGCAGCTGGGCGATCGTCGGCCATTCCGAACGGCGCGCCTACCATGCCGAGAGCGACGAGCTCGTCGCCGCCAAGGCCGGGGCCGCGCTCGGTTGCGGCTTGACGCCGATCGTGTGCGTCGGCGAGACACTCGAGCAGCGCGAGGCAGGCCAGACCGAAGCCGTCGTCAGGCGCCAGCTGGCCGCGGTGATCGATGCGCTCGGGCAGGATGCCGGCCGCATGGTCGTCGCCTACGAGCCGGTGTGGGCGATCGGTACCGGCCGCACCGCCACGCCCGAGCAGGCGCAGGCGGTGCACGCGCTGCTGCGCGCCCAGCTGCAGGCCGCAGCGCTGCCGGCCGGCGCGATCCGCATCCTCTACGGCGGCAGCGTCAAGCCCGACAACGCGGCGACGCTGTTCGCCCAACCCGATATCGACGGCGGCCTGATCGGCGGCGCGTCGCTGAACGCGGCCGACTTCGCCGCGATCGGCCGCGCCGCCGCAGGCTGATGCGCCTTCGCGAACGAACCACCACCACATGACCATGCAGATCTGGAGCACGATCCTTCACGCCGTTCAACTGCTGACCGCGATGGCGATGATCGGCCTGGTGCTGGTGCAGCACGGCAAGGGCGCCGACATGGGCGCTTCGTTCGGCAGCGGCGCATCGGGCAGCCTGTTCGGCGCCACCGGCAGCGCCAACTTTCTGTCGCGCTCGACGGCCGCCTGCGCAACGCTGTTCTTCGTCTGCACGCTGGCGTTGGCCTTCATGGGCAATGCCGGCCGCAGCGCTCCGGCCGAAAGCGCAGGCAGCGTGCTCGACCGGGCGGCACCCGCGGCCAGTGCGCCGGCTGCGGCGATTCCCGGCGCAGTGCCGCCGCCTGCGGCATCGGCGCCCGCCGCCAACCCCGCGATTCCGGCGGCGATCCCGGCTGCGCCTGCAGCCAGCCCGGCCGGGAAATGACGCGCTGCGCGCAGCCTTGCGGCTTGCGCTTGCGCAGCGCTTGACGCTGCGCAAGCGGCGCAACGCGATCGGCCCGCGTGGTGTCGATCAGCGGGGCGATCAGCGGGGCGATCACCAGGGAATTGCCGCTAGAATCCCGCCGCCGCAAGGATGTCGTTGCCTTAAGGCAAGGCGCTGCGGCGCAGCCTCATGCCGACGTGGTGAAATTGGTAGACACGCTATCTTGAGGGGGTAGTGGCGAAAGCTGTGCGAGTTCGAGTCTCGCCGTCGGCACCAGGCACAACGACGCACCCGACACGGCCCGGCAGCCGTGCGGGGCCGGATCAACGCCACCAACACCACGCGTAACGCAGCGCCCAACCTGCCATGGACCTCAGCGAGTATCTGCCCGTGATCCTGTTCATCCTGGTCGGTGCGGCGGTCGGTGTGGCGCCGCAGGTGCTGGGCTATCTGCTCGGCCCCAACCGCCCGGATGCGGCCAAGGCCTCGCCCTATGAATGCGGCTTCGAGGCCTTCGAAGACGCACGCATGAAGTTCGACGTGCGCTACTACCTCGTCGCGATCCTGTTCATCCTGTTCGATCTCGAGATCGCGTTCCTGTTTCCGTGGGCGGTGGCGCTGCGTGAAATCGGGCCGTCAGGTTTCTGGGCCATGATGCTCTTCCTGGGGATCCTGGTGGTCGGCTTCGTCTACGAATGGAAGAAGGGCGCACTCGACTGGGAGTGATCGCGGCATGGGCATCGAAGGCGTACTCAAGGAAGGCTTCGTCACCACCTCGGTCGACAAGCTGATCAACTGGTCGAAGACCGGCTCGCTGTGGCCGATGACCTTCGGCCTGGCCTGCTGCGCGGTGGAGATGATGCACGCCGGCGCGGCCCGCTACGACATCGACCGCTTCGGCATGCTGTTCCGCCCGAGCCCGCGGCAGAGCGACCTGATGATCGTCGCCGGCACGCTGTGCAACAAGATGGCGCCGGCGCTGCGCAAGGTCTACGACCAGATGGCCGAGCCGCGGTGGGTGCTGAGCATGGGATCCTGCGCCAACGGCGGCGGCTACTACCACTACAGCTATTCGGTGGTGCGCGGCTGCGACCGCATCGTGCCGGTGGACGTGTACGTGCCGGGCTGCCCGCCCACGGCCGAGGCGCTGCTGTACGGCATCCTGCAGCTGCAGAACAAGATCCGGCGCGAGAACACGATCGCGCGCTGAGGACCCCGCCGATGACCGACAAGCTCGACACCCTGCAAGCCGCGGTTGCGTCCGCGCTGGGGGATGCCGCATCGGCGCTGGTCCGCGACCGCGGCGAGTTGACGGTCACCGTGCTCGCCGCCGACTACGCGCACGCGATGCGCACGCTGCGCGACGCGCCGCAATGCCGCTTCGAGCAGTTGATCGACCTGTGCGGCGTCGACTACTCGAACTACAAGAACGCACCCTGGGACGGCCCGCGCTACGCGGCGGTCGTGCATCTGCTGTCGGTCAGCCGCAACTGGCGCCTGCGGGTCAGGGTCTTCGCGCCCGACGACGATCTGCCCGTGGTGCCGTCGGTCACCGCGATCTGGGCGGCGGCCAACTGGTTCGAACGCGAAGCCTTCGACATGTACGGCATCGTCTTCGAAGGCCACGAAGACCTGCGCCGCATCCTCACCGACTACGGCTTCATCGGCCATCCGATGCGCAAAGACTTCCCCGTCAGCGGCCACGTGGAGATGCGCTACGACGCGCAGCAGCAGCGGGTGATCTACCAGCCGGTCACGATCGAGCCGCGCGAAATCACGCCGCGGGTGGTCCGCGAGGACAACTACGGCGGTTTGAGCTGAGCATGGCCGAGATCAAGAACTACACGCTCAACTTCGGCCCGCAGCACCCGGCGGCGCACGGCGTGCTGCGCCTCGTGCTCGAGCTCGACGGCGAGGTGATCCAGCGCGCCGACCCGCACATCGGGCTGCTGCACCGCGCGACCGAGAAGCTGGCCGAGAGCAAGACGTACATCCAGTCGCTGCCCTACATGGACCGACTGGACTACGTGTCGATGATGTGCAACGAGCACGCGTACTGCCTGGCCATCGAGAAGCTGCTCGACATCGAGGTGCCGATCCGCGCGCAGTACATCCGCGTGATGTTCGCCGAGATCACGCGGCTGCTGAACCACCTGATGTGGCTGGGCGCGCACGGCCTGGACTGCGGTGCGATGAACATGCTCATCTACTGCTTCCGCGAGCGCGAGGATCTGCTCGACATGTACGAAGCGGTGTCCGGGGCGCGCATGCACGCGGCGTACTTCCGCCCGGGCGGCGTGTACCGCGACCTGCCGGATTCGATGCCGCAGTACCAAGTGTCGCGAATCAAGAACCAGAAGGCGATCGACCGCCTCAACGAAGACCGGCAAGGCGGCCTGCTCGACTTCGTCGAGTCGTTCACGCGGCGCTTCCCCGGCTATGTCGACGAGTACGAGACGCTGCTCACCGACAACCGCATCTGGAAGCAGCGCACCGTGGGCATCGGCGTCGTCAGCCCCGAGCGCGCGCTGAACCTCGGCTTCACCGGGCCGATGCTGCGCGGCTCCGGCGTCGAGTGGGATCTGCGCAAGAAGCAGCCCTACGATGTCTACAGCCGGATGGACTTCGACATCCCGGTCGGCAGCAACGGCGACACCTACGACCGCTACTTGGTGCGCGTCGAGGAATTGCGCCAGAGCAACCGCATCATCAAGCAGTGCGTCGACTGGCTGCGCGCCAACCCGGGCCCGGTGATCGTCGCCAACCACAAGGTCGCGCCGCCGCCGCGCGAGCGCATGAAGTACGGCATGGAGGACCTGATCCACCACTTCAAGCTGTTCTCCGAAGGCATCCACATGCCCGAGGGCGAGGCCTACGCGGCGGTCGAGCATCCGAAGGGCGAGTTCGGGATCTACTTGATCAGCGACGGCGCCAACAAGCCGTACCGGATGAAGATCCGTGCACCCGGTTTCGCGCACCTGGCGGCGATGGACGAGATGGCGCGCGGACACATGATCTCCGACGCCGTGGCGATCATCGGCACGATGGACGTCGTGTTCGGGGAGATCGACCGATGAAGCTGTCGGAGCAGACGCTGGCCCGCTTCGCGCGCGAGACGGCCAAGTACCCGCACGAGCAGCGCCAGTCGGCGGTGATGGCCTGCCTGGCGATCGTGCAGCAGGAGCAGGGCTGGGTGTCGCAGGAGGCCGAGAACGCGGTCGCCGCGTATCTGGGCATGCCGCCGATCGCGGTGCACGAGGTCACCACCTTCTACAACATGTACAACCAGCAGCCTGTGGGCAAGTTCAAGCTCAACGTCTGCACCAACCTGCCGTGCCAGCTGCGCAACGGCCAGACTGCGCTGGAGCACGTGTGCGAACGGCTCGGGATCGAGCCCTACGGCAGCACCGCCGACGGCGTGTTCACGGTGCAGCCCTGCGAATGCCTGGGTGCCTGCGCCGATGCGCCGGTGATGCTGGTCAACGACCGCCAGATGCTGAGCTTCATGACGCCGCAGCGGCTCGACGAGCTGGTCGACACGCTGCGCGCGCACGCGGCGAAGGAAGGGGCCTGAGGCGATGCTGGACCTGTCCAAGTTCCAGGCTTCCGGGCGCGAGACCTGCTTCCATGGCCGGCACATCGGCCCGCAGATCTACGCGGGCCTGGACGGGCGCAACTGGCACCTGGCCGACTACGAGGCGCGCGGCGGCTACCAGGCGCTGCGCAAGGTGCTGGGCGCCGACGGCGGCGGCGGGATGACGCCGGAGCAGGTGATCGCCGAGGTCAAGGCCTCGGGCCTGCGCGGCCGCGGCGGCGCCGGCTTCCCGACCGGGCTGAAGTGGAGCTTCATGCCGCAGAAGTTCGCCGGCGCGAAGTACCTGGTGTGCAACTCCGACGAAGGCGAGCCCGGCACCTGCAAGGACCGCGACATCCTCGCCTACAACCCGCACATCGTGATCGAGGGCATGGCGATCGCCGCCTACGCGATGGGCGTGGCCACCGCCTACAACTACATCCACGGGGAGATCTTCGAGGTCTACGAGCGCTTCGAGCAGGCGCTGGACGAGGCGCGTGCCGCCGGCTTCCTGGGCGAGCGCATCCTCGGCAGCGGCTTCAACTTCCAGCTGCACGCGCACCACGGCTTCGGCGCCTACATCTGCGGCGAGGAAACCGGCCTGCTCGAGTCGGTCGAAGGCAAGAAGGGGCAGCCGCGCTACAAGCCGCCGTTCCCGGCGAGCTTCGGCCTGTACGGCAAGCCGACCACGATCAACAACACCGAGACCTTCGCCGCGGTGCCGTGGATCATCCGCCACGGCGGCCCCGCGTACCTGGAGGTCGGCAAGCCCAACAACGGCGGCACCAAGATCTTCTCGGTGGTGGGCGACGTCAACCAGCCCGGCAACTTCGAGATCCCGCTGGGCACGCCGTTCTCCGAGCTGCTGGCGCTCGCGGGCGGCGTCAAGGGCGGGGCGCTGAAGGCGGTGATTCCCGGCGGGTCGTCGTCGCCGGTGCTGCCGGCCGCGGTGATGATGGACTGCACGATGGACTACGACAGCATCGCCAAGGCCGGCTCGATGCTGGGCTCGGGCGCGGTGATCGTGATGAACGACACCCGCTGCATGGTCAAGAGCCTGCTGCGCCTGAGCTACTTCTACCAGCACGAGAGCTGCGGCCAGTGCACGCCCTGCCGCGAAGGCACCGGCTGGCTGTGGCGGCTGGTCGACCGCATCGAGCACGGCCGCGGCCGGATGGAAGACATCGCGCTGCTCGACACGGTGGCCGAAAGCATCATGGGCCGCACGATCTGCGCGCTGGGCGACGCGGCGGCGATGCCGGTGCGCGGCATGATCAAGCACTTCCGCGACGAGTTCGTGCACCACGTCGAACACAAGCGCTGCGTCGCGGGGGCGGGGGCATGAGTCCGCGCCGGGCCGCCCCGATCCGGCTCGCCGCAGCGGCGGGCGGGCACGTAGCGTCCAGGGGGCTCGCATGACCACGGCGATGATCGAAATCGAGCTCGACGGCCGCAAGGTCAGCGTCGCGCCGGGCAGCATGGTGATGCACGCGGCCGACGCGCTCGGCGTGTACGTGCCGCACTTCTGCTACCACAAGAAGCTGTCGATCGCGGCCAACTGCCGCATGTGCCTGGTCGAGGTCGAGAAGGCGCCCAAGCCGATGCCGGCCTGCGCCACGCCGGTGGCGCCCGGCATGGTGGTGCGCACCAAGAGCGACAAGGCCCTCGCCGCACAGAAGTCGGTGATGGAGTTCCTGCTGATCAACCACCCGCTCGACTGCCCGATCTGCGATCAGGGCGGCGAGTGCCAGCTGCAGGATCTGGCGGTGGGCTACGGCATGTCGGCGTCGCGCTACACCGAGGAAAAGCGCGTCGTGCTCCAGAAGAACGTCGGCCCGCTGATCTCGATGGCGGAGATGACGCGCTGCATCCACTGCACCCGCTGCGTGCGCTTCGGCCAGGAGATCGGCGGGGTGATGGAACTCGGCATGGTCAACCGCGGCGAGCATTCGGAGATCACCACGATCAAGGGCGGCACCGTCGATTCCGAGTTGTCGGGCAACATGATCGACATCTGCCCGGTGGGTGCGCTGACCAGCAAGCCCTTCCGCTACAGCGCGCGCACCTGGGAGCTGGCGCGACGCCGGAGCATCAGCCCGCACGACTCGAACGGCGCCAACCTGGTGGTGCAGGTCAAGGGCAACCGCGTGATGCGCGTGGTGCCGTTCGAGAACGAGGACGTCAACGAGTGCTGGATCGCCGACCGCGACCGTTTCTCGTACGAGGCGCTGAACGGCGACGCGCGGCTGGACGCGCCGATGATCAAGCAGGGCGGCCAGTGGCAGGCGGTCGACTGGAGCACCGCGCTGCGCTTCGTCGCCGACGGCCTGCTGCGCATCCGCGGCGAGTTCGGGGCGGCGGCGATCGGCGCGCTCGGCACCCCGCACAGCACGGTCGAGGAACTGCACCTGCTGGCCAAGCTGGTGCGCGGCCTGGGCAGCGAGAGCATCGACCACCGCCTGCGCCACGCCGACTTCGCCAACACCGCGCCCGCCGGGTCGGCGCGTTGGCTGGGTACCTCGGTGGCTTCGCTGACCACGCTCGATGCCGCGCTCGTGGTCGGCTCGTTCCTGCGCAAGGACCATCCGCTGTTCGCGCAGCGGCTGCGCCAGGCGGCGCGCAAGGGCGCGCGCATCCACCGGGTGCACGCGCTCGCCGACGACTGGGCGATGCCCGAGGCCGCCGGCCTGATCGCCGCGCCGAGCGGCTGGCTGCAGGCGCTGGCCGGGATCGCCGCGGCAGTGGCGGCCGAGAAGGGCATCGCCGCACCCCTGCCGCAGGCGCCGGGCGATGAGGCCCGCGAAATCGCGCGTTCGTTGCTGCAGGGCGAGCGCAAGGCGGTGCTGCTGGGCAACGCCGCCGCGCAGCACCCGCAGGCGGGGGCGCTGCTGTCGCTGGCCGGCTGGATCGCCGAGCAGTGCGGCGCCAGCGTCGGCTGCCTCGGTGAAGCGGCCAACTCGGTCGGCGCACAGTTGGTGAACGCGCTGCCCGGCGCCGGCGGGCTGCATGCCGGGCAGATGCTGGCGCAGGGCATGAAGGCGTTGCTGCTGCTCAACGTCGAGCCGGCGCTCGACGCGGCCGATGCGGCCGGCGCAGCGGCGGCGCTGCAGGCCAGCGGCCTGGTCGTCGCGCTGACGCCGTTCAAGGACGCGGCCGTCGCCAACGCCGACGTGCTGCTGCCGATCGCGCCCTTCACCGAGACGGCCGGCAGCTTCGTCAACGCCGAGGGCCGGCTGCAGAGCTTCACCGGCGTGGTGCCGCCGCGCGCCGAGACCCGGCCCGCATGGAAGGTGCTGCGCGTGCTGGGCAATCTGCTCGGCCTGCCGGGCTTCGACTTCGACAGCGCCGAGGCGGTGCTGGCCGAGGCGCTGGGCGACCGCGCGGCGCTGGCCGGGCGGCTCGACAACCGCGTGTCGGCCGACACCGCGTCGGGCGCACCCCTCGACGGCCCGGAACGCGTCGCCGACGTGCCGATCTACAGCGCCGATGCACTGGTGCGCCGCGCGCCGGCGCTGCAGCACACGGCCGACGCACAGGCGCCGGTGGCCGGAGTGTCGGCGCAGATGTGGGGGCGGCTCGGCCTGCAGCCCGGCGACAGGGTGCGGTTGAGCCAGGGCGGGGCGCCGCTGGTGATCGCGGCGCAGTGCGATCCGACGCTGGCGCCGACCGCGGTGCGCGTGCCGGCCGGCCATGCCGACACCGCCGCGCTCGGCCCGATGTTCGGCGCGATCGCCGTCGAGCGAGCCTGAGGATCCGCGATGCTCGATCTCGTCAACCAACACGGTGTCGCGCTGATGGGCCCGACGCTGTGGGCCGTGGTCTGGAACCTGATCAAGATCGTCGCGCTGCTCGCGCCGCTGATGGGCGCGGTCGCGTACCTGACGCTGTGGGAGCGCAAGGGCATCGGCTTCACGCAGTTGCGTCCGGGCCCCAACCGCGTCGGCCCCTACGGGCTGCTGACGCCGATCGCCGACGCCGTCAAGCTGATCTTCAAGGAGATCATCCGCCCGACCGCTGCCAACAAGCCGCTGTTCTTCCTCGGGCCGGTGATGACGATCATGCCGGCGCTGGTCGCGTGGGTGGTGATCCCCTTCGGCCCGGAAGTCGCGCTCGCCAACATCGACGCCGGGCTGCTGTTCCTGATGGCCGTGACCTCGCTCGAGGTCTACGGCGTGATCATCGCCGGCTGGGCCAGCAACTCGAAGTACGCGTTCCTCGGCGCGCTGCGCGCGACCGCGCAGATGGTGTCCTACGAGATCGCGATGGGCTTCGCGCTGGTCATCGTGCTGATGGTGTCGGCCAGCCTGAACATGAGCGACATCGTGCTCGGCCAGGGCCGGGGCCGCTTCGCCGACATGGGCTGGAGCTTCCTGTCGTGGAACTGGCTGCCGCTGCTGCCGGTCTTCGTCGTCTATTTCGTGTCCGGCCTGGCCGAGACCAACCGCCACCCCTTCGACGTGGTCGAGGGCGAGAGCGAGATCGTCGCCGGCCACATGATCGAGTACTCGGGCATGGCCTTCGCGATGTTCTTCCTGGCCGAGTACGCGAACATGATCCTGGTGTCGATGCTGGCGTCGATCCTGTTCCTCGGCGGCTGGCTGCCGCCCTTCGATTTCGCGCCCTTCACCTGGCTGCCCGGCTGGGGCTGGCTGATCGCCAAGACCTTCGTCGTCGTGACGATGTTCCTGTGGGTGCGCTCGACCTTCCCGCGCTACCGCTACGACCAGATCATGCGGCTGGGCTGGAAGATCTTCATCCCGGTCACGCTGGTGTGGCTGGTGCTGGTGGGGCTGTGGATCCAGTCGCCGCTGAACATCTGGAAGTGAGGAGCGGTTCGCAATGTCGAGCGTGGCGTCACTGAAGGACCTGGTGTCCAGCTTCATGCTGGTGGAGCTGTTCAAGGGTCTGCGCATCACCGGCAAGTACTTCCTGGCGCGCAAGATCACGGTGCAGTTCCCGGAGGAGAAGACGCCGCTGTCGCCGCGTTTTCGCGGGCTGCACGCGCTGCGCCGCTACGACAACGGCGAGGAGCGCTGCATCGCCTGCAAGCTGTGCGAGGCCGTGTGCCCGGCGATGGCGATCACGATCGAGTCGGCGCAGCGCGACGACGGCACGCGCCGCACCACGCGCTACGACATCGACCTGACCAAGTGCATCTTCTGCGGCTTCTGCGAGGAGAGCTGCCCGGTCGACTCGATCGTCGAGACGCACATCCTCGAATACCACGGCGAGAAGCGCGGCGACCTGTACTTCACCAAGGACATGCTGCTGGCCGTCGGCGACCGCTACGAGCAGCAGATCGCCGCCGCGAGGCAGGCCGACGCGAAGTACCGCTGAAGCGCGCGGCCTCTCACGCACCTGCACACCCACCATGTCGAGCGCGCTCTTCTACCTCTTCGCCGCCGTGCTGCTGCTGTCGGCCTTCCGCGTGGTCACCTCGCGCAGCACGGTGCACGCCGCGCTGTTCCTGGTGCTCGCCTTCGCGAACGCGTCCGGGCTGTGGCTGATGCTGCACGCGGAATTCCTGGCGATCGCGCTGGTGCTGGTCTACGTCGGCGCGGTGATGGTCCTGTTCCTGTTCGTCGTGATGATGCTCGACGTCGACGCGGCTGCGGCGCGCGAAGGCTTCTGGCGCCACTTCCCGCTGGCGGGGCTGATCGGCGCGCTGATCGCGCTCGAGATGGCGCTGGTGCTGATGGGGGGCTTCCGCATCAGCGAGCCCGCAGCCGCCGACCCGGCACTGGCCAAGCTGGGCAACAGCAAGCTGCTGGGCATCGAGATCTACACGAACTACCTGTACCCGCTGCAGGTGGCGGCGCTGCTGCTGCTGGTGGCGATCATCGCGGCGATCGGGCTGACGCTGCGCCGTCGCAAGCACACGCACTACGTGCAGGTCAGCGCCCAGCTGCGCGCGAAGAAGGCCGACCGGCTGCGCGTGGTGAAGATGCGCGCCGCGGTCGACACGCCGGCCGCGCCGGCAGACGGGGGTGCGCCATGATCCTGGGCCCGATCACGCTCGGCCACTTCCTGTCGGTGGGCGGCATGCTGTTTGCGCTGGCGGTCATCGGCATCTTCCTGAACCGCCGCAACCTGATCGTGCTGCTGATGGCGATCGAGCTGATGCTGCTGGCGGTGAACCTGAACTTCGTCGCCTTCTCGCACTACCTCGGCGACATGGCCGGGCAGGTGTTCGTGTTCTTCATCCTCACCGTCGCCGCCGCCGAAGCCGCCATCGGCCTGGCGATCCTGGTGGTGCTGTTCCGCAACCGCTCGACGATCGACGTCGGCGAGCTCGACGCGCTCAAGGGCTGAACATGGCGCCCACCCTTTCGCCCGACCTCCTGCTCGCCATCGTGCTCGCGCCGCTGGCCGGCTCGCTGATCGCCGGCCTGGCCGGGCGCCGCATCGGCCGCGCGGGCGCCCACTGGGTCACGATCATCGGCGTGACGGTCGCCTTCGTGCTGTCGGCCAAGGTGCTGGCCGACGTGGTCGACGGCGCGCGCTTCAATGCGACCGTGTACGAGTGGATGACGGTCGGCCCGCTGAAGATGGTGATCGGCTTCCTGATCGACCCGCTGACCGCAATGATGATGTGCGTGGTGACCTTCGTGTCGCTGATGGTGCACATCTACACGATCGGCTACATGGCGGACGACGACACCTCGCCCGGCGGCTACCAGCGCTTCTTCAGCTACATCTCGCTGTTCACCTTCTCGATGCTCATGCTGGTCATGAGCAACAACTTCCTGCAGCTGTTCTTCGGCTGGGAGGCGGTGGGCCTGGTGTCGTACCTGCTGATCGGCTACTACTACCGCAAGCCCAGCGCGATCTTTGCCAACTTCAAGGCCTTCATGGTCAACCGGGTCGGCGACTTCGGCTTCATCCTGGGCATCGCGCTGGTCGCCGCCTACGCCGGCACCCTCGATTACGCGCAGGCCTTCGCCAAGGCGCCCGAGCTGGCGCGGCTGACGCTGCCGGGATCCGGCTGGATGCTGATCACCGTGATCTGCCTGTGCCTGTTCGTCGGCGCGATGGGCAAGAGCGCGCAGTTCCCGCTGCACGTGTGGCTGCCCGATTCGATGGAAGGCCCGACGCCGATCTCGGCGCTGATCCACGCGGCGACGATGGTCACCGCCGGCATCTTCATGGTCGCGCGCATGTCGCCGCTGTTCGAGCTGTCGGACACCGCGCTGTCGGCGGTGATGGTGCTCGGCGCGATCACGGCGCTGTTCATGGGCTTCCTCGGCGTGGTCCAGAACGACATCAAGCGCGTGGTCGCGTACTCGACGCTGTCGCAGCTGGGCTACATGACCGTGGCGCTCGGGGCCTCGGCCTATTCGGTGGCGGTGTTCCACCTGATGACCCACGCCTTCTTCAAGGCGCTGCTGTTCCTGGCCGCGGGCAGCGTGATCATCGGCATGCACCACGACCAGGACATGCGCAACATGGGCGGCCTGCGCAAGTACATGCCGGTCACCTGGATCACCTCGCTGCTCGGGTCGATGGCGCTGATCGCGGTGCCCTTCTTCGCCGGCTTCTACTCGAAGGACAGCATCATCGAGGCGGTGCACTTCAGCACGCTGCCCGGTGCCGGCTTCGCCTACTTCGCGGTCACGGCCAGCGTGTTCGTCACCGCGCTGTACAGCTTCCGCCTGTACTTCCTGGTGTTCCACGGGAAGGAGCGCTTCCGCGACAAGCCCTTCCCCGGCGAGCACGACCACCCCGACGCGCACGGCCACGTGCACGTGCACGAGCCGCACGAATCGCCGGCGGTGGTGACGGTGCCGCTGGTGCTGCTGGCGATCGCGTCGGTGGGCATCGGCTACCTGATGATCCAGCCGATGCTCTACGGCGGCTTCTTCGGCGATTCGATCGTCGTGCTGAACGCGCACCCGGCGATGGCCGAGATGGCGCGCGAGTTCCGCGGCGCGCTCGGCATGGCGCTGCATGCGGTGAGCACGCTGCCGTTCTGGCTGATGCTCGCGGGCGTGGCGACGGCCTGGGTCCTGTACCTGTGGCGCACCGAATGGCCGGCGGTGCTGCGCCGGCGCTTCGGTTTCGTCTACCAGCTGCTCGACAACAAGTACTACATGGACTGGATCAACGAGCACGTGCTCGCCGCAGCCACGCGCGGCATCGGCACGGGGCTGTGGAAGGGCGGCGACGTCGGCGTCATCGACGGCCTGATCAACGGCTCGGCACGGGCGACGGGCGGCGCGGCCGGGGTGCTGCGCAGGGTCCAGACGGGCTTCCTGTACTGGTACGCGCTGGTGATGGTGCTCGGCGTGTTCGCGCTGCTCAGCTGGCAGCTGTGGCCGTACCTGTCGAATCTGGCCGGGCGTTGACGGCGTCCCCGGGATAACGAAGAGAACACAATGGGTCTGCTCAGTCTGGCCATCTGGGTGCCGATCGGCGCGGGTCTGCTGCTGCTCGCGCTCGGGCGCGACGAGCAGGCCGGGACGGCGCGCTGGCTCGCGCTGGCGGCATCGCTCGCGGCCTTCGCGGTCACGCTGCCGCTGATCGGCGGCTTCGACCCCGGCACGGCGGCGATGCAATTCCAGGAGAACCTGCCCTGGATCGAGCGCTTCAACATCCGCTACCACCTCGGGGTCGACGGCATCTCGATGTGGTTCGTGCCGCTGACCGCCTTCATCACGGTGATCGTCGTCATCGCCGGCTGGGAGGTGATCACCAAGCGCGTCAACCAGTACATGGGCGCGTTCCTGATGCTGTCGGGCATGATGATCGGCGTGTTCTGCGCGCTCGACGGGCTGCTGTTCTACGTGTTCTTCGAAGGCACGCTGATCCCGATGTACATCATCATCGGCGCCTGGGGCGGCCCGAACCGGGTGTACGCGGCCTTCAAGTTCTTCCTGTACACGTTCATGGGCTCGCTGCTGATGCTGGTGGCGCTGATCTACCTGTACATCGCGTCGGGCGGCAGCTTCGACATCCTCGCGTGGCACAAGCTGCCGCTGCCGCTGCACACGCAGGCGCTGCTGTTCTTCGCGTTCCTGGCTGCCTTCGCCGTCAAGGTGCCGATGTGGCCGGTGCACACCTGGCTGCCGGACGCGCACGTCGAAGCGCCCACCGGCGGCTCGATCGTGCTGGCGGCGATCATGCTCAAGCTCGGCGCCTACGGCTTCGTGCGCTTCTCGATGCCGATCGCGCCCGACGCCAGCCGCGAATACGCGTGGTTGATGGTGGCGCTGAGCCTGATCGCGATCGTCTACATCGGCCTGGTGGCGATCGTGCAGAAGGACATGAAGAAGCTGGTCGCGTACTCGTCGGTCGCGCACATGGGCTTCGTCACGCTGGGCTTCTTCATCTTCAACGACCTGGGCGTGGCCGGCGGGCTGGTGCAGATGATCAGCCACGGCTTCGTGTCGGGCGCGATGTTCCTGGCCATCGGCGTGCTCTACGACCGCGTGCACAGCCGCGAGATCGCGGCCTACGGCGGCGTGATCAACCAGATGCCGAAGTTCGCCGTCTTCGCGGTGTTCTTCTTCATGGCCAACTGCGGGTTGCCGGGCACCTCGGGATTCGTCGGCGAGTGGATGGTGATCCTCGCGACGATGCGGGTCAACTTCTGGCTCGCGCTGCTGGCCGCCACCGCGCTGATCACCGGCGCCGCGTACTCGCTGTGGATGCTCAAGCGCGTGTATTTCGGCGCGGTGGCCAACCGCAACGTGGCCGCGATGGCGGACATCAACGCGCGCGAATTCCTGGCGCTCGGGTTGCTGGCGGCGGGCACGCTGGGCATGGGCGTGTACCCGAAGCCCTTCACCGACGTGATGCAGGTCTCGGTGGCCGAGCTGCTGCGCCACGTGGCGCTGTCCAAGCTGTGACCGGCAGGGTGCCGCGATGAATGCGATGAACTGGATCGTCGTCTACCCCGAACTGCTGCTGCTGGTGATGGCCTGCGTGATCACGGTCGTCGACCTGTGGGTCACCGATCCGCAGCGCAGCCTGACGATGCTGCTGACCCAGGCGACGCTGGCCTATGCCGGCGCGATGCACCTGCTGTACTTCGACGACGGCTGGTCCCTGGTGGGCATGCAGGGGATGGTCGTGGCCGACCCGATGGGCCACCTGCTGGCCGGCTTCGCCGCGATCGCGATGATCGTCACCATCGCCTACGCGCAGCCCTATCTCGCGGCGCGCGGCATGCTCAAGGGCGAGTTCTTCACGCTGTCGCTGTTCGTGTACCTGGGCATCGCGGTGATGGTCTCGGCCAACAACTTCCTGGTCATCTACCTGGGCCTGGAACTGATGAGCCTGTCGCTGTACGCGTTGACCGCGCTGCGGCGCGAGCACGGCATTGCCACCGAGGCGGCAATGAAGTACTTCGTGCTCGGCGCGCTGGCCAGCGGCTTCCTGCTGTACGGGCTGTCGCTGATGTACGGCGCCACCGGCTCGCTGGAGCTGGGCGAGGTCTTCAAGGCGATCGGCACCGGCCGCATCAACCGCGAGGTGCTGACTTTCGGCGTCGTGTTCGTGGTCGCCGGCCTGGCTTTCAAGCTCGGCGCCGTGCCCTTCCACATGTGGCTGCCCGACGTGTATCACGGCGCGCCCACCGCGATCACGCTGCTGATCGGCGGTGCGCCCAAGCTCGCGGCCTTCGGCATCATGATGCGGCTGCTGGTCGAGGCCATGGGCGGCCTGGCGGTCGACTGGCAGCAGATGTTCATCGTGATGGCGGTCGCCTCGCTGGTCGTGGGCAACGTCGTCGGGATCGCGCAGAGCAACCTGAAGCGCATGCTCGCCTATTCGACGATCGGGCAGATGGGCTTCGTGCTGCTGGCGATGAGCGCCGGGGTGATCAACGGCAGCACCGTCCTGGCCGGCAACGCCTACAGCTCGGCGATGTTCTACGTGGTCATCTACGTGCTGACCACGCTGGGCACCTTCGGCATGATCATGTACCTGGCCGGCGAGGGCTACGAGAGCGAGGAGATCGCCGATTTCGCCGGCCTGGCGTCGCGCCACCCCTGGGCCGCCGGCGCGATGGCGGTGTTCCTGTTCTCGCTGGCCGGCGTGCCGCCGCTGGTCGGCTTCTACGCCAAGCTCGCGGTGCTGCAGGCGCTGATCGCCACCGGCCACGCCGGCTACATCGGGCTGGCCGTGATCGCGGTGCTGCTGTCGCTGGTCGGGGCGTACTACTACCTGCGGGTGGTCAAGGTGATGTACTTCGACGTGCCGACGACGCCCGCGCCGATCGTGCGCGGCTCGGGCATCGGTGCGCTGCTGGCGCTCAACGGCGCACTCGTGTTCGGCCTCGGCCTGCTGCCCGGAGGCCTGATGGACCTGTGCCGCGACGCGATCGTCAAGGCACTGGCCAGTTGAGCGCCGCGGCGCCGCCGCCCGGCGACGCGCACCTGCGCGAGCACGGGCTGGGCGGCCGCGTGCTGGCCCACGGCAGCTTCCTCGAGGTTCGGCGCGACGACGTGCGCCTGCCCGACGGCGCCCGGGCGACGCGCGAGTTCGTCGTCCACCCGGGAGCGGTGGCGATCGTGCCGCTGCTCGACGACGGCCGCATCGTGCTCGAGCGGCAGTTCCGCTATCCGGTGGGGCGCGTGCTGCTCGAGATCCCGGCCGGCAAGATCGATCCGGGCGAAGAGCCGCTGGCCTGCGCGCGCCGCGAACTGCGCGAGGAGACCGGCTACGAAGCTTCGCAGTGGGCGCGTGCCGGCGTGGTGCACAACGCCCCAGCCTATTCCACTGAAGGCATCGAGCTGTGGTTCGCGCGCGGGCTGGTGCAGCACGGCCGGCGGCTGGACGCCGGCGAGTTCATCGATCTGCTGCCGTTGTCGGAGGCCGAGCTCGACGCGCGCGCAGCCTCGGGCGAGATCAGCGACGTCAAGACGCTGGTCGCGCTGCTGTGGCTGCAGAAGTGGCGCAACGGCGCCTGGCCCTTGCAGTGGGCCGGCACTGCCGCAGCGCAGACGGGATAATCGGCGCATGAAGGTGCTGAGCCTGAGTTGCGCCAACGGGCACGGTTTCGACGGCTGGTTCGCGTCCGACGACGAGTTCATGGCCCAGAACGGCAGTGGGCTGATCGAGTGTCCATTGTGCGCAGACCGGATCGTCAGCCGGCTGCCGAGCGCGCCGCGGCTGAACCTGTCGGGCGCGCGCGCGCCTGACCAGGCAGCGCTGGCCGCGCCGCCTGCGGGTGCGGCCGACGCGCCCGCGCAAGCGCAGAAGGCGTGGCTGCAGGCGGTGCGCCACATGCTGGCCAACACCGACGACGTCGGCGAGCGCTTTCCCGAGGAGGCCCGCCGTATCCACTACGGCGAGATCGAATCGCGCAGCATCCGCGGCCAGGCCAGCGCCGAGGAGCGCCGGGCCTTGCTCGACGAGGGCATCGAGATCCTGTCGCTGCCGCTGCCGGCGGCGCTCGAGGGCCCGCTGCAGTAGCCGGCGCCGCGGCCGCGCGCTACAGAACCCGGCCCGGGTTGAGGCGGCCGTCCGGATCGAGCGCGGCCTTCAGCGCACGCATCAGCCGCAGCGCCACCGGCGACTTGCGCTGCGCCAGTTCGTCGCGCTTGAGCGCGCCGACGCCGTGCTCGGCCGAGATCGAGCCGCCGCAGGCGCCGACGGCGTCGTAGACGATGGCGTTGACCGCGTGCTCGCAGCGTTCCAAAAATTCCTGTGCGGACTGGCCCTCGGGCGCCTGGACGTTGTAGTGCAGGTTGCCGTCGCCCAGGTGGCCGAAGTTCACCAGCCGCGCGCCGGGAAAGGCGTGCGCCAGCGCCGCGTCGGTGCGCTCGACGAAGCCGGCGATCGCCGATACCGGCAGCGCGATGTCGTGCTTGATGTTCAACCCCTCCTCGGCCTGCGCGAGCGGGATCGATTCGCGCAGGTGCCACAGCGACTTCGACTGCGCCAGGCTTTCGGCGATCACGGCGTCGCCGATCAGGCCCTGTTCCAGCGCGTCGCCCAGCAGTGCCTCGAAGCGCGCGCGCGCCTGCGCCTGGCCGTCGGCGTCCGACAGCTCGAGCAGCACCGTCCACGCGGCGCCGGGCAGCGGCCGCGGCAGCGCCGGGAAGTGGCGCGCGACCAGCTCCAGCGAGAACTGGTTCATCGCCTCGAAGCCGGTCAGCCCGGCGTGCAGCCGCGCCTGCGCCAGGCCGAGCAGCGCCACGCACTGCGCGAGCGTGCCGCAGGCGGCCAGCGCGGTGGCCTGTGCCGCCGGCCGCGGGTACAGCTTCAGCGTGGCCGCGGTGATGATGCCGAGCGTGCCTTCGCTGCCGATGAACAGGTCGCGCAGGTCGTAGCCGGTGTTGTCCTTGCGCAGCCCCGACAGGCCGTCCCAGACCTCGCCTGCGGCCGTTACCACCTCCAGGCCCAGGCACAGCTCGCGCGCGTTGCCGAAGCGCAGCACCTGGGTGCCGCCGGCGTTGGTGGCGAGGTTGCCGCCGATCGTGCAGCTGCCTTCGGCCGCCAGGCTCAACGGGAACAGCAGCGCGGTGTCGGCCGCCGCCTGCTGCACCGCCTGCAGCACGCAGCCGGCCTCGGCGGTGAGCGTCAGGTTGGCCGCGTCGAGCGCGCGGATGCGGTTCAGCCGCTGCAGGCTCAGCAGCACCTGCGTGCCGCTGGCGTCGGGCACGCCGCCGCCCACCAGCCCGGTGTTGCCGCCCTGCGGCACCAGGCTCGCGCCATGCGCCGCGCAGGCCCGCACCACGGCCGCGACTTCGGCGGTGCTGCCCGGGCGCACCACCGCGCGCGCGCGGCCGCGCCAGCGGCGGCGCCAGTCGAGCTCCCAGGCGGACAGGTCGCCGCCGCACAGCACCTGTGGGTCGCCGATTGCCGTGCGCAGTGCGGCCAGCAGCGGGTCGGCCGCGGTCATCGCCGGCTCCTGCGGTTCAGGCCGCCCGCGCCGCCGGCTTGCGCAGCCGCCAGCGCACCTGCCAGGCACAGGCGCCGAAGAGCAGCAGCGCCAGCAGCACTTCCAGCGCCGCCAGGCGCGCCGCCGGCCCCTGCTCGGTGACCGCGCGTACCAAACCCTCGGCCACGTACAGCCACACCAGCAGGCTCAGCCAGCGGCAGGTGTAGAGGCGATAGCGCAGCAGCCCGGGCAAGGCCAGCAGCAGCGGCAGCGCCTTGAGCGCCAGCGTGCGCCGGCCGGTGGGCGCGAGCCACAGCTCCCACGCCAGCGCCAGCGCCACCAGTGCCAGCACGCAGGCCACCGCCACCGCGCGCGTGGTGCGCACGGTCGTGTCGGCGGCGGCCGGCCGGGGCAGGGGTTCCATGCTGGCATCATAGCCACCATGCAGATGCTCGAAACGCTCCGCGACCACGGCGCGCGGCGGCTCGCGGCGCTGCTCGAGACGCTGCGCGACTGGCCCTGGACCGACACGCTGCTGACGCTGCGGCAGCGTTTCGGCGAGGACCGGCTGGGCCTGACGGCCGGCAGCCTGACCTTCACCACCACGCTGGCGCTGGTGCCGCTGGTCACGGTGATGCTGGCGCTGTTCACCGCGTTCCCGATCTTCGCCAAGTTCCAGGGCGCGCTGCAACGTTACTTCCTGCAGAGCCTGGTGCCCGAGTCCATCGCCAAGCCGGTGCTGGGCACGCTGACCCAGTTCGCGGCCCAGGCCAACCGGCTGGGCAGCGTCGGCCTGGTGTTCCTGCTGTTCAGCGCGATGGCGCTGATGCTGACGATCGACCGCGCGCTCAATGCGATCTGGCGCGTGCGCCGGCCGCGGCCGCTGGCGCAGCGGCTGCTGGTGTACTGGGCGGCGATCACCCTCGGGCCGCTGCTGCTGGGCATGAGCCTGAGCCTGACGCCGTACGCGCTGTCGGCGTCGCGCAGCGTCATCGGCGTGCTGCCGGGCGGCGTCGGCCTGCTGCTGGAGCTGCTGCAGTTCGCGCTGCAGGTGCTGGCGGCAGCGGCGCTGTACCGCTACGTGCCCAACGCCGACGTGCGCTGGGCGCACGCGCTGGCCGGCGGGGTGTTCGTCGGCGCCGGCGTCGAGGCGGCCAAGCAGGGCCTGAGCTGGTACCTGTCGGCCGTGCCGGGCATCTCGGTGATCTACGGCGCCTTCGCCACCGTGCCGATCCTGTTGCTGTGGATCTACCTGATGTGGGTGATCGTGCTTTGCGGCGCGGTGGTCGCGGCCTATGCGCCGAGCCTGCAGATGCGCGTCGTGCGCCAGGACGATCGCCCGGGGCAGGCCTTTGCGCTGGCGGTGGCCCTGCTGCGCGAACTGGCGGCCGAGCGCGGCTCGCCGGCCCACGGCCTGACGCTGGAGCAGCTCGGCGGCCGGCTGCGCGCCGATCCGCTGCAGGCCGAGCCGCTGCTCGAGCGGATGATGGAGCTGGGCTGGATCGGCCGGCTCGACGACATCGGCGCCAAGCGGCATGTGCTGCTGTGCGACCCGGCGGCAACGCCGGCGGCGCCGTTGGTCGATGGCCTGCTGCTGGTGCCTGCGGCGGCGCTGCAGGGGTTCCGCCGCCGCGCGGCGATCGACCGCCTGACGCTCGCCGAGCTGATCGGCGATTGAATGAATGTCGGGGGGCGAGACGGTTGCAGGGCGCGCTCCCGGCGCGTCTGCGCCGTCGGGTCTGGGATGCCGGGGCGCGATTTCTGCTAGTGTCGCTGGCCTTGCGCCGGCGCGGGGCTTGCAGCCGTGCGCCGCGGCGCCCGGCACCCTCGAACGGCTCCCACCTTTGCCCGCGCATGTCCATCCCGATCACCGGCATCTCGTCGATGGCCACGCGCCAGGTGCTGGCAGAACTGGCCGACGCCTACGCGCGGGCGACCGGCTGCGCGCTGCGCTTCGAGTCGGTCGGCGGCGTCGATGCGGCGCGGCGCGTGCGTGCGGGTGAGCCTTTCGACCTGGTGGTGCTGGCGCGTGATGCGATCGACGAGCTGATCGCTGCCGGCCTGGCAGTCGCGGGCAGCCGGGTGGACCTGGTGCACTCCGACGTGGCGATCGCGGTGCGCGCCGGCGCGCCGCGCCCCGACATCGGCAGCGAAGCCGCGTTGCGGCAGGCGGTGCTGGCCGCGCGCAGCGTCGGCTATTCCACGGGCCCGAGCGGCAGCGCGCTGCTGCGGCTGTTCGAGCGCTGGGGCATCGGCGGCGCCATGCACGGCCGGCTGGTGCAGGCGCCGGCCGGCGTGCCGGTGGGGCAGCTGGTGGCGCAGGGCGAGGTCGAACTCGGATTCCAGCAACGCAGCGAACTGCTGCACCTGCCGGGCATCACGCTGCTCGGCGCGATGCCGCCGGGCGCCGGGATCCGCACCACCTTCAGCGCGGCGCGCTGCAGCGCGTCGGCGCAGCCGGCCGCGGTGGATGCGCTGCTGCAGTATCTGTGCTCGCCCGCCGCCGCCGATGCCAAGCGCCGCCACGGCATGGAGCCGGCCTGAACCCGACCCGAAGGACGCCCATGATCATCGACATCCACGGCCACTACACCACCGCGCCGAAGGCGCTGGAAGCGTGGCGCAACCGGCAGATTGCCGGCATCGGCGATCCTTCGCTGAAGCCCGCGACCGCCGAGCTGCGGATCAGCGACGACGACATCCGCGAGACGATCGAGGCCAACCAGCTGCGCCTGATGAAGGAGCGCGGCTCGGACCTGACGATCTTCAGCCCGCGCGCCAGCTTCATGGCGCACCACATCGGCGGCTTCGAGGTGTCGAGCACCTGGGCCGCGATCTGCAACGAGCTGTGCTTTCGCGTCAGCCGGCTGTTCCCGGAGCACTTCATCCCGGCGGCGATGCTGCCGCAGAGCCCCGGCGTCGATCCGGCGACCTGCATCCCCGAGCTGGTGAAGTGCGTCGAGCAGTACGGCTGCGTGGCGATCAACCTGAACCCGGATCCGTCGGGCGGCCACTGGACCAGCCCGCCGCTGACCGACCGCAGCTGGTACCCGATCTACGAGAAGATGGTCGAGTACGGCATTCCGGCGATGGTGCACGTCAGCACCAGCTGCAACGCCTGCTTCCACACCACCGGCGCGCATTACATCAACGCCGACACCACCGCGGTGATGCAGCTGATCCAGGGCGACCTGTTCCGCGACTTCCCGACGCTGAAGTTGATCGTGCCGCACGGCGGCGGCGCCGCTCCCTACCACTGGAGCCGCTACCGCGGGCTGGCGCAGGAGCTGAAGAAGCCGCTGCTCGCCGAGCACCTGCTGAACAACGTGTTCTTCGACACCTGCGTGTACCACCAGGCCGGCATCGACCTGCTGACGCGCGTGATCCCGGTGGCGAACGTGCTGTTCGCCAGCGAGATGATCGGCGCGGTGCGCGGCGTCGATCCCGAGACCGGCTTCAACTTCGACGACACCCGTCGCTACATCGAAGCCGGCGCGCTGACCGCGGCCGACAAGGCGTTGATCTACGAAGGCAACGCGCGCCGCGTTTATCCCCGCCTGGATGCGGCACTGAAGGCGCAGGGCCGCTGAAGGACACGCACCATGGACCCGCTCGGCATCGTCAAGCGCGACATCCGGCGCACCGACCGCGCGGCGGTCGACCGGCTCTCGTCGTTCGGCGTCGGGCGTGCTCGGGCCCGACCTGCACGACATGCGCCCGGCGCTCGAGAAGGCCGGGCTGAAGCAAATCGACTGACCCGCAACGCCGCACCTGCGCATGATGCCGGCCCTCTCGATCCGCCCGCTGCAGCGTGACGACTACGCGCAGTGGCGTCCGCTGTGGGACGGCTACAACGCCTTCTACGGCAGGGTCGGCGAGACGGCGCTGGCCGAGGACATCACCCGCACCACCTGGGAGCGGTTCTTCGACCCTGCCGAGCCGGTGCACGCGATGGTCGCGGTGCAGGGCGCGTCGGTCGTCGCCCTGGTCCACTACCTGTTCCATCGCAGCACGACCCGGCTGCACGATGTGTGCTACTTGCAGGATCTGTTCACCGCACCTGCCCAACGGGGCCGCCGCATCGGCCGGCAGCTCATCGAGGCCGTCTACGCTGCTGCCCGCGGCGCAGGCAGCAGCCGCGTGTACTGGCTGACGCAGGACGCCAACGTCGCCGGTCGGGCGCTCTACGACAAGGTGGCACGGCATGCAGGCTTCATCGTGTACGCGCACGAGCTGTAGGCTGGTCACGGCGATGCGGCCGAAGCGCGGCAACCCCAACCCCCGGACGCCGGAGCACTGGGCTGGGCGGCGGCGCGCGCGGCGTGGCCACCGTGCGGCGCAATGCGGCCGACGCGGAACTGCAGGCGCTGCACGAAGCCGGCGTGCGCGGCATGCGCTGCAACTTCGTCAAGCGCCTGGTCGCTTCACGCCCAAGGACGAACTGCTCGCGACTTCATCCCGCACATCGCGCCCAGCACCGCGCTGCAGCACGAGTTGCTGGTCGCCGACCCGATGCGGCTGTACTGGCCCGAGGAGGCATGACATGGCACTCGCCAAGCCCTGCAAGGACATCCCCGGCACCACGAGCTTCGACGCCGAACAGTCGCGCAGGGGCTGCGCGCGCTGCGACGACCTGTTCGACGGCAGGGAGCAAGAGTCCGACGTGTCGACGGCGGCGGTGCCGATGAACGGCATCGAGCTGCAGGACCGCGGGTTCTTCGCCGCGGTCCGCGAAGGGCGCGAGCCCGACGCCGGCGTCGCGCAGGTGCTGCCCTGCTGTCGGACGCTGCGCGCGCTCGAGCAGCAACTCGCCGCGCCGCATTGATGCAAGGCCGCCGCATCGGCCCGTTCACCGTCTCGGCGGTGAGCCTGGGCTGCATGAACCTGAGCCACGCCTACGGTACGCCGCCGCCGCCCGGGCAGGCGCAGGCGCTGCTGCTGCGCGCGCTGGACCTGGGCGTGACGATGTTCGACACCGCCGCGCTGTACGGCTTCGGCGCCAACGAGACGCTGCTCGGCCGTGTGCTCGGGCCGCACCGCGAGCGCTTCGTGCTGGCCGGCAAGGGCGGCATGGCCGGTGTCGCCGGCCCGGATGGCGCACCCCGGCGCGTGATCGACGGCCGGCCCGACGCCATCCGCCGCAACTGCGAAGACAGCCTGCGCCGGCTGCAGACCGATCGCATCGACCTGTACTTCCTGCACCGCTGGGACAAGCGCGTGCCGATCGAGGATTCGGTCGGCGCGATGGCCGACCTGGTGCGCGCCGGCAAGGTGCGTGCGCTGGGCTTGTCGGAGGTGTCGGCGGCGACGCTGCGGCGCGCGCACGCGGTGCACCCGATCGCGGCCGTGCAGTCGGAGTATTCGCTGTGGAGCCGCAACGTCGAGATCGCGGTGCTGCAGGCCTGCCGCGACATCGGCGCCGCGCTGGTGGCCTTCAGCCCGCTGGCGCGCGGCTTCCTGACCGGAATGCTGCGCGACGCCGCCGCGCTGCCGGGCGGCGACATCCGCCGCGCCATGCCGCGCTTCCAGAGCGGCAACTTCGCAGCCAACCTGCGGCTGCTCGACGGCTATGCGTGCATCGCCCGCGATGCCGGCTGCAGCATGGCGCAGCTGGCGATCGCGTGGGTGCTGGCGCGCGGCGAACACGTGGTGGCGCTGCCGGGCACCACCCGGATCGCGCACCTGGAAGAGAACCTCGGCGCCCATGCGACCGTGCTCGATGCCGGCGTGCTGCAGCGCCTGGACGCGCTGATCAACCGCGGCAGCGTCAGCGGTGCGCGCTACAGCGATGCCACCCAGGCCGAGATCGATACCGAGGAATTCGGCTGAAGGCCGCCGCCTCGCGGCGGGCGCGCCGCGCGTCACTGCCCACGCCCGCGGGCGCGAAGTCCGCAACCGCCGCCTCTGGGGCCTCCGCCTGGGCCACGGCCCGCGCCAGGTGCTCCAGCGATTCCTGTACCTGGTCGACCAGCACCAGGCACAGGTCGCCCGGCTCGAGCCGCTGCAGCGCGGCGTCGATCGCGGCGAACTCGCCGCGCACCTCGCTGACATTGCGGGTGCGCGGAGCGCCCTTCAGGCCGTCGCGCAGCAGCGCCAGCACTTCGCCGTCGGCGCGGCCGCGCTGGGCGGCATCCTGGTACAGGATCACGTCGTCGAAGGCCGCGCCCAGGATCACGGTCTGGTCGCGCAGATCCTGGTCGCGGCGGTCGCCGGCACCGCTGATGACCACGCTGCGGCGGCGCGCCGGCATCGCCTCGACGGCGCGCACCAGCGCGCGCATCGCGTCCGGGTTGTGGCCGTAGTCGGCGATCAGCGTCGCGCCGCGGTAGTCCATCACGTTGAAGCGCCCGGGGGTGGTGTCGGGGTCGCTGTCGAAGCTCTCCAGCCCGCGGCGGATCACGTCCCAGTCCAACCCCAGGCACCAGCCGGCGGCGGCCGCCGCCATCGCGTTCTCGACCTGGAAGCCGATCGTGCCGCCGCGCGTCAGCGGCACCTGCGCCAGCGGCAGGCGCTCGCGCCACGAGCCTTCGGCGGCGACGATCGCGTTGCCTTCCACGTAGACGACGCGCCGCCCCTGCGCGCGGTGCGCGGCGATCGCCGGGTGGCGGCGGTCGGCGGCAAAGAAGCAGATCCGGCCCGGGCAGGCGACCGCCATCGCGGCGACGTTGGCGTCGGCGGCGTTGAGCACCGCCCAGCCGCCCGGCGCCACGTTGCGCACGATCACGCGCTTGAGCACCGCCAGGTCCTCGACCGTGCTGATGTAGTTCAGGCCCAGGTGGTCGCCCTCGCCGATGTTGGTCACCACCGCCACCGTGCAGCGGTCGTAGCCCAGGCCCTCGCGCAGGATGCCGCCGCGCGCGGTCTCGAACACCGCTGCATCGACATCCGGGTGCGCCAGCACGTTGCGCGCGCTGCGCGGCCCGCTGCAGTCGCCGCTGTCGATGCGCCGGCCCTGCACGTAGGCGCCGTCGGTGTTGGTCATGCCCACGCGCAGGCCGCTGGTGGCCAGCAGGTGGGCGATGAGCCGGGTCACCGTGGTCTTGCCGTTGGTGCCGGTGACGGCCACCGTCGGCACGCGGCCGTCGTCGCCGTGGCCGAACAGGTGGTCGATGATCGCCTCGCCGACCTGCCGGCCGCGGCCGTACGAGGGCGTCAGGTGCATGCGCAGCCCGGGCGCGGCATTGACTTCGACGACGCCGCCGCTCTGTTCTTCCAGCGGCCGCAACACGCTTTCGCATACCACGTCCACGCCGCAGATGTGCAGCCCCACCATCTGCGCGGCCGCCACCGCGCGCGCCGCCACGTCGCGGTGCACGTCGTCGGTCACGTCGGTGGCGCTGCCGCCGGTGCTCAGGTTCGCGTTGTTGCGCAGCAGCACGCTCTCGCCCTTGCGCGGCACCGATTCGGGGGTGAAGCCCTGCGCGCGCAGCCGCTCGACCGCGATGTCGTCGATGCGGATCTTCGTCAGCGAGCTCATGTGGCCGTCGCCGCGGCGCGGGTCGGCATTCACGCGCTCGACCAGCTCGCGCACCGTCGCCCGGCCGTCGCCGATCACCAGCGGCGGGTCGCGCCGTGCCGCGGCCACGAGCTTGTTGCCCACCACCAGCATCCGGTAGTCGGCGCCATACAGGTACTTCTCGACCATCACGGTGCCGTATTCGGCAGCCGCCTTGAAGGCCGGCTCGAGCTGCTCGCGCGACACCACGTTGACGGTCACGCCCTTGCCCTGGTTGCCGTGCTGGGGCTTGACCACCACCGGCAGGCCGACGCGCTGGGCAACCGCCCACGCGTCGTCCTCGTCATGCACCGGCCGCCCGTGCGGCACCGGCACGCCGGCCGAGCGCAGCAGCGTCTTGGTCAGCTCCTTGTCCTGCGCGATCGATTCGGCCACCGCGCTGGTGGTGTCGACCTCGGCCGCCTGGATGCGGCGCTGCTTCGAGCCCCAGCCGAACTGCACCAGGCTGCCTTCGGTCAGGCGCCGGTAGGGGATGCCGCGGGCCACGGCCGCGGCGACGATCGCGCCGGTCGAAGGGCCCAGGCGCAGGTCTTCGTCGAGCTCGCGCAGCCGCGCCACGGCGGCCACCGCGTCGAAGCCGCCGCCGTTGGTGGATGCCGCGATCAGCTCGCGCGCCTGCTCGAGCGCCAGCCGGCCGACCTTCTCCTCCGTGTATTCGACCACCACCTGGTACACGCCCGGCTCGACGGTGGCCGTGGTGCGGCTGTAGGTCACCGGGCAGCCGGCCTGCGCCTGCAGCGCCAGCGCCGCGATCTCCAGCACCTGCGCCAGGTTCAACGGCCCGCCCTCGAGCGGCCAGTGCCCGCCGATCGCCGGAAACTGGGTGCGCAGCCGGGTTTCGAAGGCCGGCAGGCGGGTGATGTCGGCCTCGTCGGCGCCGCAGGTCACGATCGCCTCGATCGCGGTGCTGCGGCTCCACAGGTTCGGGCCGCGCAGCGCGCGGATGCGGGTCAGGTCCATCAGTCGTTCTTCCGCTCGTCAGTCGGCGCACGCCGCGGCATGCCGGCGGCCGGGTAGGGGGCGGCCACCGGCCCGAAGGTCTGCACGCCGGCCGCGATCAGGTCGGCGTCGATGCCCAACGCCCAGGCCGCCGCCACCGCGGCCAGCAGCGTTTCGGGCTCGAGCGGCTCGGCATCGGCGGCCAGCGGCTGCAGGCGCTGCAGCAGCGTTTCGCTGCTGCCCTCGCACAGCACGCAGCCGTCGTCGCGCAGGAACACCGCGCGCCCGCCGGCCGCCCGGTGACGGGCGATTTCCGGCGAGGCGCCGTCGGCCGCGTACAGCAGCACGCTGCCGTCGCACAGCGACGCCAGGCCAGCGATGCGCGCGTCGGCCGCGTGCAGCACCGCGACGCCGTCGGGCAGCACCACGTCGACCTGGGTGCGCAGCACCTTGAGCAACTGGTCGGCGTCGTGCACGTCGTGCCCGGCCAGCGCCTCGACGCCGCCCAGGTCGGTGACGATGCCCACGGTGCAGCGGTCGTAGGGCAGGCCGTCGCGCAGGATCGCGGCGGCGCCGTTCTCGAACACCGCCGCCTCCACGGTGCGGTTGACCAGCAGGCGCCGGCCCGCGTCCCAGTCGGTGCAGTCTTCCGGGTCGACCAGCCGGCGGTCCAGGTACAGGCCGTCGCGGCAGGCCACACCCACGTGGCGGCCGCCCAGCTGCATCACCCAGGCCACCAGCCGCGCGATGCGCGCGGTGTCGCGCGTGCCGGCGACGCCGACGATCGGGATGCGGCCGTTGTCGTCGTGATCCGGGAACAGGTGGTCGACGATCGCGCGGCCCACCGGCTGCGGCTGGCCCTCGGCCGGCCGCAGGTGCATCAGCAGCCCCGGGCCGGCATTGACTTCGATCACCGCGCCGCCCTGCTCGTGCAGCGGGCGGCCGATGTCTTCGGCCACCAGGTCGATGCCGGCGATGTCCAGCCCGACGGTGCGCGCGGCCAGCGCCACCAGGTGCGCGACCTCGGGGTGGACCTCGCCGGTGCAGTCGATCGCGACGTTGCCGTTGCGCTGGATCAGCACGCGCCGGCCGGCGGCGGGGATGCTGTCGGCGCCCAGGCCCAGGCGCTCGAGGTCGGCGCGCACCACGTCGTCCTCCTCGATCACGATCCGGCTGAGCGGGTGGTCTTCGCTGGTGCCGCGGCGCGGGTCGCGGTTGAGCTGGTCGTCGATCAGCGCGCGCACCGTGCTGCGGCCGTTGCCGGTGACCCAGGCCGCTTCGCCGCGCGCGGCCGCCACCACTTCGCCGCCGACGACCAGCAGCCGATGCTCGTCGCCGCGCACGTAGCGCTCGACGACCACCTCGCTGCCGTGGTGGCGGGCCAGCGCCCATGCGGTCTCGATTTCGGCCTGCGTGCCCAGGTCGAGCGTGACGCCGCGGCCGTGGTTGCCGTCGCGCGGCTTGACGACCACCGGCAACCCGATGTCCTGCGCCGCCTCCCAGGCCTCGGCCGGGCTGTGCGCCACCTGGCCCTCGGGCACCGGCACGCCGACCGAGGCCAGCAGGCGCTTGGTCAGGTCCTTGTCGGCGGCGATGCCCTCGGCGATCGCGCTCGTCAGGTCGGTCTCGGCCGTCCAGATGCGGCGCTGGCGCTTGCCGTGGCCCAGTTGCACCAGGTTGCCGTCGTTCAGCCGGATGTGCGGGATGCGCCGGTCGGTGGCCGCGGCCACGATCGCCGCCGTGCTCGGCCCCAGGTAGCACTCGTCGAGCTTGTCGCGCACCGCCGCCACCGCGGCCGGCACGTCGAAGGGCGCGTCGTTGATCGCGCACATCAGCAGCCGGTGGCCCTGCGCCAGCGCCGTGCGCGCCACCTGCTCGTCGCGTGCGCGAAACACCATCCGGTACACGCCGCGCCGGCTGGTGCTGCGCGTCTGGCCGAAGCCGGTGGGCATGCCGGCCAGGTTCAGCAGCTCGATCACCACGTGTTCGAGCACGTGGCCGCACCAGGTGCCTTCGTTCAGCCGCTGCAGGAAGCCGCCGCGCTCGCCGACGCCGCAATGATGCTCGGCCAGCGCCGGCAGCCACGCGCACAGCCGCTGGTTCAGCCCCGGCAGCCGGTTGGATGGATGGTCTTCGAGCTCGCCCAGGTCGAGCCAGGTCTCGAGCGCCGACCGGTAGGTCCACAAGTTCGGCCCGCGCAGGTAGTTGATGCGCAGCAGCTGGATGTCGCTTTTTGGGTCCATCGTCGGCAGTGGGTGCTTGCGCGAGAATCGCGTCGCCCCCGCTGGGCGGCCGATCCCGAGTTCCGTGTCCACCCTCTCCAACGAAGCCGCTGCGCCGGCCGACCTGATCGACACCGTGCGCGCCGAGCTTCGCGCGGAGCTGGCTGCCGACGACAACGTGCTGGCCGTGCTCGCGGTTGACCTCGACCAGGCGCTTTGTTACGCGTCGGCAACACTCGCACTGAGCGAGCGGCGCCTGTGGGCGCGCGAGCCGGGGGCGCCGGGCTGGCGCAGCTGGCCGCTGGCGCCGGGCCTGCAGTTGCGCCACAGCGACCACGGCGGCGTCGGCAGCCTCGAGCTGTGCGATGCGCATCGGCGCCTGGCGCGCTGGCGCTACACCCTCGGTGCCGATCCGCAGGCGCTGGCCCTGGCGGGCGCCTTCGACCGCCAGATCGCCCGGCTGGCCGGCGCGGCCGAAGCGGCCGACGAGGCGGGCGACGGCGACCCGGCCGCGCAGGAGCCTGCCGGCCCGCCGTCGACCTGGGTGCTGCTGCGCCTCGGGCGCTTCGCCCGGCCGTACCAGCACCAGCTGATCCTCGGGTTCGTGCTGACGCTGGCCTCGACCGCAGCGACGCTGGTGCCGCCGTACCTGACGATTCCGCTGATGGACAAGGTGCTGATCCCGTTCCAGGGCGGGCAGCGCATCGACCCGCAGTACGTGCTGCTGCTGCTGGCCGGGCTGCTGGGTTCGGCGCTGCTGGCCTGGAGCCTGGGCTGGGCGCGCACCTGGCTGCTGGCGCTGGTGTCCGAGCGCATGGCGGCCGACCTGCGCACCGCCGCCTTCGAGCACCTGCTGAAGCTCAGCCTGGACTATTTCGGCGCCAAGCGCACCGGCGACCTGATGGCGCGCATCGGCTCCGAGACCGACCGCATCTCGGTGTTCCTGTCGCTGCACGCGCTCGATTTCGCCACCGACGTGCTGATGATGGGCATGACTGCGGTGATCCTGTTCTCGATCGACCCGGGGCTGGCGCTGGCCACGCTGGTGCCGCTGCCCTTCATCGCCTGGATGATCCACGTCGTGCGCGACCGGCTGCGCACCGGCTTCGAGAAGATCGACCGCGTCTGGAGCGACGTGACCAACGTGCTGGCCGACACCATCCCCGGCATCCGCGTGGTCAAGGCCTTCGCGCAGGAGAGCCGCGAGGCGGCGCGCTTTCGCGAAGCGAACCGGCTGAACCTGGCGGTCAACGACAAGCTCAACAAGACCTGGAGCCTGTTCTCGCCGACGGTGTCGCTGCTCACCGACATCGGCCTGCTGGTGGTCTGGGCCTTCGGCATCTGGCAGGTCAGCCGCGGGCGCATCACGGTGGGCGTGCTCACCGCCTTCATCGCCTACATCGGCCGCTTCTACACGCGGCTCGATTCGATGAGCCGCATCGTCAGCGTCACGCAGAAGGCGGCGGCCGGCGCCAAGCGCATCTTCGACATCCTCGATCACGTGAGCAACGTGCCGGAGCCGGCCGACCCGGTGAAGATCGAACGGCTGCAAGGCCGCATCGAGTTGCGCGGCGTGGGTTTCCGCTACGGCAGCCGCAGCGTGATCCGCGGGCTGGACCTGGACATCCGCCCCGGCGAGATGATCGGCCTGGTCGGACACAGCGGCTCAGGGAAAAGCACACTGGTCAACCTGATCTGCCGCTTCTACGACGTGAGCGACGGCGCGATCCTGGTCGACGGCTGCGACCTGCGCCGCTTCGGCGTCGCCGACTACCGGCGCCACATCGGCCTGGTGCTGCAGGAGCCGTTCCTGTTCTTCGGCACGGTGGCCGAGAACATCGCCTACGGCAAGCCCGAGGCGACGCGGGCCGAGATCGTGGCCGCGGCGCGCGCCGCACACGCGCACGAGTTCATCCTGCGGCTGCCGCAGGGCTACGACAGCCTGGTCGGCGAACGCGGCCAGGGGCTGTCGGGCGGCGAGCGCCAGCGCATCAGCATCGCACGCGCGCTGCTGATCGACCCGCGCATCCTGATCATGGACGAGGCCACCTCGGCGGTGGACACCGAGACCGAGAAGGAGATCCAGAAGGCGCTGGACAACCTGGTGCAGGGCCGCACGACCATCGCCATTGCGCATCGGCTGTCCACGCTGCGCCGCGCCGACCGGCTGGTGGTGATGGACGCCGGGCGCATCGTCGAAGTCGGCCCGCACGACGCGCTGATCGAGCAGCGCGGCGCCTACTGGCGGCTGTACGAGGCGCAGGCGCGGCGCGTGGACGGCGGCGATCTGGGCGCTGACGGCGACGGGGGCGGCGAGCCGCTGATCGCCGCGCAGCTGGCCGCTGCCGGCAGCGCGCATGCGGCCGCGCACACGGAGATCGCGCCATGAGCCCGCCGGGCCGCCCCAAGGGCGAATCCCGCAGGGCGCAGCCCGAAGGTGCCTCAGTGAGCCTCGATCTGCAGCGCGACGCCTTCGGCCGCCTGCTGCTGACCGACGCCGACGGCGTGGTGCACGAAGGCGTGGTGCCGGTGCGCGCCTTCCCGATCGCCGCGCCGCAAGAGGGCTTGTCGCTGCTGAGCGCGCAGGGCCGCGAGCTCGCCTGGATCGAGCGGCTGGACGCATTGCCGCCGGCGCAGCGCATGCTGCTGGACGAGTCGCTGGCCGAACGCGAGTTCGTGCCCGAGATCCTGCGGCTGCGCGCCGTCAGCAGCTTCTCCACGCCCAGCACCTGGAGCGTCGATACCGACCGCGGCGCGACGCGCTTCGTACTCAAGGGCGAGGAAGATATCCGCCGCATCGGCCGCGGCACGCTGCTGATCGCCGACCGCCACGGGCTGCAGTTCCGGGTGCGCGACTTCGCCGCGCTCGACCGCCATTCGAAGCGGCTGCTCGAGCGCTTTCTCTGACTACCCCGGATCGGGGCTGGGCTCAGCCCAGGGGGCACTCAGCCCTGAGGGCCGCGCGGGCTCAAGCGGATCATCAGCCGCAGGTATTCGAGCCGCGCATGCAGCTGCATCATCTGCACGCGCAACTGCAGCAGCGCCCGTCGCCGCGCCTCGATCTCGGCCACCAGGCGGCCTTGCGTGTCGGGGTTCGGCGTGTCCATGGCGTCGGGTGCGGGATGCGGCAGCGTTGCTGCGCATGTTCCGCAACGGGCGCCGAAGGGTCAACCCCGCGATCCGGTGGCGGCACGCGGCGCTGCGGCGCCGGTGCCGGCGAGGCGGGCGGCAGCCCGCCCGCTGCCGGCCCCGGACTTCGGCTCAAAACCGGAACGCGACGCCGATCAGCGGGCCGCTGAAGCTCAGGTTGTCGACCTTCTGGCTCGACTTGAAGTCGTAGTCGAGGTAGCGCCAGGTGGCGGCGACGGCGCCCCAGTCGAACTGGTAGCCGATGCCGGCGTTGATCTGCCAGGTGAACTTCGACTCGCCCGCGCCCATGTCGAGGTAGTAGGGGACGAACCAGCGCCGATCGTCGCCGAAGTTGAAGCGGCCCTTGACGCCGACGATCGCGTCCCAGTTCTTCAGGTCGGCGTTGGCGGTGCCGCTGCGCCCGGGCAGCGGCAGGTTGCCGATGTTGCCGTTGAAGGTCCAGCCGAGCTGGTTGCTCAGGTCGAGGTAGCGTGCGCCGAACAGGACGTCGGCACTGTAGTCCGGTGCCGCGGCCAGGTTGTACAGGCCGGCCAGCGTCCAGATCCACGACTTCATGTCGAGCCGCAGGTCGGCGCTGACGTCGCCCGGGATCGGGTGGCCGGGAATCGTGAAGTCGCGCGAACCGGACTTCGACGCGCCGAAGTCGGCATAGACGAGGTCGGTCCACAACCCCCACTGGCCCTTGCGCGCCTCGAAGTTGCCTTGGAAGGTGAACTTCAGCGCATCGAGCACGTCGCCCATGCTGACGTCGAGGTTGGCGCCCCCGGTCTGGACCGGGTACGAAGTGCTGCCGCTGATCCCCGGGAACCAGCCATAGAGCGCGAGCTGGAACTTCCAGGGCTCATCGGCCTGGGCCTGGGCCGACAGCGGCAGCAGCGTGGCGGCGGCGATGGCGGCGATGCCGCGGACGGTGGTGGGGGTCATCATGGGCGTCTCCTCGCGGCGCTCGGCCGCATCACTTGGGGAACATGAATTGCACCTGCGCGCGCAGCTGCCAGTTGGCGCCGTCGTCGGGGTGCACGACGTTGTAGTACGCGCCGAGCTGCGTGTTCACCGGCAGCTTGCCGAGGTGGAAGATCTTGCCGATGCCCAGCCCGAGCGGCACCGTCCACTTCTGGCTGCCCGCGGCTTCCCAGTTGGCGGTGATGATCGGCACGCTGTTCACGTACAGACCGCCTGGGAAGTTGTAGTTGACGAAGGGCTGCAGCAGGAAGTTGCTGTAGCGCCCGCCCTGCTTGCTGCTGGTCAGCGACCAGACGTTGTTGACCAGTGCGCCGTAGACCCAGGGGCTGCCCTTTTCGATGCGCAGCACCACCGCCTGCGGCCCCAGCCCCCAGTTGCCGTTGCCGAGCGCGTCGTTGGTGTTGGTGGGCAGCTGTGCGATTGCGCCGGCGCCCCAGATCAGCCCGCCGGCCCCCGGCTCGGCGGGCGACAGCATCGCCGAGAACTGGATGTCGCCCAGCCCGAAGGTGCTGCCCTGGCCGGGCACGAATTCGGGCTGCCACACCAGCGGCATGATCGTGCGCGTGATCAGGTTCCAGTCCTTGTTGATCGTCACCGGGATCACCGGCTGGATGTTCAGGATGTTCTGCGTGCCCGACAGCGGCCCGGTGTTGAAGTTGGTGTTGTTCTGGAACGGCACGCTGACCATCGCGCCCACCGGGTTCTGCGCGATCTTGGCCAACTCCTCGGCCGACAGTTCGGCGCGAACGACTCCGCAATGCATGGCAAGGGCCGTTGCAAAACATGCCGCCCACCCGAGGTGCCCGTATCTGCGCTTCAATTGCATTTCTCCTTTCGACGATTCAGGCGCAGCTGCTGCGCGGCCCTACTTCACAGCCTCGATCTCGCCCGGCCGCCACGCCTTCGTGAAGAAGGGCTCGAGCGGGCCGTACAGGCGCAGGATCGTGAACCAGCCCCTGCCGGGCAGGGTCTGGATCCAGTTGCCGCGCGCCACGCCGGGCGGCTGCTGCGGGCCGAAGTACACGGTGGTCGAGCCGTCGGCGTTGGCCTGCGCTGCGGGCGACGGATAGCTCTGGCTGCCGGCGCGCGGGTAGTTCTGCGGCGTCGCCAGCATCGAGCGCGTCTGGTTGTCGTACAGCGTCAGCGACCAGAAGTTGGCGTGCGGGATGTCCTTCGGCAGCGTCAGCCGGTAGGTCTTGGCGCCGTCGAAATTATGCTTGTCGGCGTCCTGGAAGGCCAGCAGGTACTGCGAGCCGACGCCGGGCAGGCGCATCGCCATCGCCGGCGTGATGCCGGTGATGCCGTAGAAGAAGGCGCTGCGCGCGTCGAGCTGGCGGTAGCCGGTGGGCGCAAAGGGCTTGACGCCTTCACGGGTGATCAGCGGGATCGGCGTCTCGAACTCGTAGCCGCTCTGGAACAGGAAGTTGGTCCACGCCGAGCCGGGGTAGTAGAACCACGACGGGTCGCGCGGCGCGACCAGCAGCGTGCGCGACGCCGCGTTGCCGGCGGCGACCGCGTCGCCGAGGATCTTCTTCATGCGCGCATCGGGCGCGAAGGGCTTGCCCTTGACGATGCCGATCGCGGCCAGCGACCCCATCAGCTCGGGGTCGAGCGCGGTGGCCGGCTCGCGCTGCACCAGGTCGTTCAGGAACTCGTAGAAGCTCGCGTCGTTGGGCGGCACGGTGTTCATCGCCTTGCCGCTGCCTTCGTGGAACACGGTGGCCGGCGGCGGCGCGATGCGCGACAGGCGGGCCTTGCCGTCGAGGAACTGCGCGATGCTCGTGCCCTGGCCGCCGGCGTCGTACGGATAGATCTTGGTGAACCTGCGGATCAGCTCGACGGCGGGCTTCGGGTCGTTGTTCTCGAGGAACATGCGCCCGAGGATCAGCACTTCGTTGGTTCGCGCACGCGCCACGTAGAAGCCGCCCTCGGGCACCGGGCCGGCGTAGCCCGGCGGCAGGATCAGGTACTTGCCGCCTTCGCCGCGGTCGGGCCCGGGGATGCCGAAGTCGGTGACCCAGCGCCACCAGGCGTCGTCGAGCGTGCCCAGCGCCTTGGGCGGCGTCTCCAGCACCATCGGGCCCTTGCCCAGGTCGAGCGTGCCGACGAAGTACACGGTGTCGGCGTTGGCCGTGAGGAACAGCGACTTCGCGTCCATCAGTTGCGAGAACACGAGGATCTCGTTGGCCTTGACGCCGGCGGTGAGGAAGCCGCGGCGGATGGCCTCGAAGCTCGCGCCCTGCATCGTGTTGACGAAGGCGTTGTACGCGTGCGTGAAGTCGATCTGGTCGTAGACCTTGGCGGCGGTGGCCGCGCTCGGCATGCCGTCCTTGAACTCGAGCGTGCCCATGCGCGTCGCCACCGTGTCGGGCGTGGTGATCGACGCAGGGGCGGGCTGGGCCAGTGCTGCCCCGGTGCTTGCGAGCAGCATGCCGGCGGCGAGCGTACGAAGGGAAAGGTGCAGGGGTGGCATAGGTGCTTTCATCTGGAGGGCCGGCAATTTACTGCTTCGCGCGGTACGTGCCGTAGAGCAACTCGCGTTCTTCGGGCGTCAACTGCTCGGGGCCGAGCTTGATGCTCAGCTTGTCGAGCTTGCCGGTGAAGGGGAAGGGTACCTGGTAGTCGCCCGCGTCCACCGACGTGCCGGTGTCGATGCCGACATTGAAGGTCTCGACCCAGCCGATGCCCACCGGCAGGCTGCGCGCCATCTGGCGCGTGTCGACGACCTTGCCATTCACCTTCAACGTACCGGTGCCGCCCTTGCCCATGCCCGGGCCGTCGTACTTCCAGTCGAACTCCAACCTGTGCTTGCCCGGGGCGAGCGCCTCCTGGCCCTGCCATTTTTCATGCTCGAGCTGCAGCAGGTTCCAGGTGAACACCGGGCGGCCCTTCAGCAGATAGAAGCCGTAGCCGGCGAAGCGGCCGCCGTCGGTAACCAGCATGCCCTCGGCGCCGCCTTGCGGCACCTCGATGTCGGCGGTGATCGTGTACGACTTGTTCAGCAGGTTCGGCGCGCCGGCCACGCCGGGGAACGGCACGTTGCTCAGCTCACCGGTGTAGGTGAAGGTGTCGCGGCCCATCGTGTAGCTCGGCTTGATGCCCAGGAAGCGCGGCAGCACCCGGTCGTCGAGCGGGAAGACACGGTACTTCGACGCCTCCAGGATGAACAGCTGCTGCATGTCGCGCAGCTTGTCCGGCATCTTCGCGGCCAGGTCCTCGTACTGCGTCCAGTCGCGGTTCAGGTCGTAGAGCTGCCACTTGAAGGCGTTGATCACGTCCGGTGCCGGCGGCTTTAGCGACACGTCCCAGGGCGGGCTCGACGGCGGTGCCGAGGCGATCCAGCCGTCGTGATAGATCGCGCGCGAGCCGAACATTTCGAAATACTGCGTCGTGTGCCGGCCGGGCGCCTTGGCGTCGTCCCAGGTGTAGGCCATGCTGACACCTTCGATCGGCCGCTGCGCGATGCCGTTGACCACCACCGGCTGCGGCAGCCCGGCCGCGTCGAGGATCGTCGGGACGATGTCGATCACGTGGTGGAACTGGTTGCGCACGCCGCCGACGTTCTTGATGCGCGCGGGCCACGACATGACCAGGCCGTTGCGCGTGCCGCCGAAGTGCGAGGCGACTTCCTTGGTCCACGGATACGGCGTGTCGAAGGTCCAGGCCCAGCCCACGGCGTAGTGCGGGTAGGTCTGGTCGGTTCCCCACTGGTCGTAGAACTTCAGGTTCTGCTCGACCGTCGGATGGATGCCGTTGAGCACGGCGAACTCGCTGTACAGGCCGTTGAGCGTGCCTTCGGGGCTGGCGCCGTTGTCGCCGGAGATGAAGATGATCAGCGTGTTGTCCAGCTTGCCGGCGTCCTCGATGGCCTGGATGACGCGGCCGATCTCGTAGTCGGTGTAGGCGAGGTAGGCGGCGTAGACGTCGGCCTGGCGCGTGTAGAGCCTCTTCGCGTCGGCCGACAGCGACTCCCACTTCGGGATCGTGTCCGGCCAGGGTGTGAGCTTGGCGTCGGGCGGGATCACGCCCAGCCTCTTCTGGTTCTCGTAGATCTGCTGGCGCACCGCCTCGTAGCCCTTGTCGAACAGGTGCATGTCGCTGATTCGCTTGATCCACTCCGGCGTCGGATGGTGCGGCGCGTGCGTGGCGCCGGGGGCGTAATAGATCATGAACGGCCGCTCGGGCTGCACTTCGTTGAGCATGCGGATGCGCTGCACCGCCTCGTCGGCTATCGCGGTGTTCAGGTTCCAGCCGGGCTTGCCCAGGTAGGGCTGGATCGGCGTGGTGTTGCGGAACAGATTGTTCGGCTGCCACTGGCTGGTGTCGTCGCCGATGAAGCCGTAGTAGTAGTCGAAGCCCTTGATCGGGCCGGTGGGCCAGTCGGTGAAGGGCCCCGCCTGGCTCGTCACCCACTGCGGCGTGTTGTGGTCCTTGCCGAACCACGAGGTGTCGTAGCCGTTCTGGCGCAGCATCTCGCCGATGGCGACGGTGTCGCGCTTGATCACGCTGTCGTAGCCGGGGTAGCCGGTGGCCTGGTCGACGACGACGCCGGTGCTCACCGAATGGTGGTTGCGGCCGGTGAGCAGCGCGGCGCGCGTGGGCGAGCACAGTGCGGTGGTGTGGAAGGCGGTGTAGCGCAGCCCCGCCTTGGCGACGCGATCCAGTGTCGGCGTGGGGATCACGCCGCCGAAGGTCGAGGGCGCGCCGAAACCCTCGTCGTCGATCATGACCAGCAGCACGTTGGGCGCGCCCTTGGGTGGTGTCAGCAGCGCCGGCCACGAGGGCGTGGACTGCGCCGCGTTGGTGCCGATGGCACCGGCGAAGGGCGGCGGCGCGGCCGGCAGGTAGCGCCCGTCGATGGGCGCGGTGTAGCCGGGCGCACCCGGCACCGCGGGGGTCTGCTGCGCGTTTGCCGCGCTGCCCATGAACAGTCCCGCACCGAGTGCGACAGCGCCCATGAGGATTCGTGCCTTCATTGCGTTCTCCGTGCGCCGGTCAAAACCGGCAAGGTGTTGTGAATGGAAGTTTCATACGTTGAAGGCTTAGCCAGCTACGGCGGCCCCGAGTCATGCGTGCACATCCGTGAGGGTGTGGGCGAAGCGTTGACAGGGGGACGCGCGGGCCGGGTATTGAGCCGCGTAATCCATGCCCCGGGCTGCAAGGCTCGGGTTGTCCGGGGTGCCGAGGCTGTGGAGATAAGCCGAAGGCCACACCGTGCCTGCCGCATTGGCGAGGCGGGCATGGACCCCGCGCGGTCAGAGACCCTGCGCACGCGCGCAAGCACCTTGTTCGGGAACCGGGAGGTCCCGCGACCTTCTGCCTTGCGCTGGGAAGCATCGAGTGCAGAGCGCATCGTGAAGCCCAAGGGCGCACGACGATGAGCCACGGGCGCGGGAAGTCGGACTGCTGCGTAGTACCGAAGAAGCTGCCGAACAAGGCCGCGGGTGCAACCCCTGCGGCGGCGGAGGCGGTGGAGGGAAGGCGGCAGGCCAAGGGCAATGCCCTCGCGGCGCGCATGTCCCGGCGATCGAGCCGGACCTATGACATGGGAACTGCGCTCGATGGCATACGACAGACGGCAAGAGGCCGTCGCGATGCGAAGTTCGCTGGATTGCTGCATCACATCTACGCGGTCGAACGCCTGCGGGCGGCCTACCTCGCGCTCAAACGCGATGCGGCCGCCGGGGTGGACGGCCAGACCTGGCAGTCGTACGGGGAGAGCCTGGAAGCGAACCTTCTGGACCTGTCCGACCGGCTGGCTCGCGGGGGCTACCGGCCCCAGCCTGTGAAGAGGGTGTTCATCGACAAGGCCGACGGGAGTAAGCGCCCCTTGGGCGTGCCCGCGCTGGAAGACAAGATCGTCCAGCGCGCATCGGTCGAAGTCCTGAACGCCATCTACGAACAGGACTTCTGCGGGTTCAGCTACGGGTTCCGGCCCGGCAAGAGCGCGCACAACGCGCTGGACGCCGTGAGCGTGGGGGTGAGCAACAGAAAAGTGAACTGGATACTCGATGCCGACATCGCCAAGTTCTTCGACACGATCGAACACGACTGGCTGGTGAAGTTCATCGAGCACCGCGTGGCCGACACGCGCGTGGTGCGGCTGATCAAGAAGTGGCTGCACGCGGGCGTGCTGGCAGACGGCAGGCTGACGCAAAGTGAGCTGGGGACGGTGCAGGGCGGCAGCATCTCGCCGCTCCTGGCCAACATCTACCTGCACTACGCGTTCGACCTGTGGGTCAAGCAGTGGCGGGGGCGCCATGCCCGAGGCGACATGATCGCGGTGAGGTATGCCGATGATTGGATTGCCGGGTTCCAGTTCCGCGACGACGCCGAGCGCTTCTGGCGCGCGGTGGCTGAACGACTGGGCCAGTTCGGGCTGAAGCTGCACCCCGAGAAGACGCGGCTGATCGAGTTCGGGCGCTTTGCCCGGGACAACCGAGGCCGCAGGGGACAAGGCAAACCGGACACCTTCGACTTCCTGGGCTTCACGCATTGCTGCGGCAAGACCAGGAAGGGCTGGTTCATGGTGTTGAGGCTGACCAGCGCCAAGCGCATGCGCGCCAAGCTGCTGGCGGTCAAGACGGAGCTTCGACGACGCATGCACCAGCCGATTGCCGAGCAGGGTCAGTACCTGCGCTCGGTGGTGGCGGGGCACGCCCGTTACTTCGCCGTGCCCTGCAACGGGGCGCGTGTGCAGACCTTCCGCTTCCAGGTCGGCCGACTGTGGCATCGCACGCTGTGCCGTCGCAGCCAGGCCAAGCACCTGAGCTGGAAGCGCATGCACAAGATCGTTGATCACTGGCTGCCATCCCCTCGCATCTGCCACCCCTACCCGAACCAGCGTCTGATCGTCACGACCCGAGGCAGGAGCCGTATGCGGTAGTCCCGCACGTACGGATCTGTAGAGGGGGTGCTGGGTGACTGGCATTCCTACTCTGACTGTAGTCAAGCAGCGCGATGCAGGTGGGCGGCTGGAATGCAGCGGCGGCCTTGCCGGCCGCCGTGCACTGCCGCGCGCCGGCCCGGCCCTGGGCGACAGCGCCGGCACCGCAGGTGGCCCGCAGCCGCAATGATGACATCAACGCCCGCGCCGTTCGACGCCGGCGGCCGGACGGGCCGGGATGCCGCAGGCACTCGATCAGGCCGCATCCGGCGCAGGATGCCAGCGGAACAACCGTGTCCGGGCGGCATCGTCGTGCGGGCGCAGTGCGCCCGGCAGCATCCCGACCTGGAGCAGCACCCGATGCGAGGCGGTGTTGGCCGGCGCCACGGTGGCGATGATCTCGCGCAGGCCATGCACGGCCGCGCCGTAGCGAAGCAGGCCGGCGACGGCCTCGGTTGCGTAGCCGTGCCCCCAGTACATGCGCCGCAACGCGTACTTGATCTCCGGCTCGACCTGGCCGCCGGGATGGACGATGCCGCAAAAGCCGATGACGCCGGGCTCGGTGTGGCGCTCCAGCGCGAACATGCCATAGCCGCGCTCGGCGTAGTTCCGGCGGGTGACCTCCAGCCAGCGGACGCAGGCGGCGGCCGTGATCGGCTCGCCGTCGCCGACCCAGCGCATCGCATCCGCGTCCCCGTACACGGCGGCAAGGGCCGGAACATCGGCGTCGCACCAGCGGCGCACGACCAGACGCCGGGTTCGGAAGACGATCGCGGACATCGGCGCAGGATCGTCGGGGCGCGCAGCCGCGATGGTCGTCGCGCCGTCCCGGGCGGGTTACAGCACCTCGGACGCGAAATCCGCCAGCCGCGAGCGCTCGCCGCGCGCGAGCATCACGTGGCCGCCGTGCGGCCAGCCCTTGAAGCGGTCGACCGCGTAGGTCAGCCCCGACGAGCCTTCGGTCAGGTAGGGCGTGTCGATCTGCGCGAGGTTGCCCAGGCACACGATCTTGGTGCCCGGGCCGGCGCGCGTGATCAGCGTCTTCATCTGCTTGGGCGACAGGTTCTGCGCCTCGTCGATGATCACGAACTTGGCGAGGAAGGTGCGCCCGCGCATGAAGTTCAGGCTCTTGATCTTGATCTTGCTGCGTACCAGGTCGTTGGTGGCGGCGCGGCCCCATTCGCCGGCTGCGGTGTCGGTGCGCGCCAGCACTTCCAGGTTGTCGTCGAGCGCGCCCATCCACGGGCCCATCTTCTCCTGCTCGTCGCCGGGCAGGAAGCCGATGTCCTCGCCCACCGGCACGGTGACGCGGGTGACGATGATCTCGCTGTAGCGCCGGTCGTCCAGCACCTGGGCGAGGCCGGCGGCCAGGCTCATCAGCGTCTTGCCGGACCCTGCCGTGCCGGTCAGCGTGATGAAGTCGCACTCGGGGTCCATCAGCAGGTTCAGCGCGAAGTTCTGCTCGCGGTTGCGCGCGCTCACGCCCCAGACCGCGTTCTTCGCGTGGCTGTAGTCGCGCAGCGTCTTCAGCACCGCCGTCTTGCCGGTGATCTCGGTCACGCGCGCGTGCAGCGGCGCCGTGCCGGGCGTCTCGAGGTAAACGAACTGGTTGATCAGCAGTGCCGGCACCAGCGGCCCGCTGACGCGGTAGAAGGTGTGGCCGCCCTGGCTCCAGCTCTCCATCGTCTTGCCGTGCCGCTCCCAGAAGTCGGCCGGCAGCGGCAGCACGCCGGTGTACAGCAGGTCGCCGTCCTCGAGCGTCTTGTCGTTGAAGTAGTCCTCGGCCGGCAGCCCCAGCGCGCGCGCCTTGACGCGCATGTTGATGTCCTTGGACACCAGGACGACATCGCGGCCCGGCTGCTGCTCGCGCAGCGCGCGCACCACGCCCAGGATCTGGTTGTCGGCCTTGCCCTGCGGCAAGCCCTCGGGCAGCTTGACGTCGATGGCGCTGGTCTGGAAGAACAGCTTGCCGGTCGCATCCTTGTGGCCGGTGGCGGCCAGCGGGATGCCGGCCTTGGCGTCGGCCAGCAGGCCGGTGCCGGCGGCGATCACCAGCGCATCGAGATAGCGGCTGACCTGGCGCGCGTTGCGCGCGACTTCGCTCAGGCCCTTCTTGTGGTTGTCCAGCTCCTCCAGCGTGGTCATCGGCAGGAAGACGTCGTGCTCGTCGAAGCGGAACAGCGACACCGGGTCGTGCATCAGCACGTTGGTGTCGAGCACGAACAGCTTGGCCGGCCCGTTGTCGCGCCGCGGCCGCGCCCGCGGCCGCTCCTTCACGCCGTTGGCGGATGCAGGCGCGGCCGCCGCAGGCGGCGCCGGTGCAGGTGCGGGCGGTGCAGGCGCGGGCGGCGCGGGTGCGGCGACGGCAACGGCGCTGCGGTCGTCGAACGAGCCCGGCGATGCGCGATCGGCAGGGCCGGCCGCGGGCTTCGGCGCACGCTTGTCGCGGCGCGGGGCGGCCGGGGTTTCGAAGTCGGCCGCGCGCAGCAGCGAGGCCTTCTTGACGGGAGGTTTGGGCAGGGGCATGGCGCGGGCGGCAGCAAAAACGCCGGCACGGGGCCGGCGTCGGACGTGGATCAGCAGTGAAGGGCGGCGCTCAAGCGGCCTGCTTCAGCAGTTTGACGGCCTTGAGCACGTCGTCCACATGGCCGGCCACCTTGACGCCGCGCCATTCGGCGCGCAGCACGCCCTGCGCGTCGATCAGGAAGGTGCTGCGCTCGATGCCCTTGACCTTCTTGCCGTACATGATCTTGTTCTTGACCACGCCGAACATGTGGCAGAGCTTCTCCTCGGTGTCGGCGATCAGTTCGAAGGGCAGCTCGAGGCTGGTCTTGAACTTCTCGTGCGACGCCAGGTTGTCGCGCGACACGCCGAACACCACCGCGCCGGCCTTCAGGAATTCCTTGTGCTTGTCGCGGAACTGCATCGCCTCGGTGGTGCAGCCCGGCGTCGCGTCCTTCGGGTAGAAGTACAGCACCACCGCGTGGCCCAGGTTGGCCTGCGGCGTGAACTTCACGCCGGCGGTGGCGAGAGCCTCGAACTCCGGGAGCGGCTTGTTGACGGCAGGGGTCATGGATGCGAGACCTCGGGGAACGTCGCCGTTGACGGCATAACCGAGCATTATAAAGTGCCTGTGCCGCTCGCCCCGCGGGCGGGCTCATGCCGCGGACGTGGATTCCAGCAGCATCGCGCCGAGCACGCGCCGCCCTTCGGCGGCCAGCACGTTGTAGGTGCGGCAGGCGGCGGCGGTGTCCATCGTCTCGACGCCGATGCGCTGCTCGATCAGGCTGCGCAGCAGCGCCGGCGGCACGAAGCGCAGCCTCCGGCCGCTGCCGAAGATCACGAGTTCGGGCCGCAGCGCGAGCGCCAGCTCGAAGTGCGCGGCGCTCAACTCGTCAAAGGCGCGCGGCGGCCAGGCGCGCACCTCGCCGGCCCAGGGCAGCAGGATGCTGTGGGTGAAGCTCGCCGGCCCCACGCGGATGCTGAGGCCGTCGTGGTGCGTGACGATGTTGACGCCTTCGCTGCGATCGGGTTCGAACTTCAAGGCTGCCCTCGGCTGCGGCCCGCCCGCACGGGCGGCCCAGATAGAATTTTAGTTTTGCAGTGCAGCACCTGCAGCGCCGTAGGGGCGCCGCGGCGGCTGCGGGAGCGCCTGCGTTGAAGCCGATCACCAAGTCCGCCAAACTCGACAACGTCTGCTACGACATCCGCGGCCCGGTGCTCGACAAGGCCCGCCAGATGGAGGACGAGGGCCACAAGATCATCAAGCTGAACATCGGCAACCTGGCGGTGTTCGGGCTGGAGCCGCCCGAAGAGATCGTGCAGGACATGATCCGCAACCTGCCCGAGGCAGCCGGCTACACCGACAGCAAGGGCCTGTTCGCGCCGCGCAAGGCGGTGGTGCACTACACGCAGGAAAAGCGCATCGCCGGCGTCGGCGTCGACGACGTGTACCTGGGCAACGGCGCGTCCGAACTGATCGTGATGAGCCTGAACGCGCTGCTCGATGCCGGCGACGAAGTGCTGGTGCCGGCGCCCGACTACCCGCTTTGGACCGCGGCGGTGTCGCTGTCGGGCGGCCGGCCGGTGCACTACCGCTGCGACGAAGGGTCGGGCTGGCTGCCCGACCTCGACGACATCCGCGCGAAGATCACGCCGAACACGCGCGGCATCGTCGTGATCAACCCGAACAACCCGACCGGCGCGCTGTACCCGCCGGCGCTGCTCGAGGGGATCGTCGAGATCGCGCGCCGGCACCAGCTGATCGTGTTCGCCGACGAGATCTACGACAAGACGCTGTACGACGGCAACGAGCACACCAGCATCGCCGCGCTCGCCGACGACGTGCTGTTCATCACCTTCAACGGCCTGTCGAAGAACTACCGCTCCTGCGGCTACCGCGCCGGCTGGATGATCGTGTCCGGCGACAAGCGCCACGCGCGCGACTACATCGAGGGCCTGAACATGCTGGCGTCGATGCGGCTGTGCGCGAACACGCCCGGGCAACTGGCGATCCAGACCGCGCTTGGCGGCTACCAGAGCATCAAGGACCTGGTGGCGCCCGGCGGCCGGCTGTGCCGCCAGCGCGACCTGGCCTACGAGCTGCTGTCGCAGATCCCGGGCGTCAGCGTCGTCAAGCCCAGGGCGGCGCTGTACATGTTCCCGCGGCTCGACCCGAAGATCTACCCGATCGCCGACGACCAGCAGTTCGCCTACGAGCTGCTGGCCGACGAGAAGGTGCTGATCGTGCAGGGCACCGGCTTCAACTGGTTCGAGCCCGACCATTTCCGGCTGGTCTTCCTGCCCAACACCGACGATCTCGGCGAGGCCGTCGGGCGGATCGACCGCTTCCTGGCCCACTACCGCAGGCGACATTCATCGTGAACCATACCCTCGCACCGATCCGCGTCGGCCTGCTCGGCATCGGCACCGTCGGCGGCGGCACCTTCCGCGTGCTGCAGCGCAACCAGGCCGAGATCCGGCGCCGTGCCGGCCGCGGCATCGAGATCGCGATGGTCGCCGACCTCGACGTCGCGCGCGCCAAGGCGATCGTCGGCGACACCGCGCAGGTGGTCGACGACGCGCGCCGCGTGATCGCCGAGCCGGCGATCGACATCGTCGTCGAGCTGATCGGCGGCTGCGGCATCGCCAAGACGCTGGTGCTGGAGGCGATCGCGGCCGGCAAGCACGTGGTCACCGCGAACAAGGCGCTGCTGGCGGTGCACGGCACCGAGATCTTCGAGGCGGCGCGCGCCCGGGGCGTGGTCGTCGCCTTCGAGGCGGCGGTGGCCGGCGGCATCCCGATCATCAAGGCCCTGCGCGAGGGCCTCACGGCCAACCGCATCGAATGGATCGCCGGCATCATCAACGGCACCACCAACTTCATCCTCAGCGAGATGCGCTCGAAGGGGCTGGACTTCGCCGCCGCGCTGAAGGACGCACAGGCGCACGGCTATGCCGAGGCCGACCCCACCTTCGACATCGAAGGCATCGACGCCGGCCACAAGGCGACGATCATGAGCGCGATCGCCTTCGGCGTGCCGGTGCAGTTCGACAAGGCCCATGTCGAAGGCATCACCGCGCTGCAGGCGGCCGACATCCGCTACGCCGAGCAGCTCGGCTACCGCATCAAGCTGCTGGGCATCACCAAGCGGCGCGACGACCTGCCCGCGCCCGGCGGCATCGAACTGCGCGTGCACCCGACGCTGGTGCCCGCCAGCCGGCTGATCGCCAACGTGGAAGGCGCGATGAATGCGGTGGTGGTGCAGGCCGACGCGGTGGGCACCACGCTGTACTACGGCAAGGGGGCGGGCGCCGAGCCCACCGCCAGCGCGGTGATCGCCGACCTGGTCGACATCACCCGCCTGGCCACCGCCGACCCCGACCACCGCGTGCCGTCGCTCGCGTTCCAGCCGCACGCGATCACCGACACGCCGGTGCTGCCGATCGGCGAGGTGGTCACCTCGTTCTACCTGCGCCTGGTGGTCGCCGACGAAGCCGGCGTGCTGGCCACGATCGCGCAGATCCTGGCCGGCCACGACATCTCGATCGACGCGCTGCTGCAGCGCGAGAGCGCCGAGGGCGAGCGCCAGACCGACCTGATCATCCTGACGCATGAAACCCGCGAAGGCCGCATGCGCGCGGCGCTGGCGCTGATGCAGGCGCTGCCGACGGTGCTGGCGCCGATCGTGCGGATCCGCAAGGAAGACCTGAGTTGAAATACCTCAGCACCCGCGGCGACGCCACGCCGCGCGCCTTCTGCGAAATCCTGCTCGAAGGCCTGGCGCCCGACGGCGGGCTGTACCTGCCCGAAACCTATCCCCGCGTCGATGCCGCGACGCTCGCCAGCTGGCGCGGCCTGAGCTATCCGCAACTCGCGTTCGAGATCCTGGCGCTGTACATCGACGACATCCCGGCTGCCGATCTGCGCGCGCTGCTCGATCGCACCTACACGGCCGCGACCTTCGGCGATGCGCGCATCACGCCGCTGAAGCCGCTCGAGCCGGGGCTGGCGCTGCAGGCGCTGTCCAACGGGCCGACGCTGGCCTTCAAGGACGTGGCGATGCAACTGCTCGGCGCGCTCTTCGAGTACCAGCTCGGCCGTCTCGGGCAGCAGCTGAACATCCTCGGCGCGACCAGCGGCGACACCGGCAGCGCGGCCGAGTACGCGATGCGCGGCCGCCGCGGCATCCGCGTGTTCATGCTGTCGCCGCACGGCCGCATGAGCCCGTTCCAGCAAGCGCAGATGTTCAGCCTGCAAGACCCGAACATCCACAACCTGGCGATCGAAGGCGTGTTCGACGACTGCCAGGACATCGTCAAGGCGGTGTCGGCCGACCTCGCCTTCAAGCAGCGATTCCAGATCGGCACGGTCAACTCGATCAACTGGGCGCGGCTGCTGGCGCAGGTGGTGTACTACTTCGCCGGCTACTTCCAGGCGACCGGGCGCGACGGCGGGGAGGTCGACTTCGCGGTGCCGTCGGGCAATTTCGGCAACATCTGCGCCGGCCACGTCGCGCGCCGCATGGGCCTGCCGATCGGCCGGCTGGTGGCGGCGACCAACGAGAACGACGTGCTCGACGAGTTCTTCCGCACCGGCCGCTACCGCGTGCGCGGCAGCGCCGAGACGCACGCGACCTCGAGCCCGTCGATGGACATCAGCAAGGCGTCGAACTTCGAGCGCTTCGTGTTCGACCTGGTCGGCCGCGACGCGGCGCGCACGGCCGAGCTGTTCGGGCCGGCACTTTCGCGCGACGGCGGTTTCACGGTCAGCGCCGACGAGTTCGCGCGCGTCCCCGGCTTCGGCTTCGTCTCGGGCCGCAGCACCCACGCCGACCGGCTGGCGACGATCCGCGACTGCTGGCAGCGCCACCAGGTGCTGATCGACACCCACACCGCCGATGGGCTGAAGGTCGCGCGCGCGCACCGCCGCGCGGGCGTGCCGATGCTGGTGCTCGAGACGGCGCTGCCGGCGAAGTTCGCCGAAGCGATCCGCGAAGCGGTGGGTTTCGAGCCGCCGCGGCCGCCGGCCACCGAGGGGATCGAGCGATTGCCCCGGCGCTTCGAGGTGCTTCCGGCCGACGCCGAGCGCGTCAAGCGCTACATCGCCGAACATTGCGGCGCATGAAGGTCGTCGGTTTCTGCGGCGTATCGGGCTCGGGCAAGACGACGCTGATCGAAGGCGTGATCGCGGCGCTGAAGGCGCGCGGCCAGCGCGTGTCGGTGATCAAGCACTCGCACAAGCGCTTCGAGATCGACCATGCGGGCAAGGACACCTTCCGCCACCGCGAGGCCGGCGCCTATGAGGTGATGATCGCGTCGCGCGAGCGGCTGGCCAAGGTGATCAGCTTCGACGCGCCGGTCGAACTCGGCGTGCACGACCTGATCGCCCGGATGCAGCCGGTCGACTGGCTGCTGGTCGAAGGCTTCAAGCATGCCGACCTGCTCAAGGTCGAGGTCTGGCGCGCGGCACGGGATGCGCGGCCGCTGTATCCGGACGACCCCTTCGTGGCCGCAGTGGCGACCGACGACCCGGCTGCGTTGCCGGCGCCCACCGCGCTGCCGGTGTTCAGCCTCGGCGACGCGGCGGCGCTGGCCGACCATCTGGCGCGCCACGGCGACCGCTTCGCGTACCGGGAGGGCGGGCATGGCCGCTGACAGGCCGCCGCTGCTGAGCCTGGACGAGGCGCTGGCCCGGCTGGTGCAGGGCGCGCAGCAGCACCGGATCGACGCGGTCGAGACGGTGCCGACCTTCGATGCGCTCGGCCGCGTGCTCGCCGCCGACGTGGTGTCGGCCGTCGACGTGCCGCCGGCCGACAACAGCTCGATGGACGGCTACGCGCTGCGCACCGCCGACGTGCCCGCCGCCGGCACGGTGCTGCCGGTTGTGCAGCGCATCGCCGCCGGCGACGTGGGCGAAGCGCTGGCGCCCGGCAGCGCCGCGCGCATCTTCACCGGTGCGCCGGTGCCGCCCGGGGCCGACGCGATCGTGATGCAGGAGCACTGCGCGGCGCTGGGCGGCGACGGCCTCGGCGCCGTGCGCGTGGACCACGTGCCGGTGCCCGGCGCCTGGATCCGCCGCCGCGGCGAGGACGTGCGCCACGGCGCGGCGGTCTTGCGCGCCGGCATGCGGCTGACGCCGCAGGCGCTCGGGCTGGCTGCAGGGGTCGGCGCGGCCACCCTGCCGGTGCGGCGGCGCCCGCGGGTGGCGCTGTTCTCCACCGGCAACGAGCTGGTGATGCCGGGCGAGCCGTTGCCGCCGGGCGCGATCTACAACTCCAACCGCTTCATGTTGCGCGGGCTGCTGCAGGCGGCTGGCTGCGACGCGCAGGACCTGGGCATCGTGCCCGACCGGCTCGACGCCACCCGCGACGCGCTGCGCCGCGCCGCGGCCGGCGCCGACCTGATCCTCAGCACCGGCGGCGTGTCGGTCGGCGAGGAGGATCACCTGCGGCCCGCCGTGCAGGCCGAGGGCCGGCTCGAGCTGTGGCAGGTGGCGATCAAGCCGGGCAAGCCGCTGGCCTTCGGATCGGTCGGTGCGGCGTTGTTCATCGGGCTGCCCGGCAACCCGGTGTCGAGCTTCATCACCTTCCTGGTGGCGGTGCGGCCGGTGCTGGCGGCGCTGCTGGGTGCCGACGCCGCGCTGCCGGCGCCGCTGCCGCTGCGCGCGGCCTTCGACTGGCCCAGGCCCGACCGGCGGCGCGAATTCCTGCGCGTGCGGCTGGACGCCGCCGGTGCCCTCGAGCTGTTCCCGAACCAGAGCTCGGGCGTGCTCACGTCCACCGTCTGGGCCGACGGCCTGGTCGACAACCCGCCCGGGCAGGTGATCCGCCGCGGTGATACGGTCCGCTTCCTGCCGTTGACCGATCTGGTGTCGCGATGAAGGTACAGGTGCGCTACTTTGCGGCGCTGCGCGAGGCACTCGGGCCCGCCGAGTCGGTCGAGGTCGAGCCGGGCGCGTCGATCGCCGTGCTGCGCAGCCGCCTGCTGGCGCGCAGCGCGCGGCACGCCGAGCTGCTCGCGCCCGGCCGTGCGGTGCGCTGCGCGCTCGACCAGCGCCTGGCCGACGAGCAGGCGCTGCTGGCCGACGGCGCGGAAGTGGCCTTCTTCCCGCCGGTGACCGGCGGCTGACGGTGGGCTGAAGATGGGCGGGCGGCGATGAGCGGCCGGGTGCGCATCCAGCCCGAGGATTTCGACCTCGGCGCGGAAGTCGCGGCGCTGCGCACCGGCGACGGCGGCGTCGGCGCGGTGGTGGCCTTCGTGGGCACGGTGCGCGACCGCGGCGACGCCGGTGCAGTCGCCGGCCTGGAACTCGAGCACTACCCGGGCATGACCGAGGCTGCGATCGAGGCGATGATCGACGCGGCGATGGGCCGCTTCGACATCCGCGCGGCGCGCGTCGTGCACCGCGTCGGCGCGCTCGCGCCGCAGGCGCAGATCGTGCTGGTGGCGGTGACGTCGGCACATCGCGGCCAGGCCTTCGCCGCCTGCGAGTTCCTGATGGACTACCTGAAGACCCAGGCGCCGTTCTGGAAGAAGGAGCACGGCGCCGGCGGCGCGCGCTGGGTCGATGCCCGGGTCAGCGACGACGAGGCGCTGGCACGCTGGGGCCTGGCCTCGGCCAACGCCGGATGAGCGCAGCCGCAGGCCCCGTCACGACTTCGGCGGCAGCCGTGAGGAATGCCGGCGCGCCGGTGCAGCCGAACGGGCCGGCCGGCCCGCCGAGCCGGCCGGACGACGTGGTCGCAGCGCCCGCTGCGGTCACGCCACAGGAGCTGCGCGCCGCGTTCGGCCGCTTCGCCACCGGCGTGACCATCGTCGCCTGCCGCCCGCCCGCGGGCGCCCCGGTGGGCCTGACCGTCAACTCCTTCGGCTCGCTGTCGCTGGATCCGCCGCTGGTGCTGTGGTCGCTGCGCAGTTCGAGCCCGGCGTTGCCGGCGTTTCGCGCGGCGCCCACCTTCGCGATCAACGTCCTCGCCGAGAGCCAGGTGGGTTTGTCGCGCCGCTTCGCGTCGAAGCTGCCCGACAAGTTCGCCGAAGGGCTGTGGTCGGCCGGGGCGGGCGGCGCGCCGCTGCTCGCCGGCTGCGCCGCCAGCTTCGAGTGCGAGCGCTTGTCCGACCAGGAGGCCGGCGACCACGTGCTGTTCATCGGCCGGGTGATCGGCGTCGCCGACGCGCCGGTGCCGCCGCTGGTGTTCCAGGCCGGGCACTACCGGCTGCTGGGCGACATCCTGTAGGCGCGGCGGTGGGCGTTCATCGGCTCGGGAGGGCAGCATGGCGATCGTGATCCGGCCCGACGGCAGCGACCGCTACCAGCCGCCGCCGATCGCCGGCGACGAATCCGGGCTCGACGCCGCGGCGCGCGAGTGGATCGCGCGCGCCGCCGATCTGGGCCGCAGCCGCTTCGCCGGGCGGGCGGCGCGCCACGATCGCGACGCCAGCTTCCCGCACGACAACTTCGCCGACCTGCGCGCCGCGGGGCTGCTGGGTCTGGCCGTGCCGCGCGCGCACGGCGGCCTGGGGGCGGGCTTCGCGGCCCAGGCACTGGTGACGGCCGAAATCGCCCGCCACTGCGGCTCGACCGCGCTGTGCCTGAACATGCACCTGGCCGCCTGCCTGTGGGCCGGTCCGGTGGCCGACGGGCTTGACATGAGCGGCGCGCAGCGCGCCGAACACGAAGCGCATCGCGCCTGGCACTTCCAGCAGATCGTGCAGGGCGGCAGGCTGTACGCGCAGCCCTTTTCCGAGGGCGGCGCCGCATCGGCCGGGCGTGCGCCCTGGGGCACGCGGGCGCGCCGGGTCGACGGCGGCTACCGCGTCAGCGGCCGCAAGATCTTCGCGTCGCTGGCCGGCGCGGCCGACGCCTACGGCGTGCTGTGCACGCTCGAACGCCCGGGTGCGTCGCTGGCCGACGCGCTGTACCTGGCGGTGCCGGCCGATGCCGCCGGCGTGCGCGTGGCGGGCGACTGGGATCCGCTGGGCATGCGCGCCACCGCCAGCCGCTCGCTCGAACTGGACGACGTGTTCGTGCCGGAGCGCGCGCGGCTGCTGCCCGAGGGCCTGTACGCGCAGGCGGCACAGCGCTTCCCGCACATGAACTTCACGCTCGCGTCCACCTATTTCGGCATCGCCCAGGCAGCCTACGACTTCAGCGTGCAGTACCTGCGCGCGGAGCTGCCCGGCATGGTGCCGGTCAAGCGCCGCATGTACCCGACCAAGCAGGTGGCGGTGGCGCAGATGCGCATCCGCCTCGAGCAGACCCGGGCGCTCTTCGTGCAGACGCTGCACGAGGCGCGCATCGACCCCGACGACGACGCCCGCCAGCGCCTGTATGCGGCGCACTACAGCGTGATGGAGAACGCCCAGGCGATCGGCGCGCTGGCGCTGCGCACCTGCGGCGGCCAGGCGATGCTCAAGTCGCTGCCGCTCGAGCGGCTGTACCGCGACGCGCGCTGCGGCGCGCTGATGCTGCCGTGGACGGCCGAGCTGTGCCTGGACCGCCTCGGCCACGAGTGCCTGTACGCCCGCGCCGAGCACGACGAGGCGATCGACTGAGCCCGTTTGCCGCCGGAGCCGCGCTTACCCCCATCGGGGGGGCGACGGCGCAGGTCCAGGCCCTTACCATCGCCCCCCGATCGCAAATCATCGCGTGGAGGTGCACATGGAACGCTCGAAGCAAACATCCAGGGCTCGCGATGCGACACTGGGCTGCGCGCTGCTGCTCGCGCTGGCCGGCGCGGGCCCAGCCCACGCCCAGGAGATGGGCGGCGGCAGCAAGGGGGCGGTCACCGGTGCGGCCGGCGGCGCCACGGCCGAAGGCGCGAACAGCGCGCTCGAGCGCTGCGACCAGGCGCTGGGCACGATCGGCGTGGTCGAGGACCAGAGCGCGCCCTGGTACCACACGCTGCAGAGCTACAAGCTCGGCTCGACCGTGCCGGTGCTGCGCATGATGATCCAGCAGTCGAACTGCTTCGTCGTCGTCGAGCGCGGCGCGGCGATGCGCAACATGCAGATGGAGCGCAACCTGCGCGATTCGGGCGAGATGCGCGCCGGCAGCAACATGGGCCCGGGCCAGATGGTGGCGGCCGACTACACGATGAACCCGAGCATCCAGTTCAGCCAGAACACCGGCGGCATGGGCGGCGGGCTCGCCGGCCTGAGCCGGCACCTGGGGGTGATCGGCGCGATCGCCGGCGGCATCAAGACCAACGAGGCTTCGACCACGCTGATCATGATCGACAACCGCTCGGGCGTGCAGCTCGCCGCTGCCGAGGGCACGGCCAAGAACACTGATTTCGCGCTCTTCGGCTCGACCTTCGGCTGGGCCGGCGGCGCCGCGGCCGGCGGCTACACCAGCACGCCCGAGGGCAAGATCATCATCGCCGCCTTCGCCGACAGCTACAACCAGCTGGTCAAGGCGGTGCGCAACTACCGCGCACAGACGGTCAAGGGCGGCCTGGGCACCGGCGGCGCACTCGGCGTGCAGGGCGGCTCGACCCCGGCTTCGCGCGGCAAGTAGGCGCGCCAGGGCCGGGCTGCGCCCAGCCCGGCCCCTTGCCGGGCGAGGGATCCGCAAGCGGCCCGGCCGCCCCGGGCGCAGCCGCCCACCTTGAAAACCCCGGCGGCTGCCCCAGATCCACCTGAGTCGGAGGAACCACTCATGCGGATCGACAAGCTCACCACTGCCTTCCAGCAGGCCCTGGCCGACGGCCAGAGCCTGGCCGTCGCGCGCGACAACCCCTACGTGGAGCCGGCACACCTGCTGGCGGCGATGCTGGCGCAGCCCGACGGCCCGAAGGCGCTGCTCGACCGCGCCGGCGCCGACACGGCGGCGCTGAAGACGGCGATGGACACGGCGATCAACGCCTTGCCCAGCGTGCAGGGTGGCGGGCCGGTGCAGCCCGGGCGCGACCTGATGCAGCTGCTGCAGGCGGCCGACAAGGAAGCCACCAAGCGCGGCGACCAGTTCATCGCCAGCGAGATGTTCCTGCTGGCCGCTGCCGATTCGAAGGGCGATTTCGGCGGCATCGTGCGCGGCCACGGCCTGACGCGCAAGGCGCTGGAAGCCGCGATCGACGCGGTGCGCGGCGGGAGCAAGGTCGACTCGGCCGAAGCCGAAGGCCAGCGCGAGGCGCTGAAGAAGTACACGCTCGACCTGACCGAACGCGCGCACTCGGGCAAGCTCGACCCGGTGATCGGCCGCGACGACGAGATCCGCCGCGCGATCCAGGTGCTGCAGCGGCGCACCAAGAACAACCCGGTGCTGATCGGCGAGCCGGGCGTCGGCAAGACGGCGATCGTCGAAGGCCTGGCGCAGCGCATCGTCAACGGCGAGGTGCCGGAGACGCTGAAGGACAAGCGCGTGCTCGTGCTCGACATGGCAGGCCTCTTGGCCGGCGCCAAGTACCGCGGCGAGTTCGAGGAGCGGCTCAAGGCGGTGCTCAAGGAAGTCGCCACCGACGAGGGCCGGATCATCCTGTTCATCGACGAGCTGCACACCATGGTCGGCGCCGGCAAGGCCGAGGGCGCGATCGACGCCGGCAACATGCTCAAGCCGGCGCTCGCGCGCGGCGAGCTGCACTGCATCGGCGCGACCACGCTCGACGAGTACCGCAAGTACGTCGAGAAGGACGCCGCGCTCGAGCGCCGCTTCCAGAAAGTGCTGGTCGACGAGCCCAGCGTCGAGGCCACGATCGCGATCCTGCGCGGGCTGCAGGAGAAGTACGAGGTGCACCACGGCGTCGAGATCACCGACCCGGCGATCGTCGCCGCGGCCGAGCTCAGCCACCGCTACATCACCGACCGCTTCCTGCCCGACAAGGCGATCGACCTGATCGACGAGGCGGCGGCCAAGATCAAGATCGAGATCGACTCCAAGCCGGAGCTGATGGACAAGCTCGACCGCCGGCTGATCCAGCTGAAGATCGAGCGCGAGGCGGTGCGCAAGGAGAAGGACGAGGCCTCGGCCAAGCGCCTGGGCCTGATCGAGGACGAGATCGCGAAGCTCGAGCGCGAGTACGCCGACCTCGAAGAGATCTGGAAGGCCGAGAAGGCGATGGCGCAGGGCTCCGAGCAGGTGCGCAAGGACATCGAGCAGGCGAAGCTCCAGATCGAGGAGTGGAAGCGCAAGGGCAATTTCGACAAGGTGGCCGAGCTGCAGTACGGCCGGCTGCCCGAGCTGGAGAAGAAGCTGCACGCGGCGCAGGCCAAGGAGCAAGGCAAGGGCAAGGCCGCCAAGGACGGCAAGGGCGGCCCGCAGCTGCTGCGCACGCTGGTCGGCGCCGAGGAGATCGCCGAGGTCGTGTCGCGCGCCACCGGCATCCCGGTCGCCAAGCTGATGCAGGGCGAACGCGACAAGCTGCTGCAGATGGAAGACAAGCTGCACGAGCGCGTCGTCGGCCAGGACGAGGCGATCGTCGCGGTGGCCGACGCGATCCGGCGCAGCCGCGCCGGCCTGTCCGACCCGAACCGGCCGCTCGGCAGCTTCCTGTTCCTGGGCCCCACCGGCGTCGGCAAGACCGAGCTGTGCAAGGCGCTCGCCGGCTTCCTGTTCGACAGCGACGACCACATGGTGCGCGTCGACATGAGCGAGTTCATGGAGAAGCACAGCGTGAGCCGGCTGATCGGCGCGCCGCCGGGCTACGTCGGCTACGACGAGGGCGGCTACCTGACCGAGGCGGTGCGGCGCAAGCCCTACAGCGTGCTGCTGCTCGACGAGGTCGAGAAGGCGCACCCGGACGTGTTCAACGTGCTGCTGCAGGTGCTCGACGACGGCCGGCTGACCGACGGCCAGGGCCGCACCGTCGACTTCAAGAACTGCGTGATCGTGATGACCAGCAACCTCGGCTCGCACATGATCATGCAGATGGCGGGGCAGGATCCCGAGCTGATCCGCGAGGCGGTGATGGGCGAGGTCAAGCAGCACTTCCGCCCCGAGTTCCTGAACCGGATCGACGAGACGGTCGTGTTCCACGCGCTCGGCCGCGAGCACATCGGCGCGATCGCCAAGATCCAGCTGCAGGTGCTCGAGCGGCGGCTCGAGAAGATGGACATGCGCCTCGAAGTGTCGGCGGCGGCGCTGGACGAGCTGGCCAAGGTCGGCTTCGACCCGGTGTTCGGCGCGCGGCCGCTGAAGCGCGCGATCCAGCAGCGCATCGAGAACCCGGTGTCCAAGCTGATCCTGCAGGGCCGCTTCGGGCCGAACGACGTGATCCCGGTCGACGTGGACAGCGGCGAGTTCAGCTTCGGCCGGGTGGTGCACTGAGCCGGCTGCCGGCGGCCCGGCCTGCGGGCCGGGGCGCCGGCTTCAGCCGGCCGGCGCCGGCAGCGTCTGGTCGATCTGGTGCAGCGCTGCGCGCACCGCACCGAGGTTGCCGTGGCTGCGCTCGATCACCAGGTGCAGCGCGACGTTCGGCCTGCCCGGCAGCGGGCGCAGCAGCAGGTAGTGCTCGGCCAGCGTGACCGCCGCATCGGGCGGCGCCGAACCCAGCGCCAGCGCGTCGGCGGCATCGGCCATCACCGCGAGCAGCATCGCGCCCTTGGCCGCGAGCCGCTCGGCGCTGCGTTGCGCGCCGCTGTAGGCCAGCGGCCGCTGCCGATCGACATCGAACACGCAGGCCTGGGCCACGCCCTTGATCGCGGCGCAGCGCTGCACGTAGCCGGCCCAGACGCCGGCATGGCCCGGGATCTGCGGCTGCGCGGCCGCAGCGCGCGCCGGCGGCATCGGGGTGAGCTCGAGCGGCTGCGTCGGCGCGTAGGCCGCGGCGGTCGGCGGCGGCTCGTGCGCGTCCAGGTCTGCGGATGCGGCCCTGAACGCGACGCTGCGTGCAGCCGGCACGGTGCCGGACTGGAACGAAGGCGCGCGCGCCGCCAACCCCGGGCCGGCGGCCGGCGCCGCCGGCGCAGTGCCGTCGGCCGCATTCAGCCGGTTCCATGCGCCGGTGATGAAGGCCCAGGCTTCGGCCGGCCGGCCGACCTGCGGGGTGCAGCGCACCATCACGCCGCCTGCGCCGTCCAGGCTGGCGGCTTCGGCCGGCAGCGACGGCGCATTGCCCATCGGCATCAGCAGCAGTTGGCGGTTGGGCCAGGGGCCGGCGGCGATCGCCTGACGCAGCGGCTCGAGGCTGCTTTCGAGCGCGTGCGGCGGCAGGTCGCCGACCATCACCACGGCGAGCCGGCTGTGCGCCAGCAGCAGCTGCGCCAGTTGCTGCCGCGTCTGGGTGTCGGCGTCGATCCGGGTCGTGTAGATCCGCAGCAGCTTGCCGCTGGGCAGCGGCAGTTCGGCGAACTCGATCGTCGCCAGCGCGGTGCCGAAGCCCTGGCGCCGGATCACCAGCTTCTGCATCTTGCGCGCCGAGGCAGCCGCCACCGCGGCCAGCAGCCGCGCCGAGATCGCGGCGCCCAGGTCGTGGATCGCGATGAAGTCGGGCGCCAGCTGCGCCAACTGCTGCTGCATCGCCTCGGCCGGCCGGCAGACGACGAACAGCTCGTGCTGCTCGTCCGACACGCGCCGGCCGATGTCGCTGGGGGCGTTGTCGAGGTAGGCTTCGCGGTCGCTGACGAGCTGCGTGGCCGGCATCAGCAACTCGGTGTCGCGCGGCCCAGGCGCGCTTGCGCCGGAGCCGGCGGCGGGATACGGCGGGCGTCGGGCCTGGAGGGTGTCGGGCATGGCGGCTCCTGCGCCATCGGTGGGCCGGGGCCGCTCGCCATCCGGCCGCTGCGGCGGCCCGGCAAAGTGTAGGGTCCGGCCGCCGCCAGCGGGTGTGCGATCCGCCACGCCGGCGGCCGCGCCGCGCGTGCGCCCCGGTACCCGCGACGCATGGTGGACAATGCGCGCCTCGGTTCCTGCCTGACTGCCCGATGCCGCCCGCGTCGCCGCCCAACCCGTCCGACCCCGTCGTGATCGTCGGTGCCGGGCTCGCCGGCTTGGCGGTGGCCCTGCACCTGGCCGATCGGCGGCCGGTGGTGGTGCTGGCCAAGCGCGGCCTCGGCGAAGGCGCCACCAGCTGGGCCCAGGGCGGCATCGTCGGCGTGCTCGGCGACGACGACAGCATCGATTCGCACGTGCACGACACCCAGGAGGCCGGCGCCGGGCTGGTCGACGCGCAGGTGGCGCGCTACATCGCCGAGCACAGCGCCGGTGCGATCGAGTGGCTGGTGCGCCAGGGCGTGCCGTTCTCGCCCGACCCCGCCGGCCCGCTGGGGCTGCACCTGACGCGCGAGGGCGGGCATGCGGTGCGCCGCATCGCGCACGCGGCCGACGCCACCGGACGCGCGATCCACGAGGCACTGCTGGCCAAGGCGCGCGCGCACCCGAACATCGCGCTGCGCGAGCGCTGGATGGCGGTGGACCTGATCACCTCGCGTCACCTGCGGCGCGACGAGACGCCGCACTGCTACGGCGTGTATGCGCTCGACATCGCGCAGCGCCGGGTCGAGACGCTGCGCGCATCGGCGGTGGTGCTGGCCACCGGCGGGCTGGGCAAGGTCTACCGTTACACCAGCAACCCCGACACCGCCACCGGCGACGGCGTGGCGATGGCCTGGCGCGCCGGCTGCCGGGTGGCGAACATGGAGTTCGTGCAGTTCCACCCGACCTGCCTGTACCACCCGCAGGAGCGCAGCTTCCTGATCACGGAGGCGTTGCGCGGCGAGGGGGCGCAGCTGCGCCTGCCCAACCTCGACGGCGACGCCGGGCGCTTCATGCTGGCGCACGACGCGCGCGCCGAATTGGCGCCGCGCGACATCGTCGCGCGTGCGATCGACTTCGAGATGAAGCGCCACGGCCTGGACTTCGTGTGGCTCGACGCCACGCCGATCGTGCGCGACAAGGGCGAGGCCTTCCTGAAGGAGCATTTCCCGACGATCCACCAGCGCTGCGGCCAGCTCGGCATCGACATCGCGCGCCGGCCGATCCCGGTGGTGCCGGCGGCGCACTATTCCTGCGGCGGCGTGGTCAGCGACCTCGAGGGTCGCACCGACCTGGGCGGCCTGTATGCGGTGGGCGAGACCGGGTACACCGGCCTGCACGGCGCCAACCGGCTGGCGAGCAATTCGCTGCTCGAATGCGTGGTGGTCGGCACCGCCTGCGCCGAGCGCATCCTGCGCACGGCATCCGACGCGGCCATCGATGTCCCGCCGTGGGACGAGAGCCAGGTCGAGGACGCCGACGAGCAGGTGGTGATCGCGCACAACTGGGACGAGCTGCGCCTGCTGATGTGGAACTACGTCGGCATTGTGCGCACCACGCGCAGGCTCGAGCGCGCGCTGCACCGCATCGAGCTGCTCAACGGCGAGATCGACGAGTACTACGCCAACTTCCGCGTGACGCGCGACCTGCTCGAGCTGCGCAACCTGGTGGTCTGCGCCGAGCTGATCGTGCGCTCGGCGCTGGTGCGCCACGAAAGCCGCGGCCTGCACTACAGCCGCGACTTCCCGGCGACGCTGCCGGTGAGCCTGCCGACGGTGCTGACGCGTCGCGCGCGCAGCAGCCGCAGCGGCTCGGGCGCGCCGCGGCGGCACGTCGACGGCGAACCCTGATCAGCCGGGCACGCGCATCGAGTAGTCGATCGCGCGCACGTCCTTGGTCAGCGCGCCGATCGAGATGCGGTCCACGCCGGCGGCGGCGATGTCGCGCAGCCGCTCGAGCGTCACGCCGCCCGACACCTCGAGCAGCGCGCGCCCGGCGTTGACGCGCACCGCCTCGCGCAGCGCGGCCGCGTCGAAGTTGTCGAGCAGCACGCTGGCCGCGCCGGCGTCCAGCGCCTCGACCAGCTGCGCGACCGTCTCGACCTCGATCTGGATCGGCACCGCGGCGCGCAGCGCGACCGCCGCCTGCAGCGCTGCCGCCACGCCGCCGGCGGCGGCGATGTGGTTCTCCTTGATCAGGATGCCGTCCCACAGCGCCAGCCGCTGGTTGCGCCCGCCACCGGTGCGCACCGCGTACTTCTGCGCCTGGCGCAGACCCGGCAATGTCTTGCGCGTGTCCAGGATCGCGCAGCCGCGCGGGTTGGGCGACGCGCCTTCGATCGCCTGCACGTGGCGCCGCGTGGCGGTGGCGGTGGCGCTGAGCAGCTGCAGGAAGTTCAACGCCGGCCGCTCGGCCGACAGCAGCGCGCGCGCATCGGCGTCGATCCGGCACACGGTCGAATCGGCGGGCATGTCGGCGCCTTCGGTGAACTGCCAATGCACGCGCGTGGCGGCGTCGACCGCGTGCATCACGCCGTCGAACCAGTCGCGGCCGCACAGCACGGCCGGCTCGCGCACGCGCACGGCCGCCTGCACGCGCCGGCCGGCGGGCACCAGCAGCGCGGTGCGGTCGCCGGTGCCGATGTCTTCGCGCAGTGCGTCGGCGATGTTGCGCGCGCGCGCCTGCTCGAGCGTCTCGTCGTGGTCGAAGCGCAGCGTCACGCGACCCCCACCTCGGGCACGAAGCCGGCCTGCGGCTGCGCGATGCTGTCGGGGTGGCGCTTGACGAAGTCGAGCATGCGCTCGATGCAGCCCAGCGCCTGGCGGCCGGTTTCGGCGGGCACCCGGATCTCGCCGGCGCCGGCCTCGAGGCACGCGAGCACGCCCTGCAGCGAATTCATCGCCATCCACGGGCAGTGCGCGCAGCTCTTGCAGGTGGCGCTGTTGCCGGCCGTGGGTGCCTCCAGCAGCGTCTTGCCGGGCGCGAGCTGGCGCATCCGGTGCATCAACCGGTTGTCGGTGGCGACGATGTATTCCTGTGCGTCGCCTTCGACCACCGCGCGCAGCAGCTGCGATGTCGAGCCCACCACGTGCGCCTGGCGCACCACGCCGGCCGGCGATTCGGGGTGCACCAGCACCATCGCGTCGGGGTGCTCCTTGCGCATCAGCTCGAGCTCGATCGCCTTGAACTCGTCGTGGACGATGCACTCGCCCTGCCACAGCAGCATGTCGGCGCCGGTCTGCTCCTGGATCCAGCGGCCCAGGTGCCGGTCGGGCGCCCACAGGATCTTGCGGCCCTGCGCGTGCAGGTGGCGCACGATCGCCAGCGCGCACGAGCTGGTGACCATCCAGTCGGCACGCGCCTTCACCGCCGCGCTGGTGTTGGCATAGACCACCGCGTCGCGGTCGGGGTGCGCGTCGCAGAAGGCGGCAAACTCGTCGGCCGGGCAGCCCAGGTCGAGCGAGCAGGTGGCGTCCAGGTCGGGCATCAGCACGCGCTTGTCGGGCGACAGAATCTTGGCGGTCTCGCCCATGAAGCGCACGCCGGCCACGACCAGCGTGCGCGCCGCGTGGTCGCGGCCGAAGCGCGCCATCTCCAGCGAATCGGCGACGACGCCGCCGGTGGCCAGCGCCAGGTCCTGCAGGTCGCCGTCGACGTAGTAGTGCGCCACCAGCACCGCGTCGTGCTGCCGCAGCAGCGCGGCGATGCGCGCCTTCGCGTCCTGCCGTTGCGCCGGGCCCAGCGCCGGCGGCACCTTGGCCCACGCGCGCAGCGTGCAACTGGCGCCGGTGGCGTCCTGGCGGGTGACGTCGAATTGCACATCGCTCATCGCGGATCCTCCGTTGGATACTCTATGCGAAGCCGGTCAGCGCATGGCGAAGAAGCGGCTCGGCGGCTGGCCGACCGCGCGCCGCACCATCGCCGAAAAGGCGCTGGGGCTGGCGTAGCCCAGGTCGGCGGCGATCAGCCCCATCGGCCGGCCCTGGGCCGCCAGGCGCAGCGCGTGCGCCAGCAGCACCTGCTGGCGCCACGGGCCGAACGAGGTGTCGAGCTGCTGGCGGAACAGCCGCGCCACGGTGCGCGGGCTGGCCGCGGTCTCGTGTGCCCAACCGTCCAGCGTGGCGTGGCGCGACGGATCCTGCAGCACCGCCTCGCACAGCGCGCGCAGCCGGCGGTCCTGCGGCAGCTCGATGCCCAGCCGCAGCGGCGCCGCGCGGCGCAATTCATCCAGCACCAGCTCGCCCAGCCGAGCCTCGCGCTCGAGCGCCGGCGCTCCCAGCGGCGCCTGGCCGTCCATCGTCACGTCCATCTGCAGCACCAGTTCGCGCAGCAGCGGCGACACCTCGAGCACGCGGCAGCCGCGCCAGGGCTCGCAGTCCCGGCGCGCCACCGCCGGCCCGGGGCGGTCGGGCTCCTGGTGGATGTACAGCGTGCGCAGCTCGGCCGCCTCGAGCGCCGTGACCACGTGCTCGACGCCCGGCGGGATCCACACCGCGCGCCAACCGGGCACCAGGTAGGTGTGGCGGCCGGCGGTGATGCGGGCCACGCCGGCGATCGAGATCGCCACCTGCGCCCACGCATGGCTGTGCGGCTGGATCTGGGTGTCGGGCGCGAGCCGCCGCAGCTTGGCGCGCACCGGCCGTTCGCGCGTCGGACTGAAGCGCAGCGGATCGAGCGGCGCGACGGCCGCGCGGCGGCGGGAGGGTGCGGACACGGGTGGCATGTTCTCGACAGATGTTGTCAATGTATCGCAAGCTCGCCTTGCGGGTGCGGCCTACGATTGCCCCCGGGCAGCCGGGGCCGCACGCAGCGCGGATGCGGCCGCTCCCGAGCCAAGAGCACTGCGCATGACCACCATGACCCTGCCGGGAACCCCGGTACGCCAGGACGCCGCCGTGATCGGCCTGGTCGGGCTCGCGCATTGCGTCAGCCACTTCAGCCAGCTGCTGCTGGCGCCGCTGTTTCCGTGGCTGCGCGACGCCTTCGAGGTCAGCTATGCGCAGCTCGGCCTGCTGCTGACGATCTTCTTCATCGTGTCGTGCACGGTGCAGGCGCTGTCGGGCTTCGTTGTCGACCGCCACGGCCCGCGGCCGGTGCTGTTCGGCGGGCTCGCGCTGCTCGGGGTGGCGGCGCTGGGCTTCGCGGCGAGCCGCAGCTGGTGGATGCTGGCGCTGTTCTCGGTGGTGGCCGGGGTGGGCAACGGCGTGTTCCACCCGGTGGACTACACGGTGCTCAACCGCAAGGTCGGCAAGGCCCGGCTCGGCCATGCCTACAGCGTGCACGGCATCACCGGCAGCCTGGGCTGGGCGCTGGCGCCGGCGATGCTGGTGCCGATCACGCTGGCTTTCTCGTGGCGGGTGGCGCTGCTGAGCGCCGCGGCGCTGATCTTCGCGGTGCTGGCGCTGCTGGTGTGGCGGCGCGAGACGCTGCAGGTGCCGCCGCTGCCGAGCCCCGCCCCGGGTGCAGCGCACGCCGGTGCTGCCGAAGGGCCCCTCGATTTCCTGAAGCTGCCGGCGGTGTGGACCTGCTTCGGCTTCTTCCTGCTGTACGCCGGCGCGCTGTCGGTCGTGCAGAGCTTCGCGCCGGAAGCCGCGCGCCAACTGCACGCGATGCCGGCCGCCTGGGTCGGCACCTGCCTGACGGTCTACATGGTCAGCGCCGCGGCGGGCATGGTGCTGGGCGGCTTCCTGATCGCCGACCCGCGGCGCAGCGAACGCATCGTCGCCGCCGGCTTCGGCCTGGCGATGCTGGTCGCGCTGACGGTGGCCTGGGCCAGCGTGCCGGCGTGGCTGGTGCTGGCGCTGTTCGGCGCGATGGGTTTCTTCACCGGCACGGCAGGCCCGTCGCGCGACATGCTGGTCAAGGCCTCGACCCCCGACAACGCGTCGGGCCGCGTGTACGGCGTGGTCTATGGCGGGCTGGACATCGGCCAGGCGCTGATGCCGCTGCTGACCGGCGCGCTGATGGACCGCGGCGCCTACCGCGGTGTGTGGCTGGTGCTGGCGGCGGTGCAGGGCGTGCTGATCCTGACCGCGTTCAACGTGCGCCGCGCGCGCCGCACGCCGCTGCGGGCGGCCGAGGTGCGCGGATGACGCCGCGCCCGGCAGGCCACGCGCTGGTCGAGGCGCTGATCGCCCAGGACGTGGACACCGTCTTCGGCGTGCCCGGCGAGAGCTACCTGGCGGTGCTCGACGGCCTGCACGAGCACCGCAGCCGGATCCGCTTCATCGCCTGCCGGCACGAGGGCGGCGCCGCCTTCATGGCCGAGGCCCAGGGCAAGCTCAGCGGCCGGCCGGGCATCTGCTTCGTGACCCGCGGCCCGGGCGCGAGCAACGCCGCGATCGGCGTGCACACCGCGTTCCAGGATTCGACTCCGCTCGTCCTGTTCGTCGGCCAGGTGGCGTCGGACCAGCGCGACCGCGAGGCCTTCCAGGAGCTGGACTACCGCCAGATGCTCGGCCCGGGCACGCTCGGCATGGCCAAGTGGGCGGCCGAGGTGCAGCAGGCCGACCGCCTGCCCGAATACGTGGCGCGCGCCTTCCACACCGCCTGCCAGGGCCGGCCGGGCCCGGTGGTGCTGGCGCTGCCCGAAGACATGCTGGCCACCCCGACCGCGGCGCCGGTGCTGGCGCGCGTGCAGCCGGCCCCGGCCTGGCCGGGGCCGCAGGCGCTGCGCGACCTGCGCGAGCGGCTGGCCGCGGCCGAGCGCCCGCTGCTGATCGCCGGCGGCAGCGGCTGGGATGCCGAAGCCTGCCGCGCGCTGCAGCGCTTCGCCGAGAACTGGCAACTGCCGGTGGCCTGCGGCTTTCGTTTCCAGGACACCTTCGACAACCGCCACCCGCTGTACGCCGGCGACGTGGGCATCGGCATCAACCCGAAGCTGGCGCAGCGGGTGCAGGCGGCCGACCTGGTGCTCGCGCTGGGGGTGCGCCTGGGCGAGATGACCACCGGCGGCTACACGCTGTTGCGCGCGCCGCGGCCGGCGCAGCGGCTGGTGCACGTGCACGCCGGGCCCGAGGAGCTGGGCCGGGTCTACGCCGCCGACTTGCTGGTGCAGGCATCGCCCGGTTGCGCCGCCCGCGCGCTGGCCGGCCTGGCCGCGCCGCAGGCGCCGCGCTGGCAGCAGTGGGCGCAGGACGCGCACGCCGACTACGAGGCCACCCACGACGCGCCGCCGGTGCAGCCGCTCGACCTGGCGGTGGTGATGAAGACGGTGCAGCGGCTGGCGCCCGCCGACACCGTCTACACCAACGGTGCCGGCAACTTCAGCGGCTGGCTGCACCGCTACGTGCGCTATCCCGGCCTGCAGCACCACGGCCGCACGCAACTGGCGCCGACCAACGGCGCGATGGGCTATGGCCTGCCGGCCGCCGTGGCGGCCGCGCTGCTGCACCCCGAGCGCACGGTGGTCAACGTGGCCGGCGACGGCGACTTCCTGATGAACGGGCAGGAACTGGCCACCGCCACCGGCCACGGCGCCGGGCGTGGGGCCGGCAAGCTGATCAGCCTGGTCGTCGACAACGGCAGCTACGGCACGATCCGCATGCACCAGGAGCGCGAATACCCGGGCCGGGTCAGCGGCAGCGAGCTGTTCAACCCCGACTTCGCGGCGCTGGCGCGCGCCTACGGCTGGCAGGCGCACTGCGTCGACGCCACCGCCGGCTTCGAGCCGGCCTTCGCCGCCGCGCTGGCCGCCGACCGGCCCACGCTGATCCACCTGAAGCTCGACCCCGACGTGATCACCAGCCGCACCACGCTGGGCGCGATCCGGGCGGCGGCGCTGCGCCGCTGAGCGGCCGAGCCGCCGCGCTTCGGTATGCTTGCGCCGGATTCGGCAAGCAACCCGGAGCGACGATGACCGACAAGATCCCCGCCACCTGCGACCTGTGCGACGCGCACAAGGGCGATACCGACGGCGCCTTTCGCGTGCTGCCGCCGGTGTTCCGCGACTTCGGCGGCCGGCAGGTCTTCCACGGGCCGGTGAGCACGGTCAAGTGCTTCGAGGACAACTCGCTGGTCAAGGCGGCGGTCGAATCGCCGGGCGAGGGCAGGGTGCTGGTGGTCGACGGCGGCGGCTCGCTGCGGCGTGCGCTGCTGGGCGGCAACCTGGGCGCGGCGGCGGCCCGCAACGGCTGGGCCGGGCTGGTGATCGACGGCGCGGTGCGCGACGTGGCCGAACTCGCCGCCTGCGACGTCGGCATCCGCGCCCTGGCGCCGATCCCGCTGCCCACCGAGCGCGCGGGCCAGGGCCTGCGCGACGTGCCGCTGCTGATCCGCGGCACCTGGGTGCGGCCGGGCGACTGGCTGGTGGCCGACGCCGACGGCATCGTCGTGATGGCATTGCCGGCCTGACCGGGCAGCGGGCGGGCGCAGATCCAGGGACCAAGGGTGCAAAGGACGATTCGATGAGCACGACGATGGATGACGCGCAGTGGCAGGTCGTCCCGGCAACGCCGGAACAGATTGCAGCCGCGGCCCAGCAAAGCCGGCGCATGGTGTCGCGGCGTGCGCTGCTGGCCGCGGGTGTCGCGATGGTGCCGCTGCCGGGCATGGACTGGCTGGTCGACGTGGGCATCCTGGTCAAGCTGCTGCCCGACATCAACCGGACCTTCGGCCTGACCCCCGAACAGGTGGAGCGGCTGGCGCCCGACCGCAAGCTCGTGGTGCTCAAGGCCGTGTCGGCCGGCAGCGCGCTGCTCGTCGGCCGGGTGTTCACGCGCGAGCTGGTGATGAAGCTGCTGCGCCTGGTCGGCGTGCGGCTGACCACGCAACAGGCAGTCAAGTTCGTGCCGATCGCGGGCCAGGCGCTGTCGGCGGTGCTGACCTACAGCGCGCTGCGCTACGTGTGCGAACAGCACATCAAGCAGTGCATCGCGATCTGCGAACAGCTGCAGCTGCCGGCCCCCACCGTCGTGCCCGAAGCGCAGGCGGCGGATTGGCCGGCGCCTACAATCGCGGCCCACGTCGGGGTGTAGCGCAGCCTGGTAGCGCATCTGCTTTGGGAGCAGAGGGTCGCACGTTCGAATCGTGTCGCCCCGACCATCCAACCCGCGGCCGCAGCGTCCGGCCTGCCGACGGCCGACGCCTGCGCGTCCTCCCCCTGATTGCCTCGATTGGCCCTGAGCAGCCGTGGGCTATCCTGCATTTAGCATTTAGCTATTGAATATATATATGCGATAGCATATAATGTGCGCCAGAGAAGCCCGAACGGCTTCGCGCGAGTCCCAGGTTCCCAACCCGAAACCCCCAGAAGGAGCACCATGTCCCTGATCAACACCCAAGTCCAGCCGTTCAAGGCGCAGGCCTTCCACAACGGCAAGTTCATCGAAGTCAGCGACCAGAGCCTGAAGGGCAAGTGGTCGGTGCTGATCTTCATGCCGGCGGCGTTCACCTTCAACTGCCCGACCGAAGTCGAGGACGCAGCCGAGCATTACGCCGAGTTCCAGAAGCTCAAGGCCGAGGTCTACATCGTCACCACCGACACGCACTTCTCGCACAAGGTGTGGCACGAGACCAGCGACGCCGTGCGCAAGGCCAAGTTCCCGCTGGTCGGCGACCCGACGCACCAGCTGACCAACGCCTTCGGCGTGCACATCCCCGAAGAGGGCCTGGCGCTGCGCGGCACCTTCGTGGTCAACCCTGAAGGCGTGATCAAGACGATGGAAGTGCATTCCAACGAGATCGCGCGCGACGTGACCGAGACGCTGCGCAAGCTCAAGGCCGCGCAGTACACCGCCGCGCACCCGAACGAGGTCTGCCCGGCCAAGTGGAACGAAGGCGCGAAGACGCTGACGCCGTCGCTGGACCTGGTCGGCAAGATCTGAGGCCGGCATCGGCCCGCGCCTGCGCGCGGGCCGTGCGCCGGCGACGCCCCGCGCCTGCGTGCGCGCGGCCCGAACAGACTCGACAAGACCCTCGGGCCTTGTCGCGAGCGCCCGCCCACGGGTGCTGGCGACCGGGCCCGCAGCCCACCGCCGATGAAGGAGACGGACATGCTCGACAGCAACATCCAGGCCCAGCTGAAGGCCTACCTCGAGCGAGTGCAGCAGCCGATCGAACTGATCGCCAGCCTCGACGACCGCCCGGCCTCGGGCGAGGTGCGCGAGCTGCTGGAAGAGATCGCCGCGCTGAGCGACAAGGTCACGGTGCGCCTGGACGGCGCCGACGAGCGCCGCCCGTCGTTCCAGGTCACCCGCGCGGGCGCCGACATGGGCGTGCGCTTCGCCGCGGTGCCGATGGGCCACGAGTTCACGTCGCTGGTGCTGGCGCTGCTGCAGGCAGGCGGCCACCCGCCGAAGGTCGAGCCCGAAGTGATCGAGCAGATCCGCGCGCTCGAAGGCGACTTCGTCTTCGAGACCTGGATGAGCCTGACCTGCCACAACTGCCCCGACGTGGTGCAGGCGCTCAACCTGATGGCGGTGCTCAACCCGCGCATCCGCCACGTGGCGATCGACGGCGGCCTGTTCCAGGACGAGGTCGAGCAGCGCCAGATCATGGCGGTGCCCACCGTGTTCCTGAACGGCGAATTCTTCGAGTCGGGCCGGATGGAGCTCGACCAGATCCTGGCCAAGGTGGACACCGGCGCGGCGGCGCGCGATGCCGCGCGCCTGGCCAAGGCCGAGCCCTACGACATGCTCGTCGTCGGCGGCGGCCCCGCGGGTGCCGCTGCGGCCGTGTATGCGGCGCGCAAGGGCATCCGCACCGGCATCGTCGCCGAGCGCTTCGGCGGCCAGACGCTGGACACGCTGGCGATCGAGAACTACATCTCGGTGCTCGAGACCGACGGCCCGAAGTTCGCCGCGGCGCTCGAGGCGCATGTGCGCGCCTATGACGTGGACATCATGAACCACCAGCAGGTTCAGGCGCTGGAGCCGGCCGCCCAGCCCGGCGGCATGGCCAGCGTGAAGCTCGCCAACGGCGCCGTGCTGCAGGCGCGCTCGGTGGTGCTGGCCCCGGGCGCGCGCTGGAAGAACGTCGGCGTGCCCGGCGAGGCCGAGTACCGCACCAAGGGCGTCGCCTACTGCCCGCACTGCGACGGGCCGCTGTTCAAGGGCCGATCAGTGGCGGTGATCGGCGGCGGCAACTCCGGCGTCGAGGCGGCGATCGACCTGGCCGGCGTGGTCGGGCACGTGACGGTGATCGAGTTCCTCGACCAGCTCAAGGCCGACGCGGTGCTGGTGCGCAAGCTGCACAGCCTGCCCAACGTGACGGTGCACCTGAACGCGCAGACGCTCGAGATCACCGGCGACGGCAGCCGGGTCAACGGCCTGCGCTTCAAGGACCGCACCAGCGGCGTGGAGCAGACGGTGGAGCTGGCCGGCGTGTTCGTGCAGATCGGCCTGGTGCCCAACACCGAGTTCCTGCGCGGCACGGTGGAGCTGAGCCGTTACGGCGAGATCGTGATCGACGCGCGCGGCGCCACCAACGTGCCGGGCGTGTTCGCGGCGGGCGACGCGACCACCGTGCCCTACAAGCAGATCGTGATCGCCGCGGGCGACGGCGCGAAGGCGGCGCTCGCGGCCTTCGACCACCTGATCCGCACGTCGGCGCCGGCCTGAGCGCTGCGCGGCCGCGGCGCGGGCATGAAATACTCGGTGCCGACCGGGAGGTACTGCCATGCTCGAATCCGCCGAAGTCGGCAACCAGGTGTCGAAGGAGGACTACAAGGTCGCGCTGCCGGAGTTGCGGCTCGGGCTGGTCGACGCACAGTACAAGCTGCGCGAGTCCGACTTCCCGGTGGTCATCTGGATCGCCGGCGACGACAGCATCGCCGCGCACGAGATGGTCAACCGGCTCAACGAGTGGATGGACACCCGGTATCTCGACACCCGGGTGTTCGCCGACGAGAGCCAGGAGGAGGCCGGCCGGCCCGCGCTGTGGCGGCTGTGGATGGCGCTGCCGCCCAAGGGGCGGGTCGCGATCTTCGCCGGCGGCCTGATGCGCATGGCCACGATGCGCGCGAACGGCACGATCGACGAAGAGCAGCTCGGCGCCCGGCTGCGGCACTTGGCATCGACGCAGACGTCGCTGATCGCCGACGGCGTGCTGCTGCTCAAGTTCTTCCTGCACACCCCGGAGAAGGCGCAGCGCAAGAAGCTGCGCAAGGCCGAGAAGGATCCGTACACCGGCTGGTGGATCGACCAGCGCGACTGGGCCGCACTCGACCGGCTGGGCCCGACCTGGCCGATCGCCGAGCGCATCCTGCGCGACACCAGCGCCCCCGGCGCGCCTTGGACGATCGTCGAGTCCACCGACGCCCGCTACCGCGACCTGTCCGTCGGACGCGCGGTGCTCGCGGCCATCACGCAGCGGCTCCAGAGCAAGCCGCCCGGCACGCCGGCGCTGGCCGAGTCGGTCTATGCCGACCGCGACAGCGATGCGACGGCGCTGTGCCGCGCCGACCTCAGCCTGAAGCTGGACAAGCAGACCTACCGGGAGAAGCTGGCGGCCCAGCAGACCAAGCTGTACCGGCTGGCGATGGAGGCGCGCGACCGCGGCATCAGCACGGTGCTGGCCTTCGAGGGCTGGGATGCAGCCGGCAAGGGCGGGGCCATCCGCCGCGTCACACGCTCGCTCGAGCCGGGTGAGTACCGCGTGGTGCCGGTGGCCGCGCCCAGCCCCGAGGAGGCGCAGTACCCGTACCAGTGGCGGTTCTGGCGGCGCCTGCCCGGGCCCGGACGCTTCACGATCTTCGACCGCACCTGGTACGGCCGGCTGCTGGTCGAGCGGGTCGAGGGCTTCGCCGATCCGGCCGCGTGGCAGCGGGCCTACGACGAGATCAACGACTTCGAATCGCAGCTCGTCGAGCACGGCTGCTTCGTCGCCAAGTTCTGGCTGCACATCTCGCCCGAGGAGCAGCTCGCCCGGTTCGAGGCACGCGCGAACACCCCGTACAAGCAGCACAAGATCACCGAAGAGGACTACCGCAACCGCGAGAAGTGGGACGACTACGTGCAGGCGGTCGACCAGATGGTGCAGCGCACCAGCAGTCGCGACGCGCGCTGGCACGTGATCCCGGCCAATGACAAGTACTACGCGCGGGTGGCGGTGCTCGAGGCGATCACCAAGGGCCTGAAGCGCACCCTGCGCCGGCAGTAGGGCCGGCCCCGGCTTCAGGCGGGCGCAACCGCGGCCGCGCGGCTGCGCCGCCAGCCGTCCAGCGAGTACAGCGCCAGCGCCGCCCAGATGCAGGCGAAGCCGGCCAGCCGCGATCGGCTGAAGGGCTCGCCGAACACCCAGATGCCCAGCGCCAGCTGGATGCTCGGCGACAGGTACTGCAGCAGCCCGACCGTGGCCAGCGGCAGCCGGCGCGCGCCGGCGGCAAACAGCAGCAGCGGCAGCGCGGTCAGCGGCCCGCCGACGACCAGCCAGGCGTCGAGCGCGGCGTCGCCGCGCGCCATCGCGCCCTGGCCCGACAGCGTCCACCAGGCCAGCGCCGGCAGCACCAGCGGCGCGAGCAGCATCGTCTCGAGCGCCAGGCCTTCCAGTGCGCCCAGCGGCGCCGTCTTGCGCAGCAGGCCGTACAGGCCGAAGCTGAAGGCCAGCGTCAGCGCGATCCACGGCGGGTGCCCGGCCAGCCAGCCCAGCCACAGCACGCCGCAGCCCGCCAGCGCCACCGCCGCCCATTGCGCGGCGCGCAGCCGCTCGTGCAGCACCAGAACGCCCAGCAGCACGTTGACCAGCGGGTTGATGAAGTAGCCGAGGCTCGCCTCGACGACGCGGCCGCTCTGCACCGCGTACACGTAGACCAGCCAGTTGCCCGACAGCAGCAGCGCGCTGAAGGCGAAGAAGGCGAGCCGGCGCGGCTGCGCGGCGAAGGCGCGCAGCCAGCCCCAGCGGCGCAGCCACGCCAGCAGGCCCAGCACGAACAGCAGCGACCAGGCCGAGCGGTGCAGCACCACCTCCAGCGCCGGCACCGACGCGATGCGCTGGAAGTACAGCGGGAACAGGCCCCACATCACGAAGGCGAGGCAGGCGTAGCCGATCCCGGGATTCATCGCGCCCGATTGTCCCAGCCGGGCGCTACGATCGCGGTGAAGGAGGCTTCTCGCATGAAGCGACTGGCAGTGCTCACCAGCGGCGGCGACGCGCCCGGCATGAACGCCGCGATCCGTGCGGTCACGCGCATGGGGCTGGCCGGCGGCTGGCAGGTCTACGGCATTCGCCACGGCTTCAGCGGCCTGATCAAGGGCGAGCTCGAGCTGCTCGGCGCGCGCGACGTCGGCGGCATCATGCAGCGCGGCGGCACCATGCTGGGCACCGCGCGCTGCCCCGAGATGAAGACCGAGGGCGGCCAGGTCGAGGCGCTGCGCCAGCTCGGTGCGCGCGGCATCGAGGCGCTGGTGGTGATCGGCGGCAACGGCTCGCAGACCGGCGCGCATGCGCTGCACCAGCGCGGGCTGCAGGTGGTGGGCGTGGCTTCGACGATCGACAACGACCTGCTGGGCACCGACATCACGATCGGCGCCACCACCGCGATCGACGTGGCGCTCGAGTCGATCGACCGCCTGGGCGTGACCGCGTCGTCGCACCAGCGCGGCTTCTTCGTCGAGGTGATGGGGCGCGACTGCGGCTACCTGGCCACCGTGGTGGGGATCGCCGGCGGCGCCGAGTCGATCGTCGTGCCCGAGCAGGACACCAGCCCCGAGGCCGTGGCCACCGAGATCCGCGACGCCTACCGGCGCGGCAAGACGCACGCGATCATCGTCGTCGCCGAAGGGGCCAAGTACGGCGCCGACGCGCTGGCGCGCTACTTCGACGAGCACGAGGCGCAGCTCGGCTTCGACATGCGCGTGTGCAAGCTCGGCCACGTGCAGCGCGGCGGCGTGCCGGGCGCGGCCGACCGGCTGCTGGCCACGCAGCTGGGCGCGGCAGCGGTGGAGCAGCTCGATGCCGGCAACCACGGCGTGCTGGTGGGGATGCGCTGCGGCCAGGTCAGCACCACGCCGCTGGCCGAGGTGGTCGGCGCGACCAAGCCGCCCGACACGCGGTTGCTGCAGCTGGCGGCGGTGCTGACGCGCTGAGCCGGCGGGCAGGCCTGCACGGGCACAATGCCCGCATGGACCGCCGCCCCGACCTCGACGACCCGCTGCACGACCACGAGGTCGGCCGGCGCGATGCCACGCTGGACCTGACGCGTGTCGACGACGTGCGCATCGGCGCGGTGCGCCCGCTGATCACGCCGGCGCTGCTGCAAGAGCGCGTGCCGCTGCACGACGACACGCTGGCGCTGGTCGAGCGCAGCCGCCGCGCGATCGCCGACGTGCTGCACGGCCGCGACGACCGGCTGGTGGTGGTGGTCGGGCCCTGCTCGATCCACGACCACGGCCAGGCGATCGAATACGGGCAGCGGCTGAAGGCGGCGGCCGGCGGGCTGGCGGCCGAGCTGCTGGTGGTGATGCGCGCCTACTTCGAGAAGCCGCGCACCACGGTGGGCTGGAAGGGCTACGTCAACGACCCGCACCTGGACGGCAGCTTCGCGATCAACGAGGGCCTGGAGCGCGCGCGCCGGCTGCTGCTGGAGCTGACCGCGCTCGGGCTGCCCACCGGCACCGAGTTCCTGGACCTGCTCAGCCCGCAGTACACCGCCGACCTGATCGCCTGGGGTGCCATCGGCGCACGCACCACCGAAAGCCAGACGCACCGCCAGCTCGCGTCGGGGCTGAGCTGCCCGGTGGGCTTCAAGAACGGCACCGACGGCGGCGTGCAGGTGGCGGCCGACGCGATCCAGGCCGCGCGCGCGCCGCATGCCTTCATGGGCATGACCAAGATGGGCATGGCGGCGATCTTCGAGACCCGCGGCAACGACGACTGCCACGTGATCCTGCGCGGCGGCCGCGCGCCCAACTACGACGCGGCCGGCGTCGAAGCGGCCTGCGCCGTGCTGCGCGCCGCCGGCCTGCGCGAGCAGGTGATGATCGACCTGTCGCACGGCAACAGCGCCAAGCAGCACCAGCGGCAGGCCGTGGTGGCCGCCGACGTGGCCGCGCAGGTGGCGCAGGGCGACCGGCGGATCATCGGCGTGATGATCGAGAGCCACCTCGAGGAAGGCCGGCAGGACCTGGTGCCCGGCCGGCCGCTGCGCCGCGGCGTGTCGATCACCGACGCCTGCCTGGGCTTTGCGCAGACGGTGCCGGTGCTGCAGCAGCTGGCGGCGGCGGTACGGGCGCGGCGCGACGCGGGGGGCTGAGCGATCGGGCCGGACTTGCGTCGCGGGCCTGTTCCCCTGTCCGGCAAGTGGCCTCATTCAGCCGCCTCGAATGCGGTCATGGAGGCGCTTCGGCCTCTCGCTGCGGCCGTCCAGGCGCCTCCTCGCGGCTGCGTCATCGCTTCGGCGGCGGCCTCGACACGGCGCGCAGCCGGCGCGACGACGCGAGCGGCGCGGTCTGCGCGTCGTCAAGCGGCGCGCCGACACGCTCGGCTACGCTGTCGATATGCCCGAACGCGCCGTGCGTCCCTGGATCCGCCGTGCTCTGATCGCGCTGGGTCTGCCGGCACTGGCCGCCGCGGCCGTGTGGTGGCTCGGCCGGCCCAAGCCGGTGCCGGTGCTGGTCGAAACGGTGTCGCGCGGCAGCGTCGAGGCCAGCGTCGCCAACACCCGCGCCGGCACGGTCGAGGCCTGCCAGCGCACCAGGCTGTCGACCATCGCCGGCGGGCGCATCGAGGTGCTGGCCGTCAAGGAAGGCGACCGGGTCAAGAAGGGCCAGCTGCTGATGCGCCTATGGAGCGACGACCAGCGCGCCGAGAAGGCCTACGCGCGCGCGCAGCTCGAGACCACGCGCAAGCGCGTTGCCGAAGCCTGCACGCTGGCCGGGCTGGCGCGACGCGAGCTGCAGCGCCAGCAGCAGTTGTTCGAGCAGGGTTTCATCTCCGAGGGCGGCCTGGACACCGTGCGCGCGCAGGCCGACGCGCGCAGCGCCGCCTGCGCCACCGCGCGCTCCGACGTCGCGCAGGCGCAGGCGCGGGTCGACCTGGTCGGCACGGCCAGCCAGCGCACGGTGCTGGTCGCGCCTTTCGACGGCACCGTCGCCAAGATCGTCGGCGAGGTCGGCGAATATTCGACGCCGTCGCCGCCGGGCGTGGCGATGCCGCCGGCGATCGACCTGATCGACGACTCGTGCCTGTACGTGGCCGCGCCGATGGACGAGGTCGACGCGCCGAAGATCCGCGTCGGCCAGCCGGTGCGCATCACGCTCGATGCCTTGCCCGGGCGCAGCTTCGCCGGCAAGGTGCGGCGTGTCGCGCCCTACGTGACGGCGGTGGAGAAGCAGGCGCGCACCGTCGAGATCGAGGCGGACTTCGACGATGCCGCGTCCGCCGGCCGGCTGCTGGTCGGCTACAGCGCCGACGTCGAGGTCATTCTCGACCGGCGCGACGGCGTGCTGCGCGTGCCCAGCTCGGCGCTGCTGCAGGGCGGCAGGCAGGGCAGCGGCCCTACGGGCCGCGTGCTGCTGCTGCAGGACGGGCGGCTGGTCGAGCGCGCCGTCAAGACCGGCCTGGCGAACTGGGAGCACACCGAGATCACGCAGGGCCTGCAGGGCGGCGAGCGCATCGTCACCTCGCTCGACCGCGCCGGCGTCGCCGCCGGCGCCGCCGCGGTCGCGGACGTCGCATCGGCGCCGAAGTAGCGCCATGGCGGCGCAGATCGAGCTCGACGGCATCGAGCGCGTGTTTCACCTCGGCGACAGCGTCGTGCACGCGCTGGCCGGCGTCGACCTGCGCATCGACGCCGGCGAGTACATCGCGGTGATGGGGCCGTCGGGCTCGGGCAAGAGCACGCTGCTCAACGTGCTGGGCTTGCTCGACCGGCCCGACGCCGGCCGCTACCGGCTCGAAGGCCGCGACGTGACCACGCTGTCGGCCGACGAGCAGGCGCGCGTGCGCAGCCGGCGCATCGGCTTCGTGTTCCAGAGCTTCCACCTGGTGCCGCGCCTGAGCGCGGCCGAGAACATCGCGCTGCCGATGGTGCTGGCCGGCATCGTGCCGCGCGAGCGCGACGCGCGCGTGCGCGCGGCGCTGGCGGGCTTCGGCCTGGCGGACCGCGCCGGCCACAAGCCCGACGAGCTGTCCGGCGGCCAGCGCCAGCGCGTGGCCATCGCACGCGCCACGGTGATGCAGCCGACGATGCTGCTCGCCGACGAGCCCACCGGCAACCTCGACCGCGCCACCGGCGACGAGGTCGTGCGCCTGCTCGAACAACTCAACGCCAGCGGCATGACGCTGCTCGTGGTGACGCACGACGCGGCGCTGGGTGCGCGTGCGCGCCGCCGCCTGCTGATGGAGGACGGCGCGATCCGCACGGACGAGCGCCGCGACGAGCGCCGCCGCGCGGCCGATGCCGATGCGCACGACTGACCTGCTGGCCTTCGCCGTCGGCGCGGCGCGCGGCCATCGCACGCGCACCGCGCTGCTGATGCTGGCGATGGCCATCGGCGTGGCCGCGGTGGTCACGCTCACCGCGCTCGGCGACGGCGCGCGGCGCTACGTGGTGCGCGAGTTCAGCGCCATCGGCTCGAACCTGGTGATCGTGCTGCCCGGCCGCACCGAGACCGGCGGCATCAACCCCGGCAGCTTCGTCAGTGGCACGCCGCGCGACCTGACGGTCGACGACGCCCAGGCGCTGCTGCGCGCGCCGGCGGTGCGGCGCGTCGCACCGCTGACGGTGGGCACCTCGGAGCTGTCGGCCGGCGGGCGCCTGCGCGAAGGCATGGTCGTCGGCACCACCGCCGAACTGCTGGAGGTGCGCCAGTTCAAGATGGCGCAGGGCCAGTTCCTGCCCGCGGACGACTGGAACCGCGCCGCGCCGCTGATGGTGCTGGGGGCGACGCTGCGCGCCGAGCTGTTCCCCAACGAGGCGGCGCTCGGCCGCTTCGTGCGCGTCGGCGACCGGCGCTTCCGCGTCATCGGCGTGCTCGCCGCCAGCGGCAGCGGGCTCGGCATGAACACCGACGAGCTGGCGATCGTGCCGGTGTCGGCGGCGCTGGCGATGTTCAACACCAACACCTTGTTCCGCGTGCTCGTCGAGGCGCGCAACCGCGACGCGATCGAGCCGGCCAAGCAGCAGGTCGGCGCCATCGTGCAGGCGCGCCACGACGGCGAGCAGGACGTGACCGTGATCACGCAGGATGCGCTGCTCGCCACCTTCGACAAGCTGCTGGGCACGCTGACGCTGGCCGTGGCCGGCATCGCCGCGATCAGCCTGGCCGTGGCCGGCATCCTGGTGATGAACGTGATGCTGGTGTCGGTGTCGCAGCGGCGCAGCGAGATCGGCCTGCTCAAGGCGCTGGGCGCCGGCGGCGGCACGATCCGGCTGGCCTTCTTGGTCGAGGCGGCGCTGCTGTCGGCCGCGGGCGCGCTGTTCGGCTGCGCGCTCGGGCTTGCGGGCGCGGCGCTGATCCGGTGGCTGTACCCGCTGTTCCCCGCCTATCCGCCCGACTGGGCGGTGCTCGCGGGCCTGGGCACCGCGCTCGTCACCGGCGTGCTGTTCGGCGTGCTGCCGGCGCGCTCGGCCGCGCGGCTGGACCCGGTGGCGGCGCTGGCGCGGCGCTGAGGGCGGCGATGACGGCGGCGATGACGGCGGCGATGAACCTGCGCGCACGATGATCGCCGCCGACGCCGCCCGCTACGCCTGGCGCGCCGTCAGCGCGCAGCGCACGCGCAGCCTGCTCACGCTGGCCGGCATCGCCGTGGGCATCAGCGCGGTGATCCTGCTGACGTCGATCGGCGAGGGCGTGCACCGCTACGTGCTCGGCGAGTTCTCGCAGTTCGGCACCAATGTCGTGGCCATCGCGCCGGGCCGCGCCGCGGCGCGCGGCGGCGCGCCGCCGGGGTTGCCGACCTCGGTGCGGCCGCTGACGCTGGACGATGCGCGCGCGCTCGAGCACGTCGGCGGCGTCGTCGGCGTGATGCCGACCGTGTCGGGCAACGCCGAGGCGCAGGCGCAGGGCCGGCTGCGGCGCACGATGGTCTACGGCGTCTCGGCGGCGGCGCTGCCGGTGTTCAACATGCGCGTCGCGACCGGCCAGTTCCTGCCCGGCGAGGGCGCGCAGGCGGCGCGCAGCTTCGTCGTGCTCGGCTCGAAGCTGAAGCACGAGCTGTTCGGCAACGCCAATCCGCTCGGCGAGCGGCTGCGCCTGGGCGGGCAGAGCTTTCGCGTCATCGGCGTGCTCGCGCCCAAGGGCCAGTTCCTCGGCATGGATCTGGACGACACGGCCTTCGTGCCGGCGGCGCGCGCGATGGAGATGTTCAACCGCGACGGCCTGAGCGAGATCCACCTGTCGCATGCCGAAGGTGCATCGTCCAAGGCCGTGGCCGCGGCGGCCGAAGCGGTGCTGAAGGCGCGCCACGGCCGCGCCGACTTCACCGTGACCACGCAGCAGGAGATGCTGAGCACGCTGTCGAACATCCTCGACATGCTGACGATGGCGGTGGCGGCGCTGGGCAGCATCTCGCTGCTGGTGGGCGCGGTGGGCATCGTCACGATCATGACCATCGCGGTGGCCGAGCGCACGCACGAGATCGGGCTGCTGCTGGCGCTGGGCAGCCGGCGCGGCACGATCCTGCGGCTGTTCCTGGGCGAGGCGGTGGTGCTGGCCGTGCTCGGCAGCCTGCTCGGCGTGGCGGTGGGCCTGGCGCTGGCGCAACTGCTGCGGCTGCTGCTGCCGGCGCTGCCGGTGAGCACGCCGCTGCACTTCGTGCTGCTGGCCGTGGCCAGCAGCGCGCTGATCGGTCTCGTCGCCGGCGTGCTGCCGGCGCGGCGCGCCGCGCGGCTCGATCCGGTGCAGGCGCTGCGCTCGGAGTAGAGCGGCGTGCGCGGGGCGCATGGCGCCGTCGTCGGCGTGCATCGTCCCGTTGCGGCGCGGGGTGGCGCTCGGGCGGGCGTCTTCGGCCATGCCTCGTCGGGCGCCGCCAGCGTCCAGACTCGCTTCAACGGAATCAGCGCGCGCAGGTCGGCGTCGAGCTTGTCGTACGCGCGCAGCCGTTCATCGACCAGGTCGCCGGCGTCCCACAGCCCCGCGCCAGTGGCCGCAGGGGCCTCGACATCCCGCCGCTGTCAGCCGGACGCACACGCGCCCTGTCGGCGCGACCGGCCGAGTTGCAGCATGCGGCGTCGGGAGTCGCCATGGGGGCGAACGAGGCGCCGTGACCCCCGAATGGCCCCAGCCCCGCTGCTGCTGCGCGCCGGGGGAGCGCGGACTCGTGCCGCGCTCCGGAACCATCCTGGCCTCCGAGCCCGCGCCAGTGCGGGCTTCGCGGGCTGTCGCAGGATGTCGAGGCGCTGCCCGGGACGATCGGGTGGCCTGCCCGGAGGGACTCGAACCCCCGACCTGCTGCTTAGAAGGCAGCTGCTCTATCCGGTTGAGCTACGGGCAGGTGCGGCGGGCCGCTGCAGACCGGCGCCGATGCGATTGTCGCGCCGGCGGCATGCTCCACAGACTCTCAGTGCTTGCGGTACTGGGTCGCGCCGAACAGCACTTCGCGCGCGCGCTCGTCGGTGATCGGGCGGCGCCGGTCGGCCAGTACCTCCACGCCGCGCATCACCGCCGGGCGCGCCGCGATCTCGTCGAACCAGCCCTTCAGGTGCGGATGGTCGTTCCAGTCGATGCCCTGGTTCTTCCACGAGCGCAGCCACGGGAAGACGGCGATGTCGGCGATCGAGTATTCGGGCCCGCCGAGATAGCGGCTCTTGGCCAGCCGCGTGTTCATCACCGTGTACAGCCGGCGCGCCTCGTTGGTGTAGCGCTCGATCGCGTAGGGGATCTTCTCGGGCGCGTAGATGCGGAAGTGGTGCGCCTGGCCGAGCATCGGGCCGACGCTGCCCATCTGGAACATCAGCCATTGCAGCACCTCGTACTTGGCCGCCGTGCCCTCGGGCAGGAAGCGGCCGGTCTTGCCGGCCAGGTACAGCAGGATCGCGCCGCTTTCGAACAGCGAGATCGGCCGGCCGTCCGGGCCGTCGGGGTCGACGATCGCCGGGATCTTGTTGTTCGGGCTGATCGCCAAGAAATCGCTTTGGAATTGCTCGCCGCTGCCGATATCCACCGCAACCGCCCGGTACGGCAGCCGGCATTCCTCCAGCATGATGTGGACCTTGTGGCCGTTGGGCGTGGCCCATGAATAGACGTCGATCATCCGATCCTCCTTCCCGCGCGCCGCTGCGGCGGCAGCGCCGCAACCGACTCTAAACCATGCTCGATTCGATCAAACGCTGGCTCGGCCCCGGCCGCGCCTCGCGGCGCGACTGGCCGGCGCAGGCCGCGTGGGCGCAGTCCAACGGCTGGCAGCTGCGCGGCGTGCGCGACGCCGAAGGCTTCGTGATCGACGGCCACTGCGGCACGCTCGCCTGGCGGCTGGAATGGGGCCCGTCGCAGCGCAGCTACATCGCCGGCAACGAGCTGCGGCTGCGCGCCGAGCTCGAGGTGCCGCGCGAGCTGCAGGCGCTGGTGCTGGACCGCGTGCTGATGGAGTCGATGGAGCGGGCGGTGTTCGACGAGTACGTCGAAGACGTGCAGACGCGCATCGATACCGGCACGCCGGCCGAGATGCGCTGGCTGGTGATGCACCCGAAGCTCAGCGGCACCGAGCTGAAGGCGCTGCGCGACGACTGCAGCGCGCTCGGCAACTCCAAGCCCTGGCTGCAGCAGTGGCTGGACGGGCCTCTGGGGCCGGCACTGGCGCAGCGCGCGCAGGCCCGCGACCAGGCGCTGGTGTTGATGGTCGCGCGCCGGCGCCTGAGCCTGCGCACCGCATTGGCCGATCCGGCGCCGGCCGCGCTGCAGGCCTGGCATGCGCTGTTCGACTGCGCGCTGCAGCAGGCGCGCCGCGTCAACATCGACTTCGCCGAGCCCGAGGCTGCGAACACGCAGCCCAGCCTGTTTCCGCCGTCGACGCTGCGCGCGCCGGCGCAGGCGTCTTCCTGAGCGCGCCGTTCAGCCGCGCTGCGCGAACTGCCAGCCCAGCTCGGCCAGCGGCTTCGCGCCGGCGCCGGTCGCGCGCGCCTGTTCGCTGGCTGCGGTGCCGGCCTCGACCCGCTTGGCGATGCCCTGCACGATCGCGGCAATGCGAAACAGGTTGTAGGCCATGTAGAAGTTCCAGTCGGCAGCCAGCGCCTGCGGCGTCGCGCGCCCGCTGCGCTCGCACCAGCGGCGGATGTAGTCGGCCTCGAGCGGGATGCCCAGCGCCGCGAAGTCCAGCCCGGCGATGCCGCGGAATACGCCCACCGGGATGTGCCACGACATGCAGTGGTAGCTGAAGTCGGCGATCGGGTGGCCGATCGTCGACAGCTCCCAGTCCAGCACCGCGAGCACGCGCGGCTCGTCGGCGTGGAAGATCAGGTTGTCGAGCCGGTAGTCGCCGTGCACCACCGACACCATCGACTCGTCGCGCCCACTGGCCGGGATGTGCGCCGGCAGCCAGTCGATCAGCCGGTCCATCGCGTCGTTCGGGCCGGTGACCGAAGCCTGGTACTGCTTGGTCCAGCGCCCGATCTGGCGCTCGAAGTAGTTGCCCGGCCGGCCGTAGTCGGCCAGCCCGACCGCCGCCGGGTCGAGCCGGTGCAGCGCGGCGATCACGCGGTTCATCGCGTCGTAGATCGCCGCGCGTTGGGCAGGGGTCATGCCGGGCAGCGCCTGGTCCCACAGCACGCGGCCGGCGACGAACTCCATCACGTAGAAGGCGCGGCCGATCACCGCCTCGTCGTCGCACAGCAGGTGCATGCGCGGCACCGGCACGTCGGTGGCGGCGAGCGCGCCCATCACGCGGAATTCGCGTTCGATCGCGTGCGCCGACGGCAGCAGCTTGGCCGCCGGGCCGGGCTTGGAGCGCATCGCGTAGGTCGCGCCCGGCGTCACCAGCTTGTAGGTCGGGTTCGACTGGCCGCCCTTGAACTGCTCGACCGTGAGCGGTCCGGCAAAGCCGGGCAGGCGCGCTTGCAGGTAGGCCTGCAACGCGGCGGTATCGAAGGCGTGCGCGCCGCTGGGCGCCTTGGTGCCGGTGAAATGCTCCATCGTGTCTTCCTGTGTGGCGGTGGCCCGGCCGCAGTCAGCGATCGGCGATCTGCAGCAGTTTGTCGCGCGACAGCACGACCAGCCGCGTGGGCTCGACGCGCACCGCGCCTTCGCGCTCGAAGCCCTTGAGCTCCTGGTTCACGCGCTGGCGCGACGCGCCCAGCAGCTGCGCCAGGTCTTCCTGCGCCAGCGCCAGGCCGATGCGGATCTCGGCGCCCTGGGCGATGCCGTAGCTCTTGGCCAGCAGCAGCACCTGCTTGGCCAGGCGCGAGCGCAGCGGCCGGGTGTTCAGATCCTCGATCTGGTCGAACATCAACCGCAGGCGGCGGCAGTTCAGCCGCAGCAGCGCGTCGTACAGCTCGGCATGCTGCGCCAACAGCGCCTTGAAATCGGGTTTGCGCACCGCCAGCAGCGTGGTCGGGCCGTGCGCGTCGGCGTCGTGGGTGCGCGGCAGGCCGTCGAACAGCGAGATGTCGCCGAACCACACGCCCGGCTCGCAATAGGTCAGCGTCACCTGCCGGCCCGCCAGCGACACCGAGCTGATGCGCACCGCGCCCAGGGCGACGCCGCACCATTCCTCGGCGGCGGCGCCGCGGCTGATCAACGTCGCGCCGTCCTTGAGCCGGCGCACGTGGGCCCGCGACAGGATGGACTCCCGCAGCGGTTGCGACAGCTTCGAGAACCAGGCGCCGGTCTCGATGTTGTGCAGCTCTTCCGGGGACAGGCTCGGGACGGACATCGGCAATCGGCAAGGGACACGGACGCGGGGCCGGCAGCGCGCGGCTCGCGCGCCTGCACGGGCCAATGCTAACCGTGCAATGCGTCGCGCTTGCCCGGGCGCGCGTACGTGCCGGGCCCGCAACCCCGATGCTAGAGTGCCCGGGCCGCCATGCCCGAGCCGCGCACCGCATGCCTCCGTTGCCGTTGAGCCGGGCGATCGCCCGTGTGCCGGCCTGCGCGCTCGGCGTGTTTGCGGCCTCGACTGCGGCCGCGATCGGCTTCGGGCCGGGGCCGGATTCGGTCGTGTACGGCCGGCCGCTGGATCTGTCCATCGCGTTGCAGCTCGCGCCGGGCGACCCTGCCGTGCCGGGCTGCCTGGCGGCGCAGGTGCTGCTGGGCGAACAGCGGCTGCCGCCGCAGGCGCTGCAGCTGCATTTCGAGCCAGGGGCCGGCGGCGGCACGGTGCGCCTGCGCAGCGCCGTGGTGGTGCGCGAGCCGATGGTCACGGTGGATCTGCGCGCCGGCTGCAAGGGGGCCGCATCGCGCCGCTTCGTCGTCTTTGCCGATCCGTCGCGGGCTGACGCCATGCCGGTTGCGGCACCGCCCAAGGCACCCGGGGCGGTGTTGCGCAATGCCGCCCTGGCGGGCGCTCGCGACGATGCAGCGCTGGCCGAAGCCGCACAGGCGGCCCAGGCCGCCCACGCAGCGCAGGCCGCAGCCGAAGCTGCCGAGGCCAGGGTGGACGAACTGCAAGCCGCAATGCGCACGTTGCGCGCGCAAGCCGACGCCAGCCAGGAGAACTTGCAGCAGTTGCGCGACAGCCTGGCACAGGCCGAGGCGCGCAGCCGGCAGCAGCCGCTGTGGTGGGCGCTGGCCGCAGTGCTGGCGGCTTCGACCTTCTGGTTCGGCTGGCGCCTGCGCCGCGTGCGCGTCGAGGCGGTCGCAGCGGCAGCAGGGCCGGGCGCGGCTGCTGCGGGTGTCGCGCCGGCGGGCGCGCAGTATGAGCGGGCGCGCAGCGGGCTGCCGGACGCGCCGCCTCTGCACCGGGCCCTGGCGCCGGTGGCCGTGGTGCCGCCGGATCCGCCGCCGGCCGAGCCCCCCGATGGCGGCGCCGGGCAGGCCGCAGCCGGCGCTGATGAACTGATCGACCTGGAGCAGCAGGTCGACTTCTTCCTGGCGCTGGGCGAGGCCGATTCCGCGATCGACCTGCTGCTGGCGCACCTGCGCAGCGGCGGCGGCAACAGCCCGGTGCCCTACCTGAGGCTGCTCGAGATCCACCGCAGCCGCGGCGACGACGCGGGCTTCGAACGCACGCGCGCGCGCTTCAGCCGGCGCTTCCGGCTCCCGGCATCGGCCGACGGCCACGGCCCCGACGGCGGCCGGGAGTTGATCGAGTACCCGCAGGTTCTGACGTCGTTGCAACGGTGCTGGCCGGCGCCCGCCGATGCGATGACCGAGCTGGAGGACTTGCTGTTCCTGCGCAGCGGCGACGAGCTGCTCGATCTGCCGGCCTACCGCGACGTGCTGCTGCTCTACGCGGTGGCGCGCGACCGGTTGCTCGCAGGCCGGGGCGTCGTGCGGCAGGTGGACCTGCTGCTGCCGGACGAGGGCGACGAGCCGCCGTGCGACCCCTTCGTCACGGCGGCGCTGCCGAGCAGCCCGATGCCGCTGGCGCCGGCAGCGCCGGCGCATCAGGGTCGGGCACCGCCGCCGATGGACCCCGATCCGGCCCCGGATTCGGGCCTGTACGTGGCCGGCGCCATCGCCGCGCGCGGCGCGCAAGACCCGGCGCCGGGCTGAGAGCGCCCGCCGGGCCGGGCCGCGCGCCCAAGAGCGTCCTGCGGGGATCAGGAAGACCTGGGGCGGCCCGGCGTTTCCTCGGGGCCGTCAGAGCACGGCGAGCCGCTCGAGCGCGGCCTGCAGCGTCTCGTCGCGCTTGGCGAAGCACAGCCGCGCGATGCGCTGCTCGAAGCCGTCGGCGTAGAAGGCCGACAGCGGGATCGCCGCGACGCCGATCTCGGTGGTCAGCCATTCGCAGAAGCCCACCTCGGGCAACTCGCTCACCGCCGAATAGTCGACGCACTGGAAGTAGGTGCCCTGGCTGGGCAGCAGCTTCAGCCGGGTGGCCGCCAGGCCGGCGCGGAACAGGTCGCGCTTGCGCTGGTAGAAGGCGGCCAGTTCCAACGCCGGGCGCGGGTCGGCCATGTAGCGCGCCAGGCCGTGCTGCATCGGCGTGTTCACGGTGAACACGTTGAACTGGTGGACCTTGCGGAACTCGGCGCTGAGCGCGGCCGGCGCCGCCACGTAGCCGATCTTCCAGCCGGTGACGTGATAGGTCTTGCCGAAGCTGGAAATCACGAACGCGCGCTCGGCCAGGCTGTCGATGGCGGCGGCGCTGACATGCGGCGCGCCGTCGAACACCATGTGCTCGTAGACCTCGTCGGCGATCAGCACGATGTCGGTGGGCGCGAGCAGGTGCGCCAGTTGCTGCATCTCGGCCGCGCTCCAGACGGTGGCGCTCGGGTTGTGGGGCGTGTTGACGATCAGCGCCCGGGTGCGCGGCGTGATCGCTGCCGCGATCGCATCGAAGTCGGGCCTGAAGCTGCCCGCTGTCAGCGGCACGCGTACCGCGGTGCCGCCGGCCAGCTCGACGCTCGGGCCGTAGCTGTCATAGGCCGGTTCGAGCAGGATCACCTCGTCGCCCGGGTGCACGCAGCACAGCACCGCGGTCAGGATCGCCTGGGTCGCGCCGGCGGTGATCGTGACTTCGGTGTCGGGGTCGTAGGCGCGGCCGTACAGCGCGTGCACCTTGTGCGCGACCGCTTCGCGCAGCGCGGGCACGCCGGCCATCGGCGGGTACTGGTTCCAGCCTTCGCGCATCGCCGCGACCACCGCGTCGGCCAGGTGCGGGTCGCAGTCGAAATCGGGGAAGCCCTGGCCGAGGTTGACGGCGCCGTGCTTCGCGGCCAGCGCCGACATCAGCGTGAAGATCGTGGTGCCGACTCGCGGCAGGCGGCTTTGCAGGTGCAGCGGCGATGGAATCGGCATGGTGCTCAGAGCTCGTAGGCCTCGCCGCCGCCGCCCATCGCGCGCTGGATCAGCGCACGGGTGAGCCGGTCGGACAGCGATTCGGCAAAGGTATAGACAAAGTGGCGCAGGTAGGCGCCGCGGCGAAAGGCGATGCGCGACACGTTCTGGCCGAACAGGTGGCCCACCGGCCGCGCGACCAGATCGCCCGGGTCGTCGCGCACCGCCATCTCGGCGACGATGCCGATGCCCAGGCCCAGCTTGACGTAGGTCTTGATCACGTCGGAGTCCAGCGCCTCGAGCGCCACCTGCGGGTGCAGCCGTGCGCGCGCGAAGGCTGCGTCGATGCGCGAGCGCCCGGTCACGGTCGGGTGGTAGGTGACCAGCGGCTCGGCTGCGATCTGCTCGAGCGTCGGCCGCTCGACCGCGGCCAGCGGGTGCTCGCGCGGCACCACGATCGCGTGCTGCCATTCGTAGCAGGGCAGGGTGATCAGGTCTTCGTAGCCGCTGAGCGCCTCGGTGGCCAGGCCGATCTCGGCGGTCTCGGCCAGCAGCATCTTCGCCACCTGGTCGGGTGTGCCCTGGTGAAGCACCACCTGCACCTTCGGGTAGCGGCGGCGCAGCGCCGCCACCGGCCCGGGCAGCACGTAGCGCGCCTGGGTGTGGGTGGTGGCGATCGACAGCGTGCCGGCATCCTGCTTGGAGAACTCGTCGCCGATGCGCTTCAGGTTCGCCACCTCGCGCAGGATGATGTCGATGGCCTTGAGCACTTCCTGCCCCGGCTCGGTCACGCGCCGCAGCCGCTTGCCGTGGCGCGCGAAGATGTCGATGCCGAGCTCCTCCTCGAGCTCGAGGATCGCCTTGCTGACCCCCGGCTGCGAGGTGTGCAGCGCCTTGGCCGTGTCGGTCAGGTTCAGGTTGCGGCGCACCGCCTCCTGCACGAAGCGGAACTGCTGCAGGTTCATCGCGCGTCGTCCTTCGCGCCGTCGTCCAGGGTCTGCGCCGCCACCGCCGCCATCGCCGCCACCAGCGCCGCGTGTTCGCCGGCGGCCGCGCACAGCCGGAAGTCCACCTGCGGGTGCGCCGTGTGCAGCGCCTGCACCTGCTGCGGCAGGTCGCGCTTCAGGTGCGCGCCGCGGCCGAGGAACAGCGGCAGCACCGCGACGGAGCGGCAGCCCGCCGCGCACAGCTGCGCCGCCGCCTCGGCCAGGCTCGGCGCCATCAGCTCGAGGTAGGCCAGGCGAACCTGCGCGTGCGGGCGTGCGGCACGCACCTGCGCGGCCACGGCCTCGAAGGGCTCGGCCCACAGCGGATCGCGCGAGCCGTGCGCAAAGAGGATCAGGCCGCTGCGGTTCACGGGACGACCTTTCGCACGGCGTGATCCGGCAATTGCGCTCGGGAGCGGCCGGGCGCGCCCTGCCGGACGACCCTTCGCACGGCGTGCTCCGGGATTCGCGCTCGGGAGCGGCCCGGCGCGCTCATCGGTAGCGCACCAGCCACGCGAACGAGGCCATCGACAGCAGCAGGTAGAACAGGCTCGGCGTCGCAGCGGCCAGCCAGGGCGCCCAGCCTTCGAGCAGCCCGATGTGGCCCGACAGGTTGTTCAGCAGCACGAACGAGATGCCGAGCATGATGCCGCCGAAGACCTTCAGGCTGATGCCGCCGCTGCGTGCATGCAGATAGGCGAACGGCAGCGCCAGCGCGACCATCACCAGGCAGGCGAACGGGTACAGCGCCTTCTGCCAGAACTGCAGCTGGTAGCGCGCGGCCGCCTGCTCGTGCGACGCGAGGTGGCGCGCGTAGCGCCACAGTTCGACGGTGGACATGATCTTCAGCGGCAGCACCGCCGCCGACACCACGCCCTGCGACAGCGTGCTCGGCCACTCCAGCTCGGCATCGTGCTCGTGCAGCACCTGGTCGCTCGAGCCCGCGTGCTCCGACGGCCAGCGCATCACCTGCACGTCCCGCAGCGTCCACGCGCCGTCGGTGCCGACGGTGGCGCTCGCCGCCTCGATGCGCGCGCGCTGGTCGCCGTCGCCGTCGAACTCGAAGATCCGCACCCGCTGCAGCGCACCGCTGCCGTCCACTGCTTCGACGCTGACCATGTAGGCGCGTCCGTCGGGGCGGTTCTCGCGCAGCCACGCACCGGTGGGGCCCAGCTGGCGCCCGCCGCGGAACTTGGCCTTGAGCAGCTCGGCAGTGCGCGCGGTGACCGGCACCACGTAGTCGCCCATCACGAAGTTCAGCGCGCTGAAGAACAGGCCCGCGCCGGCCAGCAGCGCCAGCGCGCGCCCCGGGCTCAGCCCGCCGGTGCGCAGGATCGTGAACTCCGACGCCTGCGCCATCCGCGCCATCGCGTAGATCGTGCCGATCAGCACCGCGAAGGGCAGCAGCTCGTACAGGTTGCCGGGTGTTTCGGCCAGCGCGGACAGCATCGCCTGCGCGGCGGTGTAGCCGCCCGTGCCGATCTTGCGCATCTCGTCGACGGCGTTGATGAACAGCGACAACGCCAGGAAGGCGACCGCGACGAAGGCGACCGACGCGCCGATCTCGCGGTAGAACATCCGGCGAACCGTCCTCATGCGGCGGCCCGGCGGGATTGGCGGCGGCGCCAGGGTGCGGCGACGGCCGCGTGTTCGCGCCACCACAGCAGCAGCAGCGCCAGCGCGAACATCGGCAGGTGCAGGCCGGTGAAGGCCGTCGCGGCGTCCGCCCGGCCGGTCGCGACCCAGCTCTGCGACAGCGTCATCAGGTTGAAGTAGACGACGACGCCGAGCAGCGCGAACACCAGGTTCCAGTTGTTCGGCCGGCGGCTGTTCGTCTCGGCCAGCCCGATCGCGAACAGCGCCAGGTTGATGGAGCCGGCGAACAGGCCGAAGCGCCAGACCAACTCGCCCCGGGACGGTGCCGCCTGGTCGCGCAGCAGTGCCAGCGTGCTCACCGTCTGGGGCGGCAGCGTCGTCGCGCGGCGCTGCAACGCCGGCTGCACGAGCATGCGGAAGTCTTCGAAGCGCGCCAGCGTCGATTCGCCGCTGCGTTCATTCTGGTCGCTGCGCTGGCCGCGCTCGAGCACCAGTTCGCGGCCGCCGGGTTGCTGCTCGACGTGGCCGCTGCGCGCCGACAGCACGGTCTCGGTGTCGTCCTTGCGCGACAGCACGAACACGTTGCGCGCGGCCAGCGTGTCGTCGGGATCGCGCTCGACGAAGAACACCCGCCGCCCGCCCGGCGTGCTCTGGAAGACGCCGGGGGTCACGCGCGACAGGTCGGCACGCTGCGCGTAGCGGTCGCGCAGCTCGAAGGTGCTGCGGTTGACCCAGGGCCACGCAAAGACCAGCAGCGCCGCGATCACCAGCAGCACCGGCCAGAAGGTCAGCGCCACCGGCCGAATGAAGCGCGTGAGCGGCAGCCCGGACGCGAACCACACCGCCATTTCGCTGTCGCGATACATGCGCCCGAGCGTGACCAGGATGGCCACGAACATCGAGATGCAGATGACGATCGGCGAGTAGCCCAGCGTCGCGTAGCCCAGCATCAGCAGCACGGCGCCCGGCTCGATCAGGTCGCTGGCCGCCAGCGACAGCGTGCGCACCAGCATCATCGTCAGCACGATCGTCAGCAAGGCCACCAGGGTTGCGCCGAAGGCGCGCGCCAGGTCTCGTCTGAGCGTCGTATCGAATAACATGCCCGCCTCTTATCGCTGGAACCGATTATGGACTTCGAGGTCGTTCAGGCAGCGCCCGGCAACTGGTGCGAAGCCGTCTGCGATGCGTTGCTGGTGGTGGTCGACGAGCACACGGCGCCTGAAGCACTGGGGCAGGTGCTCGGCGGCGCGCTGAAGCAGGCGCTGGCCGACGGCGACTTCGCGTTCAAGGCCGGGCGCACGCTGTACCTGCACCATCCGGGCGGCGTGAAGGCGGCGCGCGTGGTGTTTGCCGCCGCGGCCTCGGCCGCGCCGAAGGCGCTGCGCGCAGCGGTGCTGGCGGGCGTCGGCGCGGTCAAGGGCGGCGGCACGCGCGATCTGCTGGTGGCGGCGGCACTGGGCGAGCCCTTCGGCGCGGCGCACGCGCAGGCCGTGGTGGCCGCGGTGCACGATGCGGTCTATGTCTATCGGCACACCAAGCCGTCGGCGAACGAGGTGCCCAAGCTGCAGCGCGTGCGGGTGGCGTGCGGTGCGGATCAGGAGGCGGCCGTGCGCCCGGCACTGGCGCGCGGCGAGGCGATGGCGGCCGGCGTGGCCTTGGCGCGCGAGCTGACCAACCGGCCGGCCAACCATTGCACCCCGTCGGACCTGGCCGGCGAGGCCCGGCGGCTGGGCCGCGAGCACGGCCTGCACGTCAAGGTGCTGGGGCGCAAGGAGATCGAGGCGCTCGGCATGGGCTGCTTCCTCGCCGTGGCCCAGGCCACGCATCAGCCGCCCAAGTTCATCGTGCTCGAGTACCGCGGCGCGCCGAAGGCGGACAGGCCGGTCGTGCTGGTGGGCAAGGGCATCACCTTCGACACCGGCGGCGTGTCGCTGAAGCCGGCGGCGGACATGGACGAGATGAAGTCCGACATGGGCGGTGCGGCCAGCGTGCTGGGCACGCTGTGCGCGGTGGCGTCGGCCAAGGCGCGGCTCAACGTGATCGGCCTGATCCCGAGCTGCGAGAACATGCCCGGTGGTGCCGCGGTCAAGCCCGGCGACGTGGTGACCAGCCTGTCCGGCCAGACGGTGGAAATCTTGAACACCGATGCCGAAGGCCGGCTGATCCTGTGCGACGCGCTGACCTACGCCGAGCGCTTCAAGCCGGCGCTGGTGATCGACATCGCCACGTTGACCGGCGCCTGCGTGATCGCGCTCGGCCACCTGCGCAGCGGGATGTTCTGCGCCGACGACACGGTGGCCGCGGCGCTGCTCGACGCGGGCGAAGCCGCGCTCGACCCCTGCTGGCGCATGCCGCTGGACGACGAGTACGGCGAGGCGCTGAAGAGCAACTTCGCCGACATGGCCAACGTCGGCCCGCGCGCCGCCGGCGCCGTGACCGCCGCGATGTTCCTGAAGCGCTACACGGCCAAGTTCCCGTGGGCGCACCTGGACATCGCCGGGGTCGCGTTCAAGGGCGGCACGAACAAGGGGGCGACCGGCCGGCCGGTGCCGCTGCTGACGCAGTTCCTGCTGGCGCGCGCCGGCTGACCGGCGCAGGCTGATCGGCACAGGCCGGCGCGGGCCGCGCAGTGGCGCCCCAGGTCGAGTTCCACACCGGCGTGGCCGACCCGGTGCATTTCGCGTGCCGGCTGCTGCGCAAGGCCTATCGGCAGCGCTCGACGCTGGCGGTGCGCGCGCCGGCGCCGACGCTGGCCGCGCTGGATCGCGCGCTGTGGGTGTTCGAGCCGCAGGACTTCGTGCCGCACCTGCTGCTGCACGCGGGCGGCACCGACGCGGCGGCACTGCGGCGCACGCCGATCTGGCTGGTCGAAGGCGCCGTGCCCGATCCGGGGCCGGCGGTCCTGGTGAACCTCGGTGCCGAGATCGGCGCGGCCGACGGCCGCTTCGCACGCCTGATCGAGATCGTCGGCACCGATGCCGACGCGGTGCGCGCGGCGCGGCAGCGCTGGCGACGCTGCGAGCAGTTCGGCTGGCCGATCCGCCATCACCCGGCCGGCGGCGCCAAGGCATCCGGCTGACGCCGCCGCTGCCTGCGTCCCGCGCCTGCGACCCCCTCGCTGACCCTAACTCTTGGCTGACGGGCCTTCCCTTATGATGCTCGATACCCCTCAATTCACAGGAACCGGTACATGAACAAGCTTTCCTTGACGGTGATCGCGTCGGCGGCGGTGCTCCTCGCCGCCTGCGGCAAGAAGGAAGAAGCGCCCGCGACCGCTGCCGCGCCGGCAGCGTCGGCCGCCGCCCCTGCCGCGCCGTCGGAGATCGTCGTCAAGATCGGCCACGTCGGCCCGACCAGCGGCGCGATCGCTCACCTCGGCAAGGACAACGAGATGGGCGCGCGCATGGCGATCGACGACCTGAACGCCAAGGGCGTGACGATCGGCGGCTCCAAGGTCAAGTTCGAACTGCTCGCCGAAGACGACGCGGCCGATCCGAAGCAGGGCACCGCGGTCGCGCAGAAGCTGGTCGATGCGCACGTGCAGGGCGTGGTCGGCCACCTGAACTCGGGCACCACGATCCCGGCCTCGCAGATCTACAACCAGGCCGGCATCCCGCAGATCTCGCCGTCGTCGACCAACCCGAAGTACACCCGCCAGGGCTTCAACACCGCCTTCCGCGTGGTGGCCGACGACGTCCACCTGGGCGGCACGCTGGGCCGCTACGCCGTCACCGACCTGAAGGGCAAGACGATCGCCGTGATCGACGACCGCACCGCCTACGGCCAGGGCCTGGCCGACGAGTTCGACAAGGCCGCCAAGGCCGCCGGCGGCAACATGCTCGAGCGCCAGTTCACCACCGACAAGGCGACCGACTTCACCGCGATCCTGACCGCGATCAAGGGCAAGAAGCCCGACATCGTGTTCTTCGGCGGCATGGACGCCGTGGGCGGGCCGATGCTGCGCCAGATGAAGCAGCTGGGCATCAAGGCCCACTTCATGGGCGGCGACGGCATCTGCACCGGCGAGCTGCCCAAGCTCGCGGCCGGCGCGATGGCCGACGGCCAGGTGGTCTGCGCCGAGGCCGGCGGCGTCGAGGGCGAGTACAAGGTCGGGATGGAGCAGTTCCGCGAGAAGTTCAAGGCCAAGTTCGGCACCGACGTGCAGCTGTACGCGCCCTACGTGTACGACGCGGTCAACGTGCTGGTCGGCGCGATGGAGCGGGCCGGCTCGGCCGAACCGGCCAAGTACCTGCCGGAAGTCGGCAAGACCGACTACAAGGGCGTGACCGGCACGATCGCCTTCGACGAGAAGGGCGACATCAAGAACGGTGCGCTGACCCTGTACACCTACAAGGACGGCAAGCGCGAGCAGATCGCGGTCGTGCACTGATCCGCACGCTGCGCAACCCGCAAAGGCGCCCGAGCGGGCGCCTTTTTTCGTAAGGCGCGCGACTGCGCGCGCAACGCTCACCGTGTGCCGCCACAGCCGCCAGCCATCATGTACCTGCCATCGCACTTCGCCGAGACCCGCCCCGATCGGCTCGCGCGCCTGATCCGCGAGCATCCGCTGGGCATGCTCGTGACCCATGGCCCCGACGGGCTGGACGCCGATCACATCCCCTTCGAGTTCGATCCGGCGGCCGGCGCGCACGGGCGGCTGACCGCGCATGTCGCGCGCGCCAACCCGCTGTGGCAACGGTGTGCCGGCGGCGCCGAGGTGTTGGTGGTCTTTCGCGGCCCCGACGGCTACGTGTCGCCGAACTGGTACCCGAGCAAGCACGAGGCGCACCGCCAGGTGCCGACCTGGAACTACGAGGTGGTGCATGCGCACGGCCGCCTGAGCGTGCGCGACGACGAGCGCTTCGTGCGCGGCATCGTCGCGCGCCTGACCCGCCACCACGAAGCGGCCGAGCCGCAGCCGTGGAAGATGGGCGATTCGGCGCCGGCGTACATCGACCAGATGCTGCGCCAGATCGTCGGCATCGAGATCGAGGTCAGCGCGCTCGTGGGCAAGGCCAAGCTCAGCCAGAACAAGGAGCCGCGCGACCGCCTAGGCGCCGCTGAAGCGCTGGCGCAGCGCGGGCACGAAGCGCTTGCGCGCGCGATGCGCGAAGCCGGCTGAGAGGCTGCCGCTGCCGGGTGGCCGTCGCCAGGCGGCGCCCGACGGGCGCCGAATCGGCGCCAGTTCGCCGCTTCAGCGCGCCGCGATCCAGTTGCCGTGAAAGCCGGGCGGCACGCGGTGCGGGATCGTGATGCGCGCCTGCGGCGCCTGCTCGAAGCGTGCGGCGTCGAGGATCACCAGATCGGTGGTCGCGCGCGCCGTGTCGATCACGAAGCCCATCAACCAGCCGTCGTCCTCGGCGGCTGCCGCGTTGCGCGGCACGAACACGAACTCGCCCGGCACCTGGCCGGCGCCGAAATCGTGCACCTGGCGCGTGCCGGCGGCCAGGTCGTGCTTGTACAGCTGTTGCGCCTCGACGAACGCCGGGTTGTCCTCGTCGGGCAGCGCCACCGTGTAGGCGAAGCGGTAGGGCAGGCCCGTGCGCCGCTCGTCGATGCGCGGGAACTCCTGCGGCGCCGCGTCGACGACCGCGCGCTCGACCCGGCGCGCCGCCGGGTCCAGGGTCCAGCGCTCGAAGGGCACGTGCTGCGCCACGGGGCCGGCATGGTCGCCGTCGAACATCCGGTCGTGCACGCAGGCGTCGAAGATCACGCGGCCATCGTCGGACTCATAGGCGTTGGCCGGGTGGAACACGCAGCAGGGCTCGACCTCGCACCAGATCGTGTCGGCGCCGCGCCCTTCGCGCGGCAGCAAACCCACGCGCGCCGGGTGCCCCGGGTTCCAGCGGTACGGGAAGGCCTGGCCCGCCAGCAAGGCCTTCATCGAGAAGGTCACCGGCAGGTCGAGCACGATCACCCAGCGCGGCGTGATCATGCAGTCGTGGATCGACGGGCCGTGCCGCACGGCGATCGGCTCCTCGCGGCGCACGCGGCCGTCGCTGCCGACGACCACGTGCCACACCTGGTCCTGCACCGTGCCCTGGTAGCAGATCGCGTGCAGCTCGCCGCTGGCCGGGTCGAGGTGCGGGTGCGCCGAGAACGCGTGCGTCAGCGTGCCGCCGAAGGGGTCGTGCGCGATCGTGTCCAGCTCGGGGCCGATCCGCACCGGGTTGCCGCCGGCCTCGACGATCGCCCACAGCGAGCCGGCATGCCCGATCACGTTGGTGTTCGGTGCGTCGAAGCCCTCGGTGCGGATGCCCGGCGCCGGCGGCTCGCCGAGCGCTTCGCTGACTTCGCGGCCGCGGATCCAGCGGTTACGGTACCAGCGTGCGCGCCCGCCTTCGATGCGCACGCCGTGCACCATGCCGGTGCCGGTGAACCAGTGGTGGGTGGCCGGGTTGGGCGGCCTGACCGGGTTCGGCCCGTTGCGCAGGTAGCTGCCGTCCAGATCGGACGGGATCGTGCCGCTCACCGCCAGGTCGGTCAGCGTGAATTCGGCGGTCATCGGCTGGTGGATGCCGCTCAGGTACGGGTTCGGTCCGTCGGCGCGGCGGTGGTCGCGGTTGAACTCCGCGATTCGGGTCACCGCCTGCGTGACCACGCCGCGGATCAGGTTCTCGATGGGGCGGGTCATCCGGGGCTCCTCGCGGTGCGCAGGCTGCGATTGTGGCGGGCCGCGCGCAGGCGCGCCCGGGCTGGGCTGCGGGCGGCCTTCAGCCGCGCGGCCACGCGAGCCGGCCCGGCGGCGTGCGGTCGTACAGCCGGCCCAGCGTGGACATCAGCCGCGCGAGTTCGGCCGTCAGCGCGCCGGGCGGCAAGCGCCAGGTCCACCAGCCGCTTCCCTGGCCGGGGAAGTTCATGCGCGCGCGGCTGTCCAGACCGAGCAGGTCCTGCATCGCGACCACGGCGGTGTCGGCCACCGACGCGAAGGCCGTGCGCACCATCGTCGCGGCGATGTCGTGGCCGTTCACCCCCAGGTAGGCCGCGGCGAATTCGCGCTCGTGCGGCGTGGCCGTGGCCCACCAGCCGACGCAGGTGTCGTTGTCGTGGGTGCCCGGATAGACCACGCTGTCGAGCTCGTGGTAGTGCGGCAGGAAGCGGTTGTCGGCGCCGCCGCCGAAGGCGAACTGCAGCACGCGCATGCCGGGGAAGGCGAAGCGCCGGCGCAGCACCTCGACATCCGGCGTGATCAGCCCCAGGTCCTCGGCGATGACCGGCAACCGCCCGAGCGCGGCTTGCACGGCGGCGAACAGCGCTTCGCCCGGCCCTTCGCGCCAGCGGCCGTTGACGGCGGTGGGTTCGGCGGCCGGGATCTCCCAGTAGCCGGCAAAGCCGCGGAAGTGGTCGATGCGCACCACATCGACCAGTTCAAAGGTGGCGGCCAGCCGCTGGATCCACCACGCGTAGCCGTCGGCGGCGTGCGCGCTCCAGCGATACAGCGGGTTGCCCCAGCGCTGGCCGGTGGCACTGAAGTAGTCCGGCGGCACGCCGGCCACCACCGTGGAGCGCGCGCCGGCATCGAGCTCGAACAACGCCTGGTGCGCCCAGACGTCGGCGCTGTGGCGGCCGACGAAGATCGGCGCGTCGCCGACGATGCGCACGCCGCGGGCGTTGGCATAGCCGCGCAGCGCCAGCCACTGGCGATGGAAGCACCACTGGCCGAAGCGCCAGAAGTCGCAGCGCGCGGCGTGGCGCTCCCGTGCCTGCGCCAGCGCCTGCGGCTCGCGCGTCACCAGCGCCGGCTCCCAGTCGGCCCAGTCGATCCAGCCGTGGGCTTCGCTCAGCGCCATGAACAGCGCGAAATCGTCGAGCCAGCCGGCGTGGCGCACGCAGAAGGCCTGGTAGTCGGCCCAGCGCGGATCGCCAGCGCCGCGCTCGAAGAAGCGCTGCGCCGCGCGCTGCAGGCGCTGCTCGCGAAACGGCGCCACGGCCGCGAAATCAACCATCGCGTCGCGCAGCCCGGCGTCGGGCAGCAGGTCGTCGGCGTCGAGCCAGCCGCAGGCCTGCAGCTCGTGCAGGTCGACCAGCATCGGGTTGCCGGCGAAGGCCGACGGGCTCGCATAGGGGCTGTTGCCGGCGCCGGCCACGCCCAGCGGCAGCACCTGCCACAGCGCCACGCCCGCCTGCACCAGCCAGTCGACGAAGCCGTAGGCGCCGGCGCCGAGGTCGCCGCTGCCGTGCGGACCGGGCAGCGAGCTCGGGTGCAGCAGGATGCCGCTGGCGCGGGGCAGTCGCATCGGGGTTTCAGCGGTCCTGCCGGCGCAGCAGCCGCACGCCGTGCGCCGGCAGCGGGCACCGGCCTGCCAGCGGCGGCGTCGCGGTGTCGCCGCCCTGGCCCACGACCACGCCGGCGGCGCTGTCCAGCACCAGCCGCCAGCGGCCTTCGGGCAGTTGCATGTCGGCGTCGTCGCGCCCGCCGTTGACCAGCAGCAGCCACGGCGGCCCGCCGTCGGCCGGGGTGCCGAACAACGCGCCGAGCACGCGGTCGGTGGGGTCGTGCCAGTCGGCGGGCGCGAGCGGCTGGCCGTCGGCCCGCAGCCAGGCCAGGTCGGTGCGGCCGGAGGCGTCAGGCTGGCCGTTGAGCCACGCATCCGGGAACAGGCGCGCGTGCCGGCGCAGCGCGACCAGCGCCGCAGTCCATTCGACGAGGGCCTCGTCGGCCTGCGCCCAGGCCAGCCAGCTCAGCTCGTTGTCCTGGCAGTAGGCGTTGTTGTTGCCGCGCTGGCTGTGGCCCAGCTCGTCGCCGGCGCCCAGCATCGGCGTGCCCTGCGCGAGCAGCAGCGTCGCCAGCAGCGCACGCTGCAGGCGCGCGCGCCGCTGCCGCACCGCCGGGTCGGCGCTGTCGCCTTCGGCGCCGCAGTTCCAGCTCAGGTTGTGCGCGTGGCCGTCGCGGTTGTCCTCGCCGTTGGCCTGGTTGTGGCGCTGGTCGTAGCTGACCAGGTCGCGCAGCGTGAAGCCGTCGTGCGCGGTCACGAAGTTGACGGAGGCCGACGGCAGCCGCAGGCGCTGCTGGAACCGGTCCGACGACGCACACAGCCGCTGCGCGAAGCCGCCGCGGTCGGCCGGGTGGCCGAGCCAGAACGCGCGCACCGTGTCGCGGAACTGGTCGTTCCACTCGCGCCAGCCGGTCGGGAAGTTGCCGAGCTGGTGGCCGCCCGGGCCGATGTCCCAGGGCTCGGCGATCAGCTTCACGCGCGCGAGCACCGGGTCCTGCGCGAGTGCGGCGAAGAAGGCGGCGCGGCGATCGAAGCCGGCGTCGCCGCGGCCGAGCACCGGCGCCAGGTCGAAGCGAAAGCCGTCCACGTGCATCTGCTCGACCCACCAGCGCAGGCTGTCCATCACCAGCTGCAGCACGCGCGGCGTGCGCAGGTCGAAGGCATTGCCGCAGCCGGTGGGGTTGTCGTAGTGCGCGCGGTCGTCGGGGTCGAGGCGGTACCAGCCGACGTTATCCAGGCCGCGCCAGCTCAGCGTCGGGCCGAGCTCGTCGGTCTCGGCGCTGTGGTTGTAGACCACGTCGAGGATCACTTCGAGGCCGGCGGCGTGCAGCCGGCGCACCATCGTGCGGAACTCGTTGCGCAGCGCCTGCCCGCCGCCGGCGCTGCCGTAGGCCGGGTGCGGGCAGAAGAAGCCGAGCGTGTTGTAGCCCCAGTAGTTGGCCAGGCCCAGGCGCACCAGCCGCTCCTCGCTGATGAACTGCTGCACCGGCAGCAGGCTGAGCGCGGTCACGCCCAGGCGCCGGAAGTGCGCGATCGCGGCGTCGCCGGCGAGCGCGGCGAAGCTGGCGCGCTGCGCCGCGGGCACGCCGGGGTGGCGCCGGCTGAAGCCGCGCACGTGCACTTCGTACAGCACGGTGTTCGCCCAGGCGGTGCGCGGCGGCGCATCGTCGCCCCAGTCGAAGCCGTCGTCGCCGACCACGCGCGCCTTGCAGGCCACGTCGGCGTTGTCGCGCGGGTCGGGCCGCGCCGGATCGGCCGCGTCGTCGCCGCGGTGGCGCGGGTCCCAGCGGAACTCGCCGACGATCTCGCGCGCCCAGGGGTCGAGCAGCAGCTTGGCCGGGTTGAAGCGCTGGCCTTCCTGCGGCGCCCACGGGCCGTGCGCGCGCAGCCCGTAGACCAGCCCGGCGCCGGCGCCGGGCAGCCGGCCGTGCCACACGTCGCCGGTGCGCGCCGGCAGCGGCGCGCGCCAGCGCTCGCTGCGGCCGTCGTCGTCGTACACGCACAGCTCGATCGCGGTGGCGTGCGTGCTGGGGACGGCGAAGTTGATGCCGTCGGCGTCGAGGCTCGCGCCCAGCGGCCAGGGGCGGCCGGCGTCCAGGCGCTGCGCCGGCCCGCTCAAGCCTGCCACTCGAAGAACACGCTGGCCAGCGGCGGCAGGTCGATCAGGATCGACTGCGGCCGCTCGTTGCAGCCGACCGGCTCGCTCCACGCGACCGGGGTGCCGACGTTGCTGCCGCCGTAGTGGGCCGAGTCGGTGTTCAGCCGCTCGTGCCAGCCGCCCGGCCGCGGCACGCCGACGCGCCAGCCGCGCCGCACGACCGGCGTGAAGTTGCACAGCACCAGCACCGGCGCGCTGCCGTCGCGGCCGTGGCGCACGAAGCTGAGCACGCTGTGGGCGGCGTCGCTGTGCGCGATCCACTCGAAGCCTTCGGCGCGCACGTCGTACTCGTGCAGCGCCGGGCAGGCGCGCAGCAGCCGGTTCAGGTCGCGCACGAGGTGCTGCACGCCGGCGTGCAGCGGCTCGTGCGTCAGGTGCCAGTCCAGGCTCGAGTCATGATCCCACTCGCGCTGCTGCGCGAATTCGCCGCCCATGAACAGCAGCTTCTTGCCCGGGTGGCCCCACATGAAGCCGAAGTAGGCGCGCAGGTTCGCGAATTGCTGCCAGCGGTCGCCGGGCATCTTGCCGAGCAGCGAGCCCTTGCCGTGCACCACCTCGTCGTGCGACAGCGGCAGCACGAAATTCTCGCTGAACGCGTACATCAGGCCGAAGCTGAGTTCGCGGTGGTGGTGCCGGCGGTGCACCGGGTCGCGCGCGATGTAGCGCAGCGTGTCGTTCATCCAGCCCATGTTCCACTTGAAGTGGAAGCCCAGCCCGCCGGTGTAGGGCGGGCGCGACACGGCGGGGAAGGCGGTCGATTCCTCGGCCACGGTGATCGCCTGCGGGCACTGCTCGCCGATCACCTGGTTGGCGCGGCGCAGGAAGCCGATCGCCTCGAGGTTCTCGCGCCCGCCATAGACATTGGGCACCCATTCGCCGGGCTTGCGGCTGTAGTCACGGTACAGCATCGACGCCACCGCATCGACGCGCAGCCCGTCGATGCCGTAGCGCTCGATCCAGTACAGCGCGCTGCCGACCAGGAAGTTGCGCACCTCGGTGCGCGCGAAGTTGTAGATCAGCGTGTGCCAGTCGTGGTGGAAGCCTTCGCGCGGGTCGGCGTATTCGTACAGCGCACTGCCGTCGAAGCGCGCCAGGCCGTGCTCGTCGGTGGGGAAGTGCGCCGGCACCCAGTCGACGATCACGCCCAGGCCGGCCTCGTGCGCGCGCTGCACGAAGCGGCGCAGGCCTTCGGGCGGGCCGAAGCGCGCAGTAGGCGCGTACAGCCCCAGCGTCTGGTAGCCCCACGAGCCGTCGAAGGGGTGCTCGGTCACCGGCAGCAGCTCGAGGTGGGTGAAGCCCATCCACGCGGCGTAGGGCACCAGCTGGTCGGCCAGCTCGTCCCAGTCGAGCCAGCGGTTGCCTTGCTCGACCACCCGCCGCCAGGAGCCGAGGTGCACCTCGTAGATGCTGATCGGCGCATCCAGCGCATTGGCGCGCCGGCGCTCGGGCGCGGGCGCGGCCGGCGCCGGCAGCGGCGCGACGATGCTGGCGCTGGCCGGGCGCAGCTCGGCCTGGCGCGCGTACGGATCCACCTTCTGCGGCAGCGCTTCGCCGTGCGCGCCGACCAGGTCGAACTTGTAGCGCGCGCCGGCGGCCACGCCGGGCAAGAAAATCTCCCACACGCCGCATTCGCGCCGCAGCCGCATCGGGTGCTGCACCGGGTTCCAGTGGTTGAAGTCGCCGACCACGCTGACCCGGCGCGCGTTGGGCGCCCACACCGCGAAGCTGCAGCCCTCGACGCCTTCGTGCACGCGCGGCGTCGCGCCCAGGATCAGATAGGGCCGCAGGTGCGAGCCCTCGGCCAGCAGCCAGGCGTCGACCTCGCCCAGCACCGGGCCGAAGCGGTAGGGGTCGTCCTGCAGCGTCGGGCCGCCGCTGCGCCCGTGCACGCGCAGCCGGTAGCCGCCGGCGGCCGCCAGATCCGCTTCGATCACGCCTTCGAACAGGCCCGCGTCGTTGCGCGGCGCCAGCTCGGCCAGCAGCGCGCCGCCGTCGCCGGCCACGGCCTGGACCGCTCGCGCGCCGGGCAGCAGCACCGCCAGCCGGCGGCGGCCGTCGGGCAACGCATGCGGCCCGAGCGGGGCGAAGGGGTCGGCGTGGCGCCCCTGCGCGAGCAGCCAGGCATCGTCCTCGCTCAGCATCGGGCCGCCCCGGGCCCGACGGCAGGCGCCACCGCCCAGATGTCGCGCGCGTACGCGCGGATCGTGCGGTCGGCCGAGAACGGGCCCATCGCGGCGACGTTCAGGATCGCGGCGCGCGCCCACGCGTGGCGGTCGCGGAAGAGCTCGTCCACCCGGTCCTGCGCGGCGATGTAGGCGTCGTAGTCCGCCAGCAGCTGGTAGTGGTCGCCGCCGTCGAGCAGCGACGCCACCAGATCGCGGTAGCGGCCGGGCTCCTCGGGCGAGAAGCCGCCCGAGTCGAGCGCGCCCAGCACCGCCGGCAGCCGCGGGTGCGCATCGTGCAGCTCGCGCGGGCGCCAGCCGGCGGCACGGCGCTCGGCCACCTGCGCGGCGCTCTGGCCGAAGATGAAGATGTTGGCGTCGCCTACCGCCTCGCGGATCTCGATGTTGGCGCCGTCGTCGGTGCCGACGGTCAGCGCGCCGTTGAGCGCGAGCTTCATGTTGCCGGTGCCCGAGGCCTCGGTGCCGGCGGTGGAGATCTGCTCGGACAGGTCGGCGCCGGGCATGATCACCTCGGCCACCGACACGCCGTAGTTCGGCACGAACACCACCTTCAGCCGGTCGCCGACGCGCGGGTCGTGGTTGACGATGCGGCCCACGTCGTGCACCAGGCGGATCACCTGCTTGGCCATGTGGTAGCTGGACGCCGCCTTGCCGGCGAAGACCGCGGTGCGCGGCACCCAGTCGGCCTGCGGCTGCTCGATGATCTCGAGCCAGCGCGCGATCAGGTGCAGCAGGTTCAGCAGCTGGCGCTTGTACTCGTGGATGCGCTTGACCTGCACGTCGAACAGGCTGGCCGGGTCGACACGCTGGCCGGTGGCCGCGAGGATCAGCGCCGCGAGCCGGCGCTTGTTCTCGAACTTGACGGCGAGGAAGGCTTCGCGGAAGAACTCGTCGTCGGCGAAGGGCGCGAGCCGCGCGAGCTGGTCCAGGTCGAGCCGCCAGCGCCGGCCGATGTGGCGGTCGAGCAGCGCCGCGAGCCCCGGGTTGCACTGCGCCAGCCAGCGCCGCGGCGTGACGCCGTTGGTCATGTTGGTGAAGCGGTTGGGCCACAGCTGGGCGAAGTCGGCGAAGATCGTCTGCACCAGCAGATCGGAGTGCAGCGCCGACACGCCGTTGACCTTGTGGCTGCCCACGATCGCCAGGTGCGCCATGCGCAGCCGGCGCTCGCCGCTTTCGTCGATCAGCGACAACCGCTGCAAGAACTCGTTGTCGTAGGGCCGGCGCGCGGTGGCGAAGTCGAGGAAGGCCTGGTTGATGCGCAGGATGATCTCGTAGTGCCGCGGCAGCACGTGCTGCACCAGCGCGACCGGCCAGGTCTCGAGCGCCTCGGGCATCAGCGTGTGGTTGGTGTAGCTGAACGCGCGCTGCGTGATCGCCCAGGCCGCCTCCCACGGCAGCGCGTGCTCGTCGCACAAGAGGCGCATCAGCTCGGCCACGCCGATTGCCGGGTGGGTGTCGTTCAGGTGGATCGCGGCCTTGTCGGCCAGGTTGTCGAAGCGGCGGTGCTCGGCCAGGTGGCGCGCGACGATGTCCTGGATCGACGCGCTCGTGAAGAAGTACTCCTGGCGCAGCCGCAGCTCGCGGCCGGCCGGCGTGCTGTCGTTCGGGTACAGCACCCACGAGATGTTCTCGAACTCGTTCTTGACCGCGGCGGCGCGCGCGTAGTCGCCGCTGTTGAAGGCATGCAGGTCCAGGAAGACCGGTGCCGCCGCCTTCCACAGGCGCAGCGTGCCCACGTGCTCGGTGCCGTGGCCCGGCACCACCATGTCGTAGGCCTTGGCGCTGACTTCGGCCGCCGGCACCCAGCGCGAGATGCCGCCGCTGTGCTCGACGTGGCCGCCGAAGCGCACCGGATAGAGCACGTGCCGGCGCGGGAACTCCCACGGCGTGCCGTCCGCGAGCCAGGGGTCGGGCAGCTCGACCTGGCGGCCGTCGGCGATGGTCTGCGCGAACATGCCGTATTCGTAGCGGATGCCGTAGCCGAAGCAGGGCAGGTCGAGCGTGGCCATCGAGTCGAGGAAGCAGGCCGCGAGCCGGCCGAGGCCGCCGTTGCCCAGCCCGGCGTCGGCCTCCTGCTGCTGCACGTCCTCGAGCCGGCGCGCCAGCGTGCGCAGCGCCGCGGCGGCGTCGCCGGCCAGACCGAGCGCGTCGAGCGCATTGCCCAGCGCACGGCCCATCAGGAATTCCATCGACAGGTAGTACACGCGCCGGCTGCCGTGCTCCGCAGCCTGCGAGGCGGCCCAGCGCTGCGACAGGCGCTCGCGCACGAGTTGCGCCAGGCCGATCATCAGGTCGGCATCGGTGGCATCAGCGGGCGCGACGCCGAGGTGGTCGAGCAGCCGGCGCTGCAGTTCGGTGCCCAGCTGGGGCAGGTCGGAGAACTTCATGGTCAAGGCAGGTACGCCGCCGCGCGGCGATGCGCAAGTATCGCGCCGCGCCGCCGGCCGCCCGATCGGGCGGCACCGGTCTCGCGCATGGTTTTCCCGCTTCCGGCCCCGCGTGTGCCGCGGCGGCTCGGCGGCGCGGGCATCGGCGCGGATGGTGCCGCCGTTGCCGGCGCATGGCGGCTGGCGGCTGGCGCCGCGATCGTGGCGCAGTGACGCGAAGCCGGTCCTTCGCTGTCGGCTTGCGGTCCGTTGCGGTCCTTCGGGAAGTCCGCTGTTCTTCGTTGCGTTTCGGGGCCGCTGAGGCAAAGCCGCCGAGGGGGTGGCCGGCTGCGTTCAGCCAAATTCTTATTCACTCCGCCGGCCACCCCCTCGTCGGCTTTGCCGGCACCGCCGGCGCGCTTCTTCAGCAAACCCCCACTGCGTCGAGCAGCGCGCACAGCGGTCTAGGCACACCACCGCCCGGGCCGACGACGGGGTGGCCAACGAAGTGAAAGCGCGCAGCGCTTCGGTGAAGGCTCATATCGCGCAGCGATGTGATGCCGGAGTCAATAAGAATTTGGCTGAACGGAGTTGGCCACCCCGTCGGCGGCCCCGTGCGCCACGTTTTCGCAGCCGAACGAGGACTGCTTTCGGCGCAGCGGCGAAGGACCGCAACGGACCGGCAGCAGCCGCCGAGCGCATATGGTGCTCCAGCCGCCGCGCACCGCGCCTTGGCGGCATGGAAAGCTGCGGCGCCGCAAGCGAAGGCGAAGGCGAAGGGCAGGCGCGGGCTGTGCTGCGGGATCGGCCCTTCTTTCGGCGGCGGGTGCGCAGTCGGCGCCGGGGATGGCCCACAATGCTTCGCGACCCGGCCGCAGCGCACGCCGTCGGCCTTCGAGGAGGCAAGCTCGCGATGAATTCAGACCTTCTGGCTCAGACCCTCGACCTGCCCAAGCGCGCGGTGGCGCTGGTGCTGGCCGGCGGCCGCGGCAGCCGCCTGCACAACCTGACCGACACGCGCGCCAAACCGGCGGTGTACTTCGGCGGCAAGTTCCGCATCATCGACTTCGCGCTGTCCAACTGCCTGAACTCGGGCATCCGCCGCATCGGCGTGATCACCCAGTACAAGAGCCACAGCCTGCTGCGCCACCTGCAGCGCGGCTGGGCCTTCATGAAGACCGAGATGAACGAGTTCGTCGACCTGCTGCCGGCGCAGCAGCGCATCGACGAAGAGAGCTGGTACCGCGGCACCGCCGACGCGGTATCGCAAAACCAGGACATCCTCGACAGCTATGGCGCCGATTACGTGGTCGTGCTCGCCGGCGACCACGTGTACAAGATGAACTACGCGCTGATGCTCGCCGATCACGTGGCGCTGGGGCGGCCGTGCACGGTCGGCTGCATCGAGGTGCCGCGCGGCGAAGCCAGCGCCTTCGGCGTGATGGCGATCGACGGGCAGCGCCGCATCGTCGACTTCGTCGAGAAGCCCGTCGACCCGCCGGCGATGCCCGGGCGCCCCGACCACGCGCTGGCGAGCATGGGCATCTACGTGTTCGACGCCGCCTTCCTGTACGAAGAACTGCGGCGCGACATGGCCGACCCGAACTCGAGCCACGACTTCGGCAAGGACATCATTCCGCGCATCGTGCGCGAGGGCAATGCCGACGCCCACCCGTTCTCGATCAGCTGCGTGGGCACCGAGGAAGGGCGCGACGACTACTGGCGCGACGTCGGCACGATCGATGCGTACTGGGACGCGAACATCGACCTGACCGCGACCCACCCGCAGCTGAACCTGTACGACCGGCGCTGGCCGATCCTGACCTACCAGCCGCAGCTGCCGCCGGGCAAGTTCGTGCACAACCAGGACGACCGCCGCGGCCTGGCGATCGAGTCGCTGGTGTCGGGCGGCTGCATCGTGTCGGGGCAGCTGTTCCGCACGCTGCTGTTCTCGAGCGTGCGCGTGCATTCGTATTCGCGCGTCGAGTGGTCGGTGCTGCTGCCGCACGTGCAGGTGGGCCGCGGCGTGCGCCTGCACCGCGCCGTGGTCGACCGCGGCGTCGAGCTGCCGGACGGCCTGGTCGTCGGCGAGGACGCCGCGGCCGATGCCCGGCGCTTCTTCCGCACGTCCAACGGCGTCACGCTGATCACGCAGGCGATGATCGACCGGCTGACATGACTGCGCCGGACCGACCCCCAGCGCAGGTCGGGCAGCGTGCAGCGCGAAGGGCGGTGCGGTGAGCACGCGGCCGGTCAAGGTGCTGCAAGTCGGCGCCGAGATCTTCCCGCTGATCAAGACGGGCGGCCTGGCCGACGTGCTCGGCGCGTTGCCGCAGGTGCTGGCGGCGCAGGGCGCCGACGTGCGGCTGCTGCTGCCCGGGCTGCCGGCCATCGCCGATGCGGTGCTGCACCCGCGCCAGGTGGCCTCGCTCGGCCCGGCCTTCGGCGCCGCGCGCGTGACGCTGCTGCGCGCGCGCATGCCGCGCACCCAGTTGCCGGTCTACGTGATCGACGCGCCCTTCCTGTACCGGCGCGGCGGCGGGCCGTACCAGGACGATCACGGCCGCGAGTGGCCCGACAACCTGCAGCGCTTCGGCCTGCTCGGCTGGGCCGCGGCCCAGCTGGCGCAGGGCAGGCTGGATCCGGACTGGCAGCCCGAGGTGCTGCATGCGCACGACTGGCATGCGGCGCTGGCCTGCGCGTACCTCGGCACGCATCCGGCGGCGGCGGTGGCGTCGGCGTTCACGATCCACAACCTGGCCTATCAGGGCCTGTTCCCGCACGACGACTGCACGCTGCTGGGCTTGTCCACGCGCTGGTTGTCGCCGTCGGCGCTCGAGTTCCACGGCCAGCTGTCGTTCATGAAGGCGGGGCTGAAGTTCGCCGACCGCGTGACCACCGTCAGCCCGAGCTATGCGCGCGAAATCGCGACGCCCGAGTTCGGCGTCGGCCTCGAAGGCGTGATCCGCGGCCGCGGCGCGGACGTGTCGGGCATTCTCAACGGCATCGACACCGAAGTCTGGGATCCGGCGCGCGATCCGGCAATCGCCGCGCGCTACGACGCCGTGCAACCGGCCGGCAAGGCGGCGAACAAGGCCGCGCTGCAGCAGCAGCACGGGCTGCAGCCGCGCCCGGATGCGCCGCTGTTCGGCGTGGTGTCGAGGTTGACCTCGCAAAAGGGGCTGGACCTGGTGCTGGCCGCGTTGCCCGAGCTGGTTCGGCAGGGCGCGCAACTGCTGGTGCAAGGCAGCGGCGACGCCGCGCTGGAGGGAGCCTTCATGCAGGCGGCCGGCGCACATGCCGGGCAGGTGGCGGTGCACATCGGCTACGACGAGCCCGGCGCCCACCGGCTTGTCGCCGGTGCCGACCTGATCCTCGTGCCGTCGCGCTTCGAGCCCTGCGGGTTGACGCAGATGTACGGCCTGCGCTACGGCACCGTGCCGCTGGTGCGGCGGGTGGGCGGGCTGGCCGACACGGTGCGCGACCTGGGCGCGCCCGATGCGCCGGCGGCCGATGCCAACGGCTTCGTGTTCGACGAGGCTTCGCCGCAGGCGCTGCTGGGCGCGGCCAGTCGTGCGATCCAGGCTTATCGCCAGCCGGCGCTGTGGGCCCGGCTGATGAAGCGCGGCATGGCCGAGGATTTGTCGTGGCGCGGCGCCGCGCGGCAGTATCTGGCGCTGTATGCCGACATGCGCCGCACGGCTGATCCGCGCAGCGCCGATTGACCTTGCCGGCGCCGCCCGGCCGACCCGGGCCGAGCCGGCCGCCGCACCACGACGAGAGAGGAAGCAGATGGACAAGTTGCTGATCTGGATCGGCCGCATTGCCGGCCTGGCGGGCTTCCTGGTTGCGCTGGCGGCGGTGGTGGTGCGCCTGGGCGGTCAATGGCGGATCGGCGATCTGTCGGTGGGCACGCTGCTCAACGGCGGCGTCGCCGCCATGGTGGCGGCGACGCTGGCCTACGCGGCCGCGATCGCCGAACGCCGGCTGCGCTGAGAGCGCCTGCGAAGCGCGTGGATGCGCCCGCCGGCCTGCGGCGGCTCGGTGCCGCCCGGGGCCGTCGCGGCTACGCTGCCGCCGCGGCCGATGCCGCCGCCCGGTGCTCGAGCCGCGCCCAGCCGGCGTCGATCTCGGCCTGCAGCGCGGCCACCTGATCGGCATCCAGGTGGCGGTAGCGGCGCTGGATCGCCAGGTACTCGGCGATCGGGCGGGTCTTGGCGGCGTTGATCGTGCAGCGCTCGCCGTCCTCGATCTCGACCAGCGGGAAGGCGCCGGTCTCGACCGCCAGCCGCGCCGCCGCCAGGCCCATGTCGTCGGCGATGCCCCAGCCGTCGAGGCAGGGGATCAGCAGCGTCAGGATGCGCGTGCCTCGCAGCGCGCGCGCCTTCGTCACCTTGCGCCGCAGATCGGCCAGGTGGCCGGCGCTGGCGGTGGCGACGTAGGGCACGCCGTGCGCGGCCATGATCTCGGTCAGGTTCTTCTTGCGCGTGAGCTTGCCCGCCGGGGTCGAGCCGGTCTTGGCGTACAGCGGCGTCGACGACGACTTCTGGGCGCCGGTGTTCATATAGCCCTCGTTGTCGAGGCAGATGTAGAGGAAGTCTTCGTTGCGCTCGGCCGCAGAGCTGAGGCACTGGAAGCCGATGTCGTAGGTGCCGCCGTCGCCGGCCAGCACCAGCACCAGGGTGTCGCGCTTGCCCTGCGCGTCCAGCGCGCGCCGCAGGCCCGACGCGGCCGCCGCCGACGCCTCGAGCGTGGGCTGGTAGACGGGGATCTTCAGCGAGCTGTAGGGCTGCGGGCCGGCGATGATCGCCATGCACGACGGCGGGATCACCGCCACCGCATTGGGCCCTATCGCCGCCAGCACGTGGCGCACCGACAGCGCGTCGATGCAGCCCGGGCAGGCTGCGTGGCCGGCGCACAGCATCGGCGTGTCGGCGTCGAGGTCGCGCATCGCCGTCGTTCGCATCGCCTTCACTCCATCCAGACCGATTCGGTGCGCGGCTCGGCGCCCACCGCCGCGCGCACCAGCTCGACGATGCGCTGCGGCGGCACGTTGACGCCGCCGACGCCGGCGAGCAGCCCGTGGATGCGCGGCGCGCCGTCCATGCCGTAGAGCGCGCCGCGCAGCTCCTGGTGCAGCACGCCGCCCAGCCCCGGCGAGTGGTTGCGGTCGAGCACGACCACGTCGCGCACCCCCGCCAGCGCCGCGCGCAGCGCCGCCACGGGCAGCGGCCGGAACAGCCGCAGCTTGACCAGCCCCACCGCGGCGCCGGCGTCGCGCAGCGCGTCCACCGCCTCGCGCGCGGTGCCGCACATGCTGCCCAGCGTGACGACCACCGCGTCGGCGCCGTCGCAGCGGTAGCACTCGACCACGCCCCAGGCACGGCCGGTGAGCCCGGCCCATTCGCGGTCGGCGTCGGCGGCCAGCGCCGGCACGCGCGCCATCGCCGCCTCGATGTCGCGGCGGTGGCGGCAGAACATGTCCTGGCTGACGACGTTGCCCCAGGATTCGGGCTGCGCCGGGTCGAGCCGGTGCGGCGGGTCGAAGGGCGGCAGGTAGGCATCGGCCAGCGCCTGCGGCGGCACCGCCACCGGCTCGAGCGAATGCGACACGTAGAAAGCGTCGAGGTTGACCATCGCCGGCAGCCGCACCTGCTCGGCCACGCGGTAGGCCTGCAGCACGGTGTCCAGCGCCTCTTGCGGGCTTTCCACGTAGAACTGGATCCAGCCGGTGTCGCGCTGCGCGAGGCTGTCGGTCTGGTCGGGCCAGAAGGCCCAGGGCGAGGCCACGGTGCGGTTGATGTTGGCCATCACGATCGGCGCGCGCGCGCCGGCCGCGTAGTGCAGCAGCTCGTGCATCAGCAGCAGCCCCTGCGACGCGGTGGCGGTGAACACGCGCACGCCGGCCAGCGAAGCCGGGATGCAGGCCGACATCACCGAATGCTCGGATTCCACCGTGATGATCTCGGCGTCGAATTCGCCGGCGGCCTGGAAGTCGGTGAGCAGCTCCAGCACCGGCGTCTGCGGCGTGATCGGGTACACGGGCGCCACCTTGGGCCGCGCCAGGCGCGCACCCCAGGCGACCGCGTGGTTGCCGGTGAGCAGCGTGCGCTGCGGCTTCATCGCCTTTCCTCCACCATCGCCATCGATCCCGTCGGGCATTCGCGCACGCACAGGCCGCAGCCCTTGCAGTATTCGGTCAGCACCTCGTAGCCGTCGCCGACGCGGCGCACCGCCAGATCGGGGCAGACCACCACGCAGTTGTCGCAGACGACGCAGGTGCCGCAGGAGAAGCAGCGCTCGCTCTCGGCCAGCGCCTGCTCCAGCTCCAGGCCGAGCTGCACCTCGGCGCCGCTGCGCAGCCGCTCGTCCGTCGGCCGGTGCGGCGCCGTCTGGCGCGGTGCCGGCTCGTGGTACCAGGTGGCGATCGCCGCCAGCGGCACCGCGGCGCCGCTGAAAGGCGGCTCCTCGGCCGCGTCGGCGCCGAGCAGGTGGCGGTGGATCTCGATCGCGGCGCGCTGGCCCTGGCCGATAGCCTCGGTCACGAAGCGCCCGAGGCTCGCCACGTCGCCGCCGGCCCAGACCGCGTCGGCCGAGGTGCGCTGCGTGGCCGCATCGACGCCCAGCAGCGGCCCCTGACGGACCAGCCCGTCGCCGAAGGGCGCCAGTTCGGGATCCTGGCCGATCGAGCTGAGCACCGCGTCGGCGTGCAGGCTGAAGTCGCTGCCCGGCAGCGGCTCGACGCGGAACTCGCCGCGCACCGCGCCGGCGATGAAGTTCACACGCCGGCAGTCGAGCCGCAGCCGGCCGCCGTCGGCCTGCAGGCCGGTGATCATCGCGCCGTCGACCAGGCGTATGCCTTCTTCCAGCGCCTCCTCGACTTCTTCGCGCTGCGCCGGCAGTTGCGCGCGCGACTCCAGCGCCAGCACGGTGACCGCGTGGCCGGCGCGGCGCGCGCTGCGCGCGGCGTCGAGCGCGGCGCTGCCGCCACCGACCACCACCACCTCGGGGCCGAGCGCCGGCGGCGCACCGGCGTTGCTGGCGGCCAGGTACGCGGCGCCGTCGAGCACGCCGGGCAGGCCGTAGTCCAGCGCGGGCAGCCGCTTCACGCGTGCCGCGCCGGTGGCGACGAAGACGGCGTCGTGCGCCGCGCGGATCCGGTCGAACTGCTCGGGGCCGGTCAGCGGCTCGTTGCAGCGCAGCACGACGCCCAGGTCGACGATGCGCGCGATCTCGGCGTCGAGCACGTCGCGCGCCAGGCGGTAGGCCGGAATGCCCCAGCGCATCAGCCCGCCCGGCTCGGCCGTGGCTTCGAAGACGCTCACGCGCCAGCCGCGCCGGCGCAGCTGGTAGGCGGCCGACAAGCCCGCCGGGCCGGCGCCGATCACCGCCACATGGCCGCTGCGCTCGACCGCGGGTGCAGCCAAGCGCCAGCCCTGCGCGATCGCCTGGTCGCCGATGAAGCGCTCGAGCTTGCAGATCGACAGCGCTTCGTCGTAGCCGGCGCGGTTGCAGGCGGGCTCGCACGGGTGGTGGCAGATGCGCCCGGCGATCGCCGGGAACGGGTTGTGGCGGGCGAGCACCTCCCACGCGGCGCGGAAATCGCGCCGGCGCGCGTGGCCGATCCACTCGGCGATCTCGCCGCCGACCGGGCAGGCCTGGTGGCAGGGCGATGCGGCGCGCAGGTGCAGCGGCCGCGCCGCGCGCCATGAGCCGGTCTTGAAGACCTCGGTCGAGCCGGTGGTCCAGATCGGCGGCAGTTCCTTCAGCGCGTTCACGGGGCTGCCCTCCACGCGGCGCGTTCCGGGATGAATGCCCGGGAGCGGACCGGCGTGCTCATCCGACGGCCTCCTGCCGCAGCAGGGCGTCCACGGCCTGCCAGCCGGCTTCGCAGGCGGCGATGTTGGCGTCGTGCAGCTTGGGCGAGCGCTCGGTCAGCGTGGCTTCCAGCACCGCCAGGTCGGGCGCGCCGATCGCGCGCGCCAGGCCGCCGAGCAGCGCCGAGTTGACGATCCGCCCCAGGCCGTGGCGGCGCGAGATCGCGAGCCCGTCCACCGGGATCAGCTGCAGCCCGGCGAAGCTGCACGCCAGCGCTTCGCGCGTCTGCGCGGAGTTGACGACCACCAGCGTGCGCGCATCGGCCCGGGCCAGCAGCGCAGGGCCCAGCAGCGTCGCGTCGAAGCACAGGATCGCGTCGGCGCGCTCGATGTCGCAGCGCACCCGCACCGGCTGCTCGGCCACGCGCAGGAACGAGCTGACCGGCGTGCCGCGGCGCGCGCCGCCGTAGCTGGCGAAGCACTGCACCTCGCGCCCGGCTGCGAAGAAGGCGGCGGCGAGCAGGTTGCCCGCGGTCTGCGCGCCCTGGCCGCCGCGGCCCTGGATCACGATCTCCAGCATCGGCTTGATTTCCTGGTCAGGCTGCCGGCAGCACCGCGGTGACTTCGAGTTCGATCTTGCCCGGGTGGTCGAGCAGGTCGCTGACGAAGATCATGCTCATCGCCGGGTAGTGGTTGCCGATCAGCCGGCGCCACACGGCGCCCAGCTCTTTGCGCGCCGCCAGGTAGCGCGGCTTGTCGCAGCAGTACGCGGTCATCCGGCAGATGTGCTCGGGCCTGGCGCCGGCCGTGCCCAGGATCGCGACGATGTTGCGCAGCGCCTGCTCGAACTGCGGCACCAGCTCTTCGGATTCGAACACCTGCTGCGCGTTCCAGCCCACCTGGCCGGCGACGAAGATGATCCGGCCGGCATCGACGGCGATCGCGTTGGCGTAGCCGATCGGCGGCTTCCAGCCTTCGGGCAGCAGCACCTGCATGCGGGCCTCCTGTGGGTCGGGCTTCAGTCGATGTAGCGCGGCGGATCGGGGTCGTCGGCCCAGCTCTCCTCGGGCTGCGGCACCTTCTCGAGCCACGAGCGCACCAGCTCGACGTGCTCGATCTCCTCGTCGCGCATCTCCTCGGCCGCGCGGCGCACGGTGTCGGTGGTGGCGCGGCTTGCCAGGTCCTCGAAGAAGGCCACCGCGCGCTGTTCGGCGGCCAGCGCCAGCTGCAGCGCGTGCCACGGGTGCATCAGGTAGTGCATCTCGTCCACCGGCACCGATTCGGGCGACTCGGGCCCGGCCCAGGCGCCGGCCTGGCGCGCGGCGATGCTGTCGTCGGCCCAGCCCATGTCGGCCTGGATCTGCGCGACGTGGTGGCCTTCGTATTCGGCCATCTTGCGGAACAGCGCGGCCACCTCGAGGTTGTTGTGCGTCTCCATCATCTCGGCCAGTTCGGTGTAGCGGGCCACCGCTTCGCGCTCCATCACGAGCGCCTGCGCCATCAGCGCCTCGAGGGTCTGGGGGGTGTCTGCGCTCACAGTGCGAACTCCGCTTCGATGTCGGCCAGCGTCGCGCTGGCTTCGCTCGCGCGCGCATAGGGCCGGCGCGCGCCGGCGTAGAGCACGCCGATGTTGAAACCGTCGTCGAGCATGATGCGGCGCGCGGCGAGCGCCGGATCGTCGGTCTCGGCCACCGGCGCCGGACGCACCAGCTCCTTCCACTGGCGCTGTTCGGGCCTGAAGGTCACGCACGGGCTCAGGATCTCGACGAAGGAGAAGCCCGGGTGGCGGATCGCGCGCGCGATCGTCGCTGCGGTGCCGTTCGGGTCGCCCGAGAAGGCGCGCGCGATGAAGTTGGCGCCCGACGCCAGCGCGATCACCAGCGGGTGGAACGAGCGCACCCCCGTGCCGCCGGGCGACAGCTTGTTGTCCCAGTCGGGTTCGGTGGTCGGCGAGGCCTGGCCCTTGGTCATGCCGTACACGTGGTTGTCCATCACGATGTAGGTCATGTCGACGTTGCGCCGGCAGGCGTGCAGGAAGTGGTTGCCGCCGATCGAGTAGCCGTCGCCGTCGCCGCCGGTCACCACCACGGTCAGCTCGGGCCGCGCCACCTTCAGGCCGGTGCCGGCCGCCAGCGCGCGCCCGTGCACGCCGTGGAAGCCGTAGCAGGCGGTGTAGGCGGGGATGCGCGAGCTGCAGCCGATGCCCGAGACCACCACCACTTCGTGCGGCGGCAGCTGCAGCATCGCCATCGCCTTGGTGACCGAGCCCAGCACGGTGTAGTCGCCGCAGCCCGGGCACCAGATCGGCTTGTAGTCGGACTTGTAGTCGGCGGCGGTGTAGGCCGCCGGCGGCGCGATCGTTTCACTCATGCCGGAACCTCCTGCGGGCTGCGGGTCTGGGCCGCAGACCAGTCGACGAATGCATCGGCCAGTTCGCCCGGCCGCAACGGCAGCGGGCCCGGGCGGTGCAGGCCCGAAGGACGCCCGGGCAGGTCGGCGCGGCTGCGCAGGTAGCGCAGCAACTGGCCGCCGTGGTTCTGCTCGACCACCAGCACCGCGCGCACGCCGGCCAGCGCCTGCGCCAGCGCCGCCGGCTGCAGCGGCGCGATCAGGCGCAGCGCGATCAGCCGCAGCTTCACGCCGCGCGCGGCCGCACGCGCGACCGCCTCGCGCACCGCGCCGGTGGTCGAGCCGAAGGTGATCACCGCCAGCTCGCCGTCGCCTTCGACATCGGCCCAGCGGCTGCCGTAGTCGTGTTGCGCGAGCTTGCGCTCGCGCTTGGCCAGCTGCTTGCGGTGATCGGCTGCGCCGCTGGACGGGATGCCGCGCTCGGTGTGTTCCAGGCCGTCGGCGGTGTAGACGTTGCCCGGCGTGCCCGGGATCGCCATCGGCGACACGCCCGACGGCGTATCGGCATAGCGCTTGTACCCGGGCGTATGGGCCGCGGCGGTCAGGCGCGCAGCGGGCTCGGCCGGTTGCGCGATCCGGTCGATCACGGCGCGCGACTGGCCCATGAACTGGTCCGACAGCACCAGCGCCGGCGCCTGCAGCGCCTCGGCCAGCTGCACCGCCCATTCGGTGGTGCTCAGGCAGTCGGCGATCGAGGTCGGCGCCAGCACCAGCCTGGGCGCATCGCCGTGCAGCCCATCGACGGCGAAGGACAGGTCGCTCTGCTCGCTCTTGGCCGGGATGCCGGTGGAAGGGCCGCCGCGCATCACGTCGACGACGACGATCGGCACCTCGGCCGCCACCGCCAGGCCGATGCCCTCGGCCATCAGCGCCAGGCCCGGGCCGGCGGTGGCGGTGAGCGACGGCACGCCGCCGTAGGACGCGCCGATGATCATGTTGACCGACGCCAGCTCGTCCTCGGCTTGCAGCAGCGTGCCGCCCACGCGCGCCAGCGCCGGCGCCATCCACTCGAGCAGTTCGGTGGCCGGCGTGATCGGGTAGGCGGCGACGAAGCGCACGCCGCCGCGCAGCGCGCCGCAGCCGGCGGCTTCGTTGCCCGACAGCAGCCAGCGCCCGGCCGGCGCGCTGCCGGGCGGCGCCAGCGGTGCCGGCAGCGGCTGGCCCAGTTCGGCGGCGGCGGCGAAGCCGCGCGCGAGCGCGTCGAGGTTGGCCTGCAGCGCGCCGGCATCGCGCTTCCAGCTCGCGCGCAGTGCCGCTTCGAGCGCGGCCTGCGGGATGCCGACGCAGGCGCCGGTGAGCCCCAGCGCCACCATGTTGACCCAGCCGCCGGCGGCCTTGGCAAGCTTCTTCAGCGGCAGCGCCGCCAGGCGTGCGCCGCCGGCCAGCAGCGCGGCCGGGGCTTCGCCGGCGTCGCTGTCGCCGACCAGCAGGCTCGCCGCACCGAGCGGAATCTCGTCGGCGAAGCGGTTCAGGTTCAGCCAGTCGATCGCCAGCAGCAGGTCGAAGCGGTCGTCGAGCGTGGCCACCGGCCTTTGCCCCAGGCGCAGCAGCGCCGCCGCTTCGCCGCCGCGGATCTGCGGGCCGCTGGTGCGCACCATCAGGCCGTACAGGCCGGCGCGCGCCGCGGCTTCGAGCAGCAGCGTGCCGGCGGTCATCACGCCGGCACCGCCGCTGCCGGCGATGGCGACCGAGTAGGTGGTGTCGCGCACGGCGGCGCGATCGGCGGAGGTTGGCGGCGATTCGGCGGGGCGTTCGGGCACGTCCGGCTCCTGGGGCGGCGAGTGGCGACAGTGAAACTTCGGCGGCCTTCAACGTCCGTGATCCAAGTCAAGGAAAACCCAGACGGGCAGGCCAAAATGGCGGCAAATCAGTATTGGCGTACCAGAATACCAGATAAACCCTGATGCCGCGCGGTGCAAGAAGCCGCCGGGGAGCCCACCGAATGCCGATCGCCGCACACCGCTGGATGTTCACTGCCCCCGGCGCGCCGCTCGAGCGCGCCGCCTTCGAGCCGGTGCCCGGCGCGGGCGAAGTGGTCGTGCAGGTCGCCGGCTGCGGCGTGTGCCACACCGACCTCGGCTACTACTACGACGGCGTGCGCACCAACCAGCCGCTGCCACTGGCGCTGGGCCACGAGATCAGCGGGCGGGTGGTCGCCGCCGGCGACGGCGCCGCCGGCTGGATCGGCCGCGCGGTGATCGTGCCGGCGGTGCTGCCCTGCGGCGGATGCGACCTGTGCCGGCGCGGGCTGGCGACGATCTGCCGCGCGCAGAAGATGCCGGGCAACGACATCCAGGGCGGCTTCGCGTCGCACATCGTGGTGCCGGCGCGCGGGCTGTGCCCGGTCGACGAGCAGCGCCTGGCGGCCGCCGGGCTGACGCTGGCGCAGGTGTCGATCGTCGCCGACGCGCTGACCACGCCCTACCAGGCGGTGCAGCGCGCCGGCGTGGCGCCGGGCGACCTGGCGGTGGTCATCGGTGCCGGCGGCGTCGGCGGCTACTGCGTGCAGGTCGCGCGCGCCTTCGGCGCCGCGGTGGTGGCCATCGACGTCGATGCGCGCAAGCTCGAGGCGGCGGCGCGCGACGGCGGCGCCGCGCTGACGCTGAACGCACGCGAGCACGACGCCAAGGCGCTGAAGAAGGCGGTGGCCGGCTTCGCCCAGGCGCAGGGCCTGCGCGCCACCGAGTGGAAGATCTTCGAATGCTCGGGCACCGCGGCGGGGCAGGGCAGCGCCTTCAACCTGCTGGTGCACGGCGCGACGCTGGCGGTGGTCGGCTTCACGATGGACAAGGTCGAACTGCGGCTGTCCAACCTGATGGCCTTCGACGCACGCGCGATCGGCAACTGGGGTTGCCCGCCCGAGTTGTATCCGGCCGCGCTCGACCTCGTGCTCGAAGGCAAGGTCAAGCTCGCGCCCTTCGTCGAGACCCATCCGCTGGCGGACATCAACCAGGTTTTCCACGCGGTGCACGCGCGCGAGATCACGCGCCGCGCCGTGCTCGTGCCCTGAACCGGATCCAGAACCCAGCAGAACCCAGCAGAACCCAGGAGACTGCCCGATGCGAGATTTCAAGAACCACGACCTCGTCGACGACTACGCGAAGCCCGGCGTGCGCTACGAGCGCCGGCCGGCGCGCCGGCCCGACGGCAGCGAGGTGGCGGGGCTGTACAACGTGTGGATCTGGCTCGACAACCCGAGGCAGTTCAACAGCTACACCACCGACATGGTCAAGGGCGTGATCCTGGCCATGCGCGCGGCCGGCAACGACCGCTCGGTCAACTGCGTGGTCTTCACCGGCGTCGGCGACAAGGCCTTCTGCACCGGCGGCAACACCAAGGAGTACGCCGAGTACTACGCCGGCCATCCGCAGGAATACCGGCAGTACATGCGGCTGTTCAACGACATGGTCAGCGCCATCCTGGCCTGCGACAAGCCGGTGATCTGCCGCGTCAACGGCATGCGCATCGGCGGCGGGCAGGAGATCGGCATGGCCTGCGACTTCTCGGTGTCGTCGGACCTGGCGCGGTACGGCCAGGCCGGCCCGAAGCACGGCTCGGCGCCGATCGGCGGCGCGACCGACTTCCTGCCGGTGGTCGTGGGCGCCGAGCGCGCGATGGCGGCTTGCGTGCTGTGCGAGCCCTTCAGCGCGCACAAGGCCTACCAGATGGGCATCCTGACCGACATCGTGCCGGCGCTCAAGGTCGACGGCAAGTTCGTCGCCAACCCGACGGTGGAAACCCAGCGCATGGTCGACGAGTTCGGCCGCAACGTGTACGGCGAAGCCAAGACCGGCGCCGCGCTCGACGAGGGCAAGGCGCTGATGAAGCGGGGCACGGTCGACCTGTCGATGCTCGACGCCCGCGTCGAGGAGCTGTGCGCGAAGATCCTGCTGACCTTCCCGGACTGCACCACCAAGACGCTCGAGGAGTTGCGCAAGCCCAAGCTCGATGCCTGGAACCGCAACAAGGAGAACTCGCGCGCGTGGCTGGCGCTGAACATGGTGACCGAGGCGCGCTCGGGCTTCACCGCGTTCAACGAGGGCAGCAAGGACGACCGCGAGGTCGACTTCGTGCTGCTGCGGCAGAAGCTGGCCGCCGGGCAGAGCTGGGTCGGCCCGCTGCACGACGAGATCCAGCCCAAGGGCCGGCGCTGAGGCGGGGCCGCACGATGGCAGTGTTGAAAGACTGGCTCGACGCCGACGGCGGGCTGCTGCGGCTGCGCCTGGCGCGGCCCAAGGCCAACCTGATCGACGCCGAGATGATCGCCGCGCTGCACGGCGCGCTGGTCGCGCACGGCACCAACGGCGCGCTGCGCGGCGTGCTGCTCGACCACGAGGGCCCGCACTTCAGCTTCGGCGCCAGCGTCGAAGAGCACCTGCCGGCGCAGTGCGCGCAGATGCTCGCCGGGCTGCACGCGCTGATCGTGACGATGGTCGAGTTCCCGGCGCCGATCCTGGTGGCGGTGCGCGGCCAGTGCCTGGGCGGCGGGCTCGAGGTGGCGCTGGCCGGCACCTGGATCTTCGCCGCGCCCGATGCGCAGTTCGGGCAGCCCGAGATGAAGCTCGGCGTGTTCGCGCCGGCCGCGTCGGTGCTGCTGCCGTACCGCGTGAACCAGCCCACCGCCGAAGACCTGCTGTACTCGGGCCGCAGCCTCGGCGCCGCCGAAGCCGAGCGCCGCGGCCTGGTGCACCTGCTGGCCGACGACCCCGAGACCGCGGCGCTGGCCTGGTTCCACGAGCACCTGCAATCCAAGAGCGGCGCGGCGGTCGCGCACGCCACCGCCGCCGCGCGCGGCGCGATGCGCGCCGCCGTGCGCGCGCGCCTGGCCGAAGTCGAGCGCCTGTATCTGGACAAGTTGATGACCACGCGCGACGCGAACGAAGGCCTGCTCGCCTTCCTCGCCAAGCGCAAGCCGCAATGGGAGCATCGCTGATGAGTACCACCCAGCCCGAAGTCTTCGCGATCGTGCAGCGCTGCGAGGCGCTGTTCGAAGACCTGCACTTCGAATCGGTCAAGCAGTGGAAGGCGGCCGTGCCCGGCCGCAAGGCGATCGGCTTCATGCCGATCTACGTGCCGCGCGAGATCATCCATGCGGCCGGCATGCTGCCGGTGGGCATCATGGGCGGCGGCGACCAGATCGAGGTGATCCAGGGCGACGCCTACTACCAGAGCTACATCTGCCGGATCCCGCGCTCGACGATCGAGCTCGGCCTGACCGGCCGGCTCGACAGCCTCGACGGCATGCTGTTCCCGAGCATCTGCGACGTGATCCGCAACCTGTCGGGCATGTGGCAGATCCTGTTCCCGACCAAGTACGTGCGCTACGTCGACGTGCCGCAGAACTACCAGGACGGCGTCGGCGGCGAGTTCTGGGTGCAGGAGATGCAGCACATCCGCGACGACCTGGGCAAGCTGCGCGGCAGCCCGATCACCGACGCCGAGCTGAACGCGTCGATCGCCGCCTACAACGCCAACCGCGCCGCGCTGAACGACCTGTATGCGTACCGCGCGGCCAAGCCCTGGCAGGCGCCGACCTCCGAGGTCTACCTGCTGCAGCGCGCCGGCCTGGTGCTGCCGGTCGAGGAGCACACCGCGCTGGTGCGCCAGTACCTGGCGGCGGCCGAGAAGCACGAGCGGCCCCGGCGCGACAACGCGCGCGTCGTGCTCACCGGCTCGTTCTGCGAGCAGCCGCCGCTGGCGCTGATCAAGTCGATCGAGATGTCGGGCTGCTACGTGGTGGACGACGATTTCGCGCTAGTCGGCCGCTGGCTGCTCGACGAAGTGCCGACCGGCGGCGACCCGCTGGTCGAGCTGTCCAAGGCCTTCCTGCACCGCTCGGCCTCGACCGCCGCCAAGTACGACGCCAAGCGCGAGGAGAAGGGCATGTTCCTGCTCAAGCAGGTCAAGACCCGCGCCGCCGAAGGCGTGGTGTTCGCGGCGCCGTCGTTCTGCGATCCGGCGCTGCTCGAGCGGCCGATGCTGCAGGACGTGCTCGCCAAGCACGGCGTGCCGTACACCGCGTTCAAGTACGCCGAGAACACCGGCCAGATGGCCCCGATCCGCGAGCAGGCTGGCACCTTTGCCGATTCGATCAAGTTGTGGAGCGCCGCATGAACACGCCCATCGCCAAGCCCGCCCCGAGCGGCGCCTCGAAGAAGCCGCAGAACGTCATCAAGGAAGACGCGATGTGGCTGCAGAAGGAGCTGATCAACAAGAACTACATGGAGCTCGCCACCGCGCGCGCCAACAACCGCAAGGTGTCGGCCACCTTCGTTCCGGGCAACCTGAACGAGCTGCTGATGTGTTTCGACTTCGCGCGCAGCCTGCCCGAGACCAACGCGCTGCAGAACGGCATGCGCAAGAAGAGCGGCAAGTTCATCATGGACGCCGAGCGCGACGGCCACAGCGAGGACGTCTGCACCTACGTCAAGGCCGACCTCGGCATGATGATGGGCGGCGAGGTCGGCCCCACCGGCGACCCGCTGCCCACGCCCGACGTGCTGCTGCTGAGCTACACCGGCTGCTTCACCTTCATGAAGTGGTTCGAGCTGATCCGCCACAAGTACGGCTGCGAGACGGTGATGCTGCACGTGCCCTACCAGGGCGAGGGCAAGATCGCGCCGAACATGCGCGACTACGTGGTCAAGCAGCTGAAGGAGACGGTGATCCCGACGCTCGAGCGCGTGTCGGGCGTCAAGTTCGACATCGACCGGCTGCGCCAGTACATGCGCGAATCGGCCAAGGCCGAGGACGACCTGGTGCGCGTGCTGCAAAGCGCCAAGCACAAGCCCAGCCCGATCGACGGCTACTTCGGCGCGGTGTACTACATCGGGCCGATCTTCACCGCGTTCCGCGGCACGCCCGAGGCCACCGAGTACTACCGCGTGCTGCGCGGCGAGATCGAGGAGCGCATGCGCCTGGGCCTGGGCCCGATCACGCCCGACGGCGAGATGGGCGAGGAGAAGTACCGGCTGGTGGTCGAAGGCCCGCCCAACTGGACCAGCTTCCGCGACTTCTGGAAGATGTTCTACGAAGAAGGCGCGGTGGTCGTGGCCAGCACCTACAGCAAGGTGGGCGGCGTGTACGACTTCGGCTTCCGCCACGACCCGGAGCACCCGCTCGAGTCGCTGGCCGACTACTGCCTGGGCTGCTACACCAACCACAGTCTGCCGGCGCGCATCGACATGGTCTGCAAGTACATCGACGAGTACAGCGCCGACGGCCTGCTGATCAACTCGATCAAGAGCTGCAACAGCTTCTCGGCCGGGCAGCTGCTGATGCTGCGCGAAGTCGAGCGCCGCACCGGCAAGCCCGCGGCCTTCATCGAGACCGACCTGGTCGACCCGCGCTATTTCTCGGCGGCCAACGTGAAGAACCGGCTGGAGAGCTATTTCCAGATGGTCAAGCAAAAGCGCCTCGCCCATCTGGACGCGCGCCTGCCCGGCATGCCGGCCGCCGCGGCCGCCCCGCTCTGAACCCAGGAGAAACGCGATGCGTTGTTTCATCGGCATCGACCTCGGCTCGACCACCACCAAGGCGGTGGTCATCGACGAGCACCAGAACGTGCTCGGCCGCGGCATCACCAACTCGCGCAGCAACTACGACACCGCCGCCGCGGTGGCCAAGCAGGAGGCGCTGCTCAGCGGCCGCTTCCAGCTGTTCCGCCAGGCGCTGCAGTCCAGCGGCGCGCTCAACGGCGGCCTGGATGCGTTCGTCGCGCAGCTCGAGCGCGACTTCCGCGCCGAGCAGTACCTCGAGCAGCTGGCCGACCTGGAAGCCACCTGCGCGCGCAACCACGAGAAGACCAACTTCGGCGACGCGCAGGGTGCGGTGCGCGAGGCACTGGGCGTGGTGTTCAAGCAGCTGCAGGTCGAGGCGCCCGAGCTGTTCGCACCGGGTGCCAAGCGCAAGAGCGACTTCTTCCGCGACATCGCCGGCAGCCAGTACCTGGCCACCGGCGAGGCGGTCGCCAAGAACATGGGGCTGCGCTACGACTTCCTGCTGAACCTGTTCGACCGCTCGATCATCGAGGTCGAGAACCGCGTGTACGGCGATTCGATGCGCCGCCACCTGCTCGCCGCGCTGGAGAAGAGCTTCATCGCGCTGCCCGAGGCGCAAGCCAAGCGCGCGGCGGTCGAGGCGCCGATCAAGGGCGTGCTCGACACCGAGATGGAGGAGACCTACATCGTCGGCACCGGCTACGGCCGCGCGCGCCTGCCCTTCAGCAAGGAGCACATCCGCAGCGAAATCCTGTGCCACGGCCTGGGCGCGCACGTGATGTACCCGAACACCGCCACGGTGCTCGACATCGGCGGCCAGGACACCAAGGCGATCCAGGTCGACCCGGCCGGCATCGTCGAGAGCTTCCAGATGAACGACCGCTGCGCCGCCGGCTGCGGGCGCTACCTCGGCTACATCGCCGACGAGATGAACATGGGCCTGCACGAGCTGGGCCCGCTGGCGATGCAGAGCACGAAGACGATCCGCATCAACAGCACCTGCACCGTGTTCGCCGGCGCCGAGCTGCGCGACCGGCTCGCGCTGGGCGACAAGCGCGAGGACATCATGGCCGGGCTGCACCGCGCGATCATCCTGCGCGCGATGAGCATCCTGGCGCGCTCGGGCGGCATCCGCGACGAGTTCACCTTCACCGGCGGCGTCGCCAAGAACGAAGCCGCGGTCAAGGCGCTGACCGAGCTGGTCGAAGAGAACTACGGCAAGCTGACGCTGAACATCGACCCCGATTCGATCTACACCGGCGCGCTCGGCGGGGCGACCTTCGCCTACCGCGCGGTCGTGGAAGAAGGCAAGACCGCGGAGGCCAGGACATGAGCGCTCCACTCACTTCGTTCGCGGCCCCCCAAGGGGTCTCAATGCCCCGCGGGGCGGCCCGGAGGGCATCGACATGAACGACACCATCACCGTCGGCATCGACATCGGCTCCGGCGCGGTCAAGACCGTGCTGTTCCGCAACAACGGCGACCGCCACGAGTGGCTGGCCAAGCGCAGCGAGCGCATCCGCCGGCGCGACCCGATGACGCTGGCGCGCGAAGGCTATGAAGGCGTGCTCGCCGACGCCGGCCTGAATGAGGACGCGGTCGACTACATCGCCACCACCGGCGAGGGCGAGAACGTAAAGTTCGCCACCGGCCACTTCTATTCGATGACCACGCACGCGCGCGGCGGCGTGTTCCTCGACCCCGAGGCGCGCGCCGTGGTCGACATCGGCGCGCTCAACGGCCGCGCGATCAGCGTCGACGAGCGCGGCAAGGTGCTGCAGTACAAGATGACCAGCCAGTGCGCCAGCGGCTCGGGCCAGTTCCTCGAGAACATCGCACGCTACCTGGGCGTCGCGGTCGAGGAGATCGGCCCGCTGTCGTGCACCAGCCAGGATCCGGAGAAGGTCAGCTCGATCTGCGCGGTGCTGGCCGAGACCGACGTGATCAACATGGTCAGTCGCGGCATCGCCACGCCCGACATCCTGAAGGGCATCCACCTGTCGATGGCCTCGCGCATCGTCAAGCTGCTCAAGGTCACCGGCGTCAAGCAGGGCGTCGCGCTGCTCACCGGCGGCCTGGCGCTGGACACCGGGCTGCTGGCGGCGATCCAGGAGGAGATGGTCAACGAGAAGGTCAAGGTGACCGCACGTTCACACCCCGACTCGATCCATGCCGGCGCGATCGGCGCGGCACTGTGGGGCGCCTACCGCCACGCCAAGCTCCAGCAGCTCGAATCCGCCGCAGTCGCGGCCTGAATCCCCCGGAGGTCCTGAACCATGGCCCTGTTGATCAACGACGACTGCACCGCCTGCGACGCCTGCCGGCCGGTGTGCCCGAACGACGCGATTGCGGCCGGCGACCCGATCTACGTGATCGACCCGCTGCGCTGCACCGAATGCGTCGGTGCCGAGGACGAGCCGCAGTGCAAGCTGGTGTGCCCGGCCGACTGCATCGTGCAGCACCCGGATTTCGTGGAGACCCCGGAGGAGTTGCAGGCCAAGTACGAAAGCCTGCATTCCTGATGCGGGCTGGCGGTGCGCTCGGGTGAAAACCTGACAGCCGGCCAACAGGACGGGGCCGGGTACACCCACTGGTTCTGGCTTCCATCGAAGCGTGGTTGCACTTCAACCCGGATCTGGCATCCGTTCGGGTATGTCACGGTGCAGTCCCCGTTCTTGCGGCCTCGGCGCGCAGTCAGCCGATCAATGGGTTGCGGACGGCGAGCGCCGGAAAGCGGGAGAAGTCGCGGTCGGTCGACCAGAGCTCGGCCACGCCGTGCGACAGGCAGATCGCCGCAATGCGCGCGTCGTGTATCGCCCCGCCTCTGGCCTTGGCCGGCAGCGCCAGCGACTCGAGGTGCAGCAGGTACTCGTCAGCCTCGGCGATGAACGCGAGGTTCGCGAGCGTATTCAGCGCGCGCAGTTGAGCGAATGCCGTTTCGGGCGGCGTGGGCGTCTTGTAGATGCGCGGATGTGTCACGACCGCGAAGAACTCGTGTGCGCAAGGCCAGGGGATGGCCCACTCACGGACCCCGACGGCGAGGGACTCGATCGTCGATCGCGCGCGGTCATGAAAGGGCGAGTCCGCGCGGTGCGCGTAGACGAGGATGTTGGTGTCAACCGCGATCACGGTAGATCTCGTCGCGGATGCTCTCCCAGCCGGCAGCGGCGAACTCCGCAGACAAGCCGTCACCCTCGAAGGGCTGCACCGCAAACGGCGCGGCACGCTTGCGCGTGCGCGCCCGCAGCGCCAGGCGCAGGCCTTCCTCGATCAGCGCCTTGAGTGTCGAGTTCTCGCGCCGCGCAACCGCCTTGCTGCGCTCGAGCAGATCGTCCGGCAGTTCGATGGTGGTCTTCATATGGGTTTCCCATATCTAAGATACGGGTTGTATGGTAACTTGCAGGATCGCGGTTGGCTTCGCCGCGACGGCAGCTGCGGGTCGTTGCCGCCGCGCGAGCTGAAACCGCGCCGTAGAACGACAGGGATCTGTCGATGCGATGACACGAACCGCCTGTCGTTGGCGGCAGCCTGTGGCCGCAAAGCGCATGGGCTTGCCCGCTCCAGGAGGAGATGGTCAGCGAGAAGGTCAAGGTGACCGCGCGCGCGTACCCCGACTCGATCCATGCCGGCGCGATCGGCGCGGCGCCGTGGGGCACCTACCGCCACGGCACGGTGCTGCAACTGCAATCCGCCGCAGTCGCAGCCTGAATCCCTGGAGCCGTCGCCGTCGGCGACCCGATCGACTTGATCGACCCGCTGCGCTGCACCGAATCGGCTGAATCCGGCCGCCGGGCGGTACCGGCAGCGCCGGCGATGCCGGCGGGAAGTGGGGAGCGGGCGGTGCGTCGCTGCGTCCGATCAGCGCCGCGCCCAGGGCGGCCTGGGCAGCACCGGGCCGACCGCGTCGAGCGTGTTCTTCAGCACCAGGCCGAACTCGGTGTCGCCTTCCATCACGAGCGCGCGGTCGAAGAACAGCCGGTCGGGGTCGTCCTCGCCGCGCAGCAGCCGCCACAACGCATCGGCGCGCGCGCGGATCGTCAGGACCGGCGGCTCGTGGCCGCGCGCCACGGCAAAGCCGCCGTCGCGCAGCACCAGCCGCACGCGCAGCCCGGCCTCGACCACCTCGACTTCGACGGCGCGCTGCGACAGCTCGCGCCGCTGGGTCGCATCCAGCCGCGGCAGCAGCAACCGGTCGAGCGCCAGCGCGGCGAGCAGCGACGGCGGCTGCACCGGCAGCCGGCGCACCAGGCTGCGCAGCCGCGCGGCCGCATCGTCGAACGCGCGCGGCCAGGGCGCGGCCGGCAAGGGCGCGGCAGAAAAGGGGCCGGCCGGATGGCGGTCGCGGCCGGGGATCGGTGCTGCAGTCATCGATCGATCTCCTTCATCGCGGCCTGCGCTGTTCATGCGGGTACAGGCTCCATGCCGGGGCGTGCGCGCGCGAAGCCATCGACCAGGGCGCCGGGCAGCGCGAGCCCGGCCAGCGCCCGCTGCCCATCCTGCGGCGAGCAGCCGCGGTTGAACACCGCGTCGAAGGTGTCGATCACGCGCGCGAAATCGTGCGCACAGGGCGACAGGCGTACGCTGGCGGCACCGGCGGCGCGCAGCGCGGGGCCGTGGGCCAGCAGCGACTGCACGGCGGCCGATTGCGTCTGGATGCCGTTGAGCACCAGGAACGGGCGGCCGTCGCTGCCCGACACCAGCAGGCCGTCGGCGTCGTCGCGGCAGCGGAACGCGCACTCGTCCTTGGTGAGGCGGTGGTGGCGCGCGGTGAAGCAGCGCGCCGAGAAGGCCAGCGGCATCCGGCCGAAGCCGAAGACCTCGGTGGCGACCGGCCCGGCGGCGCCGCCGACCGGATCGGCCGGCGGGTTGATCGCAGCCACCGCGTCCAGGTCCAGCTCGAGCGGCGCCACCCAGGTGCCGGCACCGAGGGCGGCGTGCTCGACCAGCGCGGCGCGGCTGTAGACGTTGACGTGCGGGCCGATCGTGAACGGCAGGCGTGCCGGCCGCGCAGCGCGCGCGCCGGCGAGCACGCGCAGCGCCGACGCGTCGCCGGCCTCGACCGCGAACTCGTCCTGCTCGGCGATGCGCCGCAGCGTGCGCAACTCGGCTTCGCTCATCACCAGCGCCTGGGTCGCCAGCACCACTTCCTTGCCGGCCTGCGCCAGCTCGCGCGCCAGCGCGAGCCAGTCGTCGAACTTGTACTCGTTGCGGCGCGAGCACACGACTTCGCCGAGCACCACGCGCCGCGCCGGGCTGTCGGCCGCTTCGGCGTAGAAGGCCAGCGTGGCGGCGCGCGGCCACCAGTACAGCAGCGGGCCGATGGTCAGTTCGAGTCGGGCTTGCGTCATGTCGGTTCAGCGCCAGGGGCGGTCGTAGGCGCCGAGCGTGTGCTGCTGGCCTTCGGCCCAGCGCGCGAGCCCGGCGCTCCAGCCCGGCTGCACCGACCAGCGCGCGCCCGAGGCGGCGTGGTCGATCGCCGCGCGCCACACGCGCGTGACCTCGGCCACGTAGCCGGTGCTGCGCTGGCGGCCCTCGATCTTGATCGCCGCGACCCCCGCCTCGATCAGCTGCGGCAGGATCGCGAGCGTGTTCAGGCTGGTCGGCTCCTCGATCGCGTAGTCGCGCTGGCCGTCGACGACGAAGCGGCCCTTGCACAAGGTGGGGTAGCCGCGCGGCTCGTCGGGCGCGTAGGCGTCGATCAGCACGTCGTTCAGGCGCGCGTTCACGCCGGCCGGCGTCTGCTCCCAGCGTACCGCCGAAGGCGGCGAGCACACCCCGGCGGTGTTGGGCGACTGCCCGGTCACGTACGACGACAACGCGCAGCGGCCCTCGACCATCACGCACAGGCTGCCGAAGCCGAAGACCTCGATCTGCGCGCTGGTGTGGCGGATCGCGTGCTGCACCTGCGCGAGCGTCAGCACCCGCGGCAGCACCGCGCGCCGGATGCCGTAGCGCTCGCGGTAGAACTCGATCGCCTCGTAGGTGGTGGCCGAAGCCTGCACCGACAGGTGCAGCCGCAGCTGCGGGTGGTGGTCGCGCGCGTAGGCCATCACCGCGGTGTCGGCGACGATCAGCGCGTCGGCGCCGAGCGCGGCGGCGCGGTCGACCGCGCGCCGCCACGGGGTGTCGTCCTGCGCACGCGCGAAGGTGTTCAGCGCCATCAGCACCTCGCGCCCGCGCGCATGCGCGTAGCGCACGCCGTCGCGCACCTGGGCGTCGTCGAAGTTCAGCCCGGCAAAGTTGCGCGCGTTGGTCGCGTCCTTCAGGCCCAGGTAGACCGCATCGGCACCGGCATCGACCGCGGCCTGCAACGCGCGCAGCGAGCCGGCGGGGCACACGAGTTGGGGCTTGTGCAGGGTGGCGGTCATGCGTTCGATCGGCAAACGCGCACTATGCCCCAGGGCAGCCGGCGCGCGCGTTGTCACAGCTCAAGGAATCGCGCCGCAGCTACGCGGGCGTGCGCAACGGTGCCGGCGTGCGCCGCGGCGAGGGTGCGTGCAGGGGGAGGCAGGCTCGCGCAGCGGGAAGGCGAACGCGGCGCGACAGGCGATGCGCGCCGGCGTTTGCCGCCCGATGACCCAGGCGCGCCGGTGCGCGCGCTCAGCGGCGCGCGCGCCGCTGGCCGCTGACGACCGCGGCCGCAGTGCTGGCGACGAAGGCCAGCAGCGCCAGCGCCGCCAGCATGCCGCCCCAGCGCAGCAGGCCGGCGTGGCCGCTGGCGTCGCCGGCCAGGCGCAGCACCAGTGACCCATGCAGCAGGACGAGCGGCGCATAGAAGCGCGGCCGGTAGGGCATGGTCACGCGCAGCACCGCGGGAAAGATCATCGGCGCATGGCCGAAGACCATCGCGAACACGAAGCCGAGCACCACCGCGTGCAGCGCCGCGTCGTAGGCCGGGCCGCCGGGCGCGAGACCGAAGACGGCGGTCACCGCGCCGCTGACCGCGAGCCAGAAGTAGCCCGACAGCAGGCACACCGCGATGAAGCGCGTCAGGCCCTGCTGGCGCACGGTGCGCCGCGCGATGTCCTGCTTGAGCAGCCAGCCGGCCAGCGCCAGCAGCGTCAGCCCCCACACGTGCGGTGCCCACGGCAGCGGCCAGGCAGCCAGCGCCGCCAGCATCGCCGCCACGATCAGCGCGAACACCCGCTTGGCGGCCGTCGAGGTCGGCAGGAAGCGCGACAGCTCGAGCCGTTCGCCGGCGATCGTCAGCACCAGGAAGCCGATCCACCAGCCGACCAGGCGCCACACCGGCACGCCCGCGGCCCACAGCGCGGCGCCGACGAACCAGCAGCCGGCGCCGATCGCGATCACCAGCGTGAAGCCTTCGCGCTGCCGCGCCAGTACGTGCAGCGACGCCGCCAGCAGCAGCCCAGCGGCCGCCAGGTACAGCCAGGCGGTGGCGCCGACCGCGCCGTGCACCAGTGCCGCGGTGCCCAGGCCGGCGCACAGCGGCGCCGCATAGGCCCAGGCACGGCCGATCGCGACCGCACGCTCGAGCGCGATCACCACGCCGAAGAAGCCGCTGATCATCAGCGGCCCGTGCCACGCGGCTGCGCCGGCCGCCACCTCCGGCATCGCCCAGCCCATCCGCGCCAGCCCGGCGCCGAGGCCGACGAACAGCGCGACGAAGCCGAGGATCAACAGCGGCAGCCGCTCCCAGGCGACACGCCGGGTGCGCGCCGCCGGCGGCGTCACCGCGGCGCCCAGCCGAATTGATCGCGCGCGAAGTCGCTCATCTTGTCCGGGGTCCAGGGCGGATCCCAGACCAGCTCGATCTCGACCGGCGTGTCGCAGCCGATCGCGCCGGCGATCGCGTCGCGCGCCTGGTCCATGATCATGTCGGCCATCGGGCAGGCGGCGCTGGTCATCGTCAGCTCGATGCGCACGCCGTCGGCGTCGGCCTCGATGCCGTAGACGAGGCCGAGGTCGACGATGTTCAACCCCGCCTCGGGGTCGATCACCATGCGCAGCGCGTCGCGCACCTGGTCGTCGTCGACGGGCATCGGGCTCATCACGCGGCCTCGCCCAGCCTGCGCACGAAGGACAGGCGGTCGCCCTGCGCGAAGCCCACCGAGCCGAGGAAGCCGAGCATCGCCGTGTCGCGCAGCGGCACGATCGTCTCGACCCGCTCGACACGCAGCGCCCCGAGGTTGGCGAACAGCTGCGACATCAGCGCGCGGCCGACGCCGCGGCGCGCGTAGTCGGGGTCGACGGCCAGGGTGTCGAGCACCGCCACGGCTTCGGGCCGGCCGAAGTCGCCGAGGTCGGCACGCGCCATCAGCGTGCCGACCACCGTGCCGTCGCAGCGCGCGGTCAGCGACACGCGCACGCTGGTGTCGTCCAGCGCCTCGGCCAGCCGCGAGGCGATGTAGTCGCGCCGGTCGCGGCCGGTGATGGTGCGGTCGATGCGCACGATCGCGTCCAGGTCATCCGCCGTCATCGAGCGCACGTCGGCGCTGTCGCGCGCCAGGCGCTCGTGGTCGTTGGTCTCGGGGCGGCCGTAGTCGATCTCGTGCGCCGAACCGGCGTCGGGCGCCTCGACGTCGTCGCGATCGGGGCGGTAGGCGCCGCCGTCGACGCGGCTTTGCACGATCACTTCGGGCGCCAGCCGGAAGTCGAGGCTGCGGAACCAGCCCAGCAGCGCGGTGTCGTGCCAGCGCGCGCTGGTGCGGATCGCGCTGCAGCCGTGGCGCGCGCCCCAGGTGGTCAGCGCCTGGAACATCGCGCGGCCGATGCCGCTGTCGCGCCGGTCGGCGCGCACGCCCAGCGCCTCGAGCCGCAGCGAGCGCTGGCGCTGGCCGAATTCGCCGGCCAGCACCCGCGCCAGCATGAAACCGATGACGCCGGAATCGTCGCCGGCGCCGAATTGCGCGTGCAGGTCGGGCTCGCGGCGGGCGGCCCGCAGCCGGCGCTCGATGTAGTCGCGCCTCGAGCGGCCTTCGGCGGAAGCGTCGATCGCGACGACGGCGTCCAGGTCGGCGGGGGCGAGCGCGCGAACCGTTTGCGGCCGATGGGCAACGGGCATCGAGGTCATGGCGGGGATCCTCCGGTCGGGTGGGTTCAGTCTGCGGCGTAGGCGAAGGCAAGCTCGCGGTCGGTGTCGTCGTCGAGCAGATCGTCGAGCAGCGGCAGCAGCGCCATCGTCTCCTTCTGGATGTGCGCGACCTGGCGCTCGACGATCTCGAGCACCAGCCGCTTGAGCGTGCCGGCGTCCTGCGCCGGCAGCGTGCCGGCCGCCGCGGCGCGCGCCAGCGGCAGCAGCTCTTCGGCGACGGCGCGGATCGTGTCGTGCTCCTCGGTCAGCATCTCGGCCAGGTCGCCGTCGCCGGCATCGGCCATGCGCGGGAACAACTGCTCCTCCTCGAAGCCGAAGTGGCGGTCGATCTCGTGCTCGAGGTGGCGCACCAGGCGGCCGGCGAGCGACGGAATCTCGGGGTCATTGGCGCGGGCAAAGGCGTGCTCGGCACGGCCGAGCAGATCGAGGTTGTTGCGGTGCTCGTCGTCGAGCGCCTGCGAAACCTGGCGCGAGAAACTCATGCGGGCTCCCTGGGCTGCACGGGGGAGGCGGCGCGGACAAGGCCGGCGCGCGGGCCGTGGATTGAAATCAGTATCAGACTACCAGAATAGCCGCGTCCGGCCGGCCGGACCTTGCAGCAGATCAAGGCGGCGCGCCCTCGGCCGGCTTGCCGGCCGGGCCCGCGGCCGGTTGCTGCGCCGCGCGCGCGAGCCGGCGCATCAGCACCGCGAAGAAGGCGGCGAAGGCGACCGCGCCGCTCAGGCCGACGGCGCCGGCCGCGCCCGCCAGCAGCGCGCTGTCGGTCAGCGCGGCCACGCCCAGGAGCGCCAGCGCCGTCGGATGCGCGATGAAATGCCAGTGCAGCGCGCGGTCCAGCGTCAGCGCCGAAGGCGTGGGCGGCCGCTTGCCGCGGCCCTGCGCCGCGTGCATCGCCGCCAGGAAGGGCAGGATGCGCTGCAGCACGCCGAGCAGGAAGCTCAGCAGCCAGCCGCCGACCAGCACGATGCCGAACAGCCGCCCCAGGTGCTCGGATGGCGCGCCCAGCACCAGCGCCAGCGCCAGCAGCAGCGCCAGCGCCAGCGCGCCCCAGCCGATCTGCATCATGCGCAGCGAGCGCCCCAGGTCGCGGCGCATGCCGGTGCTCAACACGAGGCGCATCAACCGCAGGTGCAGCGCCAGCGCCAGCGCGCCGGCGGCGATGGCGGCCAGCCGCAGCGGCACCGGCGTGAAGCCGAGCACCGGGCCGAAGGCCGCCAGCGCCGCCGCGGCCACGCCGGCCACCACCGCGCCGCCGCTGGCGAGCTGCCGGCGCTCGTCGGGCACATTGGCCAGCGCGAACATCGGCAGCAGGATGTAGGCCAACCCGAAGGCCAGCAGCCCCATCACGCCGAAGCTGCCGCTGGCCAGGTGCAGCGCGCGCGCGGCGGCGGCGTCGAGCCAGCCCCGGCCGAGCCACAACGCCACCAGCGCCTCGGCGCTCACGGCCAGCACCGCCAGCGCGGCCAGCGCGCCCCAGCCGTGCAGCACGACGCCGGGCATGCCGCGGGCGCCGGCGAGGTTCAGCCCCAGCAGCACGCCCCACAGCAGCAGCGCCGCGATCACCATGGCCGCGCCCGCCGCCAGCCACGGCGGCTGCGCCATCCCCATGCCGAGGGTCAACACGGCGACGCCGGGCACGTACAGCCACCACAGCAGCCCGACCAAGCGGTGCGAGCGCACCGGCTGGCGCGTGGCCACCGGCAACAGCTGCAGGCTCGCGCCGATCGCGCTGCACACCAAGGTGCCGAGCGTGATCAGGTGCAGCGCCGCCAGCGGCCAGCCCAGGCCGTGGCGCCACTGCGGCCATTGCCCGGCGTCGCCGAGCAGCGCCGCCCAGGCGAGCGCGTGGAACACGACCGCAGCGCCGAAGAAGCGGAAGACGATCGACGCCGGCAGCAGCCGGCCCTTGGCGCCGGCGAGGAAGGTGCCGCCGAGCTTGCGCGGGGCCGGCTTCACGCCACCTCTGCGCGGCCTTCAGGCCGCGGTCAGCCGCAGCCGCACCTCGCCGGCGTCGCCGCCGCCATCGATGCGCTCGCCAGCCCAGCCGATCTGCGCGAGCTCGCCATACAGCATCATCGGGTCGCGGTCCAGGTGCGCGATCAGCACCGCGTCGCGCGGCAGGCTCGCCAGCAGCCGCAGGATCTGCACCATCGGCTGCGGCGGGCCGAGGCCGCGCACGTCGATATGGGTGCCGTCGGCTTCGCGCCAGGTGCGCGCACCGCCGCCGGTTCCATCGGGTTGCTCCGCCATGTCCGGCCCCGTGCTCAGTCGCCCTCGAACACGGGCTTGCTCTTGGCCGCGAAGGCGTGGTACGCGCGCTCGAAGTCGCGGGTCTGCATGCAGATCGCCTGCGCCTGTGCCTCGGCCTCGATGCATTCGCCCAGGCCCGAATTCCATTCCTGCCACAGCATCGTCTTGGTCATCATGTGGCCGAAGGTCGGGCCGTCGGCCAGCTCCTGCGCCAGCGCCTGCGCGCTCGCCAGCAGTTGCTCGGGCTCGGCCAGCCGGTTGTAGAAGCCGAACGCTGAAGCCTCCTCGCCGCCGACGACGCGGCCGGTGTAGAGCAGGTCGGCGGCGCGCGACAGGCCGATCAGCCGCGGCAGCAGCGTGCACGCGCCCATGTCGGCGCCGGCCAGGCCGACGCGCACGAACAGGAAGGCGAGTTTGCTGCGCGCGGTGGCCACGCGCAGGTCGGAGCCGCAGGCGATCATCGCGCCGGCGCCGGTGCACACGCCGTCGATCGCCGCGATGATCGGCTGCGGGCACGCGCGCATCGCCTTGACCAGGTCGCCCGTCATGCGCGTGAACTCGAGCAGCTCGGGCATGTCCATCCGGACCAGCGGGCCGATGATCTCGTGCACGTCGCCGCCCGAGCAGAAGTTGCCGCCGGCGCCGGTGAACACCACCGCCTTGATGTCGGTGGCGTAGACCAGCTCGCGGAACAGGTCGCGCAGCTCGCCGTAGGAATCGAAGGTCAGCGGGTTCTTGCGCTCGGGGCGGTTGAGCGTGATGGTCGCGACCTTGCCGGCGACCGACCAGTCGAAGTGGCGCGCGGCGTAGCCGGCGAGCTGGATGCGTTTCATCGTTCGGGTCCTTGGGTCGGCAGGGGGTCAGGCATCGTGTTGCGGATCGGTGCGCCAGGGTACCGAAGGCCGCGGCGTGCGCGCCAGCCAGTCGTCGAGTGCCTGCACGTGCTCGGCTTCCTCGGCGGCGAACTCGGTGGCCAGCCGGCGCACTTCGGCGTCGCCGGCGGCCTGCGCCGCCTGCGCATAGAACGACTGCGCGCGGAACTCGTTCTCGCGGGCATAGCGCAGCGCCTCGTAGGTGCTGAGCGCCGGGTCGAAGGCCTCCTCGCCGCCGACTTCGGGAGGGTGGCGCCAGCGGTACTGCCACGAGCGCAGCGCCGGCAGTTCCAGGCCGTGCGCACGCGCGACGATCGACTCGTGGTGCAGCCGCGAGTAGCGCACCATGTCGCGGAAGGTGGCGGCGACTTCGTCGTTGCGGTACGACTCCATCATGTCGGCCAGCTCGAGGTAGCGCTCGGCCGCCTCGTGCTCGAGCGCGATCGCGTGCGCCAGGAATTCGGGCAAGCTCATGTCCATGGTGTGGTGTCCTCGTGCACGGCGCCGCAGCGTGACCTGTGGTACATGAACGCGCTCTTTCGAGCGACGGCCGCGGAACCGGCTTTGCCGGGCCGCAGGCCGTGCCCCTTCGAGGGGGCGCGCGAAGCGCGTAGGGGGTGGTCCATTTCACCCGGCCATCGTCAGCCCGCCGCTGACGCTGAGCACCTGGCCGGTGCAGTAGCTGGCGCCGTCGCCGGCGAAGAACAGCACCGCGTCGGCCACCTCTTCGGGCTTGCCCAGGCGGCGCAGCGGGATCGCCTTGATCAGCGCCTCCTTCACCTTGTCGGGCACCGCGGCCATCAGCGGCGTGTCGGTGGGGCCCGGGCACACGCAGTTCACGCCGATGCCGTAGCGCGCCGTCTCGCGCGCGAGCGACTTGGTGAACGCGATCAGCCCGCCCTTGGCCGCCGCGTACACCGTCTCGCCCAGGCTGCCGACGCGGCCGGCATCGCTGGCGATGTTGACGATGCGCCCGCCGCCGCGCTGGATCATCGGCGGCAGCAGCGCCTTGGTCAGGTGCAGCGGCCCCATCAGGTTGAGCGCCATCAGCTGCTGCCAGAACTCGGGCGTGCCGTCCCAGAAGGGCGCGGTGCGGCCCCAGCCGGCGCCGTTGACGAGCACGTCGACCGTGCCGAAGCGCTTGTGCACCGTCTCGGCGAAGGCGGCGATCGCGTCGGTGCGGGTCAGGTCGACCTCGACGTACTGCGCACGGCCGCCGCCGGATTCGATCTCGGCGGCGCGCGCCTTGCCCTTGTCGGCCTGGATGTCGGCGACGATCACGGTCGCGCCCGCAGCGGCCAGCTTGCCGGCGACGGCCGAGCCGATGCCGGATGCGGCGCCGGTGACCACGGCCAGGCGATCTTTCAGAGTCATGCGCGCTCCTGTGCGGGCGGTGCCGCCTTGTCGAGGAAGGCCGCGACGCGGCGGCGGGTTTCGGGGTTCTCGTACAGCCGCCGCGTGGCGGCGATCTCGGCGGCGTAGCCGTCGCCGCGGGTGGCGCCGGCCAGCGCGATGCAGCGCTTGTTCTCGGCCAGCGTGGTGCGCGGGATCGCCGCGCAGCGCTGCGCCAGCGCCGCCGCGGCGGCCGGCAGCTCGGCACGCGGCAGCGCCCACTGCACCAGCCCCAGGCGCAGCGCCTCGGCGCCGTCGAGCGTCTCGGCGCCCAGGATCAGCCGCCGCGCGATGCCGGCGCCGACCAGCGCCGTCAGCCGCTGCGTGCCGCCGCCGGCGGCCAGCAGCCCGAGGCCGGCCTCGGGCAGGCCGATGCGCGCCTCGTTCGCGGCGATGCGCCAGTCGCAGGCCAGCGCCAGCTCGAAGCCGCCGCCGACGCAGGCGCCGCCCAGTTCGGCCAGCGTCACGCAGGGCGCGTTCTCGAGCCGCGCGAACACGCGCTGCATGTCCTGCACGATCGCCACCATCCGGTTGCGGCCCTGCGGCGTCGCCGTCGATTCGCGGATCAGCTCGAGGTCGGCGCCGGCGCAGAACACCTCGAGCGCGCTGCGCAGGTGCAGCACCGAGATGCCGTCGTCGGCCTCGGCCAGGTCGAGCACGGCGTCCAGCTCGTCCAGCAGCTCGGCGTTGATCGCGTTGACCGGCGCGCGCTGCAGCGTCGCCACCAGCGCCGGGCCGTCGCGCCGGACCTGCAGCAGCGGGGGTGCGGCCGTGCTCATCGGACGAGGCTGCGTGCGATCAGGCCGCCGCCAGCTCGCGCACCAGCCGCTGCGCGGCGGTGACGGCGACCAGCCGGCGGTGGTTGGCCGCCGTCACGGTGCTGCGCATCGGGCTGACCTGCTTGGCCACGAGCTTGCCGAGCGCAGCCAGCAGCGCGTCGTCCACCGGCCGGCCGAGCAGGGTGTGCGTGCCGGCCAGCGCGATCGGCGCCGAATGGGTGCCGCTGATGCCCACCGCCAGCTCGGCGAGCGTGCCGCCCTCGAGCCGCAGCACCACCGCGACGCTGGCCAGCGGGAAGTCCATCGTGCCGCGCGTGCGCATCTTGCGAAAGGCGCTGCGCTGCCCCGGCTTGCCGGCGGGCAGGTGCACGGCGGCGACCAGTTCGCGCGGCGCCAGCGTCAGGTGCGCGGCGCCGTCTTCACGGTACAGCTCGGCCAGCGGGCGGCGCCAGCTCGGGCCATCGCCGACGATCTCGACTTCGGCGCCGTAGGCCAGCAGCGCGGCGGCCACATCGCCCTCGTAGGCGGCGTGGCAGCGCTTGCCCTGCGGTGCGACGTGGCAGGTGTCGCCCTTGAGCTTCAGGCACCAGCCGTTGGCGGCGCGCCACCATTCGCTCTGGTTGTAGTAGATACAGCGCGTGTCCTGGCACAGGTTGCCGCCGAGCGTGGCGGCGTTGCGGTGCGCAGGGCCGGCGACCGCGATCGCAGCCTGGGCCAGCGCCGGCCGGTCGGCCGCCAGCGCCGTGTGGCGGGCGACTGCCGCCAGCGTCGCGCCCGCACCCAGCCGCCACTGGCCGTGCGCCTGCTCGATCGTGCCGAAGGCATTGACCGCGCTCAGGTCGATCAGCACGGCAGGGTCGGCGATGCCGCGGCGCATGTTGGGCAGCAGGTCGGTGCCGCCGGCGACGACGCGGGCGTCGTGCTCGGCCAGCAGCAGCGCGGCGTCGGCCAGCGTGGCCGGGCGCACCAAGCGGATTTCGGTGATCGGTCGCATCGTGCTCAGCTCCCGGCGGTGGCCCGATCGGCCGTGGCGGCCCGGGCGGCGCGCGCGGCGGCGAGCTTGTCGTCGCGCTTGCGCTGGTGGATGGCTTCGAGCAGCCGGTCGGGCGTCATCGGCAGCGCCTGCGGGCGCAGGCCCACCGCGTCGCGGATCGCGGCGGCCACCGCCGGCGGCACGCTGTGCAGCCCGCCTTCGCTCGCCTCCTTCGCGCCGAAGGGGCCGAGCGGGTCCATGCTCTCGACCAGCGTCACGTGGATCGGCGGCGCATCGACGATGTCGACCATCCGGTAGTCGAGGAAGTTGGGCCGCACCGGCAGGCCCTCGTGGTACTGGTTCTCCTCGAACAGCGCCTGGCCGAGGCCCATCCACACGGCGCCCTGCACCTGGCCCTCGACCGCGAGCGGGTTGATCGCGCGGCCGCAGTCGTGCGCCACCCAGATATTGCGCACGCGCACCGTGCCGGTGTCCTCGTCGACCTCGACTTCGACCACGGTCGCGCCGTAGGAGAAGCCCGCGGTCGAGCCGACCGCGGCGCCGCGGAACCTGCCGCCCTGGGTCTCGGGCGGGGTCGACCAGGCGCCCTTGACGGTGAGCGTGCCGGTATCGACCAGCGCCGCCTGCACCACCTGCGCGAAATCGAGCCGGCGGTCGGTGCCGGCGACGCCGCAGGCCTCGCCGTGCCATTCGATGTCGGCCGGCGACGCCTCGAGCCGCTTGGCCGCCGCTTCGACGAGCACGCGCTTCATCGCCTCGGCCGCACGCAGCGCCGCGTTGCCGACCATGAACGACACCCGCGACGAATAGGAGCCGTTGTCCTTGGGCGTGAGCGCGCTGTCGGTGGCGATCACGCGGATCCGCGCCATCGGCAGCAGCAGCACCTCGGCGACGATCTGCGTCAGCAGCGTGTTCGAACCCTGGCCGATGTCGGACGCGCCCGTCAGGATCGTGATGCCGCCGTCGAAGTCGAGCTTCAGGTTGATCACCGCGTGCGGCTCGCCGCTCCAGTGCACCGGCTTGGCCGAACCCGACACGTAGTGCGAGCAGGCCATGCCAAGGCCGCGGCGGATCGGCCCGCCTTGCGGCAGCCGGCGGCGGCGCTCGGCCCAGTCGTGCCAGCCGCTGGCCGCTTCGACCGCGTCCAGGCATTGCGGCAGGCCGTAGGAATTGACCTGCAGGTCGTTGAGCGTGCGGTAGGGCACCTCGCCGATCAGGTTCGCGCGCCGCAGCGCGAACGGATCCATCTTCAGCTCCTGCGCGATCTCGTCGAGCAGCGCCTCGAAGGCGAAGCGCACGTTGACCGCGCCGTGGCCGCGCATCGCGCCGCAGGGCGGCAGGTTGGTGTAGACGCGATAGCCGCGATAGCGCACGGCGCCGACCCGGTACAGCGCGTGCAGCAGTGCGCCGGCGTACAGGATCGTGACCAGCCCGTAGCCGGCGTAGGCGCCGCCGCGCTGCACGACTTCGGCGTCGACCGCGGTGATCGTGCCGTCGCGCTTGACGCCGATCTTCAACTTCGTCTGTGTCGCCGGCCGCGCGCGGTGCGTCAGGAACACTTCCTCGCGCGTGAGTTCCAGCTTGACGGTGCCGCCGGCGGCGCGCGCCAGGCAGCCGGCGACCATCTCGAAGTTCAGCGGCTCGACGCGGTGGCCGAAGCCGCCGCCGACGAAGGGCTTGATCACGCGGATCTGCGCGCTGTCCAGCCCCAGCGTCTGCGCCAGCATCAGGTGCAGGTAGTAGGGCACCTGCGTGACCGAGTGGATCGTCAACTGGCCGCGCTCCGGTTCCCACTGGGCGACGCTGGCGTTGAGCTCGATCTGGCCATGCGCGATCTCGGCGCAGTCGTAGGTGCGCTCGAGCACCAAGTCGGCGCTGGCCATGCCGGCGTCCACATCGCCGAAATCCTGCTCGACCTTGCGCTCGAGGTTGCCCGGCTTGTTGGCGTGCAGCAGCACCGCGTCGGGCGCGCGCGCGGCGTCGGCGTCGAAGTAGGCCGGCAGCGGCTCGATCTCGACCTCGACCGCGGCGAGCGCGGCTTCGGCGGCGTCGATGTCGTCGGCGGCCACCGCGAACAGCGGCTCGCCGCGGTAGCGCACGACTTCGCGCGCCAGCGGCCATTCGTTCTGCGCGATCGGGATCACGCCGTAGGGCGCGCTGAAGTCGTCGCCGGTGACGACCGCGCGCACGCCGGGCAGCGCGAGCGCACGCGTCGCATCGATGTGCACGATGCGGCCGTGCGCGACCGGGCTGCGGCCGATGCGGCCCACGAGCGCGCCGGGGAAGGGCAGGTCGGCGGTGTAGCGCGCGCGGCCGCTGACCTTCTCGATGCCGTCGACCAGCGGCCGGCGCTGGCCGACCGAATGCGTGGGCGGTGCCGGCTCGTGGGTCAGGTGGACGTTCTCGAACTTCATCACCGCCCCTCCAAGGCCGCCGGTTTCGCGGGCGCGGCTGCCTGTTCGGCCGCCGCCTGCACCGATTCGATGATCTTCACGTAGCCGGTGCAGCGGCACAGGTTGCCCGCCAGCGCGTCGCGGATCTGGGCTTCGCTCGGCTGAGGCTCCACGCGCAGCAGCGCCTCGGCGGCCATCACCATGCCGGGCGTGCAGAAGCCGCACTGGGTGCCGAGCTTCTCGTGGAACGCGCGCTGCAGCGCCGACAGCCGGCCGCCTTCGGCCAGCGCCTCGATCGTCTCGACCGCGCGCGCCTCGACGCTCGCGGCCAGCGTGATGCAGGCGAGCCTGGGCTCGCCGTCGACGAGCACGGTGCAGGCGCCGCATTCGCCGCCGTCGCAGCCCTGCTTGGTGCCGGTGAGCTGCAGGCCGTCGCGCAGCACCTCGAGCAGCGTCGCGCTGTCGCGCGCGGCGAGCTCGCGCGGCCGGCCGTTGACGGTGATGCGCAGCAGGCGATGGCTCATGATGTCAGACCTCCTTGGGCCGCAGGTCGCGCACGCGCACGGCCTTGCCCTGCGAGCGCGGCACGCTGCCGGGGCTGAGCACCGCGACTTCGGCGGTCACGCCGATCAGCGACTTGATGTGGTGGATCGCGTCGGCGGCGATTTCGCCGAAGCGGCTTTCGGGCACGCCAGGCTCGGCTTCGACTTCGACGCGCAGCCGGTCGAGGCTGCCTTGGCGCGTGAGCACCAGCTGGTAGTGCGGCGCCAGCCCGCTGCGCCCGACCAGCACCGCCTCGACCTGCGACGGGTACACGTTGACGCCGCGGATGATCATCATGTCGTCGCTGCGCCCGGCCACGCGCAGGATGCGCACCAGCGTGCGGCCGCAGCTGCAGGGCGCGCGCGTGACGCGCGTGATGTCGCGCGTGCGGTAGCGCAGCATCGGCAGCGCTTCCTTCGTGAGGGTGGTGATCACCAGCTCGCCCGCCTGCCCGTCGGGCACGGGCGCGCCGGTGTCGGGGTCGATCACCTCGAACAGGAAGTGGTCCTCCCAGCCGTGCAGGCCGTCGCGGCAACCGCATTCGCAGGCCACGCCCGGGCCCATGATCTCCGACAGGCCGTACATGTCGACGGCGCGCAGGCCGATGCGCGCCTCGATCTCGGCGCGCATCGCCGCGCTCCACGGCTCGGCGCCGAACATGCCGATCGCCAGCCCGCTGGCGTGCAGATCGACACCCTGGTTCTCGGCGACCTCGGCCAGCGCCAGCGCGTACGACGGGGTCGCGCACAGCACGCGCGGGTGGAAGTCCATCATCAGCGCGATCTGGCGCTCGCTGCCGCCGCCCGACATCGGCACCACCGGGCAGCCCAGGCGCGTGGCGCCGTCGTGCGCGCCCAGCCCGCCGGTGAACAGGCCGTAGCCGTAGGCGTTGTGCACCAGGTCGCCGGGGCGCACGCCGGCGCAGTACATCGAGCGCGCCACCAGATCGGCCCAGCGCGACAGGTCTGCGCTGGTGTAGCCGACCACCGTGGGCTTGCCGGTCGTGCCCGACGACGCGTGGATCCGCGCCAGCTGCGCCTGCGGCCGCGCGAACAGGCCGAAGGGGTAGTGCTCGCGCAGGTCGGCCTTGGTCGTGAAGGGCAGCGCACGCAGATCGTCCAGGCTGCGCAGCGCCTGCGGCTCCAGCCCGGCCGCCTGCATCTTGGCGCGCTGCGCCGGCACATTCGCCCAGGCGTTGTCCAGCGTCGCGCGCAGGCGATCGAGTTGCAGCGCGCCCAGTTCGTCGCGCGACAGCGATTCCTCGCGCGGGTGCAGCATGCCGCCGGCTGCGGCCGGATCGGCGGCGCCCATCGATTGCCCCGTCGGCTGCATCCTGGCTCCCATCGCCTGCCCCTTGTCAGCCGCGGCGCACGCCGCGCACCGGCAGGTGCGGCAGCGCGAAGCCCTGGTTGAAGCCGGCCTTGGTGACCAGCATGAACTTGAACAGCGCGCCGCCGCCCAGCGCCAGCAGCCCCGCCAGCAGCTGCAGCAGCAGCGCGGCGACCGAAGGCAGCGGGGGCGCGGCCGCCCCGATCAGCACCAACGCCAACGGCAGCAGGCTGCCGGCCTTCCAGCCGAGCGCAGTGCGGTCGACGGCGCGCAGCGAGGCCGGGCGCAGCGCCGCCGCCAGCCGCCGGCGCCACGCGCTGCCGAGCACGAAGCGCAGCAGCAGCAGCGCACCCAGCGTCAACCACGACAGGATGTTGCCCTGGCCCCACCACGGCGCCAGGATCCAGTACAGGCCCGCGCCCTCGGCCAGGCCGGTGGCGGCCACCAGCGGCACCGTCATCGGCTCGCGCCACGCCGGAATGCCCTTGCAGGCCTGCAGGATGCGCGCCTGGCAGTACAGGAACACGGCAGCCAGCACGGCGGCCAGCGGCTGCAGCTGCGGCCACAGCAGGCTCGCGGCGCCGCTGGCCATCAGCAGCGGCGCCACCGCCGCCTCGCGCGACATCCACGAGGTCTGCGGATGGAAGAACACGTTCAGCGCGCGCCAGGGCCGGCCGATCTCGGCCCACACGCACAGCAGGCCGACGCCGATCAGCGCCAGCGCGACGACCACCAGCACCACCCGCAGCGTGCCCTGCGCACCGGCCGCGGTGGCGAACAGCAGCAGCCCGCAGCCGGCGCCGCCGCCCATGAAGTTGCCGGCGGCGCGCGCATCCCAGTTGGTCTGCTGCCAGGGGTTGGGGCCGTAGCTCATCGGCCGGCCTCGTCGTCGTCGTCGTCCTTGGCGTCCCACAGGTAGTGGAAGTTCGGGCCGGTGCCCACCTCTTCGTGCATGCGGAAGCTCTTGTTGCGGGCCAGCAGCTGCGACACGTTGCTGTCGGGGTCGTCGCCGTCGCCGAAGGCCAGCGCCTGCGCCAGGCAGGAGTTGACGCAGGCGGGCGTGGCTTCGGGGTCGATGCCGGGCGTCAACCCGTTCTCGAGCCCGTAGTCGATGCGGTCGACGCAGAAGGTGCACTTGGTGGCCACGCCGATGCGGCCCTCGTCGAAGCGCGCCTGCTCGTGCTCGCTCATCTGGCCGTAGGCGAAGGTGGGCTTCTCGGTCTTGTAGCGCGCCTGGTAGGGGCAGGCCACCGCGCAGTAGGCGCAGCCGATGCACAGGTCGTAGTCGATCGTGACGATGCCGTCGGGCCGCTTGCGCGTGGCCGTGCTCGGGCACACCGTCATGCACGGCGGGTCGTCGCAGTGCTGGCAGCCGGTGGGCACGAACACGCGCTGCACGTTCGGGTACTCGCCGACTTCCATGTCGAGCACGCGCCGCCACTGCACGCCCGGCGGCGTGGCGTTGGCGTGCTTGCAGGCCGCCGTGCAGGTCTGGCAACCCACGCAGCGGCGCAGGTCGGCGATCATCGTCCAGCGCGTCATGCCGGCACTCTGGTTCGGCCCGCGCTCGCCTTGCTGACCTTGACCCGCACCAGGTCGGCGCCCGAGCCGGTGGCGTCGGTCAGGTCGAGCGACATCTCGGCCAGCGTGTTCAGGCTGGGCACGCCGAAGTCCTTGGCCACCGGCGTCGCCCAGTGGTCGAACTGGCCCACCAGCAGCAGCGTGTCGGGCCGGATGCCCTGGCGCAGCACCACCATGCCGCGCGTGGCGCGCACCGGCGTGGCGATGTCGACCCAGTCGCCTTCGGCCAGCCCGAGCTTCTCGGCGGCGCGCGGGTTCATGACCACGCCGTTGTGGCCGGCGATGTTGCCGGCCACCTCGCGGATCATCTGCATCGCGACGTTGCCGCCCCACGCGTACTGCATGCTGCGCGCGGTGACCAGCCAGAACGGGTAGTCGGCCGGCTTGCCGCCGGCCTTGGCGACGGCCGCCTCCCACAGGCCGGGGAAATCCTTCCACGGCGGCAGCGCCTGGTATTCGTCGAGCTGCTTGTCCCACCAGTGCATGTCGTGCTCGTGCAGCCGGCGGCCGAGTTCGGCGCCGATGCGCTTGAGCCGCTCCTGGTAGGGCATCTCGAAGCGCAGCCCGCGCTCGACCACCGTCGGGTACAGGTACCACTGCTCGCGCGGGTAGGGGCGGGTCTTGAAGCCGTGCTCCTTCCACCAGTCGAGCCCCAGCACCTCGGCGCCTTCGGTCAGCTCGGCGCTGGCCGCCTTGCAGGCGGCGTCCCAGATCGCGTCGCGGCTGTGCGCCACCGTCGGGTCGAGCGAGAAGTCGCCCCAGGGGCCGTCGAGCTTGACGCCGCAGGTGCCGCGGTTGATCGCCGCGTTGTATTTCTCGAGCATGCCGCAGCGCTGCGCCAGCTCGGTGCAGATGTCGGAGAAGTCGCGCGCCTGGCCGCGCGCCGCCACCACCGGCTGGCGCAGCGCGAAGCCTTCGTGGTCCCAGAACTGCTCCTGGTACTTGGTGGCGGCCAGGCGCAGCAGCTGCAGGCCTTCCAGATCGGTGGCGTCGGGCAGCAGGATGTCGGCGAAATGGTTGCTCTCGTCGCGCGTGTAGGCGAAGGCGACGACGAAGGGGAAGCGGCGGATCTTGTCGGTCACGCCCTGGGTGTCCCAGAACGAGATCGCCGGGTTGGTGCGGTAGACGAACCACACGTCGGGCGGCTCGACCTTGGGCAGCCCCTTGGGCGTGTTGTCGAGGAACATCCACGAGAAGTGCGTCGGCCCGAGCGCCTGCGCCCAGGCGTTGTTGCCGGTCAGCGGCACCATCGTCTTGTAGGCGTTGCGGATGTTGGGCTGCGCCGACCACTTCTCTTTAGAGGTCGGGTTGAACGGGTAGTCCATCAGCCCGTCTTCGCCGGCGCGCACGCTGTCGTGGCGCTCGGCCATCGGCCGCACCAGCCGCACCGTGGTGCCGATGGTGCCGCCGGGCACCTCGAGCGCGCCCACCAGCGTGGCCAGCAGCGTGCGCGCCCAGCAGCATTCGTAGCCGCCCCAGCCGTTGTTGACGGTCTTGCCGAGCGTGACCGCCACCGGGCGGAACGGCATCGTCTTGCCGCCGATCTCGATCGTCTGGCCGACGCAGGCGTGGTCGAGGTACTCGTTGGCGATCTGGCGCATGTCGCGCGCGGGCACGTCGCAGATGCCCTGCGCCCATTCGGGCGAGTAGGGTGCCATGTGCGCGACCAGCTTGTCGAAGGCGGTCTCGCCGGCCAGCAGGCCTTCGGCCATCACCTCCTGGTCGGGGCCGATCTCGACCGCGTCGGCCTCGACCTTGGCCGACAACGCCTCGCGGATGCCGGGCGTGTCGTGCGGCACCGCGCGGCCGCAGGCCTCGTCCCACACCAGCGGCTTGCGCGTGGCGCGGTCGCGCAGGTAGTAGCCGTGCGCGCCGACGAGGTAGGGCGAGCTGGTGTGGCGCGCCAGGTGCTGCAGGTCGAGCTTCTCACGCGGTGCCTCGTGCAGCATCACGTGGATCAGCGCGTACAGGAAGGCGGGGTCGGTCTTGGGTTTGATCGGCACCCACTGCGCCGAACAGGCGCCGGTGACCGACAGGTGCGGCTCCACCTGCACCCGCTTCATGCCGCGGATGCGCGCGTCGGCGTGGCGCCAGATGCCGACCACGCCGCCGGCGGCCTCGATGTTGTTGCCGCAGCTGATCAGGTAGTTGCAGCTCGGCGTGTCGGCGGCGACGATGAAGGCGCGGTGCCACAGCTCGCCGTACAGGTGCTCGGAGTGGTAGCACTTGACGCCCTGGCCCGATCCGAAACCCATGTCCACCGCGCCCCACGCGGCCAGGAAGGCGGGGAAGGTGCCCATGTAGAACTGCGGCGTGCCGCCGCCGCCGAAGCTGGCGGCCACGCGCGGGTAGCCCGACGCGTCGAGCAGGCCTTCGGCACGGATCGCGTTGAGCTTGGCGGCGATCGCGCCCAGTGCCTCGTCCCACGAGATCTCGACGAAGCCCGGGTCCTGGTCGCGGCCCTTCTGGGGGTTGGTGCGCTTCATCGGCACCAGCACCCGGTTCGGGTTGTAGGTCTTCTGGATCAGCCCGAAGGCCTTCACGCAGACCTTGCCGCCGCCGGGGTGCACCTCGGCGGCGCAGAAGTTGGGCTCGACCTCGGTGGCGACGCCGTTCTCGACCTTGACCGTCAGCAGGTCGGGGCCGGCCACGCACTGGTAGCAGTAGGTCGGCACCCGGCGGGCATCGCGGGCGGTGCTGGCGGCCATGGTCGTGCGTGCTCCTGCGTTCAGCCGGCGCGCGCCTTGGCCGCCTTGGCGGCGAGCCGCTGGCCGGTCTTGGCCACGTCGACGACGAAGCGCGCGTGCCGGCCGCGCACGATCGGCTCGACCGCGTCGCTGCCCTCGACCTCGAACACCACCGCGCGGCCGTTGACTTCGGCCACGCGCACCGTCAGTTCCACCGCCATGCCCAGCAGCGTAGCGCCGATGTGGTCGATCTCGACGCGGGTGCCCACCGAATCCTCGCCGGCGTCGAGGTGCTCGAGCAGCAGGTTGCGGCAGGCGATCTCGAGGTCGCGCACCAGCATCGGCGTCGCGTAGACGCGCGCCGCCTCGCCCATGAAGTCGATCGTGCGCTCGCGGTCGACCTCGAAGCGGGTGGTGGCGGCCAGGCCGGGCTTCAGGCTGTCTTTCATCGTCGAGTTCCCTTGTCGTCAATGTCCGAGATAGGCCTGCTGCACCTGCGGGTCGCGCAGCAGGTCGGCGGCACGGCCTTCGGCCACGATGCGGCCGGTTTCCATCACGTAGCCGCGGTCGGCGACCGCCAGCGCGGCGCGCGCGTTCTGGTCGACCAGCAGGATCGTCGTGCCGCGCGTCTTGAGCGCGCGGATGTGGCCGAAGATCTCGGCCACCAGCCGCGGCGCCAGGCCCATGCTGGGCTCGTCGAGCAGCAGCAGGCGCGGGTCGGCCATCAGCGCGCGGCCGATCGCCAGCATCTGCTGCTGCCCGCCCGACAGCGTGCCGGCGGGCTCGGCGCGCTTGTCGCGCAGCACCGGGAACAGGTCCCAGATGGTGTCGATCGTCGCCGCCTTGCCGCGCGCGAAGGCGCCCAGCAGCAGGTTGTCCTCGACGTTCAGGTCGCCGAAGACCTGCCGGCCCTCGGGCACCTGGATGATGCCGCGCTGCACCCGCCGGCGCGGCGTCTCGGCGCCGATGTCCTGGCCGTCGAAGCGCAGCGTGCCGGCACTCATCGGCTGCACGCCCGACAGCGTGCGCATCAGCGTGGTCTTGCCGGCGCCGTTGGCACCGACGATCGCCACCAGCTCGCCCGCGTGCACGTCCAGCGCCACGTCGGCCAGCGCCGGGATGCGGCCGTAGCGGCTGCCGAGCGCACGCACTTCAAGCATCGGCCGGCTCCGCCGACTCGGCCGCGCCGAGGTAGGCCTCGATCACGCGCTCGTCGCGCGCCACCTCGGCGGGCGTGCCTTCGGCCAGACGCGCGCCGCGGTCGAGCACCAGCACCCGGTCGGACACCTCCATCACCAGGCGCATGTTGTGCTCGACCAGCACCACCGTCATGCCGCCGTGCGCCAGCTCGCGGATCAGCGCGTCGATCTCGCGCGCCTCGGTGTGGTTCAGCCCGGCGGCCGGTTCGTCGAGCAGCAGGACCTGCGGCTCGAGCGCGAGCGCACGCGCGATCTCCAGCCGCTTGAGCGCGCCGTAGGGCATGCTGTCGGCACGCGCGCCCAGGTAGGCGCCCAGGCCGACGCGCTGCATCAGCGCAGCGGCCTGCGCGCGGCACGCGGCCTCGGCGCGCGCCTGCGACGGCGTGCGCAGCAGCGAGGGCAGCAGCTCGCAGCGCTCGCGCAGGTGGCGCCCGGCCATCACGTTCTCGAGCGCGCTCATGTTGAAGAAGATCTGCAGGTTCTGGAAGGTGCGCCCCAGCCCGGCGGCCGCCCAGCGGTGCGTGGGCTGCCCGGTCACGTCGTGGCCGGCGAGCATGATGCGCCCCTGGTCGGGCCGGTAGATGCCGGTCAGCAGGTTCAGCAGCGTGGTCTTGCCGGCGCCGTTGGGGCCGATGATCGCGTGCACCGTGCCGGGGGCAACCTCGAAGGACAGGTTGTCGATCGCCTTCAGCCCGCCGAAGCGCTTGGACAGGCCCGCCACCGAGAGCATGCTGCCGGCCATCGCGCGTCAATCCTTAGCCACGAGCCGCGCCAGCGTGGGCACGATGCCGCGCGGGAAGAACACCATCGTTGCGACCAGCACCGCGCCGAAGACCATCATCTCGTAGTCCTTCAGCACGGTCAGCAGCTGCGGCAGCAGCGTGAGCACGGCCGCGCCGACCACCGCGCCCCAGATCGACGCCATGCCGCCGAACACCACCATGATCACCAGTTCCACCGAGTGCAGGAACGAGGCTTTGGCCGGCGTGATGAAGCCGGCGTAGTGCGCGGTCAGCGCGCCCGCCGTCGCCGCGAACACCGCCGAGATCACGAAGATGCGCAGCTTCCAGCGCGCGCTGTCGACTCCCAGCGTCTGCGCCGCGACCTCGGAGCCGTGCAGCGCCCGCAGCGCGCGGCCCACCGGCGAATCGATCAGGTTGCCCGCCAGCCACACCGCCAGCCACAGCACCACCGCGACGATCGCGTACCAGGTCGGCTCGCCCTGCAGCGCGCGCCCGGCGACCACCAGCGGCGGCACCGTCATGCCGTCGGGGCCGCCGGTCAGGCGGTCCTCGTTGACCAGCACGATCGACACGATCACGCCCAGGCCGAGCGTGGCCATCGCCAGCGTGTGCCCCTTCAGGCGCAGCGTGGGCCGGCCGACGGCCCAGGCGAGCAGGCCCATCGCGACCACCGCGGCCGGCAGCGACAGCCACACCGGCCAGCCCCAGCGGGTGGCCGCGATCGCGCTGCCGTAGCCGCCGAGCGCGTAGAAGGCCGCGTGGCCCAGGCTGATCTGCCCCGCATAGCCGATCAGCAGGTTCAGGCCGATGCAGACGATCGCGTTGAGCGCGACCAGGATCGCGACTTCGTAGAAATAGTTGTTGGCGAAGCCCAGCGGCAGCAGCGCCAGCACCGCCGCCAGCAGCGCCAGTTGCGGCGCGCGCGCCGGCACGCCGCCGCGCTCGCCGGCTGCCGTGGCGCGCCGGTCAGACACGCTCGCTGCCGCGGGCACCGACCAGCCCTCCGGGTAGGAAGAACAGCACCGCCAGGATCACGACGAACGCGATCACGTCCTTGTAGGCCGAGGACACGAAGCCGGCGCCCAGGCCTTCGATCAGCCCGAGCAGCAGCCCGCCGGCGACCGCGCCGCCGAAGCTGCCCAGGCCGCCCAGGATCGCGGCGGCGAAGCCCTTCAGGCCGAGCATCACGCCCACGTCGTACGAGGTGAGCGTGATCGGCGCGGTCAGCACGCCGCCGAGCGCGCCCAGCGCCGCGGCCAGCACGAAGCTCAGGCGCATCACGCCGCGCGTCGAGATGCCCATCAGGCGGGCGGCCAGCGGGTTGATCGCGGTGGCGCGCATCGCCTTGCCCAGCAGCGTGCGGTTGAAGAACCAGCCCAGCGCCAGCACCGCCACCGCCGAGCCGCCCAGCACCCACAGGCTCTGCGGCATCACAGTGGCGCCGCCCAGGTGCATCGGCTCGCTGCCGGTGAAGGCCGGCAACGAGTGGATGCCCTTGTCCCACACCAGCTGCGCCAGGCCGCGCAGGAACAGCGCCACGCCGATCGTGATGATGATCAGCGTGACCACGTCGGCCTGGCCCCCGGCCTGCGCCGGCTCGAGCGCGAGCCGCTGCACCAGCAGGCCCACCAGCATCGCGCCCGCCACCGCCAGCGGCACCGCCGCCCACAGCGGCAGCCCCAGCGCGACCAGCGACACCGCGCCCATGCCGCCGATCATCACGAATTCGCCCTGGGCGAAATTGATCGCGCGGCTGGCGTGGTAGACGATCGAGAAGCCGAGCGCGACCAGCGCATACACCGCGCCGGCGGTCAGCCCGCCGGCGACGAATTGCATCCAGTTCGCGCCCATCTGTGCCCGTCAACCGCGTGCGTGCCGGCGCGTCACTTCACCAGCGTCCAGTTGCCGTTCTTGACCTCGAGCATGCGGAACGCGCTCAGGTCCAGCCCCATGTGGTCGGTGGGCGACATGTTGACCACGCCGCCGGTGCCGACGTAGCCCTTGGTCGCCTCGATCGCGTCGCGCGTCTTGGCCTTGTCGGTGGAGCCGGCCGCCTTGACCGCGTTCACGTACAGCATCAGCCCGTCGTAGGCGTGGCCGCCGAAGGTCGACACGTCGGTCTTGTACTTGTCCTGATAGGCGTTGCGGTAGGCGGTGACCACCGGCTTCTGCGGGTCGCCGGCGGGCAGCAGGTCGGCCACCAGCAGCGCCGCGGCCGGCAGGCGCACGCCTTCGGCAGCGTCGCCCGACAGCTTGATGTACTCCTTCGACGCGACGCCGTGCGACTGGTACAGCGGCTGCGTCAGGCCCAGCTGCTTGTAGTTGCGCGTGACGATCGCCGGCCCCTGGCCGAAGCCGGCATTCAGCACCGCCTGCGCGCCGCTGCCCTTGATCTTGGTCAGCTGCGCGGTCATGTCGGTGTCGGCGGCGCCGTAGGTCTCGTCGGCGACGATCTGGATGCCCTGGTTCGGCGCCACCTTCACGCATTCGGCGCGCATGCTCTTGTCGAAGCCGCCGCTGCCCGAGATCAGCGCCGCCTTGGTGAAGCCGCGCGCCTTCATGTCGACGAAGATCTTCTCGCAGGCCATGCGGTCGGTGTGCGGCGTCTTGAACACCCACTTCTTGGTCGGCTCGACGATCACCACCGCGCCGGCCAGCGAGATGAACGGAATCCCGGCCGCCTCGGCCAGCGGCACCGCGGCCATCGTCTCGCCGGTGGAGGAGCCGCCGATCAGCACGTCGACCTTGTCCTGCTCGATCAGGCGCTTGGTGAAGGTGCGCGCCTTCTCGGCGTCGCCGGCCGAATCGTAGGAGATCAGCTGCAGCTTGCGGCCGTTGATGCCGCCGTCGGCGTTGATCTTGTCGACCATCATCTCCAGCGTCTTCTGCTCGGGGTCGCCGAGGAACGACGCCGGGCCGGTGACGGCCAGGAAGGTGCCGACGCGGATCGGCTCCTGCGCGGCGGCGGGCGCCGTCAGCAGCAGCGGCAGCGCCAGCGGGAGGGCGGCGCGTGTGAATCGGCGCAACGTTGCGGTCAACCGGCTCATGCAAATCTCCTTTGGCCCCATAGAATCCACGACACAAGCTCATTCTGGTACGAGAATGCAACTTTGTGATTTGATCTGGATTGGGTTTTGGTGAGCGGCACACACGGGAAAACCAGCACGCGGCACGCCGGCACGGGCGGCGCCGTGCCGCCGGTGCGGGTGCGCGCGGTGCGCCGGGCCGACCTGCCCGAGGTGATCGCGCTGGACGCCACCGTGACCGGGCTGCACAAGGCCGACTACTGGCAGCGCGTGTACCGGCGCTACGGCGTCGGCGGCCAGGGCCTGCGGCACTTCCTGGTGGCGACGGCCGGTGCGCGGGTGGTGGGTTTCGTGATCGGCGAGGTGCGCGACTGGGAGTTCGGATCGCCCCCCTGCGGCTGGGTATTCGCGATCGACGTCGACCCGCAGGCGCGCCAGCAGGGCGTGGGCACCTTGCTGCTGTCCGCCATGCGCCAGCGCTTCGAGCGTGTGGGCGTGCGCACGCTGCGCACCATGCTGGCCAGCGACAACCACCTGATCCTGTCGTTCTTCCGCAGCCAGGGCCTGCGCGCCGGGCGGCTGATCCCGCTCGAGCTCGAAGTCGGAGCGCCGTCTTGAAGCTGCAGACCAGCACCCGGCTGGCGCTGTACAGCGTGCTCGAGTTCGCGGCGCGGCCCGAGCAGCTCGTGGCTGCCGCCGAGGTGGCGGCGAAGTACGGCGAATCGGCGCATCACCTGGCCAAGGTGCTGTCGGAGCTGTCGCGCGCCGGCATCGTCGAGTCGGTGCGCGGGGTCGGCGGCGGCTATCGCTTCGCGGCCAACCCGAGGCGGCTGACGCTGCTGGACGTGATCCGTCTGTTCGAGACGCTCGAGCCCGGCGACGCCGCCGCGCAACGGGCCGGCACGCCGGTCGAGGCCGCGCTGCAGCAGGTGCAGGCCGAGATCGACCAGACCACGCTGGCGACCTTCGGGTCGATCACCGTGGCGACGATGCTGAAGATGGTGGAAGAGGCCCGACAAGCCGCGTGACCGCCCGCGGGCCCCGGGCCGATCCCCGGTCCGAGCTGCCGGGCGCTGCGGAGGGCTCGCCTGCGGCTCCCCGCTCTCGCAGGGGCACCGGGGCAGCGGTCTTGGCGTTGAGGAAGCTGCCCTGCGCGATGCTCGGGATGCCGGCCTGGGCCAGTTGAACGGGAGTTCGGCTGCGTCAGCTCCCGGCTGCCGTCACATGGCGATACCGTTGCCTCCCCGACCGACCGACACGATTGCAAGTGCTGGCGCGGGCAAACGCAAAGGGCTGGCGCCATGAGGGGAGGTGACCGGCGCCGCGCCACATCTGGCCGTAGCCCACCCGCTTGGCTTGACTGGCACTAGTGCAGTGTTCCACTCTATGCAGCACATAAAACCGCGCCTTTGCCGCCCTGGCGTCGTTGCAAATCCTCGCGATGCCACTGGGCATCGCTGCGGCTTGCGCCTAGCCAGGACGACAAATCCATCGGTTTTCTTAAGTGCTGCACAGAGTGGAACACTGCACTAGGCCACAAGCGTCATGCCGGCGCTCTTGACGGCAGCAGCATCGAACGTCATGGTGGTTTCGCATCCTTGGGCACGCGCGATGCGCTCGATCAGGCAGTCGGCAAAGTCGGCCCCTCCCTGGGAGAAGCGCCGTTGCGCCTGCAGCACCCGCTCGGCCCGGTCGATGACAAGCTCCTTGCTGCGCAACAGCAAGTTCAGCGCCTCCGCGATCTGGTCGCGGTTCAACCCGTAGCTGGACGACAGCACCCACACGAGTTCGACGATTGCCACCAGCGGCACGAAGCCCGGTTGGTCGCTGGTGAGGCTTTCGATGAGCCGCGTGGCCTTCGGGGACTGCCTCGGGTCGTCCTGCATGACGTAGCGCACGAGAACATTGGTGTCGAGTCCGATCATCGCGCCCGGGACCCCGCGGCCGCGATGGCGGCATTCATCTCGTCGATAGAGACCGCTCGCTTGGGCTTTCCGAAGCGCCCCTTCAGCTCGCGCACCGAGCGCGTGGCGGCGATGAGCTCGAAGCGCCCGGGCTCGATCTGGACGAACTCCACCCGGTCGCCTGCTTCGACGTTGAGCGCGCGGCGAACGTCGACAGGGATCGTGATCTGACCCTTGACGGTCAAGGTGGCAGTGGACACGCAGCGTTCTCCTGATTCCTTACTTCATTGTAAGGCATGGTCGTCAGCTCCCTGCTGCCCGCACATGGCGGTACCGACCCGTCGGTGACGCTCCCCGCTCTCGACCTGTCGCCATGAAGCAGTCGCTCGAGCTGTCCCTCGCTACGAAGAACTGCCGGTCCACCTACGAGATTGGCCCGCAATGCCCACAGCATGGGATGCGGGAGACGTTTCGGCATCGCCAGGTGGCGGAGGGAGCGGGATTCGAACCCGCGGTGGGCTGTTAACCCACACACGCTTTCCAGGCGTGCGACTTAAACCACTCATCCATCCCTCCGCAGGGTCTCCCTGCGCCGCGCCGGCCCGGCGCCGCGCGCGATTCTAGGCGGCCGCGGCGGCGCGCTGCAGCCAGCTCAGCGGCACGAACTGCAGCGCGCGCTCGTGCGTGCATTCCAGCACCGGCGGCGGCGCGCAATTGGCCTCGTAGGCCTCGCGCCAGCGCAGCGCGCACACGCACCAGCGGTCGCCGGGCTTCAGCCCCGGGAAGCGATGCTCGGGCCGGGGCGTGATCAGGTCGTTGCCGCGCTCGACCTGGAAGTTCAGGAAGCCGACGGTGACGCGCGCGCAGATCACGTGGCTGCCGGCGTCGTGGTCGTCGGTGTGGCAGCAGCCGTCGCGGTACCAGCCGGTCAGCGGGGCCAGCGAGCAGGGCACGAGCGGCGTGCCCAGCACGTTGAGCGCCTGCCTCACGTGCGCGGCCCCGGCGCCTTGACCAGCGCCATCGCGCTGGCGATCAGCGCGGCCACCTCGCTCATGTTGCTCGGCACGATCAGCGTGTTGTTCTTCTGCGCCAGCTTCGCGAAGGCCTCGACCGCCTGCTGTGCCACCTTCAGCTGCACCGCCTGCTCGCCGCCGGGCTCGCGGATCGCGGCGGCAACCTGGCGCAGCCCGGCGGCGGTGGCCTCGGCCACGGCGACGATCGCCGCCGCCTCGCCTTGCGCGGTGTTGATCTCGGCCTGCCTCTCGCCCTCGCTCTTGGCGATGAAGGCGGCGCGCTCGCCCTCGGCCAGGTTGATCTGCTCCTGGCGGCGGCCCTCGCTGGTGGCGATCACCGCGCGCTTCTCGCGCTCGGCGGTGATCTGCGCCTGCATCGCGCGCAGGATCTCGGCCGGCGGCGTCAGGTCCTTGATCTCGTAGCGCAGCACCTTCACGCCCCAGGTGAGCGCGGCATCGTCCAGCGCCGCCACCACCGCGGCGTTGATCGCCTCGCGCTCCTCGAAGGTCTTGTCCAGCTCCATCTTGCCGATCACGCTGCGCAGCGTGGTCTGCGCCAGCTGGGTGATCGCGACGACGTAGTTGGACGAGCCGTAGCTGGCGCGCATCGGGTCGGTGACCTGGAAGTACAGGATGCCGTCGACCTGCAACTGGGTGTTGTCGCGGGTGATGCACACCTGGCTGGGCACGTCCAGCGGCACTTCCTTCAGCGAATGCTTGTAGGCGACGCGCTCGATGAACGGGATTAGGAACTTCAGCCCCGGCGTCAGCGTGCGGTCGAAGCGGCCCAGGCGCTCGACCACCCACGCGTGCTGCTGCGGCACGATCCGGATCGTGCGCCAGACGAAGACCGCGGCGATGATGAAGAAGACGACGGCGATTTCCATGGCTTGCGTTCTCCGCGCGGGGTTCAGGGTTCGGCGGGCTCCACGATCAGGCGGTTGCCCTGCACCGCGATGATGCGGTGCAACCCCGGTGCCGCGGCGCCGGGGCCGCGGAACTCGGCAGTCCAATCGCTGCCGCGGTAGCTGACGCGGGCGCTGCCCTGCGCATCCCAGGCCTGCACCTGCAGCGTCTGGCCGATGTCGAGCAGCGCGTCGCGGTTGGACTGCACCGGCGCCGACCGCGGCGCGCGCGCACGCCGCAAGTGCCACAGCCCCGTGGTGCCGGCGCCGATCAGCGCGGCGGCGATCAACTGCGCGGGCAGGCCGACGCCCAGGTGCGCGGCCACGGCGCCGCCGGCGCAGCCCAGCGCCAGCATCAGCATGTAGAAGCTGCCGACGAACAGCTCGCCCAGCACCAGCAGCCCGGCTGCCAGCCACCAGACGCCCGCAGCGCCAAGATCCATCGAGGTCATCCGGTCACGCGCCTGCCGGCGAGTGTAGCCACTGCCCTGCGGCCGGGCGGCGCGGGCCTACACTGCGCGTCCTTCGCCTCCCGCCCCGCCTTCCGAAAGCAGCCGGCATGCAGCGCTTCCGCTTCCCGATCGTCATCATCGACGAAGACTTCCGCTCCGAGAACGCCTCGGGTTTCGGCATCCGCGCGCTCGCCGCGGCGATCGAGAAGGAGGGCTTCGAGGTGGTGGGCGCCACCAGCTACGGCGACCTGAGCCAGTTCGCGCAGCAGCAAAGCCGCGCCAGCGCCTTCATCCTGTCGATCGACGACGAAGAATTCTCCGCCGGCCCCGAGCTCGACCCGGCGGTGCTGAACCTGCGCAAGTTCATCGCCGAGATCCGCTTCCGCAACGCCGACATCCCGATCTACCTGTACGGCGAGACGCGCACCAGCCAGCACCTGCCGAACGACGTGCTGCGCGAGCTGCACGGCTTCATCCACATGTTCGAGGACACGCCGGAGTTCGTGGCCCGGCACATCATCCGCGAGGCCCGCAGCTACCTCGCCGGCCTGGCGCCGCCGTTCTTCAAGGCGCTGATGGACTACGCGCAGGACGGCTCCTACAGCTGGCACTGCCCGGGCCACAGCGGCGGCGTCGCCTTCCTGAAGAGCCCGGTCGGGCAGATGTTCCACCAGTTCTTCGGCGAGAACATGCTGCGCGCCGACGTGTGCAACGCGGTCGAGGAGCTGGGCCAGCTGCTCGACCACACCGGGCCGGTGCTGCAGAGCGAGCGCAACGCGGCGCGCATCTTCAACGCCGACCACTGCTTCTTCGTGACCAACGGCACCAGCACCAGCAACAAGATCGTCTGGCACCACACGGTGGCGCCGGGCGACGTGGTGGTGGTCGACCGCAACTGCCACAAGAGCATCCTGCACGCGATCATCATGACCGGCGCGGTGCCGGTGTTCCTGACGCCCACGCGCAACCACCACGGCATCATCGGCCCGATCCCGAAGGCCGAGTTCTCGATCGAATCGATCCGGCGCAAGATCGCCGCCAACCCGCTGCTGGCCGGCGTGGATGCGGCCAAGGTGCGCCCGCGCATCCTGACGCTGACCCAGAGCACCTACGACGGCGTGCTCTACAACACCGAGACGATCAAGCACGGCCTGGACGGCTACATCGACAACCTGCACTTCGACGAGGCCTGGCTGCCGCACGCGGCCTTCCACGACTTCTATGGCCAGTTCCACGCGATGGGCAAGAAGCGGCCGCGGCCGAAGGAGCAGATGGTCTGGGTCACGCAGAGCACGCACAAGCTGCTGGCCGGCATCAGCCAGGCCAGCCAGGTGCTGGTGCAGGACGCGCAGCACCTCAAGCTCGACCGGCACCTGTTCAACGAGGCCTACCTGATGCACACCAGCACCAGCCCGCAGTACGCGATCATCGCCAGCTGCGACGTGGCCGCGGCGATGATGGAGGCGCCCGGCGGCACCGCGCTGGTGGAGGAGAGCATCGCCGAGTCGCTGGACTTCCGGCGCGCGATGCGCAAGGTCGAGCAGGAGTACGGCCGCGACTGGTGGTTCACGGTCTGGGGCCCGGACAAGCTGGCCGCCGAGGGCATCGGCCGCCAGGCCGACTGGCTGCTGAAGGCCGGCGCGCGCTGGCACGGCTTCGGCGCGCTGGCCGAAGGCTTCAACATGCTCGACCCGATCAAGTGCACGATCGTCACGCCGGGGCTGGACCTGTCGGGCAAGTTCGCGAAGACGGGCATCCCGGCGTCGGTGGTCACCAAGTTCCTGGCCGAGCACGGCGTGGTGGTGGAGAAGACCGGGCTGTACTCGTTCTTCATCATGTTCACGATCGGCATCACCAAGGGCCGCTGGAACACGCTGCTGACCGCGCTGCAGCAGTTCAAGGACGACTACGACAAGAACGCGCCGATGTGGCGCGTGCTGCCCGAGTTCTGCGCCGGCCACCCGCGCTACGAGCGCATGGGCCTGCGCGACCTGTGCCAGGCGATCCACGAAACCTACGCGAAGGGCGACATCGCCCGCCTGACCACCGACATGTACCTGTCGGACCTGCAGCCGGCGATGAAGCCCAGCGACGCCTACGCGCGCATCGCCCACCGCGAGACCGAGCGCGTCGAGATCGACGCGCTCGAGGGCCGGATCACCACCGCGCTGCTGACGCCGTATCCGCCGGGCATCCCGCTGCTGATCCCGGGCGAGCGCTTCAACCGGCGGATCGTCGACTTCCTGCACTTCACGCGGCAGTTCAACGCCGCGTTCCCGGGATTCGACACCGACGTGCACGGCCTGGTCGAGACCGACGACGACGCCGCGCCGCGCCGCTACTACGTGGACTGCGTGCGCGCCTGAAGCCGGCGCGCGGCGGCGTTCAGACCCCGGCCGGCGGGTCGGCGAGCCCGATCGCCACCTGGTTGAAGCCGCCGTCGACGTAGGAAACCTCGGCGGTCACGCCCGAGGCCAGGTCCGACAGCAGGAAGGCGGCGACGTTGCCGACCTCGTCGATGGTCACGTTGCGGCGCAGCGGCGCCGACTTCGCGACGATGTCCAGCAGCTTGCTCAAATCCTTGATGCCCGAGGCCGCCAGCGTGCGGATCGGCCCGGCCGACAGGCCGTTGACGCGGATGCCCCTGGGGCCCAGGCTGCCGGCCAGGTAGCGCACGCTGGCCTCCAGGCTGGCCTTGGCCAGGCCCATCGTGTTGTAGTGCGGCACGATCCGTTGCGAACCCAGGTAGGTCAGCGTCAGCAGCGAACTGCCCGGGCGCAGGTGGGGCAGCGCCGCCTTGGCCATCGCCGGGAAGCTGTAGGCCGAGATGTCCTGCGCGACGCGGAAGGCCTCGCGCGACAGGCCGTCGAGGAAGTCGCCGGCGATGGCCTCGCGCGGCGCGAAGCCGATCGAGTGCACGAAGCCGTCCAGCTGCGGCCAGTGCACCGCCAGGTCGGTGAACAGCGCAGCGATCTGCGCGTCGTCGCCCACGTCGCAGTCGAACACCAGCTTGGAATCGAACTCGGCGGCGAACTCGACGATCCGGTCCCGGAAGCGCTCGCCGACGTAGCTGAAGGCCAGTTCGGCCCCCTCGCGCCGGCAGGCGCGGGCCACGCCGTAGGCGATCGAGCGGTTGGACAACAGCCCGGTGATCAGCAGACGCTTGCCGGTGAGGAATCCCATGGTGGTCTCGATGCTAGAAGGGTGTGCGCTGGGCCGGCGGCCTGCCGGGCCCGTGGTGTCAACCGGCGATTCTGGCATGGCTGCACGCGGCGGTTGCCGCAGGGTGCCGGTCGAGGTTAGAATCCGACTTTCGCTGGTGCAGTCGTGATGCAGTCGGGTGGGCGGATCTGATCCAGCCCATTTTTTATGTCCGGCGCGTTCGCAGGCCCTGAACAGGGCACGCGGCGCGGGCACGGACCCCTGCAGTCCACCTGCTGCACCGGCGCGGCCAGCGACGGCGGCAGGGGGCGTCGCCGGCCGGCAGGCATGCCCCCGGCGGGGCAGGTGGCGGACCTTGACGGGTACCTTGACGACAACGGCAGATTGGCGCGCAGCGGTCGAACGCACGGTGAGCGGGCTCGACTACGAACTGGTCGACCTCGAACGGTCGGCCGGCGGGCTGCTGCGCGTCACGATCGACCGCATACCCGGCCGCGAGTATCCCGACGGCGCCGAGGCCGTGACCGTCGACGACTGCGAGCGCGTGACGCGCCAGCTGCAATACGTGCTGCAGGTGGCGGGGGTCGACTACGCGCGGCTCGAGGTGTCGTCGCCCGGGCTGGACCGGCCGCTGAAGCAGCCGGCGCACTACGCCCGCTTCGCCGGCGCGCGCATCGACCTCAGCCTGAAGCAGCCGCTGGCCGGGCGCCGCAATTTTCGCGGCCGGCTGGCGGCAGCCGAAGCGGGCTGGCGGCTCGAGCTGGAAGATGCCGGCGGTGCCGCTTCGGGCCAGGCGCTGGACTTCACGCTGGACGAGGTGCGCGAGGCCCGTCTGGTGCCGGTGATCGATTTCAAGGGCCGCGGCGCGCGTGCGCCGAAAGCCCGCCCCGCAGCGGGCCTGGATGGAGGTCGTAAAGAATGAATCGCGAAATGCTGATGCTGGTCGATGCGATCTCGCGCGAGAAGAGCGTCGATCTCGACGTGGTCTTCGACGCGGTCGAGGCGGCGCTCGCGTCGGCGAGCAAGAAGTTCCACGGCGCCGACTGGGACATCCGCGTCGCCATCGACCGCGACACCGGCGAATACGAGACCTTCCGCCGCTGGCACGTGGTGCCCAACGAGGCCGGCCTCGAGAACGCCGACGCCGAGACGCTGCTGTTCGAGGCGCAGGAGCAGATCCCCGACATCGAGGAAGGCGACTACATCGAGGAGCCGATCGAATCAGTGCCGATCGGCCGCATCGGCGCGATGGCGGCCAAGCAGGTGATCCTGCAGAAGATCCGCGACGCCGAGCGCGAGCAGCTGCTCAACGACTTCCTGTCGCGCGGCGAGAAGATCTTCGTCGGCACCGTCAAGCGGCTGGACAAGGGCGACATCATCGTCGAGAGCGGCCGGGTCGAAGGTCGGCTCAAGCGCAGCGAGATGATCCCGAAGGAGAACCTGCGCACCGGCGACCGCGTGCGCGCCTTCATCACCGGCATCGACCCGACCCAGCGCGGCGCGCAGATCATGCTGTCGCGCTCGAGCCCCGCCTTCATGATGGAGCTGTTCCGCCAGGAGGTGCCCGAGATCGAGCAGGGGCTGCTCGAGATCAAGAGCTGCGCGCGCGATCCCGGCAGCCGCGCGAAGATCGCGGTGGTCAGCCGCGACCGCCGCGTCGACCCGATCGGCACCTGCGTGGGCGTGCGCGGCTCGCGCGTCAACGGCGTGACCACCGAGCTCGCCGGCGAGCGCGTGGACATCGTGCTGTGGTCCGAAGACCCGGCGCAGTTCGTGATCGGCGCGCTGGCGCCGGCGAACGTGCAGTCGATCGTCGTCGACGAGGAGCGGCACGCGATGGACGTGGTCGTCGACGAAGAGAACCTGGCCATCGCCATCGGCCGCGGCGGCCAGAACGTGCGCCTGGCCAGCGAGCTCACCGGCTGGCGCATCAACATCATGACCGCCGAGGAATCCCAGGCCAAGCAGAGCGAGGAGTCCGACTCGGTGCGCAAGCTCTTCGTCGACAAGCTCGACGTGGACGAGGAGGTGGCCGAGATCCTGATCGCCGAAGGCTTCACCAGCCTCGAGGAGGTGGCCTACGTGCCGCTGCAGGAGATGCTGGAGATCGAAAGCTTCGACGAGGACACCGTGCACGAGCTGCGCAGCCGCGCGAAGGACGCGCTGCTGACGATGGAGATCGCGCGCGAGCAGCGCGTCGACCAGGCTTCGCAGAACCTGCGCGACCTGGACGGGCTCACGTCCGAACTCATCGCCCGCCTCAGCGACAACGGCATCCACACCCGCGACGACCTCGCCGACCTGGCGGTGGACGAACTCACCGAGATGACCGGGATCGACGACGAGCAGGCGAAGACGCTGATCATGAAGGCGCGCGAACACTGGTTCACCGCCTGATGCCGCGTCCTCACGACCCGACCTGCAACGATCGACCCGCACTGAAGGAATCCCGACCATGGCCGTGACCACCGTCGCCCAGCTAGCCACGGAGTTGGGCCGCCCCGCCGCCGTGCTGCTGGACCAGCTGTCGTCGGCGGGCGTGCCCAAGCGGTCGCCCGACGACGCCCTGTCCGACGCCGACAAGGAGCGGCTGCTCGAGCACCTGCGCAGCGCGCACGGCACCGGCGGCGCCGAGCGCAAGAAGATCACGCTGGTGCGCAAGTCCACCAGCGAGATCAAGCAGGCCGACGCTTCCGGCAAGGCGCGCACGATCCAGGTGGAAGTGCGCAAGAAGCGCGTGTTCGTCAAGCGCGAGGAAGGCAGCGGCGCGGCCGAGGAGGCGGCGGCAGCCGCTGCGGCCGAGGCCGCGGCTGCGGCCGAGGAAGCCGCGGCCGCCGAGCGCGCCGAGAACGAGCGCCGCGAACGCGAGGCGCGCGAGCAGGCCGAAGCGTTGCGCCGCCAGGAGGCCGAACTCGCCGAGGCACGGCGCCTGCGCGAAGAACAGGAACAACGCGAGCGCGAAGCCGCCGAGGCGCGCGCCCGCGAGGCCGCGGCCCAGGCGGCTGCGGCCCTTGCCGCGCCGGCGCAAGCGGCGCCGGTCGCCCCAGAGGGTGCGGCCCCGGTCGCCGAGAAGGCGTCGGCCGAGAAGGCGCCGGCCGAGGCAGCGGCGGGCGCGGCCGCATCGCCGGCCGAGCCGGCCAAGCCCGCGCTGCGCGTGGTCAAGGCGGCCACGATCGAGGCCGAGGACAAGGCGCGCCAGGCCGACCTCGACCGCCGCCGCAAGGCGGCTGAAGCCGAGGCCGCGGCGATCCGCTCGATGATGGCGCAGCCCAAGAAGGTGCTGGTCGCCAAGAAGCCGGAGCCGGCCAAGCCGGCCGACGCCGCCACCGGCATCACCGGCACGATCCACAAGCCCAAGACCGCACCGGGGGCTGCGGCGACGACGCCCGCCAAGCCGGGCGACAAGAAGTCGGTCAAGTCGGAGAAGCTGTCGTCGAGCTGGGCCGACGACGCCAAAAAGCGGGCCGCAGCCAAGACCCGCAGCGACGGCGGCGCCGGCCGCCCCGGCTGGCGCGCACCGCGCGGCGGGCGCCGCGGCGACTCCCGCGACGGCGGCGCGCGTCCGGCAGCCGCGTCGGCCGAGTTCGTGCAGCAGGAAGTGCACGTGCCCGAGACGATCAGCGTCGCCGACCTGGCGCACAAGATGTCGATCAAGGCCGCCGAGTTGATCAAGCAGCTGATCAAGCTCGGCCAGATGGTCACGATCAACCAGCAGCTCGACCAGGAGACCGCGATGATCCTGGTCGAGGAGATGGGCCACAAGGCGGTGGCGGCCAAGCTCGACGACCCGGAAGCCTTCCTCGAGGAAGAAGAGGCGGCGACCACCGGCACCGAACAGCCGCGCGCCCCGGTGGTCACGGTCATGGGCCACGTCGACCACGGCAAGACCTCGCTGCTCGACTACCTGCGGCGCACGCGCGTGGCCTCCGGCGAGGCCGGCGGCATCACCCAGCACATCGGCGCGTACCACGTCGACACGCCGCGCGGCTCGATCACCTTCCTCGACACGCCGGGCCACGCCGCGTTTACCGCGATGCGCGCGCGCGGCGCCAAGGCCACCGACATCGTGATCCTGGTGGTGGCCGCCGACGACGGCGTGATGCCGCAGACGAAAGAGGCGATCCACCACGCGAAGGCGGCGGGCGTGCCGATCGTGGTCGCGATGAACAAGATCGACAAGCCCGAGGCCAACGTCGAGCGCGTGAAGAGCGAGCTGGTGGCCGAACAGGTGGTGCCCGAGGAGTTCGGCGGCGATTCGCCGTTCGTGCCGGTGTCGGCCAAGACCGGGCAGGGCATGGACGGCCTGCTCGAGCAGGTGCTGCTGCAGGCCGAGGTGCTCGAGCTGCACGCGCCGGTCGATGCGATGGCCAAGGGCCTGGTGATCGAGGCGCGGCTGGACAAGGGCCGCGGCCCGGTGGCCACCGTGCTGGTGCAGAGCGGCACGCTGAACAAGGGCGACGTCGTGCTCGCCGGATCGAGCTGGGGCCGGGTGCGCGCGATGCTCGACGAGGACGGCCACGCGACCGACAGCGCCGGCCCGTCGATCCCGGTCGAGATCCAGGGCCTGACCGAGGTGCCGCAGGCCGGCGACGAGTTCATGGTGCTGGGCGACGAGCGTCGCGCGCGCGAGATCGCCACCTTCCGGCAAGGCAAGTACCGCGACGTGAAGCTGGCGAAGAAGCAGGCCGCCAAGCTCGAGAGCATGTTCGAGACCATGGGCGAAGGCCAGGCGCAGACGCTGTCGCTGATCATCAAGGCCGACGTGCAGGGCTCGCAGGAGGCGCTGGCGCAGGCGCTGGCCAAACTCAGCACCGACGAAGTGCGGATCCAGATCGTGCACTCGGCGGTGGGCGGCATCAGCGAGAGCGACGTCAACCTGGCGATCGCGTCCAAGGCGGTGATCATCGGCTTCAACGTGCGCGCCGACGCCGGCGCGCGCAAGCTCGCCGAGAACAACAGCGTCGACCTGCGCTACTACAACATCATCTACGACGCGGTCGACGAGGTGAAGGCGGCGATGACCGGCATGCTCGCGCCCGAGCAGAAGGAGGAGGTCATCGGCACCGCCGAGATCCGCACGGTGTTCGTCGCGTCGAAGATCGGCACGGTGGCCGGCTGCATGGTCACCGCCGGCGTGGTGCGGCGCGGCGCGCGGGTGCGCATCGTGCGCGACCACGTCGTCGCGTTCACCGGCGAGGTCGAGAGCGTGCGCCGCATCAAGGAGGACGTGCGCGAAGTCAAGGAAGGCTTCGAGTGCGGCATCAAGATCAAGAACTACCACGACATCGCCGAGGGCGACCAGCTGGAGTTCTTCGAGGTCAAGGAGGTCGCGCGCACGTTGTAGCCCGACGGCGCGCCCGGCACCCCCGGACCCCGCCGGCGAGCTGCAGGCGGGGTTCGCCGTTTGAGGAGGCCCCATGCGGCACAAGCGATCGATCCCCAACCGCGCCTATCGCGTGTCCGACCAGATCCAGCGCGATCTGGCCGAGCTGCTGCGCGGGCTGAAGGATCCGCGCATCGGCCTGGTGACGATCAACGCGGTCGAAGTCTCGCCCGACTATGCGCACGCGAAGGTCTGGTTTTCGCAGCTCGGCGGCGACCCGGCCGACTGCGAGCGCGCGCTCAACGAAGCTGCCGGCTTCCTGCGCAACGGCCTGTTCAAGCGGCTGGCGATCCACACCGTGCCGACGCTGCACTTCGTGTTCGACCGCAGCACCGAGCGCGCTGCGGATCTCGGCGCGCTGATCGCCAAGGCCAATGCCGATCGTGCCAAGGATTGAAGTGAGACTGTCGCTTCTTCGGTCGGGTTGCGGTCCTGTCCTGTCTCTCGAAACGTCTGCTGTTCTTCGTTGCGTTTCGGGGCTGTTGAGGCAAAGCCGCCGAGGGGGTAGCCGGCTGCGTTCAGCCAAATTCTTATTCACTCCGCCGACTACCCCCTCGTCGGCTTTGCCGGCACCGCCGGCGCGCTTCTTCGGCAAACCCCCACTGCGTCGAGCAGCGCGCGAACAGCGGTGTCGGCACACCACCGCCCGGGCCGACGGCGGGGTGGCCAACGGAGTGAATAAGAATTTGGCTGAACGGAGTTGGCCACCCCGGCGGCGGCCCCGTGCGCCACGTTTTCGCGTAGGAACGGCTGCAAGTGGTGAAACGATGAACGGCCGCAACGGACCGACAGCAGCAGCCGGGTTCATCGCGTTTCATGCGTTGCGGATCACCCGACGCGTGGTGGCGCAACCATGACGATCGGCCGGCCGCCTCGCCCCCCGCGCCGCGCGCTGCACGGCGTGCTGCTGCTCGACAAGCCGCTGGGCTGGAGCAGCCAGGACGCGCTGCGCAAGGTCAAGGGGCTGCTGCGCGCCGAGAAGGCCGGCCACACCGGCACCCTCGACCCGCTGGCCACCGGGTTGCTGCCGCTGTGCTTCGGCGCGGCCACCAAGTTCGCGCAGATCGCACTCGACGCCGACAAGGCCTACCGCGCGACGCTGCACCTGGGCCGCACCACCACCACCGGCGACCTCGAAGGCGAGGTCGTCGACCAGCGAGCGGCGCCCCAGGACCGCAGCGCCGTCGAAGCGGCCTGCGCCCGCTTCGTCGGCGCGATCGAGCAGCTGCCGCCGATGCATTCGGCGCTCAAGCACCAGGGCCGCGCGTTGTACGACTACGCCCGCGCCGGCGTCGAAATCGAGCGCCGGCCGCGGCCGGTGCGCATCGACGCGATCGACGTGGTCGGCTGGCAGCCGCCGCTGCTGGTGATCGACGTGCGCTGCAGCAAGGGCACCTACATCCGCACGCTGGCCGAGGACATCGGCCGCGCGCTCGGCTGCGGCGCTCACCTGGCGGCGCTGCGACGCACCGGCAGCGGCGCGCTGCGGGTGGACGACGCCGTCACCGTCGAGGCCCTGCAGGCGCTGGACGACGCCGGGCGCCTGGCGCTGCTGCACCCGCCCGACCTGCTGCTCGCCGGCTGGCCGGAATGCCGGCTGCCGGCCGACGAGGCCGCGCGCTTCCTGACCGGGCTGCGCCGGCGCATCGACGCGGCCGACGCACCGCAGGTGCGCGTCTACGGCCCGCAACACGAGGCGCTGCTCGGCGCCGCCCACATCACCGCCGGCGAGTTGATTCCCGACCGGCTGCTTTCGCCCGCCGAAGTGCAGGCCCTGTGCCCATGAACCGACCCATCCGCAACATCGCGATCATCGCCCACGTCGACCACGGCAAGACCACGCTCGTGGACCAGCTGCTGCGCCAGAGCGGCACCTTCCGCAGCCACGAGAAGGTGGCCGAGCGCGTGATGGACAGCAACGACCTGGAGCGCGAACGCGGCATCACGATCCTGGCCAAGAACTGCGCGGTCGAATGGCAGGGCACGCACATCAACATCGTCGACACGCCCGGGCACGCCGACTTCGGCGGCGAGGTCGAGCGCGTGCTGTCGATGGTGGACGGCGTGCTGCTGCTGGTCGACGCGGTCGAAGGCCCGATGCCGCAGACCCGCTTCGTCACGCGCAAGGCGCTGGCGCTGGGCCTGAAGCCCATCGTCGTCGTCAACAAGGTCGACCGCCCCGGCGCGCGCACCGACTACGTGGTCAACGCCACCTTCGATCTGTTCGACAAGCTGCACGCCACCGAGGAGCAGCTCGACTTCCCGGTGGTCTACGCGTCGGGCCTGAACGGCTGGGCCGCGAACCAGCCGGGCGTGACCGGCACCGACCTGGGCCCGCTGTTCGACGCGATCCTGCGCCACGTGCCGGCGCACGAGGGCGATGCCGCCGCGCCGCTGCAGCTGCAGATCTGCTCGCTCGACTATTCGAGCTACGTGGGCCGCATCGGCATCGGCCGGATCAACCAGGGCACGCTCGCGCCCGGTCAGGTGGTGGCGGTGTACGCCGGGCCCGAGGCGGCGCCGGTGCTCACCAAGGTCAACCAGGTGCTGATGTTCGAGGGCCTGGAGCGCCGCGCCGCCGAGCAGGCCGGCCCGGGCGACATCGTGCTCGTCAACGGCGTCGAGTCGATCGGCATCGGCGTCACGCTGACCGACCCGCAGCAGCCGCTGCCGCTGCCGATGCTGCAGGTGGACGAGCCGACGCTGACGATGAACTTCTGCGTCAACACGAGCCCCTTGGCCGGGCGCGAAGGCAAGTTCGTCACCAGCCGGCAGATCTGGGACCGGCTGCAGCGCGAGCTGCAGAGCAACGTCGCGCTGCGCGTGGCCGAGACCAGCGAAGACGGCGTGTTCGAGGTCGCGGGCCGCGGCGAGCTGCACCTGACGATCCTGCTCGAGAACATGCGCCGCGAGGGCTACGAACTCGCGGTCAGCAAGCCGCGCGTCGTGTTTCACGAAGAGGACGGGCAGCGGCTCGAGCCGATCGAGCTGGTCACCGCCGACGTCGAGGAGCAGCACCAGGGCGCGGTGATGCAGGCGCTGGGCGAGCGCCGCGGCGAGCTGACGCACATGGAGCCCGACGGCAGGGGACGGGTGCGGCTGGACTACCGCATCCCGGCGCGCGGGCTGATCGGCTTCCAGAACGAATTCCTGAACCTGACGCGCGGCACTGGGCTGATCAGCAACATCTTCGACGGCTGGGAGGCCTTCCGCGGCGAGATCGGCGGGCGCAAGAACGGCGTGCTGATCAGCCAGGACGACGGCGAGGCGGTGACCTACGCGCTGGGCAAGCTCGACGACCGCGGCCGCATGTTCGTCAAGCCCGGCGACCCGCTGTACGAGGGCATGGTGATCGGCATCCACAGCCGCGACAACGACCTGGTCGTCAACCCGGTGCGCAGCAAGCAGCTGACCAACTTCCGCGCCGCCGGCAAGGAGGACGCGATCAAGCTCACGCCGCCGATCGTGCTGACGCTGGAGTACGCGGTGGAGTTCATCGACGACGACGAGCTGGCCGAGATCACGCCGCGGAGCATCCGCATCCGCAAGCGGCACCTGAAGGAACACGAGCGCAAGCGTGCCAGCCGCGAGGCCGCATGACGCATCGCCGCGCGGTGCTGCTGATGGCGGCGGTCACGGCGATGTGGAGCATCGCCGGCATCGTCACGCGCCAGCTGGAGCACGCGCGCAGCTTCGAGATCACCTTTTGGCGCAGCTTGTTCTGCGCGCTGGCGCTGGCGCTGATGCTCGGTGCGATGCGCGGGCCGGGCGCGCTGTGGCGCACGCTGCGCGGCGGCGGGCGCGCGCTGTGGATCAGCGGCGCCTGCTGGGCCGTGATGTTCACCGCCTTCATGGTGGCGCTGAGCCTGACCACCGTGGCCAACGTGCTGGTGACGATGGCGCTGGGGCCGCTGTTCACCGCGCTGGGCGCGCGCTTCGCGCTCGGCCACGCGCTGCCGCTGCGCACCTGGGCGGCGATCGCCGCGGCCGGCGCCGGCATCGCCTGGATGTACGGCTCGCAGTTCGGCGCCGCCGATGCGCAGCACCTGGCCGGCGTGGGCATCGCGCTGGCGGTGCCGCTGGCCGGCGCGGTCAACTGGACGCTGCTGCAGCACCTGCACCATGGCGAAGGCGACGACGACGCGCCGGCCCCCGACATGCTCGTGGCGGTGCTGCTGGGCGCCGTGCTGTCGGCACTGCTGACGCTGCCGCCGGCGCTGCCCTTCGCCGCGACCGGCCGCGACCTGGCGCTGCTCGGCCTGCTCGGCGTGGTGCAGTTGGCGGTGCCCTGCCTGCTGGCGGTGCGCGTGGCCCGGGTGCTCAAGGCGCCCGAGATCGCGCTGCTGGCGCTGCTCGAGGTGATCTTCGGCGTGGCCTGGGTGTGGCTCGGCAGCACCGAGTCGCCGACCCCGGCGGTGCTGGGCGGCGGCGCACTGGTGCTGGGCGCGCTCGCCGTCAACGAGGCGCTGGCGCTGCGCCAGACGGTGCGTGCTGCCGGCACGGTGCCGCGGCCCGGGCACTGATCGCCCTGCTGCCCGGCCATCGATGGGCGGCCGCTAACATCCTGCGGTCGGCGCCGACCCGATCGGTTGCGGCTCCGGAGCCGGGCTGCCGTGCGGCGGCATACAGGGGAGAGGACTGATGCAGATTGTGGCCAACGGCATCCAGATCGAGGTCGAGACCCACGGGCCGGCCGGCGGCGACCCGCTGCTGCTGATCATGGGCCTGGGCATGCAGCTGATCGGCTGGCCCGACGAACTGGTCGACATGCTGGTGCAGCGCGGTTTTCGCGTGCTGCGCCACGACAACCGCGACGTCGGCCTGAGCCAGGGCTTCGACGCGCACGGCGTGCCCAACGTGATGGTCACCGCGCTGCGCCAGCGGCTGCGGCTGCGGATCGATCCGCCGTACCGCGTGGCCGACATGGCCGCCGACGCGCTGGGCGTGCTCGACGCGCTGGGCATCGAGCGCGCGCACGTGTGCGGCGCATCGATGGGCGGCATGATTGCGCAGCACCTGGCGGCCAAGCACCCGCAGCGGGTGAAGAGCCTGACGCTGATCATGACCACCTCGGGCGCGCGCGATCTGCAGCAGCCGCGCGCCGAAGTGCTGAGCGCGCTGCTGACGCGGCCGATGCGCGCCGACCTGCACGCCTATGCCGAGCATTCGGCGCGCCTGCTGCGGGTGATCGGCAGCCCCGGCTACCCGCCGGACGCGCAGCGCATGCAGCAGCGGCTGCGGGCCTCGTTCGAGCGCGCGTACCGGCCGGCGGGCACCTCGCGGCAGATGGTGGCGATCGCCGCCGACGGCGACCGCTCGCCGCTGCTGCCGAAGATCGTCGCACCGACCCGCGTGATCCACGGCGAGGCCGACCCGCTGGTGCCGGTGCCGGCGGCGCACGACCTGATCGCCAAGATCGGCGGCGCGCAGGCCGACATCGTCGCCGGCATGGGCCACGACCTGCCGCTGCCGCTGCTGCCGCGCGTGGCCGAGGGCATCGCGCTGAACGCGGCGCGCGCGCCGCGCTGAGCGCCTGCAGGCCGCGGTCCAGGTCCGTCGTGGAGCCGGCAGCGCTGCTCGCGGTCTTCACCGGCGCCGGCCTGGGCGCGCTGCTGCGCTGGGGGCTCGCACTGTGGCTGAACCCGCTCGTGCCCAACCTGCCGCTGGGCACGGTCGCGGCCAACCTCGGCGGCGGGCTGCTGGTCGGCATCGCCACCACGGTATTCGCGCAGCACCCCGAATTGCCGCTGCAGTGGCGGCTGCTGGTGATCACCGGCTTCCTCGGCGGGCTGACCACCTTCTCCACCTTCTCGGCCGAAGTGGTGCACCTGATCCAGCGCCACGAATACGCGTGGGCCGCCGGCGCGGCGGGCGTGCACCTGCTGGGCTCGCTGGCGCTGACCGGGCTGGGCATCGCACTCGCGCTGGCGCTGTTTGGCCGCGGGTGAGGGCGTTGACGGCCGTGGCCGACCGGATTTCCCCCGAACGCCGCAGTGCGCTGATGAGCCGCATCCGCTCGAAAGATACGCAGCCCGAACTGGCGGTGCGGCGCCTGCTGCATGCGCTGGGCTACCGCTACGTGCTGCACGACAAGCGGTTGCCGGGTACCCCCGATCTCGTCTTCCCGGCGAGGCGGAAGGTGATCTTCGTTCACGGATGCTTCTGGCATGGCCATCGCTGTCCGCGCGGTTTCAGGCCGGCGGCCAACCGGGAGTTCTGGGCGGCGAAGATCGAGCGCAACCGCGTGCGGGACCGTTCGGCACGGCGCGAACTGCGGCGCAGCGGATGGGATGTGCTCGAAGTGTTCGAGTGCGGCATCAAGCCGGGAAGGATGGCCGCGCTGCGCGCAAGGCTCGAAGCGTTCCTGGAGTCGCCGCGCCTGCCCTGACGACGCTTATACTGGATGGAATTACAGATTCCGCTCGAACCTGTCGCCCATAGCCTATGCCGTACGACCTGACCGACGCGCAACGCGACAAGTACCGCGAGACCTCCCGACGGTCGAAATCGCGCAAGGAGGAACTGTTGCGCGGGCCCCGTACAGGCTCCGAGACCGACGGCATCGATCCGTCCCGCAGGCTCGACCCCCTTGACCTGATGCCGCAACTTGCGCCGAACGCGCTGAGTTGCCTGTCCCTGTTCGCGGGCGGCGGCGGTCTGGATCTCGGCTTCGAGCGTGCGGGCTGCAGTCACGCCGCATCCTTCGAGATCCTCGACATCTGCGGCGACACGTTGCGGGCAAACCGGCCCGAATGGGAAATCCGTTCCGGCCCGGCCGCCGGGGACGTCCGCACTGCCGCGTTCGGCGATTGGCGCGGGGTCGATATCGTGCACGGCGGGCCGCCCTGCCAGCCGTTCTCGACGGCCGGCAGGCAGGCGGGTGCAGACGACCCCCGCAACATGTGGCCGGAGTTCGTCCGTTGCATCGGGCAGACCCGTCCGCGCGCCTTCGTTGCCGAGAACGTGCCGGGCATGCTCGATCGGAAGTTCGAAACCTTCGTCGAGCACAACATCCTGCAGCCGCTGCGCGAGCAGTACACCATCTTCAGGTTCAAGCTGTCGGCGCATGACTTCGGCGTGCCGCAGGCGCGGCGCAGGGTCTTTTTCGTCGGCTTCCGCAACGCGCGCGACGCGGCGCGCTGGTCGATGCCCGAGCCGACGCATGGCGACATCGGCTCGCTGTTCGGCCCGCTGCTGCCGCGCAGCACTGCGCGCAGCAGCCTCGGGTTGCCGGACATCGGCCTGGACGCCGTCGCACCTACGTTGAGGTCAGGCTTCACAGGCCCGCGAAAGACCACCGGGGTCGTCAACAGCAAGGGGTCGCTGAAGATCTGGCACGACTTGCGCATCTGGCCCAGCGGCGTCCAGCCGACGCGCGCTATGGCCCACGCCTACACGCCCGAAAACGGCCACTTCCGCCTTTCGGTCGACGACTGTGCGCTGCTGCAGGGCTTCCCGGCCCGCTGGCGGTTCAGCGGCGCCGTCTATCAGGTGTTGGGACAGATCGGCAACAGCGTCTGCCCCCCGGTGGCATACGCTGTCGCGAGGCAGGCGGCACGGGCGCTCGGGGCACGCTGATGCCGGTGCAGGACGACGAGCGCGAGCGCGAGCTCGTGCGCATGTTCAACCTCGACTGGGATCCGGCGCATCAGCGCGCGGGCGTCGATGCGGCGCTCGACATCGAGGTGGACGGCCGGCCGGTCCGCTTCGAGGTCGAAGTCAAGTCCACGACCGGCAGGACGGTCTCGACCGCCCGCGACGTCGGCATGGAGCACATCCGCAAGTGGCGCCGCAAGCTCTTCGTGATCGGCTTCTACAGCCGCGACGCACGGCGCCCTGAACTGCAGCGCGCCTTGTGCCTGACGCCGGTGGACATGGAGCCGTGGATCGCATCGGTCGAAGACCGGATCGCGATCGACCACAAGATCGCACAGCGTGCCGCACGCAAGCTGGAACTCGAGGATCTGTTCGACGTGTGCGGGCGCCGGGACAGCTATTCGCTCGAGGACGCGAAGCGCCTGCACAAGCAGCAGTGGACCGCCGGCGAATACGCGGCAGCGGTCGACACGACCGTCGGCAGCGAGCGCCGCATCTCGCAGCGGCAGATGCTCGAGATCCTGCGGTTGCGGTCCCGGTACATCGCCGAGCGCGGCGCGACCCTCAACAATCCACACATCACGAAAGCCCATCTCGACCGGTTTGCGGGCTCCGCGCGCGAGGTCGCGGCTCCAAACTGGGCGATGGCCGTACGCGGCATCGCCGCCGCCTTCGTGCGCGAGTTCCCCGGCCATCCGGCGATCATCCGAGGTACCGATGACGGCCGAGCACCGGGAGATTGACGGCGCCGGCACGGCAACGGCAGCAGTCGGCCGTGAGCAGTTCCAGCCAGGGAACTGGCGCCTGAGCGTCGCGCCGATGATGGCGTGGACCGACCGGCACTGCCGCTTCTTCCACCGGCTGATCACCCGCCGCACCCGGCTGTACACCGAGATGATCACCACCGGCGCGCTGCTGCACGGCGACCGGGCGAGCCACCTGGACTTCGACCCCGTCGAGCATCCGGTCGCGCTGCAGCTCGGCGGCAGCGCGCCCGACGACCTGGGCCGCTGCGCGCGGCTGGCGCAGGACTGGGGCTACGACGAAGTCAACCTGAACTGCGGCTGCCCGAGCGAGCGCGTGCAGCGCGGCGCCTTCGGCGCCTGCCTGATGGCCGAGCCGGCGCTGGTGGCCGACTGCGTGCGCGCGATGCGCGATGCGGCCTCGATCCCGGTCACGGTCAAGCACCGCATCGGCATCGACCGCATCGAGGACTACGCCTTCGTGCGCGACTTCGTCGGCACCGTGGCCGCCGCCGGCTGCGAGGTGTTCATCGTGCACGCGCGCAACGCCTGGCTGCAGGGGCTGAGCCCGAAGCAGAACCGCGACGTGCCGCCGCTGCGCTATGCCACCGTCTGCCGGCTGAAGCAGGATTTTCCGGCGTTGACGATCGTGCTCAACGGCGGCGTGGCCGGCGACGCGGCGATCGGCGCGCATCTGGCGCATGTCGACGGCGTGATGGTCGGCCGCGACGCCTACCACCACCCGTGGGCGATGGCGGGCTGGGACCGCGCCTTCCTCGGCGGCGGCGAGCCGCCGCCCGCGCGTGAAGCGGTCGAGGCCGCGTTCGTGCAGTACCTGCAGCGCGTGGCCGCACAGGGCGTGGCGTGGCCGCAGGCTGCACGCCACATGCTCGGCCTGTGGCAGGGTTGCCCCGGCGCGCGCCGCTGGCGCCAGGTGTGGTCCGACCACCGCCTGAAGGCACTGGCGCCGGCCGAAGTCGCCCGCCGCGCCACGCAGGCGCGGCTGCAGGCGGCCGCGGCGACAATCCCCGATCCCACCAAAGCCCCGACGCCATGACCCAGGCCCAACCCGCGATCCTCGATGCGCTGCCGCCGCTGGCGCGCTACCTCGAATTCAACCTGGCCGCGCCCGCCGATCCGACGGCGGCGCTGCGCCGGCTGGCGCCGCAGGTCGACGGCCGGCGGCTGGTGCTCGGCATCGGTGCGCCGCTCGTGGCGATGCTCGGGCGCGAGGTGCCGGGGCTGCGCGTGCCGACCGCGGCCGCCGGGCCGGGCATCGAGGTGCCGGCCACGCCGGCGGCGCTGTGGTGCTGGCTGCGCGGCGACGACCGCGGCGACCTGTTCCACGCCGCGTGCGCGGTGCAGGCGGCGCTGGGCGACGCCTTCGTGCTCGAGCGCTGCGTCGATGCGTTCCGATACCGCGGCGGGCTCGACCTGAGCGGCTACGAGGACGGCACCGAGAATCCCAGCGGCGACGACGCGGTCGCCGCCGCCGTGCTGGCCGGCGCGGGCGCCGGGCTCGACGGCTCGAGCTTCGTGGCCGTGCAGCAGTGGCGGCACGACTTCGGGCTGCTCGACGCGATGGCGCCGGCGCAGCAGGACGCCGCGATCGGCCGGCGCCGCAGCGACAACGTCGAGCTCGACGATGCGCCCGAATCGGCGCACGTGAAGCGCACCGCGCAGGAGAGCTTCGTTCCCGAGGCCTTCGTGCTGCGCCGCTCGATGCCCTGGGCCGACGCGCACGGCAGCGGGCTGTACTTCGTCGCCTTCGGCCGCAGCTTCGACGCCTTCGAGGCGCAGCTGCACCGGATGGTCGGCGCCGAGGACGGCATCGTCGACGCGCTGTTCCATTTCACCCGGCCGATCACGGGCGCGTACTACTGGTGCCCGCCGCTGCGCGACGGCCGGATCGACCTGCGCGCGCTCGGCCTGTAGGGGCGGCGGCGCGATGCTCGTCGCCGGCCGGCCGATGCGCAGCCTGTGGCCGGCGCCGGCGCGCGATGCGCTGCACGTGATCGACCAGCGCCGGCTGCCGCACGAACTCGCTGCGGCGCGCCTGACGGGCGTGGCCGAGGCGGCGCGCGCGATCCGCGAGATGTGGGTGCGCGGTGCGCCGCTGATCGGCGCGACCGCGGCCTACGGGCTGGCGCTGCAGTGCCGGGTCGATGCGGGCGACGCCGCGCTGCAGCGTGCGGCGGCCGAGCTGGGCGCGACCCGGCCCACCGCCGTCAACCTGCAGTGGGCGCTGCAGCGCATGCTGGCGCGGCTGCTGCCGCTCGCGCCGCTCGCGCGCGCCGAAGCCGCCTGGGTGGAGGCCGACGCGATCGCCGATGCCGACGTCGCCGCCAACGCGGCGATCGGCCGGCACGGGCTGGCGTGGCTGCGCACGCTGCGCCCGCGCGACGGCCGGCGACTGAACCTGCTGACCCACTGCAACGCCGGCTGGCTCGCCACGGTCGACTGGGGTACCGCGCTGGCGCCGGTGTACGCGGCACAGGCCGCGGGGCTCGAGGTTCACGTGTGGGTTGACGAGACCCGGCCGCGCAACCAGGGCGCGAGCCTGAGCGCGTGGGAGCTGGCGCAGCAGCGCGTGCCGCACACGTTGGTGGCCGACAACGCCGGCGGCCACCTGATGCAGCGCGGCCGGGTCGATGCGGTCATCGTCGGTTGCGACCGCGTCGCTGCCAACGGCGACGTGTGCAACAAGATCGGCACCTACCTGAAGGCGCTGGCTGCGCGCGCCAACGGCGTGCCTTTCATGGTCGCGATGCCGCTGTCGACGCTGGACCTGGGCCTGCCCGACGGCGCCGCGGTGCCGATCGAGGAGCGCTCGGCGCGCGAAGTCACGCACGTGCACGGCCGCGGCCCCGACGGTGCAGCCGTCGAAGTGCAGATCGCGCCCTACGGCTGCGCCGCCGCCAACCCCGCGTTCGACGTCACGCCGGCGGCGCTGGTCGACGGCCTGATCACCGAGCGCGGCATCGTCGCCGCCGATGGGGCGGCGCTGCGGCGGCTGGGGCAACCGGCATGAACGGCGGCGGCGAAGCGCGGCTGCGGCGCGAACTGATGCGTGCCGCGCGGCAGCTGGATGCGATCGGCCAGAACCGCGGCAGCAGCGGCAACCTGAGCCTGCGTTGCGCGCGCGGCGGCTGCGCGGGGATGCTGATCACCCCCACCGGGATGGGCGCCGCCGAGCTGCGGCCGCGCGACCTGGTGTGGGTCGGCGACGACGGCAGCGCGCAAGGGCGCTGGCAGCCTTCGTCGGAATGGCCGTTTCACCGCGCCGCCTACCGCCGCCGGCCCGATGTGACGGCGATCGTGCACACCCACGCCGAAAACGCGGCGGCGCTGGCGTGCCTGGGGCGCGGCCTGCCGGCCTTCCACTACATGGTCGCCATCGCCGGCGGCGATTCGGTGCCGTGCACGCCGTACCACCTGTTCGGCAGCGAGGCGCTGTCGCAGGCGGTGGCCGAGGCGCTGGCCGAGCGCGACGCCTGCCTGCTCGCGCACCACGGCCTGGTCGCGGCCGGCGCCACGCTGGCGCAGGCGGTCAAGGTCGCGGTCGAGGTCGAATCGCTGTGCGCGATCTACCTGAAGCTGCTGCCGCTGGGCGAGCCGCCGCGGCTCGACGCCGCGCAGATGGCGGCGGTGCTCGCCAGGTTCCGCAGCTACGGCCGCGCGCGCCGCGGCTGATTGCCCCCCAGGGCCGGGCTGCACCCAGGCCGCCCCGCGAGGTCAGGGCGATTCGGGGCGGACTGGCGTTTGCTCGGCAGCCGCGCGCGCCGGCCAGGTCGCCAGCAGCAGCCCCAGCAGCGCCAGCGCCAGCGCCAGCAGGTGCTGCGTGCCGAAAGCCTCGCCCAGGAACACCACGCCCGCCACGGCGGCGGTGATCGGCAGCATCACCGTGAACACGCCGGCACGCGCGGCCGGCACGCGCCGCAGGCCCTGCATCCACAGCCACACGGCGACCACGCTGGCGCTGACCGCGTAGAAGGCCAGCAGCAGCCAGGTCGGCAACGCCACCGCACGGAAGTCGAAGCCCCAGGCCTGCCACAGGCCCAGCGGCGTCGCCAGCGCCAGGCCCCACAGGTTGATCAGCGCGCTGATGCGCCGCGGCGACAGCCGGCCGGCGAGCTGCTTGCCGATGACCACGTAGCTCGCCTCGCAGAACACCGCGCCCAGCAGCAGCGCGTAGCCCAGCGCCGCACCCGCCGGCAGCGGCGCGCCGCCGGGCGACTTGGCCAGCGCCAGCAGCCCGATGCCGAGCACCGCGCAGCCGATCGCCGCGCTGCCGCGTGCACCGAGCCGTTCGCCCAGGAACAGCCGCGACAGCAGCGCCACCGCCGCGGGGATCGCCGCCATCACGACGCCGGCGGCCAGCGCCGAGCTCAGCGCCACCCCGTACAGCAGGCAGATCGAGAACAGGAAGTTGCCGAGGAAGCTCTCCCAGAACAGCAGCCGGCGGTCGTGGCCGCTGAGCGGCGCGTCGCCGCCGCGCCGCCGCACCCAGCGCACCATGACCAGCGCCGCCAGCCCGAAGCGCAGCCAAGCCAGCAGGAAGACCGGCAGCGCGGCGACCAGCAGCTTCAGCAGCCCCACGTACGCGCCGACCAGCCCCATGCTCGCCGCCAGGCTGGCATAGGCGATCCAGGGCACCGCGCCGGCGCTGCCGGTGGCGGGCGGCCGGCTCGAGTCGCGCACGCGGGCGGGGTCAGAAGGCCGTTGCGTAGCGGCGCAGCTCCCAGCCGCTGACCTGCGCCTCGTAGGCCTCGATCTCGGCGCGCTTGAGCGCGTCGTAGGGCTGCACCAGGCCGTCGCCGAGCGCGCTGCGGATCACGTCGTCGGCGGCAAGGGCATCGAGTGCCTCGCCCAGGCTGGCCGGCAGCCGCGCCAGGCCCAGCGCGCGCATCCGCACGGCAGGCAGCTCGTACAGGTCGTCGTCGATCGCGGGCGGCGGCTCGAGCTTGCGGTCGATGCCGTCCAGGCCGGCGGCGATCAGCGCGGCCGTGGTCAGGTACGGGTTGGCAGCCGAATCGGGCACGCGCCACTCGAAGCGGCCGTGCACCGTGCGCACTGCGGCGCTGCGGTTGTTGGGGCCGTGCGACACCCAGACCGGCGCCCAGGTCGTGCCCGACGGCGCCGGCCCGGGCCGCAGCCGCTTGTAGGAGTTGACCGTCGGCGCGGCCAGCGCCGTCAGTGCGGGGCTGTGCGCCAGCACGCCGGCCAGGAACTGCTGCCCCAGCGGCGACAGCGTGGCCTCGCGGTCGGCGCTGCCGTCGCTGCGGTGCGGCACGAACAGGTTGCGCGCATGGTCGGGATGGCGCGCGCTGCCCCCACCCCACAGCGACACGTGCAGGTGCAGCCCGCTGCCGGGCTGGTCGGCGAAGGGCTTGGGCATCATCGAGAACACCAGCCCGCGCGCCTCGGCGAGCGCGTGGGCGGCGAGCTTGAACAGCATCAGGTGGTCGGCGCTGGCGAGCGCGTCGTCGAAACCGAAGTTCACCACGTACTGCCCGTGCGCGTCCTCGTGGTCGAGCTGCAGCACGTCCAGGCCGCTGCGGGCGAGCGCATCGTGCAGCGCGTGCAGGAAGTCGCATTGGCGGGCGAGCGCCTTCAGGTCGTACGACGGCTTGTTCAACCGGTCCAGCTCGTCGGCCGGTGCGAAACCCTCGCCGTTGCGCCGCAGCAGGAAGAACTCGGGCTCGATGCCGGTGCGCAACTGCCAGCCGCGCTCGGCCAGGCGCGCGCAGGCGCGCTTGAGCGTCTGGCGCGGGCAGGCTTCGAAGGGCTGGCCGTCGACGTAGCCGTCGCACACGATGCGCGCGACGCCCGGCATCCACGGCAGCTCGGTCACCGTGCTGGCGTTGCCGAGCGCGATGAAATCGCTGCGCGCGCCGACGCGCGGCAACGCGGTGCCGACGATCGACGCGCCGGTGAAGCGCACGCCATCGGCCAGCACTTCATCCAGATGGACCAGCGGCACCAGCTTGCCCTTGGCCGCGCCCGTCAGGTCGGTGAACTGCGCGAGCAGCGAATGCACGCCGGCCTTGCGCAGGCGGTCGAGCAGTTCCTTCATCGTGGTGGCTCCCATCGGCGCGCAGGGCCGCGCGCCCCGCATGCTACGCCGCCGGGCCGGCGCAGGCCGCGGGCTGCCGGGGCGTCAGCCGAGCCAGCGGTTGCGCCGCGCGTCGTCCAGGCTCAGGTCCAGGCAGCGGCGGATCAGCGCGACCATCTCGTCGATCTGCGCGCGCGTGATCACCAGCGGCGGCGCGACGATCATCCGGTCGCCCACCGCGCGCATGACCAGCCCCTGGGCGAAGCAGTGGCTGCGGCAGACCATGCCGAATTCCAGCTCGGCGGGGAAGGGCGCGCCGCTAGCCGGGTCGCGCACCAGCTGCAACGCGCCCATCAGCCCGCAGGTCTGGACTTCGCCGACCAGCGGGTGCGCCGCCAGCGCGGCGAACTGCTCGGCCAGGTAGGGGCCGAGGTCGGCGTGCACGCGCTCGACCACGCCGAGTTCGCGCAACAGCCGGATGTTGGCCGCGCCGACCGCGCAGGCCACCGGGTGGCCGGAATAGGTGTAGCCGTGCGCGAACTCGCCGCCGCGCTCGATCAGCACGCGCGCGACGCGCTCGCCGACCAGCACGCCGCCCAGCGGCACGTAGCCGCTGGTCACGCCCTTGGCGAAGGTCATCAGGTCGGGCCGGGCGCCCATCGTCTCGCAGCCGAACCAGCGGCCGGTGCGGCCGAAGCCGCAGATCACCTCGTCGCTGACCAGCAAGATGCCGTGGCGGTCGCAGATGCGCTGCACTTCGGGCCAGTAGCTCGCGGGCGGCACGATCACGCCGCCGGCGCCCTGCACCGGCTCGCCGATGAAGGCCGCGACCCGGTCGGGGCCGATCTCGACGATCTTGTCCTCGAGCCAGGCGGCCGCCTGCAGGCCGAAGGCTTCGCGGTCCAGCCCGGCGGGCCTGCCGTGCAGCCACCCGTGCGGCTGCTCGATGTGCACGATGCCGGGGATCGGCAGCCCGCCCTGCGCGTGCATCGCGCTCATGCCGCCGAGCGACGCGCCCGCGATCGTCGAGCCGTGGTAGGCGTTGATGCGGCTGATGATCACCTGGCGCTGCGGCTGGCCCAGCAGCTGCCAGTAGCGGCGCACCATGCGCAGCACGGTGTCGTTGCCTTCGGAGCCCGAGCCGGTGAAGAACACATGCTGGAACTGCGGCGGCGATACCTCGGCCAGCAGCTCGGCCAGCTCGATCGCCGGCGGCGTCGCGGTCTGGAAGAAGGCGTTGTAGAAGGGCAGTTCGGCGAGCTGCTTCGTCGCCGCGTCGATCAGCGCGCGCTGGCCGTAGCCGGCGTTTACGCACCACAGCCCCGACATCGCGTCGAGGATGCGGCGGCCGTCGCTGTCCCACAGGTAGATGCCGTCGGCGCGCGTGATGATGCGCGCGCCCTGGCGCGCGAGTGCGCCGTGGTCGGTGAAGGGGTGCAGGAAGTGGGCGGCGTCGGCCGCCTGCCATTGCGCGGTGGTTCTCAAGTGCGGCCTTTCGCGGGATCGGCGTGGGTGCGCGGCATCGCGAGCAGCGCAGCGGCCAAGCCGATGCGGCGCCCAGGCGTCAGGGGCCCCGGCGGGCGCGCGCCGCCGTCCATCGTTCACACGTGCAGCAGCAGGTGTTCGCGCTCCCACGGCGAGATCACCTTCATGAACTCGTCGTGCTCGATCTCCTTGATCTCGCTGTAGACGGTGATGAAGCCCTTGCCGAGCACGGCGGCCAGGTCGGCCTCCTCGCGCAGCAGTTGCAGCGCCTCGCCCAGGCTGTGCGTCAGCTGATGCTTGCCGAGATAGGCGTCGCCGGTGCATTCGGCCGAAGGCTCGATGCGCTTCTTGATGCCCAGCCAGCCGCAGGCGAGCGTCGCCGCCAGCGCCACGTAGGGGTTGGCGTCGGCGCCGATCACCCGGTTCTCGACGCGCCGCGCCTGCGGCGGCGCCACCGGCGAGCGGATGCCCACGGTGCGGTTGTCCACCCCCCACTGGATGTTGATCGGCGCCGAGCTGTAGCGCGCCAGCCGGCGGTAGCTGTTGACGTAGGGCGCGAACAGGGCCATCGCCGCCGGGATGTAGCGCTGCAGCCCGCCGATGTACCAGAGGAATTCCTGCGACGCGCTGCCGTCGGCGTTGCTGAAGATGTTGCGCCCGTCGGCGGTGCCCACCACGCTTTGGTGGATGTGCATCGCGCTGCCCGGTTCGCCGGCGATCGGCTTGGCCATGAAGGTCGCGAACATGTCATGGCGCAGCGCCGCCTCGCGCACGGTGCGCTTGAACAGGAACACCTCGTCGGCCAGGCCGAGCGGGTCGCCGTGGAAGAAGTTGATCTCCATCTGGCCGGCGCCGGCCTCGTGGATCAGCGTGTCCACGTTCAGCTCCATCTTCTCGCAGTACTCGTAGATGTCCTCGAACAGCGGATCGAACTCGTTGACCGCGTCGATCGAATACGACTGCCGACTCGTCTCGGCGCGGCCGCTGCGGCCGACCGGCGGCTTCAGCGGCACGTCGGGGTCGGTGTTGCGCTCGAGCAGGTAGAACTCGAGCTCGGGCGCCACCACCGGGCTCCAGCCCTCGGCGCGGTACAGCTCGCACACCCGGCGCAGCACCGAGCGCGGCGCGTAGGGCACGAGCTGGCCGTGGCGGTCGTAGCAGTCGTGGATCACCTGCGCGGTCGGGTCCGCCGCCCACGGCACGATGCGCACCGTGCCCGGGTCGGGGCGCAGGTGCATGTCGTGGTCGGTCGGGCTGATCACGTCGTAGTACGGCCCCTCGTCGGGGAACTCGCCGGTCACGCCCATCGCCACCACCACCTCGGGCAGGCGCATGCCGCGGTCTTCGGTGAAGCGCTCGCGCGGCAGGATCTTGCCGCGCGCCACGCCGGTCAGGTCGGGCACCAGGCATTCGATCTCGGTGACGCGGCGCTCGTTGAGCCACTGTTCGAGATCGGCAAAGCTGAAGTCTTCTCGCTGAACCATGGATCACCTTGGAGTTGGGCGGGCGCTGCGCGGCGACGGCCGTGCGCCGACTGTACGCTGCCGTGCCCCGCCGGCCGTACGCCCGTGGCGGTATGCAAGGCAGGCGTCGCCGAAGGCCTGCGCCAGCCGCCGCGACACCGGGTTGTGCGCCGCCCGCCATTCGGGATGCCACTGCACACACAGGTTGAAGCCGCCCGCCGCCGGGTTGCTGAAGGCTTCGATCAGCCCGTCGGGCGCGCGCGCCTCGACGCGCAGGCCCTCGGCCAGTCGCCTCACACCCTGGCCGTGCAGCGAGTTCACGTCGAAGCCTTCGCCGCCGACGATGCCCGCGAGCACCCCGCCCGGTTCCACCTGCACCGGATGGCGCAGCCCGTACTGCTGCTCGACGCCGGCGTGCGGATCGGCGCGGTGGTCGTCGAGGCCCGGCACCTGCTGCACCGCCTGGTGCAGCGAGCCGCCGAGCGCGACGTTGGCCTCCTGCATGCCGCGGCAGATCGCGAACAGCGGCAGCCCGAGCGCCAGCACCCGCGGGATCAGCGGCAGCGTCCAGCGGTCGCGCTCGGTGTCCAGCGGCAGCGACGGATCGTGCACGCCCTCGTCGAAGTGGCGCGGGTGCACGTTGGACGGCGACCCGGTCAGCAGCACGCCGTCGGCCAGCGCCAGCAACTGGTCGAACTCGTCTTCGCCGACGCCCGGCACCACCAGCGGCAGGCAGCCGGCCAGGCGTACGAAGTCGACGTACTTGCTGCCGACGATGTGGAACGGGTGGTGGCCGAGCTGGCGGTTGCAGGCCGGCACCAGCACCAGCGGCTTCGAGGCGGCGGTGTTCATCCGAGCAGATCCCTCAATCGATACCACGCCATGCCCAGCACCAGCGCCGGCGTGCGCAGCCGCCGCCCGCCCGGGAAGGGCCGGTGGCGCAGCCGCGCGAACACGTCGAAGCGGCCGGCATCGCCGCTGATGGCCTCGGCAACCAGGCGCCCGGCCAGCCCGGCCAGCGCCAGCCCGTGGCCGGAAAAACCTTGCAGGTAGTACACGTTGGGCGCGTAGTCGCCCGTGGCGGGCAGCCGGCCGAAATCGGGCGCGCGGTTGCGTGTGATGTCGACGAAGCCGCCCCACGCGTACTCGATGCGTGCATCGCGCAGCTGCGGGAAGGTCAGCGCCATGCGCCGGCGCATGCTCTGGGTCAGGTCGGCCGGCGTGACCGTGCTGTAGCTGACGCGGCCGCCGTACAGCAGCCGCCGGTCGGCGGTGGTGCGGAAGTAGTCGAGCACGAAGTTGGTGTCGCACACCGCCGCGTGCGACGGGATCAGCGCGTCGGCCAGCGCCGCGTCGAGCCGCTCGGTGCAGCCGACATAGGTGCCGACCGGCATGATGCGCGCCGCCAGTTGCGGCGCCAGCCCCTGCAGATAGACGTTGCCGGCCAGGAGCACGTGGCGGGCGCCGACCGTGCCCTGCGCGGTGGCCAGCCGCACCCGGGCGCCCGGCTGCAGCGCCAGCACCGGCGTGCGTTCGTGCAGCGTCGCGCCGGCCGCGGCGGCGGCGTGCGCCAGCCCGAGCGTGTAGTTCAGCGGGTGCAGGTGGCCCGAGCGCGGGTCGTGCACGCCGCCATGGAAGCGGCCGCTGGCGACCCATTGCCGCAGGTCGGCCGCTGCGATCGGCTGCAGCCGGTAGGCGTAGACGCGCTCGATCCGATCGGCCCAGGCCAGCAGCGCGCGCGCCTTGCGTGCGCTGGTGGCCACACCGAGCCAGCCGTCGCGCCAGTCGCAACCGATGCCGTGGCGGCGGATGCGATCGCGGATCAGGTCCAGCGCCTCGATCGACATTGCCCAGACGCGCCGCGCATCGTCCAGGCCCAGTTGCTGCTCGATCGTCGCCGGGTCGCAGGCCAGTCCGTGGATCGCCTGGCCGCCGTTGCGGCCGCTGGCGCCGAAGCCGATGGTCTGCGCCTCGAGCAGCCGCACCGACCAGCCGCGCTCGGCCAGCTCGAGCGCTGCCGACACGCCGGCCAGCCCGCCGCCGACGACCGCCACGTCGCAATCGGCATCGCCGGCCAGCGCCGGCCAGGCGCCGCCCGGCACCGCGGTGGCCGCGTAGTAAGACTGGGTGGCGAGATCGCGGTCGGTGCGCAGCAGATCCATGGGCGCGATGGGGGAGGGCGCGCGTCGGGGCGAGCGCGCTGCGGCGTCGGCGCGAGCGGCCGGCTTCTGGGCCCCGCAGTCTAGCGAGGCTGCCCCTGTAAGCGGATTCCGCGGTCCGCAGGTCCTGCACCCCCGACGTCCGGCTGGCCCACGCTGGTGCGAACCCCTGCAGGGCGACCACGCAACGCGCGGAGTTTCGCTTGCGACCGGAAACGGCCCTGTCCTGTCTCTCGGAACGTCTGCTGTTCTTCGTTGCGTTCTTGGACCGTTGAGGCAAAGCCGCCGAGGGGGTAGCCGGCTGCGTTCAGCCAAATTCTTATTCACTCCGCCGACTACCCCCTCGTCGGCTTT